>LXNJ01000402.1_pt1 | contig 30980 bp, 27 predicted proteins | sample 809081 | NCBI WGS metagenome assembly LXNJ01 (sample SAMN04870510, study PRJNA318959) | sponge metagenome | biome: sponge; feature: marine sponge reef; material: water | host: Petrosia ficiformis | place: Greece: Milos, Mediterranean Sea | collected 2013-05-29 | depth 5-7 m | reverse complement strand
ATAATGGACAATAGAAGTTGTAGCACAAACTTTTAGTTTGTGCCTTATGAGACGCAAACTAAAAGTTTGCGCTACAGAAGTGTCCCATTAATTATAGGTTTTACTATAGTGTGTGCTTACATGGTCTGCCTTTTTACGACCTCAACGAAATCAGGGCAAGGTATGTTTATGGTATTCACCATAGGTAAAATGTGCACATTTCTAAGCGATTCTGCTTATAGTTGTTGTACTATCGGTAAGCTATTAGTTTCCAGGGATAGCGTACCAACTACCTTGAGTCCTTGCAGCCAGTAATTGATGTTCCTCGCTTGGAAGCCCGAGCACGTTGACATAGATACCGAACTCGTTACAGAGCGCGATTGTGTCGGACACTGTCCTGCCTTCTATGCTTGTGAAAGGTTCATCGGTGACAACGATAAGATGTTTTTTAGATGTAGCACGGAACCGCATTTTTCTGATAGTTTTGGCAATAGCATCCAATGCATTTTCGCCGCGGCGAGAAAAAATCGCACGTATATCCTTTTTGTATTCTTGTAAATTTTGCGTCAATTGAAGAACATGAATAGCATTTCTCTGTTCAAACATATAAAATTCTGTTAATCCGAGAGCATAGTCAATACCAGAGGATTGGTATACATCAATCATCTGAATTACATGATTAGCGACTGCCTCAATGTTGTCACTCATACTACCGCTGGCATCAATAACAAAAACGACATCAATAGGCCCACCATCACTTGTTGCAATAATTTCGCTCGCGAGGTCCCTCATAACATCGGTAAATTGATTATTAGGTAAAGAAGGTTTGTTCTCAAAGATATCACCTATTTGTGCTATGCCACTACCGCCTATTGTTTCAGCAAAATCAAGCATAGAACGGGTAGGCGTACGTTGAATATCGAACACTCCACTGGAACGTTTTGAACCGAGAGAACTGTCTACTGTCGGTTCTACTTTTGATAACCCATTCTCAGCGTCACGGAGTTGACGGAGCGCGGTGCTGACGTTCACTTTCACGTCAGGTGCTGTATTTGTCTGCTTCAGTTGTAATTTTTCCGCAATAACGGGTGACGTAGGTGAAATATGAGATTGAAATGTTATTTGCGGAGCAATTGATTCAACTTTCGCAAGTGTTATCTTTGCTGCTTCAAACACAGTTGTTTTTTGCTGCTGATGTATTGGTGCCTTCATCGGCTTCTTTGATAACGGTGGTTTCTGTACTGTATCAATTGTTGCATCAATCTTGTCTTGAAAAGATAAGAGAGATTGGTTACGGACAGAAAAATAAAATAGCGTAATCATAAGGAATCCATGGAGAATCATTGAAATAATCAATGCATTACGTGTTATAGATTTCACGGTGCGGCGGCTTATATTTTTCATTATTTTACCTCATCAACGAATCTCTTAAAGCATTACCAGTGCATGTGATTAGTTGTGTGTCCCTCTGGAATCGGCACCCACACACCACCAGTTTTAATTGTCACTTCTTCTTGAAAATCATCAAAAGTTCCAACAACACTTACAACAGCCTGTTTTTCTTCTAAGAACTGAATTACGCCTGATGAGGGTGAGTTTTTACTTACAGGTTCATCTGTAACGAGAATGAGATGTATTTGCGCATCCGGACGGAGCTTAATACGGCGTAAACCTTCAGTAATAGCATGTAGCAGGTTCTCATTTTCTCGACATGGCAGTTCAACAATTTTGTGGATCTGATCAAGAGATTGTGGTGGATTGAATACATTCACTATGTCAACGGAAGCACGTGTCCGAAACCTAACGACACCTATCTGATAGTCAATGAGTGCTTTTTCCCAGTCCAGAACCCAAACATTGAGTTGTTGTAAAAACTGTGGGAGTTTATCTTCCATGCTTTTACTCCCATCAATGAATAAAACAACATCTACTGGTGTATTTCCAGAGTTTCGCAGCAATGTCTTGCTGATCTTCTGGACGTTTCGCCAATGTGTTTTTCTAAGCAATTGAGTTTTTACTTTTTCTGTTAAGGATTTATTGCGTCGTTGTACCTGTCGCTTTTTTGGATCTTTGGGAATTGCATGCCATTTGCCATTCGTAGCAGATGCAAGTAGTCTATGATTTTCGTTTGGTAAACCAAGGACGTTAACATAAATACCGAACTCGCGGCATAGAGCGATTGAGTCATCTATTGTTAAACCTTCAAGACTGGTGAATGGTTCATCCGTGACAAGAATGAGATGTTTTTTGGATGTGGCACGGAACCGCATTTGGTTGACTGTCTGCGCAATAGCATCCAATGCGTTTTCGTCTCTACGAGGTACAATTGCATGTATATTCCGTTTGGATTCTGCTAAACTTTGGGTCAATTGAAATACTTCAATATCATTTTGCTTTTTTCGTGAATTCTGACGATGACGTGTGGAGAATTGTGTTAAACCGAGTGCGTAATCAATATCTGAAGATTTATAGACATCAATCATATCTGTTAGGTGTTCAGCAACTGCCTCAATATTATCGCCCATACTACCGCTGGCATCAATGACAAAAACAACATCAATCGGTCCGCCATTGCTTGTTTCTACAATTTCTCTTGCGATGTTCTCCATAACGGTGCCAAAAGGAATATATGGTAAAGGCGGTTTTTTCTCTTGGAGATCTGCAATAGTTGGAATATCATCATCCGCATCTATTGTGCCCCCAATATCAAGTTTAGTAGGAGTTGGTGTGCGTTGAACACCCAGCATACCGGAACGTTTTGAACCGAAAGAACTTCCTATTGTTGGCTCTGCTGCCTCTGTCTTTGATAAGCCATTTTCAACTTGACGCAGTTCGTTGAGCGCGGTGCTGATATTTACTTTCACGTCCGGTGCTGTATTTGTCTGTTTGAGTCGTGGTTGTTCTGTAATAACGGGTTCCGTAGGCGCAAGACGAGGTTGAAACGCAATGTGTGGGTTGATCGATTCAATTTTGGCAATTGGTGTTACTGCATCATAGGTGGCTGTTTGGCGCTGTTGTCGTATTGGTGGTTTCATCGGCATCTTTGATGGCGGTTTCGGTGCCGTTGATAGTGTTACAGCAATCTTGTCTTGAAAAGATAAGAGAGATTGGTTACTTACAGAAAAATAAAATAGCGTAATCATAAGGAATCCATGGAGAATCATTGAAATAATCAACGCATTACGCGTTATAGATTTCACGGTACGGCGGCTTATATTTTTCATCGTTTATACCTCATCAATGCATCTTGAAAAACCTTACCAATTTACGTCATTAACTAAATGCCCTTCAGGGATTGGGACCCACAGGCCCCCGGTCTTAACAGTTACTTTTTCTTGAAAATCATCAAAAGTTCCGACAACGCTTACAACAACAGGTTTTTGCTCTAAAAACTGGATGACAGCTTCCGTTTTAGAGGTTTGTGTTATAGGTTCATCTGTGACAAGGATGAAGTGGGTTTTTGCCCTGGGTCGAAGTTCTAACTGCGTATATGCTTTAACAATAGCATGTAAAACAAACTCATCATCTTGACAGGGCAGTTCAATGATTTTGCGGATCTGAACCAATGATTGTGGTGGATTGAAAACATCTACCGTATCACCGGAATCATCCGAACTGAATCTAACTACGCCTAATTGATAACGAATCAGTGCATTGTCCCAGTCCCGCACCCAAACATCCAGTTGTTTTAAAAACTGCGGAAGTTTGTCTTCCATGCTTTTACTTCCATCAATAAATAAGACAATATCCACAGGTTCATTTCGAGTATTTTGAATCAATCCTATGCCGACTCGCTGAATATCTTCCCATTTTGCTTTCCTAAGAGTTTCAGTCTTTGTTTTTGATGTTGAGGCAGTGCTGCGTTGTTGCGCTATCTGTTGGTTGCCTTGTTTTCCAGGAATTGCATGCCACTTACCATTCGTTTCAGAGGCAAGTACTTGATGTTCCTTCACCGGAAGACCCAGTACGTTAACATAAATTCCAAACTCTTGGCAGATGTCAATTGCATCATTCACTGTCCTGCCTTCTATGCTTGTGAATGGTTCATCTGTGACGAGAATAAGATGTTTTTTGGATGTGGCACGGAACCGCATTTCATTGACAGTTTTCACAATAGCATCCAACGCACTTTCGTCAGCTGGGCGGATGAAAATCTCTTTGATTTCGCGTTCATATTTATCCAAATCTTTTGTCAATTGAAGAATTTGAATGTCATTTTTGCCTTCATGAGTTGTAAAATGTGATAAGCCGAGTTCGTAGTCAATGTTAGAAGCTTCGTATACATCAACCATATTTACCAGATGTTTAGCAACATCATTTTTGTTATCCCTCATACTACCACTTAAATCAATCACAAATACGACATCAATAGGTCCGCCCTCACTTGTTCCAACAATTTGGTTGGCAAGGCTCCTCATTACATCGCCAATTTTGATATTCGGTAATAATGGTTTGTTCTCAAAGATATCACCTATTTGTCCTGCTCCATCACTATCAATACTTGTTGCTCCAGCAACATTAAGCGTAGACCGAGTAGGGGCACGACGAGCACCTTGCATCCCGGAACGTTTTGTCCCAAGCGACTTGCCTAAGGTCGGTTCGGCCGCTTCTACGGTAGATAATCCGTTTTCAACCTGGCGAAGTTTATTGAGTGCGGTACTCACATTCACATTTACATCAGGTGAGGTTTTTGTATCCTCAAGTCGTGGTTGTTCTGTGATAATGGGTTCTGTAGGCGCAAGATGAGAACGAAACGCGTTATGTGGATTGATCGATTCAACTTCAGCGAGCGGCTTTGGTGCTTTATACACGTTTGTTGTGTGTTGTTGGCGTATTGGTGCTTTTTTTGGAATCTTTGCTGGTAACGGTTTCGGTGCCGTTGATAGTGTTACAGCAATCCTGTCTTGAAAAGATAAGAGAGATTGATCACTGACAGAAAAATAAAACAGCGTAATCAGAAAAAATACGTGAAGTATCATTGAAATAATCAACGCATTACGCGTTATAGATTTTACGGTACGACGGCTTATACTTTTCATTGTTTATACCTCATCAACGAATTTTAAAGGAACGTTTGGGTTCCGGCAGTAATATTACTTCAAAAGAAACAAGCCTCTCTTGTTGGGTTTCTGATGATTTAGAACTTAATTGTGGAAACAAGTTGAGTTTCTCAATACGAGGTGAGTAGAGCGTTACACCTATCATTGTAATTACACAAAAAATTAACCCAAACATATAAACGAGGTTATAGGCACGGATGTTGCTCCGCATCCATAGTTGCAGGCCTTCAACTACAGACCCAAGACGGTTAAAGAGCGACTGATGCACTTTTTGAGTCGCCTTCATCGTAGTTACACGTGACATTACAGTTGATAGAAAGGTATCGGAAACCTTAACCGGTTCTACAAAGTGGAGCAGTTTATCAGTTCGTTCTATTGCTTTGGCTCGGTGTTTGCAATCCGGGCATTGCTTTAGATGCCACCCAATAAGATGTCGTTTCCACGTAGGCATTTCATTGTCAAAATAGGCTGAAAGTTGTGTTTGAACATTTTTACATCCGTTTGTTTTATATTTTGGCATTGACTCCACCTCCTATTCCAGCCTTGATAAGTAGTTTTTTGATGTTTTGACGTGCACGATGAATTAAAGATTTCACCGACCCTATTGAACAGTTTAGTATCTCAGAAATTTCTTCGTAACTAAGTTCTTGATATGTTACCAGTGTTAAAGCTAAACGTTGGTTTTCAGGTAGTTGTTTAAGTGCTTTTTTGATGAGTTGTTGGCGTTCTTTCTTTTCATAAAGGATATCTGGTTGGTAACGGGTATCTATCATAAATTCAGAGTGGTAAACATCCTCGTTTTCGTCAACCATATCTTCCAGAAAGTATGTATTTCGCCGTGCCCGATTTCGAATTTCGTTTTTTGACAAATTGGTAGCAATTGTATACAGCCAACTTTTAAAGGACGCTTTCGGTTCATAACGACTCGCGCTCTTGAAAACACGGAGGAACGTCTCCTGTGCTAAGTCTTCAGCACGATGATAATCGTTGATAGTGTAATGAATATAGTTAACAAGTGCATCTTGATACCTTCTGACAAGCAGCTCAAACGCACTCATATCTCCTTTACGACATTCCATCATCAATTCTTCGTCTGAAACTATCATGATTTTCTCCTGCTTGTTCAGGTAAGGGTGCGGCACACACGCGAGTGATGCTCTTATTCTATTCCTCTTCGTTGCCTTCTGTTTTTGTAGACCGAAATTCTTTGGAAGACTTCAATTTCAGACGCATTGCCGTTTTAAAAGCGACGACAGCTTCACGCCGTTTACCCCGAAGAGAGTAAACTGCTCCGAGTTCCGAATGCAATTCAGGGTGGTTCGGGATAGACTGGATAGCACTTTCATAAACGCCAATTGCCTCGTCATAACGTTTTAGCATACGATAAGTTGATGCAAGATTGATATACACAGCCACTTCGCTCGGTTCACACGCGATCGCCATTTTATAAGCGTCAATTGCTTTTTCATAGTTTTCTAACATAAAATAAGCTAAACCGAGATGGAAGTGTGCTTCAGCGGATTCACGATTATGTTGTATTACCTGAAGAAATTCTTCAATTGCTTTTTCATAGTTACGCGCGTTTAATGCATCTGCCCCCAGTTTTAAATGTTTAGCCGCTGCCTGATGAAGATGAATATCTAAACGTCCGCGCTGAATAACCTGATTTTGTAATCTTTCAGATGAAATGGCTGAATCGCCACGCTTTAGTGAAGAGTTAGCGGACTTATCTTTAATTGATACTTGTTCGTCATCGGTTTTATTTTCTTTCATCCGTTAACTCCATTTCTCCGTTTCCTAAAACTCAAGTACTTTAACACCAATGTGCTAAAAAAGTAGCAAATTAATAGCGATATTGATGCAGCATCAACGAGCAATGCGAAACCCTATTACAAATTCTGCATAGTTTGTGCTGAAAAAATCGAAACTGGTACAGGTGCTATAATCGTGGTTGTAATACCAAGCACCGCCACAAGCAACACGGAAAGTTTCCTCATCGTCGTAAAAGGTGCTGGTCCATTCCCAAACATTGCCTATCATATCATAACAACCGAACGGACTAATACCACCTTTGAACGCTCCGACCGGTGTTGTGTCTTCAGCGCCGAGTTCGGCAGTGTTGCAGCGCGGTTTGTCTATTTCATATCCCCACGGAAACAGTCTACCATCGGTGCCGCGTGCCGCGTATTGCCATTCTGGAAATGTCGGCAATCTTCCCCCAACATAATTAGCATAAGCCTCAGCATCTTCACAACTAACCCAAACTACGGGATGATCTCCCTTTAAAGCATAAGTTTCAAAAGTTAGTTGAGGACTGTCAACCCAGTCCTTTGGAGGTTTATATCCAGTGTCTTGTAAAAATCGAAGGTATTGGGCATTGGTTACGGGATAGACACCGATTTCAAATTCGTCAATTTCCAGTGGTGTGCATTCTTCACCGATGAGCGCAGTTCCTGCTGGAATACACACGGTTGCGTCCAAGACTTGGAGTGCAGCCTCGCGGACTTCCTTTTCTGTGTGTGCAAGCGCATTTCCCAGAGGTGAAACGACCTCTCCAACCGGAGGTGTCGTGTGTTGTGGAACTTGTTCCCATCCTAAGTCTGTGCTTAAAAGTAGCTTGGTAGCATCGTAGAGCGAGTCGTTATAGTGCCAAGTCCAGTAATTTTGAAGCAGTTGTTGAAATGAATCTGGAGTATCGCTTTTGATAAGCGCAATTCGAGATGCTTTCGGCTTTTTGACATCTAATAGCATATTCTTTCGGGCGCAACCTAACTTCAGATTAATTCTGAAGGACTGGGCAATCTCAAATACTATTACCGTTTCCGCGCTGTTAGATTTTATTATATCATAGGAAAAGAGTATTGGGCAAGCTGTTTTCAGTTTGTAAAGTTTCAGAGTTTTCAGAGTAAAATGCCAAAAAACAGTTAGCAAAAATGCCTATTCGATTAGTATAGGCGTTGGTTTATCGGAATATAAAAAAAAATGCGACTCTGAAATTTAGGGTTTCAGCGTATATGTTAAATTGTGCTACCGTAGTTTATATCAGCATCAGTCTGGTAAAAGGGGCTGTTGTCGATTCGCTACCACCTTAGGCAAACTCACGTTATTTTTGTTTAATCCGCTTACTCTTTGCGACATTTTGAATATGCTTCAGTCTTGATTCGAGATTAACCTGAAATTCCACTTCGTGAGTTTCGTCCAAATAATCGGCAAGGCTATGTGTGTCCCAAAATTCGCCAATTTCCTCTGGGGTGGTATCAGGCGGAGGCATTGGGTCTCGTTTTTTATCTTTTTCACCCATAATATCTTTGTTAAGTCGCTTGCCTTTGGCAGCAAAAAAATCGGGCTTGCAAAGCCCTCCTACAAGAGTGTTCTCAAGAATCGAATAACCCTATATGTAATATGACCTCTTAAGGGACCAACTGAACCTTAATGGAATCCACGCCTTTTTGAACCATCTCAAAGGCAGTTATATAATCTTCCAGCGGTAATTGATGCGTGACCATAAGACTTACGTCAATAGCACCGCTGTGAATATAGTCAATAGCGAGCGGATACGCATAGGGACCTAAATGGGATCCGTGTATATTTAGTTCTTTCGTGTCGCCTATGATAGTCCAATCAACGGTTACCGGTTCCCGCATGACGCTGAATTCAACGAAAGTTCCTGCTTTTCGGATCATGTGAAGTCCTTGTTCAACTGCTTTTGGGTGTCCTGTTGCTTCAATATAGACATCACATCCGTAGCCGTCAGTTAAATCCAAGACTTGTTGAACAGCATCTGTCTCCGAGGGGTTGATGGTTATATCTGCGCCCAATTTCTTTGCCACACCTAATCGTTTAGGGATGAGATCAATGGCGATGAGCGTGCCTGGATTTTTCAACTTCGCCGCACCTATCATGCCGAGACCGAGTGTGCCTGCGCCTGCTACGACTACAACGTCTCCGAATTCAATGTTTCCGCGTTGAACCGCGTGAATAGAACATGCAAGCGGTTCAATCATCGCCGCACTTGCTGAGGGTATGTCGGATGGCACCTTGTAAACAAGTGAGCGCGCAGGGAATTTCATATAGTCCGCCATACCACCGTTGACAACTGGCTGAAATCCGTAAATATTGTGGACTTGGCAAAGCCAATATTTTCCAGTGCGGCAGTAGCGGCATTCCCAACACGGGACGATCTGCTCCGCGATGGCTATGTCTCCGAGTTGTAGTCCGTACTTTTCACCTGCACCTTCACCAAGTTCAACCACTTCTCCAATAAATTCATGTCCAGCAATAACGGGTGCTTCTACGTACGGTTTGCGGTGTTCGTCCCCCCAGAAAAGTGGTGCGCCTGTATAACATTTGATGTCACTCGCGCAAACACCGCAGGCATTGACCTTGATGACAACTTCACCAGGACCGGCATGCGGTATTGGGACCTCTTCAAGTCGGTAATCTTGCGGTCCACGGCACATTATAGCGCGCATCGTTGCCGACATTAAGATATCCTCAGATAAATATGTTATGCTGCCTTGCGTTGAACAAGGCGTCTTCGCGCACTTGCCCGCGCCAATCCAACATCCAGCGTGATATGCTGATCTTCAGTCATGCCGAGGTTAATCGCATGCGCTGTTTCAAGGTTGAATCCCCACTCAATCCATTCAGGCCTATCCGCCTCCGGAATATCTCCCGCTACAACAACCTTCATGATACTAATACCTTTGCCAAGGTCATAAGCGCGTTGGATATATTCCAGATGTTTTTCAAAAGGCCCGCCTTCTAACATTCTGCCTTCCTTGTTCGCTGTTGTGAGGATAACGTCAATCTCAGGATGATCAATCACTGCATCCATGACAGGACCGGTGTAGATATGGGTAGAACACCCGATCACACGGACTTTGCCAGCAGCTTTCGCTTCTCGGAACGCATCAAACGCACCTTCACGTTCCCGTGTTGCTAAATCGTCTGGCGAAGAGATTGCGTGCAGTAACATAACATCTATATACTCTGTCTGCAGTTCACGCAGTGCTTTTTGTATACTGGCTGATGCACTTTCATGGTCTTTGTTGGCAGTTTTCGTTTGGATGACGATTTCTTCGCGGTTAATCTGACGAATTGCTTCACCGAGATGCGGTTGTGTTCCGTAGCCTTCGGCAGTGTCCCAGAAGGTTATGCCCTCGTCCAGTGCCTTTAACATCAGTTTAGCACCTGCTTCGTGAGTCTTGCAGGTGTCTCCGAATCTTCCTGCCCCGAAACAGAGTCGTGAGATTTCCAAACCTGTTTTTCCATAAGTAAGATATTCCATTTCTGCCTCCATATTTTACATGTTGCCCATACGATCAGTCGGGATTTGTTCAAGGTTAACATACATTAACCGAATTTGCCAAAAAATGCAACCTTTTTCTTGCGACAAATCAATTTTTAGTTTATAGTAAATCCATTATGAAACTCAGTGGACACACCATTTTTGATAACACGCCCGTTGAAATTACACTTGCAGGCGACCGCGTTCAATCAGTGCGCGAGGTCACATCTACTGATGGTAACGCATGGATTGCTCCCGCTTTTGTAGATATACAGGTAAACGGCTTCGCTGGATTTGATCTCAATGTTGCTACAGTCACAGCAGCGGATGTGTCTAAGATGGTTCGTGCGCTCTGGCGCGTCGGTACCGGTTTCTTATGTCCAACAGTGGTGACTGCGTCCTTTGAGAATATCAGTGCTTCTCTGCGTGCTATTGTAGAAGCGTGTCAAAGAGACCCGTTGGCTGCTCACGCAATACTTGGAATTCATATTGAGGGACCTTATATTTCAGCAGAAGATGGTCCACGCGGTGCACATCCGTTAGAACACGTCAGAGATCCAGATTGGGACGAATTTCGGCGATGGCAGGACATCGCTGAAGGTATGATCCGCATCGTAACACTTGCCCCTGAGAAAGAGGGTGCTATTCCTTTTATTGAAAAGTTAGTTATGAATGGTGTAGTCGTGGCGATAGGACATACGAATGCGTCTGCGGAAGATATCCGAGCGGCAGTTAGTGCAGGCGCCAAACTTTCTACACATCTTGGCAACGGCGCGCATGCGGTTATCCGGCGCCATCCGAACTATATTTGGGAACAACTCGCTGCCGATGAACTCCACGCGAGTCTTATTGTTGATAGTCATCACCTTCCACCTGCTGTTATAAAGTCAATGATACGTGCAAAAACGCTGGAAAGGTGTATTCTTATCAGCGATGCTACGGCGTTAGCAGGGATGCCTACGGGAACTTATCAGTTCGCTGGACAGCCTGTGGACTTAACTGCGGATCGGTGTGTGCGTTTAGCTGGCACAGAGTATCTTGCAGGCTCGGCAATTGAGTTGGCACGGGGGGTTGAGAATAGTGTACGATTTGTAGGAATTACTTTGAAAGAGGCGATTTCTCTTGCAACGTTACAACCTGCGCGATTACTCGGTGTGGAAGAGGAAATTTTTAATATCGGTGAAAATGACCACCTAAATCTGATTTTATTTGAGTGGAATGATGCAACTTGTGAGATAGATTTGATAGCGACGATTCTCAAGGGGCAAATGGTTTATCAAAGAGATTGACTGGTGCTTATTAGTTTGTAGGTTGGTTAGAACGGAACACAAGTTTTACGCAATTTAACTAAACTAACGACAGATGCTTTGTTTGAATCTCGGATTGAGTGTAAAGGATATTTCTTCTGTCCGAGCGACCTCTTGGTCGCGACCAGGAGGTCGCTCGGACAAGAGGAAAAATCGGGCGGACAAAGTCCTCCTACAAGAATGCTTCGCTACAATTGAATGGTTATGAAGTTCAAGCCTTTTTGTGACAAATCATCGCGGTGATCCAACAGAAACGCTTGAGTACGGGGAACATTCGCAAAAGATTTCTATCAATCAATTTAAGAAACTGGAGTGTCCATCGATAGAAAATAGGAATTGGGATTATCCGTTTCCAAAACAGCGCGCCTAAAGAGAGAAGATGGAATTCGCGGTGTTCTATCTCCTCAAATTCTTTTCCGATTCCCTCAATATCGAGAAGTGAAAAATAATGCAACTCACGGGAGTATTTGAGAAACAGCTTACGATAGAGCAACACTACAGGGTGATTTCGCATATTTTCCATGAAGATCGCCTTTCCGTCCGGTTTAAGAACACGGTAGCACTCTTTGGCAGTCTGCACGTGTTCTGTAAATACCAATACAGATTTAGAGATGATAAAATCGAAAGTGTTGTCAGGAAAAGCGAGTTGCGTAGCATCCATCAAGGAAAAATCGACCGCATTAGCTACTTTATGTTGGTTTGCTCTCTCCTTCGCTTCAGCGAGTCTAAAGGGCAACAGATCAATCCCAACAACTGAAGCACCTTGCTTAGCAAGCAGCGTAGCGGTGCCACCTGTGCCTGTGCCTAACTCAAGCACCTTTTTCCCTTCCAATGTTCCCATTTGGGGTAGGACGTACTCAAAAACAGGTAGGTAGAAGTCTTCCCACCAGAGCAGAAGATCCGTCTCAACAGCGCAAGCACTTTCTTTCGGTTGCGATGCATCGGGTTCACGCAAACCTAAATTTTCCCCATCTTTCGTAGATTTTCAATACATTTTTCGGCACATTCAAGCGGCGGATACGCATAACTTTCTTGCTCTACGATGTACCATTCGGTGCCGCCGACGGTTTCAAAGGCATGGAACAGATCGTCCCAAGGTATATCCCCTTCTCCGATGAGTGCCTTGTCATTCGTGGCAGAGTATTCTTTGATATGAACCAGTTTTGATCTGCCTGGATAACGTTCAATAAACGGGACATTGTCGGCACCTGCGCGGAGGACGTGTCCAGTGTCAATTTGCAGGACAACACTGTCATGAGTGTTGCTTGCGAATGTATCCCACGGCACTTCACCGTCTAAAGGTTTAAATTCACCTGTGTGGTTGTGATAGCCAGTGAACATGCCTTGGTCAGCGATTTTTTCTGCGATTTCGTTGAAAAGTTTTGCTGTGTTCAACCACGCATCCCGCGAATTACTATACTCTGCTCCCAAGCCCGGAACAATCAGATAGGGATTGCCAAGAATTTTATTGAATTCCACTGTCTTGGTGAGTGTGTCGCCGAGGAGTGTGTTCAATCCTGTATGTGTGCCAACGACTTTTAATTCAAGGTCATCACACATTCCGCGCAATTCTTCTGCGGTTCGGTCATAGTATCCAGCAAATTCAACGCCCTCATACCCCATCTGTGCGACTGCCTGAAGTGCAAGGGATAGGTCTTTTGCGCAATCCTCTCGGACAGAATATAACTGTAAGGCTATTGGTATTCTTTCGCTCAATTAGGTTCTCCTTGTTTGAAATTAGTTGGTGAAAAGAGTCCAAGAAATTATATAAATTATCGTCTATTTATGTCATCGGTAAATTAACAACTTGCCCGCTATCTGCAGAAACAAGTCCTGCCTCCAAGATTTCTTGTGCATCTCGGCTTATATACGGGCAGCACAAACCATCTATCGGTTCACCAGTTTCGAGGCAGTGGATCAAGTATTCTGGAGCGTTCCGCATACCTTCTGGAAGTGGGTCAGGTTCTATAACTTGAGCATCACCGCCTGCGGGACTCAGATTTACTTGGTTGCCAGTTACTGTCAAAGCGCCTTCGGTGCCGTAAACCACAGGATTTGGGGTGACATAGCCTGTTTTTTGTGTCCACGATGCTTCTGTGATACCGAATGCATTGCCGTATTTCATGAGGATAACGGCATTGTCGTCAGGGAGAGGATAATCTTTAACAAACGTTCCTCGGAAGGCGGTTACCTGCTCAGGTAAACCGAGTAGATAAGCGCACATATCAGCACAATAACAGCAGTAATCCATCAACGCGCCTGCACCATTTTTCTCTTCATCATATAGCCACTCGTAGAAATAGCGGGAACATCCGATTTCTTTTGGCCCATTATGTGCTGAACGCCATTTAAAATAGAAAACATCACCGATTGCACCGTCTTTGATAAGCTCCATGGCAAAATTCAGCGCGGGACTCCATGCAGTAGGCCAATTAATCATCAGGGAGATGCCAGCGTTTTGCGCAGCGTTAAGCATTTGATCCGCTTGTGATAACCGTGCTGACATCGGTTTTTCAGAAACTACATGGATGCCTTTAGATGCTGCAGATTCAACGATTTCCGGTCCAGCGTTATTTTCTGCACATGCTTGAATAATGTCTAATTCCTCTTTATCCAGCAATTCTTGCCAAGAATCGTAGACGGTTTCAACACCCGTTTCTGATTTGAATTGGTCGCGTAATTCCGCGTTGACATCGCCTGCAGCGACGATCTCAACGTTTGGATGTTCTTTCCACCGATTCAGTTCACCCCAGACATGGTCGTGCACTAACGAAGCAAAGCCAACGCGATAGGTTTTTGACATAAATTATATCTCCTATGTTCAATTATTTGTTTTTACTTATTCCTCAGCGCGGACAGCAATTTTAATTGCCGTCTCGCCATTAATTCGATATCCGCCATCAAGTGCCTTAAATCCATCTTCAACCTGTGAAAGTGGTAACTGATGACTCACCATATCAGCAAAAGGCAAATCACTTTTTTCAAGGAGCGGAAGTCCTCGGACGAAATGCTCGTATTGACTCCCCCAGATTGCTTCAACGCGAAGATTTTTGCGCATGAGCAACTGATTGATATTGAAATCAATTGAACCCATATCAACAAAGTGACCGACTTCTACGAAAGTGCCGCTACGGCGAGTGTAACCTAATCCTTCTGGTGTCGCAGGAAGGAAACCTGCACATTCAAAGACCACATCAGCACCAGCATTACGAGGTGTTTCAGCTTGGACGAGTTCTGTCCGCTCCTCAGCGGAGGTGACTTCTTCTATATCAATTGTAACATCAGCCCCGAGTCGTTTTGCCAATTCCAACCGTCCGGCAGGACCACCGACCATAATTATTTTTCCTGCACCGCTCAATTTTGCGCAGGCAAGTGTTACCAAGCCAATTGCTCCAGAGCCTTGGACAACGACGGTATCACCGAATTTTATATCACCTCGCATGACTGCATGAACACCAACAGTAAAAGGTTCTGTAAGGACAGCGACCTCTGGTGAAACATCTGTTTTCATAAAACAAGTATTGGGATAGGTGAGATACATGTAATCAGCAAACCCACCGCGGAAATGTGGTGCTTCATCAGGATTCCATTGAAAACCGTACCCGCCGTAGTCGGTGCCAGGTGCGAATATAACCCTGTCTCCCTCTTTGATTGACTTGCCGACATAATCTGTTTTCACGCCTTCGCCAATTGCTTCAACGATACCGACATTTTCATGTCCCAATAGAATTTCTGTTTTGAAGCCGTTTTGCCAGTTATGAAGGTCAGTGCCGCAGATACCAGCTAACTCTTGACGGAGCAGCAGCGTGTTGGGAGCAGGGTCAGGCACGGGGTATTCGCGGACCTCAAAATCTTTACCATAAGCAACTACGGCTCTACCGGTTCGAGGCATAGTTATCTCCTTTCAAAAATGTGAGGTAATGATGTAGAATCAACCTTTACCCCACATACTATTTCTTCAGACATATTTTCGCTTTTTTCGCGAGAGAATGATGAAAATCACAATAATCCCGACAATGGAAATCCACAACCAATTTGCTTTGAAAATTTCAAAGAAGATGTTAAAGGCTATCATGGTAAGAACTTCAATACCGATTATTGCTAAAGCTTTACCCCACGGAAAATCAGCATTATGGCGTTTGTGCAACCGATCCGCGAAAACCCACGAAACACCTATAGTGCCAACAATAGCAACAAAAAACAGTAGGTTAACCAGTCCTTGGATGCCGCTCAAAATGGAATACATGAAAATTTACTCCTTATAGTTTTACTTGTCACAATAGAGACATTCCGTTTGAAAAAGATAGGAAAAACCTATTGCTATCTTTTTTCGATTTTCCCTATCCACTGCGTATCCGATTAGGGTGGCTGTAAACTGCCATACGCTTTCCCCGCATGAAACCGATTAACGTGAGATTTCCTTCATCTGCCAAGTCAACAGCGAGTGTGGATGCAGCCGAAACAGCAACAACGATAGGAATTCGTGCAAACAGTGCTTTCTGTACGATTTCAAAACTTGCGCGTCCACTTACCATCAAAACGTGTTTGTCAAGTGGTAGCATATCTGATAGTAACGCTTGTCCGATGACTTTATCAACTGCGTTGTGTCTGCCTATATCCTCTCTGACAATGAGGAGTTTACCATTTTCATCAAAAAGCCCTGCTGCATGCAGTCCGCCTGTTTTTTCGAAGACTGATTGTGCGGCTCGCAGTTGATCATTGAGTTTGTAAAACACTGTTTGATTCAAGCGGAATGTCAAATCTAATGGTGTAACTTGGTGTTTTACGGATTCAATTGTCATCTTACCGCAGAGACCGCAGCTTGCATTTGCGTGGAAATTTCGCTGCCATCCTTGTTGCTCCTCAAGATTCAAGTCTTTAACTAATCGGACGTTGACGATATTTTGCATCTCAGATAGGAGCGCATGCTGGTCGTTATCTTTTGCTGTGGCGTTATCATCATCGCAGTATGCTATGATTTCAATATCGTTTACAGATTTTATGAGGCTTTCGGTATAAAGGAAACCCGCTGCGAGTTCAAAATCATGTCCTGGTGTCCGCATGACAACGATTAAACTCTGCTGTCCTACCCGAATTTCAAGCGGTTCTTCAACGACCAATTCGTCTTCAACAGACGTCGATTTTGACTGATTCCAGCGGATGACCTGCTTTGTACATGTCTGTTGTTGCATGGTTAGGTACGTGAAATGTTAGGTTGTCCGAAACCCTATTCTGTCGTCTGACTGAATTTTTGTTTATCTATCATAAGCATGCCTTTGTTAGTGCCTATCCAAGCGCGATCATTGTTAATCGCAATGCACTGAATAGATAAATCATCCAACACTATTTTGGGATAATCAATAGTGTTGTCATCATATTCACCAATATCGGGATAATAGATTGCAATATAGTCATTCACAGCAACCCATACGTATTCTTTGCCAGCAACTCCAGTAACGTAGATGTCATCTAACTCTTCCTTTTCCTCTAAATCGGCTCTCACGGGATAAGAATCTCCATCCGTACCATCCCAGTTTGCCTTAAAAAAGCCGTTCCCCTGGTTTTCTTCACTTTCATTATACCAAGAAAATAGTATTTTGTTTTCAACAACATCAAACCTTACAATCTGTGTTTCTGGTTCTATTTTTGTAAAACGCTGAGAGTTCCAGACTCCTGATTCCCGATCAAAAATAGCGATGTTATCGCCTGATGTGCCTATCCATACAGTATCAGGTGTTAGGGCTATAGAGTGAATATCGTTAGGGATATCGCTGTTTTCTTTATTATAATGGTTCTGTATTCCGGTTTTAAGATTTTGGCGCATCGCACCAACATCTGTTGCCAACCAAATTTCTTCGTTATCCATCTTGATGTCTCGGATCCACATGCTTGGCAAACCGTTGGCAATTGTGTAATTTGTTACTTCGTTCTTTTCTTTATTAAAGTGTATGATGCCTTGATTTCGGGTGCCAACCCATACTTCAGATTCGTTTACTACAATTGCGCGGACATCAGGTGCTGTGGAAGCATGTTCGTTAATTCGCCATGCGGCACCTTCAATCGCTTTCCATCCGCCATTGCCGTCAGTTTCGATCTGGGCTATCCCTTTTGGTGTACCTATCCAGAGCGATGTTCCATCAACTGCAATGGTCTGGATATTAGGATCAGGTAATTTGTCTGTGTAGATGTCCCAAGCACTTGCTTGTAATACGTCGTTTGCTTGTTCAAAAATGTTGGGATCATCGGTATTTTGCCGTACGAGGTTCGCTAAGTTAACAGCGTTTTCTCTGTCACCGACTTGTAAATAGATTATTGCTCGTTTTAAGTGAGCATCATCCACCCAATCGCTTTCTGGGTAGATCCTACTGAATTGTTTCAAAGTATTTAAAGCTTTTTCAGGTTCACCTATTTCAGCTTGCAAAACCCCTATCTGGTAAACAGCCTCCTCATGTTCAGGAGCGTTAGGAAATTCTTTGACCGCTGTCTGCAACAATTCAAGCCCTGCCATAGTGTCCTTCAATTGTTTCATCAACAGAAATCCGACGCGGTAGGTAAGTGTTGGGACCGATTCATGTTCGGGGTAATGCTTAAGTATTAATTGGAAGGCATCAACTGCTTGTGCATACTTTTCCATAGCAACCACATTATCATCAATCGTAGCAATCGCATTATTCCCAATCTCTTGTAGTTGCGGCACAAGGTCAAATTTCTGTGCATCTATCAGGGCGACAGAACGAAACCGTTCCAATGCTTTTGCAAAGTCACCGTCTGTTTTATAAAGTAATCCGAGTTGGTAATGTGCATCTGCAAACTTGGGAAATTCTTCTAATGCCTTTTCAAATTTTCGCTTTGCTAATTCAGGAAAATTTAAATCTAACAGGTCGCGTCCATTACGAAAATGTTTTGCTGCAGTTCTGTCTGGAACATTTTCCAGTTTTGAGACAAATGTTAACGTATGTCCTTGTAATGGAAGTCTTATAACCTGTCCGTTATATTCAATTTCAAAGTGTGTATCGGTGGCACCGCGCCATGTGCCGGTGAGTCTGTCGCCGTTTTCCATCTCGACGATGACATACTGCTGGCCGAACGCAATGCTTGTAAATAGTAAGAATATCAGGACAAGACTTGTTAATGAAAAGAGAGAGTAAGCGTTCTGCATGGTTTCCTTTCCATCTATATTCTTGATAAGTATATTGATATAATATCAGAAATAGCAGCAAATGTCAAGCAGGTTTCGGGAGTTCCAGAGCCATTCAGTTCTCGTGATTTTCTTAACATTTTGGACATGGTCGCGAGCTGGAGTTCGCTCCTACAGGAAGAGGTTTTAGAGAAAAGAAGAAATTATTGCAAAATTGAATGCCTCTGGGAGTCCATGACCCTAAACATAACCTTGATAATTTTCATAGCATTCAATATAATGGGGCAAATACCCACCGCAAATTTTATACAACAAAATGGCACTCAAACCACGACCCGCGCTCTATTCCCTCATCCCGTTTCTGAGCGGCATCTTCATAAGTGAATACACATCAATCCCAATTCTTTGGCTATGGTTATCTGTGTTGATATGCCTTATCTGCAGCCTCCTAATAAAAACTCGGTCAAAATATGTCTGTTACGTGTTACTGCATATTGCAGTCTTTGCATGTGGGATGTTGAGATTGGAAATTGCCACCGTCCCATCAATACCCACCCATTTTTATAACCAACCGATTAGTTTCACAGGCAAAACAGTCTACCAACCGGAGCGCGGCGAAAAGTGGGAAGCCGGTTATGCTGTCGGACAGATTCAACTCTTATCAGATCCCGATCAGGCAGCGTCTGCAAAGTTTTTGGTTAGGTTTCAAGAACGTATCCCACTACGTTACGGTAAAAAGGTAACACTGACGGGCGTGCTGCGTCAACCCAATACACAAAGAAATCCCGGCGGTTTTGACTATCGTGCCTACCTTGCGCGGCAAAGTGTTTCTGGTATAATCTATCATCAAGGATTGCTTCGCATTGGTGAGCAATCTGGGTTTCCACCACTGCGTTGGATAGAAGCACTTCGCCTGCGGACGGAACGGATTATTGATGATATCTATGGTAGGTTATATACCTTTCCTACAAATACATCAGGGTTAGAAACCCCTCCAACAGAAGCGTTGCATGCGCAATTGCTAAAAGCGATACTTCTCGGAAAACGGAGCGAAGTGCCACCAGAAACTTTAGACATCTTTCGTAACAGTGGCACTTTTCATGTGTTGGCAGTGTCAGGTCTACATGTTGGACTTGTTGCGATGTTTTGCTACGTCGGGTTATCCGCATTTCGAATTCCCAAGAAGGTGCTTTCTTTTTTGACGATTTTAGCAGTGCTTATTTACGCGTGCTTGGTCGGTTTTCGCCCATCTGTTTTCCGTGCTTCACTTATGGCAACCCTATATCTTTTTGCCACGATAATTGATCGTGAGGCAGACATTTATAATTTACTTGCATTTGCTGCGTTGGTATTACTCCTTTTAAACCCAATGCAGTTGTGGGATGTTGGCTTTCAACTCTCGTTTGTTGCCGTTGCCTCCATTGTTTATTTTGTTCCAAAAATGGAGAAACCTATTCGGAAGTTGTGGGCGTCTTCTGAATCTGGTGATGTTAGTCGCCTTCAAAAAATTAAGAACACAGCAGTGAAATGGTTGGTGTTATCCTATCTTGTGACATTCGCTGCACAACTTGGCACTGGACCGCTTATCGCTTTTCACTTTTATAGGGCATACCCACTCGGTATAATCGTTGGACCGTTTGCTATTCTTCTGGTAACGCTAATTGTTGGAGCGGGTATTGTTTCAGTCTGTTTGGGATTTGTCTGGCTACCACTTGCTAAGCTGCTGGCACTGGTTAATCATGTTATCATCTTTACATTTCTAAAATTCATCGGAATTTTTGGACAGGAATGGGGTGTAATGAAGTTAGCACCGCCAACGTTAGGTCTTATCGTTGTCTACATAGCAGTATGTATAGGCATTACCCATTGGCGATATGTTTATAAGCAATGGAGAGTTGCAAGCCTAATTGGGTTATCGGTTGTGGCATTTTGGGTTTGGGACAGCGCATGCCATGAAAAAGGGCGTTTATTAGAAGTGATTACGCTTGATGTCGGACAAGGAGATGCATCTATTGTCAGATTTCCTGATAGACGAACAATGTTAATTGATGGCGGCATCCAACGTTCATATTATGATGAAAAGCGTCAGAGAGAGGTTGAATATGACGTAGGTGAGCGAATTATTGAACCTTATCTTGATGCACATGGTATTCGGAAACTTGATTTGGTGATGCTTACGCACCCGGACATTGACCACGGCGGCGGACTTGCATACATTCTTCAAAACTTTAAGGTGAAGCGGATCCTCGGTATACCAGACATGCAACTTGATTCACAAACCCATCAACGATTACGCGGTATTGCCAAAGCACAAGGTATTCCTTATTCTTTTCTGTATGCAGGTGCAATTGAATTGACGCCTACTGCTGCACTTAATCTGTTGCACCCGATTGATGAAGCATCCACCAATCTTATAGATGAAGACAAAAACGATGATTCGCTTGTGATGAAACTCAGTTATGGCGAGGTAGACATCTTATTCACTGGCGATATTGAGTCCAAGGCTGAAACTCGTTTAATCGCGTCTCGGCAGGATTTGAGGGCAGAAATTATAAAGGTGCCGCATCACGGCAGCAGAACGTCAAGCAGTGCACAGTTTTTAGATGCTGTTCAGCCGCGTTATGCTGTCTTTTCGCTCGGTCAAAGGAATCGGTTTCAATTTCCGCATGCGGATGTGGTTACGCGGTATCAAGAGAGGAATTGTGTGCAGTTGCGAACGGATCAACTCGGTGCAATTACTTTGAAAACTGATGGGAGACGGTGCTGGTTTGTGTATACCGTTATGCCTGATGAAATTTAGTTTAAATAACCATTTCGTTTACGAGCAACAACGCTCTCAAAGATCAAATGAGCGTTGTTGTATTGTAACATTTAAAGCAGTTTTTCGAATATAAATAAGTTATTACATCCGAGTCCCCAGCGTTCATATTTTTTTAAATTCCATTGGTTGAAAATGTTTGTGAGGCATTCTGGATTAAAACCGTAATGCTCATGTATTGAGAATCCTTCAACAATCTTAAGTGTTTTTAGTAGATCAAGTAACTTCTCAACGCGTGGGTGTTGCACTGTGATTATAACCTGTCCACCCGGTTTCAAGTATTTCCAGCAAGCATCTGCAACCGATGGGAAGACGTCCATTGGAATATGCTCAACGGTTGCCAACATCGTAATGACATCAAAGGTTTCATCTTTTACGAAGTCGTGTGGGAAGTATCCAGGGATAAGTTGACACGTCCCAAATTTTACGGTTTGTGTGAGATGTGAGTCAATACCTATAGCTGTATGCAAATGTCCATTGAGATAACGTAAAAAATTACCGTCTCCAGTCCCAACGTCCAAGAGACGTGCGCCTATCGGAATGTACGGTTCGACTTTAGTAAATCGCAGATATTCAAGGAAGGAATCCAGGGGTTTTCTTGGATACTGATCACCGTGTTGATACTTCCTGTTTTTGAGAAATCGGGTAATAGAGTTCGCCATCTATTCTTTGGCTTGTTCGCTTGGCTCTATAGCAAGATATTTGTCATCGGTTTCTATACCAGGTGGATAGTGAATTTCCCATACTTTAAGAGGGGCGGTGTCTTCACCATTTGTAGGGTATATTGGGACAAAGATGTCGGAGAAGTCCCCGAGGAAGTAAAGACGAACAGCAAGACTTTGCCAACCGAGATTAGAAATATGGTAGGCTTTTTCAAGATCATCCTTTTCATCGTAATAGAGGATAACATTTCCGTGTGGATTGTCGTCAATTGAGGTTTTGTGGATATGGCGTTTGTTACCTTTGAACGCTACATACGGGAGGCGCGCTATTCCGCCTTCTTTCAGACGTGCCGTTATGAAATCAGGCGGTGACGTTATATCAGGCTCTTCAATGTACAGAAAAGGCGTTTCTTCTATCTTTGAGAGACGTTTGTATCCAAGTTGAACAAGGCGGGTGAGTCCGAATCTTCTATCACTGTTTTCATCGCTGCCGATGTAAGAATAGGTATTAGCTTTGTTAATCAATCCCCACTTTCTTAACATGAGATGTGTTGCACCGTGGGTTTTGAGAAATTCAAGTGCTTCCCGTACGTCTTGTGCACAGTAGACGTGTCGGTAATAGAGGTGTATCCAGTGCGGGAGAAACGTATCCTGGTCGGTGATGGTTTTAACACCGCCAAAAACGTTAAGTCGGCTGCCATAACTCCAGTTCGCTGCCATGACTGTCCCTTGTGAGAGTTCGGTATTTATCCAATTGAGTGCTTGCGCGAGATCACCTGTTCCGGGAAGCGGTTTGCGCCAGTAAGCGGCAGCAGGAACTGCCATGTTTGCATGCCCACCGAGGGGAGTCCAAAAGAGAACAGGTATTAAAACGGCAATTGCAATTGTAGCGGGTATCCACTGCGGTTTTTTGAATTGTTGTGCGAGTGTCGCTGGCAACTGCCACAAGAGCCATGCAGTGCCAAAGGCGAGTGGTACACCTATGAAAAAATCATAACGTTTTGCACCACGTGAAAGTGCCACCCAGAAAAGAAACCATACAACCATTATAACTGTTACCAATTCATTTTTTGCTGTTTCTTTTCGGAAACATGCAATTGCGAGAGTGATAGCCGTGAGTCCCAATGAAACGAGAAAGAGTGTATCGCAGCTTCCCTCTCCAATCAACTCACTCAGAGGCCATCGGAAAAATGTTGTTGCGGTGAAAAGTGAAAGAGCTGTGGCAAGAGGGATCCCGTTCTGCTTCCAGAGGTAAAGACTTCCCAGTATCAAGCCGAGACTACCCAACATAAAGACGGTGCCGTACCGGGCTGGCCAATATCCGAAATTCGGATCAACAAGTTCTGTCATATCCTTCATGAGTCGGTTTTCTTGGAATATGAATGCGGTATTCTCAAATGTCCCTGATTGCAGCAACATATAACCAATTCCTATTCCGATGCCGAACAAGGTGAGTCCACCCGCGAGTTTCCGGGCATGCGAACGTAACGGTGGGTAATATTTCAGAAGTAGGTATCTCAGTCCATGCATGATAAAAACTGCAACAGGTGGAGCAAGCGTGAAGGCAGCCAGATGCGTTGCATAAGTATAACCGCTCCGATAAGCGGGACTGATGAGATAGAGTCCCGGAACGAACATGAGCATCCATATTAGATACTCTTTTAGGTGAGATTCTGTCTCTGTAGTGCAGAATTTCCAGAGTTCCGCACAAAGAATAATTAAAACAAAGATCCCGAAACTTTCCCATGAAAGTCCACCCAAAAAGACGATAAATCCAGCAAGCGCGGTGGCAAGGTATCGGTACCAATTACTAATGCCTTTCCTTTCCTTTTCAGGTTCCCTCCTTCCCTCCTTGATAGAGAGGTTTAATGGGATTTGCTCTTTCCAGAGATAAACAACGATAGCAAGTACACCGAACATCCAACACCATGCGTCGCGATCGCCAAAACCTGCAGCACTACGTTCTACACTCCCCGGTAACGTTGCCAATAGCACGCTAATGATGGACGCAAACAGCAGACCATGACTGCGGACAAGAAAAAGAAATAAAACGCCAAGACCTAAGGTAAAACAGATAGCGGTGATGTAGAGTTGAATGTGATACCGCGTGAGTGCAGGGAAGAGCCACACTAACGCTTTATGTGTATAGGTGATCGCATAAGAATAGAGTGGTAGCAGCTGAGCGTTGTCTCTACCAAGCGGAAGCCAGCGGTGCGTATCGCGTGGCGGAAGGGTGCCGTTTTCTGCAATCTCATCCGCCATCCACTGGTAAAGAAAGGCATCATTTTCAGTAAATTGCCCGTCTTGTAGCTGTTCTACCCCTTGAATACGTATGTAGAGTGTTATAAATAAGAGACAGAACAGCAGTATACCTATTAAGATTATTCGAAGATATAGAGGGAATCGCATACAGATTCCTCCCGCACCATTTTTAGTAATGTCCATTGATTGAAAATGTCCGGAAGTTGTTCAGGTTGGATTGATGGTAGTTTTCTATGAAGTGTCAGTAATCAACTGGGCTGCCTCTATAACGTATAGAATTCTGTCCATCAGCGGGTGTCGTGATAACAATACTCCCATGGTTAACATCATCAAATAACGCGATGCAATAGTTGGGAGTTCTGATATGTTATGTGATCAAAACTACCACTACCAGCATGAGAAAGCAAGCATCCCTATTCTACTACGTGTGTCATAATTCGGATCTAGCTTGAGATAATACGTTGTAGTATGTCTTACGTGCAAATTGCATAACACTAAAAGTTTACAAGACGTGCTAACAATACTTATAACAATAATGCCTACTCCTATGACTTTCATAATCCTATAGGTGTTTCATTTCTCCATTAAATCAGAGAGTTTTTCTATGGCACGTCTACGTTCTTCCGGTGTCATTGTTTCTACATCGCTCAACAATTTAATAAATTCTGGCGAATGCTCCGGTTCTGTATCAGATCTATATTCAGCCATTATTTCTGCTGATGCATTTTGTTGAGCAATTGTAGTGATGAGTTCTTCAAATGCCTCATCAGAGTATAATGCAAAGTTTTCAAGGGCATCCATACGCTTCTGTGTAACCTTTTTAATTTTTTCATTTACCAATCGGATAGCATCCATGTCAAAAGGTCTCGCGTCTAAAAGGGGTTTTAACTCGTTATATACAGCAGTATATTCTGAATGTATTTTCTCGTACTCTTTTTTAGCTGCGGCAGCCTCGGGTGAGAGAGTTGGTTGCTCTGCTATTTCATCCAATGTCGCTTCACCAAGGTTGGTATCTGTATTATCGTTTTTTTGTGGTGAGAATGTATCGTCTATTCGTTTTGTTGCTACATCAACTTCTTTTACTACGTCGGTGTTGCTTTCGTTTTCTAATGATTTAACTTTAGGAGTGTTGGCGTTAGTTGGTAAGGTGCTCGGTTGTAACGGTGTGCCTTTATACACTTTTTCCGGTTCTGCTTTCATGATCCTGAGAGAGTGATTTCGCCACAAAACGACACCAAGAATGACAACAAAAACGGAAATGATAACAACAGCTATACGAAATACTCTTTTCATTTTTAAATCCCTTCCAAAGAAGTTTGAGAAAACCCTTCATTTGTTCCATTACGAAGGATTATCTCAAACCAGTATTTGTTTGTTACATTACAAACGAGTAATAGGTTTATCCACAACCACCAGAGTCGCAACCACCAGAGCCAGAGCCAGAATTACACTTGTCTAGGCAATCCAAATAAACCTTAGTGGCCGCAGTAAGTAACGCTTTAGCATTGTCCAATGCTTCCTTAGCATCCTTATGTAATTGTATAGCTGAATTGATGAGAGCCATATTTATAGGTCTTACCTCGTAAGCATATTGAAGTGCGGCAGTTGCTCCATCGTAATCTTCTTTTGCATCGTTATATGCTCTCGTTGCTGCCTGATAAGCAGCTAGTTCAATAGCACAACCACAAGCTAATGCAACACTGGTAAATGTGAGAAACATCATTGAACATAGAACTATAAGACTCATCATAGCCAATAGGTTTGATTTCAACCTAGGCATCCTAATTGTATGCGTCATTTCATTTCCTTCCTTTCTAACTCCCATTCAGGAAGTTAGTATGAGTAAAAGGAGAAAATGCAATTTGCAATACTATCCAAATCGTGCTTATTTCCACATCGGACTCAAACAGATAACATTATTACAAATTGTACCATTTCTCCCATAATTTATCAAATAAAAATTAATCAATTATTCTCCTCGCTTAACTTTTGTAGTGGCGTTTTGCGTTACGGTTTTCTTCCACCGCTTTATCACGCGTTTCACGCACACTTCAACATCAGTCGGGGAGATACCTAATTTCTCACTAATATGTTCGAGAGGTTGATTGTCTAAATACCGTTCCATAATCTTCTGTTCTTGGGATGGAAGGTTATCAAGCAGTTCGTCTAACTGATGTGCAATCGGGCGTAACCACTTGAGTATCCGCTCCCACCTTTTCTGAACTGCCTCGGGAGTGGATCCTATTATTTCAGCAACCTCCCTCGGTCTTAGGTCATCCAATAGATATTCAACAACCTCAAGGTCCTTTTCTGAAAGTAACCGCAGGAGACGTCTCAACAGATAACATTCTGTCTCAGTCTGTTGTGCTGCAAGCATTGATGCATCTGCAGCTTCTCTTTCACCATCCACATTTTCACGCGAGACGAATTCATACATCTGATTGACTTCTCGTTGTCTGTCTCTTAATCGGTCTATTGCCAGATGTTTCGCGGTGGTATATAGCCATCCGACGAGTTTATCTGGATACTTAATCATTTCCCTCTTGTTGAAGGCTTTGCAGAAGGTTTCACTCGTGATTTCATCTGCATCGTGATGATTTCCTATGAGCTTGGTAACGGAAGCACGGATCGGTTCATAATACTGCCGCATAAGCAGACTTAGTGCTTCATCGCTACCTGTTTCCAAAAAACCAGCGATGAAGTACATCGTCTTCGCTTTCTCTCTCCCAAGGAAAATTTTCAACTGCCTTCATAAATAATCGCGTAAATTTGAGGATAATTCCGACATAAAATTAATTTTAAGTCGTTAAAAACATATTCTAATTAATAACTTTAAGTGCATGATCGAAAATGAATACCAGAATTTGCCCTTATATACATATATAACATGCCGAACAATACTAAAATGTCTTTAGTTGATTTGACAACAAAAGCAAAATAGACTAAACTACGATTAGCGTTATAACTTCATATATAAGAAAAGACTTACGCAAAACGTTCGATATGGATCCACCAAAACAGTGGTGTATGATCCCTTTATAATTAAAGACACAGTATTAAGTCGGAAAGGGGGCAAAGTATGAAAAAGATGAATATGAGGGAGCATTTATGAGCAAAACAAGAAAAGTTGTGATGATGAATGGAGCAGGAAAAATCTGGACAGAAGAGCAGGAAACGCCTGCACCAAAACCTGGGCAGTTGCTGATTGAAGTTCACGCTTCAATGGTCAGTCCGGGAACAGAGCTTGGTGGTGTCAAAAGGAGACGCGAGAATCCGGGTTCCGAAACACAGCAACGTGCATTCGGATATACGAATGCTGGTGTTGTCATCGGCAAAGAGGGGGATTGTGACGAATTTGAAGTCGGTGACAGAGTGGCAGGCATGGGAGGCGGCTACGCGCTGCACGCTACGTATGCTTGTGTGCCGCATAACCTATGCGCTAAAGTCCCCGATAATGTCAAAGCCGAAGAAGCCGCTTCTGTTCACCTCGCTGCAACGGCACTGCATGCTGTGCAACGCGGACGTATCCGCATCGGTGAAAACGTTGTCATTGCTGGATTGGGTATTCTCGGACAATTTGCGAGCCAGGTTGCTAAAACTGCTGGCGCTTATGTTATCGGTTTAGACAGATTGCCATTGCGGTTAGAGATTGCTGAAAACGCCGGAATAGATTGCGCGATAAATGTTTCTGAAACAGATCCGATTCCGATTGCGAAGGAATTTACCCGTGGCTATGGCATGGATTGTGGGATTATAGCGTTCGGTGGGGATGCAACGAGTGCTTTTCAACAAATCCGCGCGATGTTGAAAACAGCACCAGATACGCACAAAATGGGACGGATTGTCATTGTCGGCGGTGCAAGCATTACGCACGGTTTTGCAGCAGGACTTGGGAACGTTGACGTTATCAGTGCGGCGCGAACCGGTCCCGGCTATCATGATGAGGATTATGAACACGGTGCTGACTATCCGCCAGTGTTTGTGCCGTGGCCCACACAGCGCAACTTGGAGTTGTCACTGCAGTTAATGTCAGAGGGTAAAGTCAATGTTCAAGCGGTAATTACTGATATTGTGCCAATTGACCAAGCCGCTGAGGCATGCGAAAAACTGATACAAACCCCAAATGAAGCGTTAGGTGTAGTCTTCTCAATGCAATAAACTGGCTTTAGGACAAACGAATGGAAATTAGAGCAGCATGTGAATCAGAATTAGAACAGGTTGTTAAACTCAACTGCATCGCGTTCAATCCGAACCAACATGAACGCTATTGGCAGTATGTGCGAGGTGATAGCAGCTACAGGCTTTCACAGACTCGAGTGGTTGTAGTGAACGAACAGGTTGTTTCAACTTTGCGCGTCTGGGAACGTAGGATAAGAATTGGCGCATCCCTTGTGACAATGGGGGGTATCGGTGGTGTCTGCACGGATCCAAAATATCGTGGGGTTGGGTATGCGTCTGCGCTTATGCGAGACACAATCGGCTATCTGCAGACGGCAGGATGTGACCTCGGTGTACTGTTTACCATCATACCAGAAGAATTTTATCACAGATTCGGGTGGACATCCTTACCTCTTCACGGTTTCAAAATAGAGTTTAACTCGACGACGACTGAAAGACTACCTGATTGGCAGATTAGAGCATTTAACTTAGAGACGGATTTAGATGCCGTAGCATCAATATACGACACCGCTAATGCACAACAGAGCGGTGCCATTTCTCGGACACGCGCTTATTGGGATATGGCACCCTCGCGCATTCGTGGTATTCTCCCGACCGTTGTTGCACAGCAGAATGGCAACATAGGTGGATATCTCAACTATGAGATAGATGGAAAATGTGTGAAGGTGCGCGAAGTAGGGTATCTACCTGATAATCCAGATGTTTTGGACGCGCTTGCATTCCACCTTGGACAAGCAGGTGCAGCAAATAGCGTTGAAGAAATAAAAGGTATATTTTCACCGCAACATCCGTTTGTCCAACGTCTAAAAACAGTTTGCAACAGTGATTTAAACCCAATCACCGATACAGCAATGATGCTCTATGCTGTTGATTTATCTGTGCTTTTGCGGCGTCTCGTGGTGGGGTGGGAATCACAAATTGCTGCTTCCGAGGAATCGTTCTCGTCACTTGCTGTCAAATTTCCTGTTGTCAATAACCGTCAAGCAGTGTTACGTTACGACGGTAATAACACGATTCAAATTGTAGATGATGCAGCAGATGTAGTGAACTTGAAAATCAGCGAAGAAGAGTTTTGGCAACTGCTGTTTGGTGAAATAGGATGGGAGCAAATGAATTCGGATGGTTCAGTATCTCCAGAGGTTGCCACGTTTTTAGGAACGTTGTTTCCCAAACGCGATGTAATTTTTTGGTTCCCAGATCGGTATTAAGGTGGTTAAAAGATATGGATAAAACAAACTCGGAATCTCAAAGACAAGGCACACAGACAAGCGCGTTCGGAACATCCGGAAGAATCAATCACGACTCCAGTGAATTTTATAAGGGTAAACTCTACGCTAATCAGGATCCTCCGAAACCCGAAACGTGGATAGAAAACCCAATTCCCGCAGTAAATCTTGACCAGCTTTATTGTTCCTCCAGTGAGCAGATGTCTGAAATTCCAGATGGCAGCATACATCTAATGGTTACATCACCTCCCTATAATGCGAAAAAGGAGTATGACGACGATCTCTCTTTAGATGAATATAGGGAACTCCTCCGTGCTGTTTTTGCCGAAACCTATAATAAATTGGTAACTGGTGGTCGGGCGTGCATTAATATCGCCAATTTAGGTCGGAAACCTTATATTCCGTTACATAGTTGCATCATAGAAGATATGTTGGACATCGGCTACTATATGCGCGGGGAAATCATCTGGGACAAAGCCGCGAGCGCGGGGAGTTCAACGGCATGGGGGAGTTGGTTATCGGCGGCAAATCCTGTGCTAAGGGACGTTCACGAATATATCCTCGTTTTCTCAAAAGATTCCTTTTCGCGGCAGCGTAATGACAGAGAAAATTCTATCTGTAAAGAGGATTTCTTAGAGTGGACAAAAAGTGTCTGGACATTTTCTGCTGAATCTGCTAAACGTATCGGTCATCCCGCTCCCTTCCCTGAAGAGTTGCCGCATCGATTAATTCAGCTCTACACCTTCGTAGGAGATGTAGTATTAGACCCATTCTGTGGGAGCGGAACAACTTGTTTGAGTGCCGTAAAAGCAGGTCGGCGCTATATCGGATACGACATTGAAGAAGAATACATAAAATTGGCAAACGAACGGATCAGACAGTATACTGATCAACTCCGTTTGCCAATGTAAGACTCATGCTTGTATTAGAGCGATTTTGCAAGTCTACTGGATTGTCCACTGTCATAGGTACCCACTACCTAAAGGTAGGGGCTTGTGCTTCCTTGCGACTGCGGTTTTCTCAGAGAGTTGACCGTCTTAGTGTCGCTCCACTTTAGGC
>LXNJ01000401.1_pt1 | contig 31035 bp, 25 predicted proteins | sample 809081 | NCBI WGS metagenome assembly LXNJ01 (sample SAMN04870510, study PRJNA318959) | sponge metagenome | biome: sponge; feature: marine sponge reef; material: water | host: Petrosia ficiformis | place: Greece: Milos, Mediterranean Sea | collected 2013-05-29 | depth 5-7 m | reverse complement strand
GGAGCTTGCGGGCGCCCGTGCGAATCGGGACGGCACCGCCACGGTGGACGATCCGAGCCGCACCCTGGACTTCCCCGCGCTGACCGCGGCGATTCAGACCTGCGACGAGGGCGATGGCGTGCGATGGATTCTGGGCACGACCGGCGAGGTGGAATATCGGATCATGGAAACGCTGGGCGAGCCGCGTTTGGTCGTGGACCTGCGACACCCCTAGTCTTGCCCCGGGGGGCGCGCGCCGCGGCGCGTTGTGCGCATGTGCGGGGCTTAATATCTTGCCTTATGAGCCTTGCCCGTGCCGTTTCGACGATCATGATCGGTGTTTGCCTTGCCGCATCATGTTCGGGCGACGATTCCGGCACCGTGACGCCACCCGTGCCCGTCGACACCACCACCGTCACGCCGACCGGGAGCGGAGCGCGGTGCGAGGACGGCAAGGCCCGGGACTATCCCTGTGCCCGTGTCGACCTCGTGTCACGGCTTCGGAAGGATCAGATCGGCGCGGAGGAAGGGCTCGTCAACGACATCTGGGGCTGGCACGACCGTGTCACCCGGACGGAGTGGGCGCTGGTCGGCCACTCGGGCGGCACATCCTTCGTGAATCTGAAGGACCCGCAATTCCCGGTCTACATCGGTATTCTCCCCTTGTCCGCAGGTGCGACCAAGAGCGTCTGGCGAGACATCAAGGTATACCGGGACCATGCCTTCATCGTCGCCGACGGCGCGGGTGAACACGGGATGCAGGTCTTCGATCTGACCGAATTGCGCTCCGTCACCGAGCCGCCCGTGACCTTCACGGCCACCGCGACATACACCAGGATCCACAGCGCCCACAACATCGTGATCAACGAGGAGACCGGGTTCGCCTATTCGGTCGGGAGCAACGGCGGCGGGGACACGTGCGGGGGCGGCCTGCACATGATCGACATCCGCGTGCCCACCGATCCGCAATTCGAAGGGTGTTTTGCGGACATCACGACGGGCTATCAGGGAACCGGCTATACCCATGACGCGATGTGTATCGTGTACCGGGGCCCCGACACCGAGCATCGCGGCCGCGAAGTCTGCTTCGGGTCGAACGAGACGGGTCTCAGCATTGCCGACGTCACGGACAAGCAGGAGCCCTTCGCGCTGACCTCCGTGTCCTATCCCTCCGTAGGCTATTCCCACCAGGGATGGATCGATGAGGCTCACGAATATTTCTACATGAACGACGAGTTCGACGAGTTTGCATCGCAGGGTGCGACCCGGACGCTCGTCTGGGATGTGAGGGATCTCGACGATCCCATCGTCGTGAAGGAGTTCCTGAGCGAAACGCAGGCAACGGATCACAACCTGTACGTCGTCGGCGACCTGATGTTCCAGTCCAACTACAGGGTGGGCCTCCGGGTACTGAACATCGCCGACCGCGAGAATCCCAGGGAGATCGCGTTCTTCGACACCGAGCCCAGCGGCGGGGACGTCGCGGGCACGAACGGATCGTGGTCGAACTACCCGTTCTTCACGAGCGGCCTGATCGCTGTCACCTCGATGGACGAGGGCGTCTTCTTCGTCCGGCGGACCGGGGGAAGTTGAAACACCGGCGGCGGACCGGCGGGAGATTCCTGCCAATCGGGGCGTTGCTGCTTGCCGCGCTCGTCGCCTGCACGCCCGGCAGACCGGCGGCGGACCTGCTCCTGACCGGCGGCTCCGTACTCGACGGGACCGGCGGCGAGGCGTTGACCGCGGACATTGCGGTGTCGGGTGATCGCATCGTGTTCGTGGGCGATGCGGGGGCGAGCGGGCTGACCGCCACCGACACGCTTGACGTGACCGATCTCGTGGTGATGCCGGGATTCATCGACATGCACTCCCACGCCGAGCTGGACACCGGCCACGGACGCGACGCGCGCGCCTTCCTCTACCAGGGGATCACGACGGTGGCGCTCGGCATGGACGGCGGCGGCGATCCCGAGGTGGCGGACCGTCTTGCCCGCTGGACTGCCGACGGAATCGGCGTGAACGCGTTCCTCTTCGTCGGCCACAACTCGGTGCGCCGCCGTGTGATGGGAATGGAAGACCGGGAGCCCTCGGCCGGGGAACTGGACGCGATGCGCGACCTGGTGCGCCAGGGGATGGACGAGGGGGCCCACGGTCTTTCCTCGGGGCTCTTCTATCTGCCGGGGAACTACGCCGAAACGGAAGAGGTGATCGAGCTGAACCGGGTGGCCGCCGCATACGACGGCGCCATCTACGACACGCACGACCGCGACCTGGGCGCGGCGTATCCTCCCTTCGGCTATCTTGAGTCGATCGCCGAGGGGATTCGCATCGGCGAAGAAGCGGGCACGAAGGTCATCTTCAGCCACTTCAACGCGCAGGGAGCGCACAACTATGGGCGAGCGCACGAAGGCGCCGCGCTTATCGAGGCGGCACGCGCGCGGGGCGTCGAGGTCGCCGGCGCCCACCATTCGTACACCGCCACGCAGTCCAATCTGCGCTCCTACACGATCCCGGGCTGGGCCGTTATCGGTGGCGATACGGCCATGGTGCGGCGGTTCGACGATCCCGACACGGTTGCGGTCATCGATCGGCAGACGCGCGAGATGCTGGCGATCCGCGGTGGTGCCGAGCGACTGCTCTTCGCCGACCAGCGCCCCGATCTGAACGGGAAGACCCTGCAGGATGTCGCGGACGAATGGGGGCTGGACGCGCCCGCCACGGCGCGGCGAATACTGCGTGAGGGGAACGCCGCCGTCATGAATCTCGGGCTGTACGACATCGAGAACGTGCGCTACCTGGCCCAACTCGACTGGATGATGACCTGCACCGACGGACGCGACCCGGGCCCGACCCGTCCGGTCACGCATCCCCGCGCGTTCGGGTCCTTCACGAAGAAGATCCGCGACCTCGTGCTGGACGAGCAGCTGATCACGCTGCCCCACACGGTCCGCTCGATGACGGGCCTCGCGGCGGACTTCCTCGGCTGGCCCGATCGCGGCTATCTGCGCGAGGGTTACGCAGCCGACATCACCGTCCTGGACGTGGGCGCGGTCGAGGACATGGCGACATATGAGAATCCGCACCAGTACTCTCGCGGGACGGTCCACGTGCTGGTGAACGGGACGTTCGCGATCCGGGACGGCGAGGCCACCATGGCGCTCCCCGGGCGTGCGCTGGTGCGGGGCGGCAATCCGTTCGATGCAGGGTAGAGGCGCCAGCCAGCGGAGAAGCGAGGTCATCGCGAGCCGCGACGGACAGCTTCTCACCCTCACATTCAACCGCCCCCACCGCCTCAATGCGGTGAGCATGCCGCTCTATGAGCAGCTGATCGCGGATCTGGAGGCCGCCGCGGCGGACCCGGACCTGCGCTGCGTAGTCCTTACCGGGAATGGCCGCGCCTTTTCGGCTGGCGCCGATCTCAAGGAGCATCGCGACACGCCGCCGTCCACGGAAGCACGCCTTCGCTACATTCGGGCCGGGCAGCGCGCCAACCACCTGATCCAGACGATGGCCACGCCGGTCGTAGCGGCCGTGAACGGGCATGCGATCGGCGCCGGGCTCGAAATCGCGCTCTCCGCCGATCTGGCCGTCGTAGCCGACGATGCCAAACTGCGGCTTCCGGAAGTGGCGCTCGGCACCTTCGTGGGCGGTGGCGCCGTGTATACGCTTGCCCAGAGGGTGGGCGTGCTCAAGGCCCGCGAACTCATCTATATGGGCGACTTCTTCTCGGGCGCCGACGCGGCCGCGATGGGCGTCGTGAACCGCGCCGTGCCAGCGGTGGACGTGCTGCCCGTCGCCACGCGCTGGGCGAAGCGGCTCGCGCGCCGGGCGCCAATCCCCCTCGCCGCCGCGAAGCGGCTGATGGGCGCCGTGCCGGAGATCTCCCGCGAAGAGGCGCTCCGGCGCGAACGCGAAGTTCTGGAAGCCGTTTTCGATACCGAGGACTGGGCCGAGGGGCTGGCCGCGTTCCATGCGGGCCGAAGACCCGACTTCAAGGGAAGATGACGCTCGCCCGCATCTTCGAACCGCGCTCGATCGCGGTCGTCGGTGCCAGCACCAATCCGGCGAAGCGCGGGCACCAGATCCTCCGCGCGCTGGGTGAATCGGGCTACCGGGGCCAGGTCCACGCGGTCAACCCCGCAGGCGGAGAGCTGCTGGGCCACACGCTGCTGCGTTCCCTGGAGGAGCTTCCCGAGGCGGTCGATCTCGCCGTGTTGTGCACGGCGGCCGCGATCGCACCCCGACTGGTTCGTGCCTGCGGCGAGAGGGGGGTCGGAGGCGCGGTGGTGCTGGCCGTGGGATTTGGCGAGTCGGGGCCCGAAGGAACACGGCTGGAGGCAGAGTTGGCGGCAGCGGGGCGCGACAGCGGTGTCCGCGTGATCGGTCCCAACACCTCGGGACTCCTCAATCTGCGCCTTGGCGTCAACCTGATCGGGGCGCGCGGCGTGCGGCCGGGGGGAATCGCTCTGCTCGTTCAGTCTGGGAACGTCGCACTGGGCCTGATGAACGAGATCACCCGGCGCTCCGCGCTCGGCGTCTCCATCTGCTGTGGTCTCGGGAACGAGGTCGATCTCGGATTCGGAGAGGTGCTCGAGTTCCTCGGCAGGCACGACGAGACAACCGGCGTGATCGCCCACGTCGAGGGATGCAAGGACGGACGCGCCCTGTTGAGTGCGGCCGCGGCGGTCACGCGCCACAAACCCGTGGTCGCTATCAAATCGGGACGCACCACCCGCGGCGCGGAGGCGGCGGTCTCGCACACCGGAGCCGTGGCCGGGCCCTATGACCGCCTCCGTGCCGGCCTCGCGCAGGCCGGCGTGGTCGAGGTCGTGCGCACCGACGAGCTGTCCCATATCGCCGAAACCCTGGTTTCCCAGGTCCCCGGTCCGGCGGGCGGCGGGATTGCCATCCTTTCCGACGGTGGCGGGCAGAACACGCTGGCCGTCGACTTCCTTGGCGAAATGGGAGCGCCTCTGGCGCAACTGGGCGAGGCCACCACGTCCGCCCTGAGAACCCACCTCGGACCGGCCGCCGCCGTCCGAAACCCCGTGGACGTGGCTGGTGCCGCGGACACGGATCCCCGCGCCTTTCCGCGCGCCTTGAAGGCGCTCGCTGCCGACCCGGCTGTCGGTATCGTACTGCTCGTCGGCCTGTTCGGCGGCTACGGAATCCGTTTTTCGGAAGGGCTTTCCCGCGTCGAGACCGCGGCGGCGGACGACATGGCGGCTACGATGCGCGCGATGGGCAAGGGGCTCGTCGTGCAGTCCCTCTACGCCGCCTGGGACAGTGCGCCCCTGAACGCGCTGCGCCACGGCGGCGTTCCGGTGATCGAATCCCTCGAAGTCGCATGCCGCGCGGTTGCCGAGTTGCAGCGGCGGGGCGAGCGACGGGCCCCGGACAGGTCCCGCCAGGATCCGGCCGACCCCCTCGCGGCTACCCCGCGGCTTACGTCCAGACCCTCATACGTAGCCCAGACCCCTCATCGTGCGATCATCGCCGCACGTGAGGACGGGCGAACCACCCTGACGGAGCTCGAGGCCCGAGCGGTTCTCGGTGACTGCGGCCTCGCCTTCGAACCCGCCGAGATCATCAGGTCCGGAGAGGAAGCGGCCGAAAAGGCGGTTCAACACCACCACGGCCTCGCGCTCAAGCTCCTCTCCAGGCACATCGTCCACAAGTCGGACGCGCGAGGCGTCATCCTCGACATCACCACCCCGCGCGAAGCCCGCGACGCCTTCGAGAGAATCGTCGCGAACGCCCGCAGTCACGCGCGTGCACGAGGCCTTCCCGAGGAGCGGTACGCGGCGCTTGCCTCGCCCATGCTGCCCACACCCGTCGCCGGTTTCCTGATCGGCGCCTGTCGCGACCGCCAGCTCGGTCCGGTCCTGACCATCGGCGCCGGCGGGATCTGGGTCGAGGTCTTTCGCGATGTCGCGCACCGTGTGCTGCCCGTCGACGATTCGGAGATCGCGTCGATGATCCCGGAACTGAAGGCGAACGCCCTGCTCGCCGGCACACGAGGCCGTGCCGCCGTCCACACCGGACCCATCGTGGCCGCGGCGAGAGCCGTGGCGCAAAGCCTGCTCAAGTGGGACGACGTCGCCGAAGCCGAGGTCAACCCGCTGTTCGTCTACGAAGACCGCGTGGTCCCGGTGGACGCCCGCGTGGCTCTAGCACCACCTTGACCGCCTTGCTGCGGCGATGGTCGTAGGCGGCGCGCAGCGCGTCACGATACTGGGCAAGCGGGAAGACGTGCGTGACCAGGCCATCCAGGGCCGCGCTACCCGAGGCCAGCTCCGCCGCCATCCGCTCCAGCGTCACCTCGAACGTGTGCGGACGGCGTCCCCGCCACTCCTCGGCACCGTACCCGACGTATCCCTGTACCCGGAGCTCCTTCGCCCAGAGGAACGTCAGATCCAGCTTGCGCAGCTGGCCCGCACACCCCAGAAGCGCGACCCGTCCCCGCGCCGACGCGTACCGGAGCGACTGCATCATGCTCGACCGGGACCCCACGCAGTCGAACACCAGGGAGAAGCCGCCGCCTGCGTAGACCTCATCGCCAACGACCGGCATGTAGGCGCTCGCTCCGGAGTCGATCAGGGCCTGGCGCGCCTCGTCGCCGGGAGTGACCACCTCGTCGGCACCCAGGGCCTTGGCCAGCGCCACCTCATGCGGCCGCTTCGCCTGCGCGACGAGGTGGCCGCAGTAGCCCAGGGCGCGCAGCGACCAGATGGTTGCGAACGCGATCGTGCCGCTTCCGATCACCAGGATCGGGCCGGGGGACTGCAATCCGCCGCTTCGCAACACCGCGTGCACCCCGATCGAGAAGGGTTCGGCGAGCACGGCGATCCGGTCCGGCACCCCGTCCGGCACCGGGAAGACCTGCCGCTTGTGCGCGATCAACTGCTCGCCCCAGCCGCCGGGCAGGTCGCGATGATACCCGATGGTCAGTCCCGGAGCCAGGCCGTCCGGGGCTACCGGCAGGGGGCCCTCGTCCCCCGACTGCTCGCAGGTGGAGTGACGACCCGCCGTACATGACGGACACCATGACTCCTCATCCCAACCACGCGCCTCGCAGTGGAGCATGGGATCGACCACAACCCGTTGACCCACCTCCACGTGCGAGACTCCGGACCCCACCTCCGCCACGCGCCCCAGGATCTCGTGTCCGAGCACCGCCGGGAAGGACCCGAAGGGCTCCATCGCCGGACTGGATTTGAAGGAAACGTTGCCCAGATCGCTGCCGCAGATGCCGCACATCAGGACATCGATCCTGACCCAGTCGTCACCCGGCACTGCCGGCACCGGCCGATCCACCAGGCGCACGCCGGAGGGACCGCCGTAGACGAAGAGGTCGCTGAACCGGCCCAGGCTCCGTGCCAGGATGAACCCGGGGATCGTTACCTTGAATTCGACGGCTTGCATCGGTGTGTCCGTGGGGGCGAAGGAACTGTCCGGCGTCGCACGGTCTGCACCGCGAGTGCGGCACCTCTGCGAAGGTGGTAAGGTAAACAGACGTGGGCCGAGGTCACCAATGAAGACTGCCATCGTTTCGGGATGCCGCACACCCTTTGCCAGGGCCGGCACCCATTTCGCGCGCATGACGGCGATCGAACTGGGCCGCCACGCGGTGACCGAACTCCTGGCCCGCACCCCGGTGTCGCCCGACCTGGTGGATCAGCTGATCTACGGCACGGTCGTCCATGACCCCCAGGCACCCAACATCGCGCGTGAAGTCGGGCTGGCCACCCTGCCGAAGAACGTACCGGCCACGACCGTTTCGCGAGCCTGCGCGTCCGCCAACCAGGCCATCACCGACGGTGTGAACCTGATCGAGGCAGGGGTTGCCGACGTGGTCGTCGCCGGCGGGGCCGAGTGCCTGTCCCGAATCCCCATCCTCGCGTCCGACCGCCTCGCCAGAACGCTGGTGTCGGCCTCGAAGGCAAGGAGCATGGGAGCCCGTCTTCGCGCCTTCGCGGCATTGCGCCCGCGCGACCTCGTCCCGGTGGCGCCCGCGATCGCCGAGTATTCGACGGGTGAGACCATGGGAGCGGCGGCCGAGCGCATGGCGAAGGAGAACGGGATCGCGCGCGAGGATCAGGACCGATGGGCGCTGGGGTCGCACCGAAAGGCGCACGCCGGCACCGAGGACAGACGCCTCACCGCGGAAATCGCCCCGGTCTATGTGCCTCCGCGCTACGACGACATCGCCCGGCGCGACAACGGCATCCGGCCGGATACGTCGATGGAGGCGCTGTCCGGACTCCGTCCCGTCTTCGATCGGCGATTCGGATCCGTGACTGCCGGCAGTTCCTCGCCCCTGACCGACGGGGCGTCCGCGGTGCTGCTGATGTCGCCGACACGGGCGCGCGAGTTGCAGATTAAGCCGCTCGGGTATGTGCGCAGCTACGCGTTCACGGCTCTCGATCCGGGCGCGCAACTGTTGCAGGGGCCTGCCTACGCCGCTCCAATCGCGCTCGAGCGGGCCGGGATCACCATGGACGACATCGACCTTCTGGAGATGCACGAGGCGTTCGCGGCCCAGGTGCTGTCGAACCTGCAAGCCTGGGACTCCGACGCGTTCGGTCGCGACGAACTCGGCCGCTCCGGCCGCCTGGGCCATCCCGACCCGGAGGTGATCAACGTGATGGGGGGCTCCATCGCGATCGGTCACCCGTTCGGCGCGACAGGCGGACGCCTGACCGTTACGCTCCTCAACGAGCTGAAGCGGCGGGACGGCCAGTTCGGCATGGTGACCGTGTGCGCCGCCGGAGGCATGGGCTTCGCGATGGTCCTGGAGCGGGCCTGATCAGCGAACCACCAGGCGCGGCTTGATGCGGCCGGCCAGCCGGTGCGGGAAGCGCGACCCCACATAGACCTGCTTGTCGCTGCGCAACACGATGCGAACGGCCTTGTTGCCCCGTATGGTCCAGGCCGTCTTTCGGCCCATGGGGCGAATCCCCCATCCACCGAACTCGCGGATCGGGCGGTACGTGACCGCCTCCACGGATTCCATGTCCTGGTAGGCGATCCGCTTGCGCACGAGGTGGAGCGGCCCGAACGCGATGAAGAGACGGTCGGCGCGGACTTCGACATCGAGACACAGGAACAGCGCGCTCATCAGCAGCGGGAAGAGCAGCACGGCACCCAGCGTCAGGACCAACGCCGTCGTGGACATGGGATCGCGACCCGCCGACTGGATCGTCGCGCCAGCCGCCGCCAGGCACGCGCCCCAGATCAGGATCCACACCCAGGCCGGAGCCCAGGTTCGCTCACGGTATGCCGCGTGTCTGCGTGTCATGACTCGGTCAACTCCTCCAGAGCCCGCCTGACGTACACGGGCACCATCGCCCGCCGCCATTCGGTATCCACAATCAGGTTGTCCAGGGGCCGGCACTGCGCGTGGGCACGCTGGGCCAACGCGTCGATCGTCGCGCCATCGAGCCGCCCATCCACCGCGAGCTCCGACCAGCCCGCCAGCACCCGCGGCCGCGCTCCGAGAGCCGACACGACCCCGGTCAGCCGCTTCACGGTCCCCGTCTCCTCGAAGTCGCCCGCGACCGCCACCGAAAGGAGGGGGAAGTCGATCGAGTTGCGCTGGCGCAGCTTCCGGTACGCGCTGCGGCGGCCCCTCGCGATGGGAATGGTGATCCCGGTGAGGATTTCATCGGGTTCCCGGCGGGTGTTCCAGATGCCATCGGTTACGAAGAAGTCCGAAGCGTTCATGATCCTCTCGCCATGCGGGCCAGCCAGGGTGAGGCTGGCGCCGAGCGCGACAAGATTGGGGGGCGTATCCGCCGAATGGGCGGCGACGCACTTCCTGCCAACCCCTGTTACGTGGCAGACGGTTCCATCCTTCTTGAGGCAGTAACCCAGCGCGCTTCGCCAGAACGAGGTCTGGTTGTAATACGTGCATCGTGTGTCGAGGCAGACATTGCCGCCGATCGTGCCCATGTTTCGCAACTGGGGACCCGCCACCAGGCCGGCCGCGTCCGCCAGACCGGGGAAGTGACGTCGGACGAGCGGATGGGCAGCGACATCCGCCAGGGTCTCAAGCGCGCCGATACGCAGGACCTTTCCCGTCCCCGGAGCATGGGTTTCCGAGCCCGCACCCCCGCCGGCAACAACCTCAATCCCGCGCATGGCCCTGATGCCCCTCAGCGACACCACGTGCGCCGGCGTGAAGAGTCGGTGCTTCATGTTGGGCATCAGATCGGTGCCGCCGGCGATGGGCATCGCTTCCGTGCCGAATTCGGCCAGCAGAGCGACGGCCTCGTCCACCGTGCCGGGCCGGTGGTAGCGGAAGGGGGGCAGACGAAGCAACGGCTACCTCCGGGGCGCGAGCGGCCGCGCGACCATGATCCCGTCCTGGCCGCCAAGCCGCTGGATCCGCTCGGCCAGCGTCTCTTCGCTGATCTGCACGTGCGAACCCACGAGGGGCGCGTGGAGAAGCCTCAGTTCGCCTTCGCGCCAGAGGGCGATCCCCGTGTGGGCAACGTCCAGCCCGGGGACCGTGCTGGTCGCCGCAATGATGTCCCCGTCCCGGATCAGATGAGCCTTCGCCGCAATCTCCTCCTGCGGTATGTAGTAGCGCTCCGTCGCGCTGATCCGCATCTCCGTATCGATGACGCGGGCCAGGACATCCGGATCGGCGAGCTGCCGATACGCATCCGGGTGGTTGGACATGAAGTCGATGGCCGAGCTGTCCGCCACGCCGCCGAGTTCCCGCGACAGCGCGGTCACCAGCCCCGCGGCCTCGTTGTCGGCGATCCATTCGCTGAAGTAGTGGAGGCGGCTGGGGTATCCGTCCAGCGCTCCCTCGCGGTAGCGGACACGCGTGAGTTCGTCCCGGTACGGGGTCGCGAAGGCATCGTCCGGCGTGCCGCTCCACGCCAGTCGCGCGAGCACCAGGGCCGTCTCGACGAAGGTCACGCAGTCGAGCGCCTCGAGATTGACGACGAGGCGCTCGGGTCCGGGGACTTCCAGCGTCTGCGGCTCATAGGGCGTGCCGACGAAGCGTTCGCCGATGCGCGCCAACAGGTCGCCGAAGCGCGGCATCGTATCGGGCCGCTGCCGGGCCGCCCACTCGAGGTGGCCGCGCGCGATCTCCCAGTCGCCCTCCGTGCCGGAGGCAGGAGGCGGGGCGGCTTGGCAGGCCACCATGCCAGGGGCCGCCAAAGCCACGACAGCCGCAGGCGCAAGCCGAAGCCGCGGCACCGGACGCCGACCCCCGCGCCGACCCCTCACCGCGCCACCCCCCGACGCGCGCCGGTCACGCCCGCGGACCGCAGCGCCCGCCAGACGCGCGGCGGCGAGAACGGCAACGAGTCCATGCGTACGCCTACCGCATCGTAGATCGCGTTGGCAATGGCGGGGATGGACGGATGCAGCGGCCCCTCACCGGCCTCCTTGGCGCCGTAGGGGCCCTCGGGGTCGATCGATTCCACGATCAGAGACTCCAGCGCCGGCGTGTCCAGGCTCGTCGGGATCCGGTAATCCAGCAGCGAGGGCGCATTGTGCAGGCCCGCACGCCCCTGGTCCTCCGTCTTGAAGATCTGTTCCTCCATCAACGCCTCGGCGAAACCCATGTACGCCGAGCCCTCCATTTGCCCGGCCACCAGAACCGGGTTCAGCGCCCGTCCGCAGTCGTGCGCGATCCAGATCCTGTCGACCGTCACGAACCCCGTCTCCACGTCCACCTCCACTTCGGCCACGTGCGCGGTAAACGAGTACGCGGGAGAAGCGCCGATCGTCGCACCCCTGTAGTCCCCATGCACATCCTTGGGCGTGTTGTACGATCCCGTCGCGCCCAGGGTCCCGACCGCGGCTTCCGCCAGGTTGAAGGCGTCCCGCACCGGCATGCTTGTGCCCGTATCACCCGCCTGCACCGCCAGGCCCCCCGCCAGCAGCACCTCGCGCGGCTTCACGCTCCACTCGGCCGCGACGGCCTCCTGCACCTGCGCCTTGAGCTTCCGCGCCGCGTCGATGCAGGCGTTCCCCAGCATGAAGGTCACCCTCGACGAGTACGCGCCCAGGTCGACCGGCGTGAAGTCGGTGTCGCCCGCCAGCACCCGGATATGGTCCAGCGGGACGCCCAGCTCCTCGGCCACGATGTACGCGACCATGGAGTCGACGCCCTGGCCGATCTCGGAGGCGCCGGAGAAGACCGCCACGCGCCCCGATCTGTCCACCTGGAGCTGGATCCCGGATTGCGGCATGTCATTGGGGTAGATCGGGTAGTTGGTACCCGTGATGTAGGTCGATCCCGCCACGCCGACCCCGCGCCCGAACGGCAGGCGGCGATGCTTCCGCTTCCAGTCGCTCGCGCGCTCCACCTCGTCCAGGCACTCCAGGAAACCGTTCGACGTGATCCGCAGGTCATTCACCGTGCGCGTGTTCGCGCCGATGAAGTTGCGCCTGCGCAGCCCGATAGGGTCGATCTCGAGCCTCTCGGCGATCCGGTCAAGCTGGACCTCGAAGGCAAACCGCGGCTGCACCGAACCGTGCCCCCGCTTCGGTCCACACGCCGGCTTGTTCGTGTACGCGCGCGTCGAGTGGAAGCGGTAGGCGGGCATCCGGTACGGCGCCGTCAGGAGCTGACCGGCGTAGTAGGTCGTGACGAGCCCGAAGGACGCGTACGCGCCGCCGTCCATGACGATCTCGGCGTCGACGGAAGTGAGCATGCCGTCCCTCGTGGCCCCGGTCCGGTATCGCATGTGGAACGGATGCCGCCCGCGGTGAGAGTAGAAGACCTCTTCGCGCGTATACAGGATCTTGACCGGCCGGCCCGTCATCATCGACAGCTTCGCCACGCAGAACTCCAGGTCGAAGGGCTCCGACTTGCCGCCGAAGGCACCGCCGACCGGCGGCTGAATGACCCGCACGTGCGCCGGATCAACCTCCAGGACCCGGGCCAGTTCCCGGTGGAGGTAGTGGGGAACCTGCGTCGCCGACCACACGGTGAGTTTGCCGTTCCCCTCGGCGAGCCCGATCGCGCAGTGGGGCTCGATGGGCGTGTGCGTCGTCCCTTCGAAGAAATAGTCGCCCTCGACGACTACATGCGAGTCGCCAAGCCCGGCCTCCACGTCGCCGAACTCCAGGCGCACGACCTTGGTCACGTTGCCGTTCTGCCCCGGCTTGCGCGGCTCGTGGATGTACGGCCCCGAATCGGCGGCGATCGCCTTGTGCGGGTCAAGGTACGCGGGGAGCTCCTCGTACGCAACGTCGATCAGGTCCAGCGCGGCGTTCGCCGTGTCCTCATCCACCGCCGCCACCGCGGCCACGCCGTCGCCGATGTGGCGCACCCGGTCCACGCACAGGGGATACTCGTCCGGCGTCCACGGAATGATGCCGTACCGCGTGGGCATGTCGCTGCCGGTCACCACGGCGTGGACGCCCTCCAGCGCCTCGGCTCGCGACGTGTCGATCGCGACGATGCGCGCATGGGGGTGGGGACTCCTGAGAATCTTCCCGTGCAGCATCCCGGGCAACCGGATGTCGTCGGTGTAGCGCGCCCTTCCGGTGGACTTCGCCAGCCCGTCGACCTTGCGCATGGGGCGGCCGATGGTGGAAAGGCCATCGCCGGGTTGGCCCGCCGCGCGGGCGTCCCGGCCGCTGGCGCGTCCGCGGTCGTCGCGCGCGCTCACACGCCCACGCCCCGGGCGGGCGTGCGCTTCGGCGCCGGTCCCGGTCCCGCGCCGTCAGGTCGCCGCGCTTTCCCGCCAACCCGGGTCGCAGCGGCCTCCACGGCGTCGTAGATCTTCGCGTAGCCCGTGCAGCGGCAGAGGTTGCCCGCCAGCGCGGCGCGGATCTCCTCGCGCGTCGGCGTCGGGTTCTGATCGAGCAGCGCCACCGAACTGCACAGAATGCCCGGGGTGCAGAATCCGCACTGCGCGGCGCCGTTGAGGTCGAATTCGTCCTGCACCGGGTGCGGCTCGGTCCCCCGCGCAAGGCCCTCGACGGTACGCACCTCCCGCCCTTCCGCCTCCCACACCGGCGTGATGCACGACAGGATGGCCCGGCCGTCCACAATCACGGTGCAGGCGCCGCAGTCCCCCTTGTCGCAACCCTGTTTGGACCCGGTGAGACCCAGGCCATAGCGCAGCGTTTCAAGCAGGGTGTAGTGCGCGGGCACCCCGCAAACACGCTCGTCTCCATTCACCCGCAGGCGGACAACTTCCATCGGGGACCTCCTCCAGCCTATAATATCGGTCCCCACGGGGCCATCTGGAAACCGGTGACGTTTCCCGGTAGACTGAAGGGAGGCACCCGTACAGCCACCGAGCCCAGTGACAGGACCAGGCACAACAATGCCATACCCCGAGATGATGGTCGCCCCGATGCGGAACGAACTCGTTCAGATCGGATTCCAGGAACTTCGCAGCGCGGAGCACGTCAACCAGGCGATGGACGCCATGGAAGGGACCGTGCTCGTGGCGGTCAACTCCGTGTGCGGATGCGCCGCCGGGATCTTCCGCCCGGCCGTGATGTTGGCCCTCCAGGGCGAAAAGCAGCCGGACCACAAGGTCACGGTCTTTGCCGGACAGGATCTGGACGCCACCGCGGAAGCCCGCAAGCAGCTCATCGGCTACCCGCCGTCCTCCCCTTCGATCGCGTTGCTGAAGGACGGCGATGTCGTCTTCATGCTCGAGCGCTTCCAGATCGAGGGACGGTCGGCACCCGCGATCGCCGACGACCTGCAGGCTGCCTTCGCAGCGCACTGCTAGCCGCGACGGCGCGCAACTAGCCGGCCTGGTCGGCCTCCCCGCGGCTGGCGAGCCACCCGTCCAGGGAGTATCTGCCGCCGCCGTGCGTGAAGAAGAAGAGCCACGTGAAGCAGTAGAACGCGGCGAGTTCGCCGCGGTTCATGATCGGCCAGAATCCCTGCGGCGCGTGCACCATGAAGTACGCCACCGCCATCTGGCCGGAGGCGATGAAGGCCACCGGCCTGGTGAACAGCCCGACCATCAGCAGAAGGCCGCCGAAGAACTCGATGACCCCGGCGGCACCCCTCAGGCTCATCAGGCTCTCCACGGGTTCCGAGCCCAGGACCCCGAACAGCTTCTGGGCCCCGTGCTGAGCGAAGAGGAAGCCGGCCACCACGCGTAGCGCGTTGTGGGCAAACTCCTTGAGTCCCGCGTGCTCCGTCTTGAACATCGGCTGATCGTCTCCTTGTGGCGGTTGGTCGTCGGCGAGGACTGCGAGCCCGGACACGGTAACGGCCCCCGGCTCGGGGTGAAAGATCCCGGCGCTAGCGATTCCGCCGCCGGAGTCGCCGCCGTTCCCGTTTCTCCCTTCGCCGTCTGCGGCGGGCGTCACGCCGGCTCTCGCCCGGGTACCGGTATTCGATCTCTACCGAACTGAGCACCGAAAAGCCGTCGATCCGGACCATCGGCATATCCCCGGACGCCAGCACCGATCGGGTTGCCTTGTGTTCGAAACTGCCGAGAATCGCCGAACCCGAGCACTCGATGTGCAGGCCAGGCGGCGCGATCACCTCCACCGAACCCATCACCGCCGTCACCGAAAAGACCGTTTCGCCGGGGCCGAGAAGGGCTTCCCTGAGGTCGAGCGCCATCGACCCCATGACCGCCACCACGGTGTTGCGGCGGGCGGGTATCCAGGCTCCGCTGCGCTTGGTCTCGCCGAAGATGGCCACGGCGCGATCGGCGGGCCGAATCCGCCCCATGGGCAGATCCGCCGCAATCCGGGGCAGCGTCGCGAGCTCGTCCCCGCGGGCCGCCTCCGGGCCGGGCGCTCCCGCCCGCAATCCCTCGATCGCCGACCCCAGCTCGGGCATGGTGCCAGCCTGCTGCGCCAGGGTCACGCGCCGCTCGAATTCCTCGACGGACACGAGGTCCTGCGCGAAGCTCTCGCTGAGGATGTCGATCACCTTCTCGCGGGCCTCGTCCACGGAGATCGGCCGCTCAGTGCCCGACGCGGGCCCGCCCGACGACTTCGGCTTCTTCATTCGGTCCCCACGTCCACCACTGTCCCCCCACATCCCTTGCAGAACTGCGCGTCGTAGTCGTGCCCGCCGCTGTGGCAATCCGAACACACCCTGTCCCGCCCCCTCGGCGACCCCGCCATCTTGCGGGCCACATGCGCCGCCTGCGCCATTTCGACGCTCACGATCCCCGTCGGCACGGCGATCAACCCGTACCCCATCAGCATGATCAGCGCGGCCAGGAACTGTCCCACCGGCGTCGCCGGCGTAATGTCGCCGAATCCCACGGTGGTGAGCGTGACCACGGCCCAGTACACCGATTGGGGGATCGATGTGAAGCCGGCGGTCGATCCCTCGATCAGATACATGAACGAGCCCAGAATCACAACAAGGGTGACAACCGAGATCAGGAATACGATGATCCGGTAGCGGCTCGCAGCCAGCGCCCGTCCCAGCGTCCTGGCTTCGCCCATGTACCGCACCAGCTTGAGCACCCGGAACACCCGCAGCACGCGAAGCACGCGGATGATGAGCAGGAAGCGCGTCCCCGGCAGGAGCAGGCTGAGGTAGGTCGGGATGATCGCGAGCAGATCGATGATGCCGAAGAAGCTCAGCGCGTACCGCCGCTTCGATCGTACGGCGGCAAGTCTCGCCGCGTATTCGATGGTGAAGAGGACGGTGAAGACCCATTCCAGCACGTGCAGCAAGACACCATGCTCGGCCACGACGGACTCCACCGAGTCGAGCATCACCACGAACACGCTGGACAGGATCGTGAGGATCAGGACGACGTCGAAGGCCGTCGCCGCCCCGTTCTGATCCGATTCGAAGAGGATGCCGTAGAGCCTTCCCCGCCACGGCGGACCGTTGATGGGGCGGTTCTCCGGACTCATCCGCGATCGGGATCCGGTTCGGGGATGCCGCTCGGACAGGCGATGCCGGTGCCTCCCAGTCCGCAATACCCGCCCGGGTTCTTGGCCAGGTACTGCTGGTGATACTCCTCGGCGTAGTAGAACTCGGGGGAGTCCGCGATCTCGGTGGTAATCGCACCGAACCCCGCGCCGGAAAGCTCGGCCTGGAAGACATCGCGGGACGCCTCGGCCAGGTGGCGCTGATGATCTCCCATCGCGTACACGGCCGAACGATACTGTGTGCCCAGGTCCGCCCCCTGCCGCATGCCCTGCGTCGGGTCGTGGCCTTCCCAGAATGCAGCCAGGAGCGTTCGGTAGTGGATCACATCCGGATCGAAGACGACGAGCACCGCCTCCGCGTGCCCGGTTCCGCCCGTACACACCTCTTCGTAGGTCGGGTTCGGCGTCAGCCCGCCCTGGTAGCCGACGGCGGTCGAATACACACCGCGCAACTCCCAGAACTGCCGCTCGGCGCCCCAGAAGCACCCCATCGCGAAGTAGGCCTGCTGGAAGCCCGACGGGAACGGCGGCTTGATCCGGTTGCCGTTCACATGGTGCAACTCGGACACGGGCAATGGCTCGGGCCGGCCCGGAAGTGCGTCACCCGGATCCGGCAATCGAGTTTTCCGAGAACCGATAAACATTTGACGGAAATCCATTGCCCAAACAAGGTAATAGGTTGTGAACTGGACACTCAATCCCGACGTGGCTTCGGCCATGCCCTACCCGGCCGCGCTGAAAAGGATCATTGACGGCGTCGCCCACCGCGAGGCATTCGCCGAAATCACGACGTGGCCGGGGTACTCGCCGACGCCTCTGCGCAACGCACGGGCGCTGGCGTCGCGCCTTGGAGTCGAGTCCGTGTGGGTGAAGGATGAGAGCGGCCGGTTCGGACTGGGCAGCTTCAAGGCGCTGGGCGGGGCGTACGGAATCCGGCGGGTGATGAAGGGTCCGGCGAGTCGCGCGACCCCCTCTCCCGCGAGTCGGCGCCGGGGCGGCCCGCCGACCCCGACCGTCACCTGTGCCTCCGACGGGAATCATGGGCGGTCCGTGGCGTGGGGCGCCCGCATGTTCGGTTGCGACGCCGTCGTCTACCTGCCCGCGCACGTGACCGACGTTCGCGCCGACGCGATCCGGTCGTTCGGCGCCCGGGTCGTCCGCGTGGAGGGCGAGTACGACGACGCGGTGGCCCGGGCGGCGCGCGACGCAGCACGGAACGGGTGGACGGTGATCTCCGACACCTCGTACCCCGGGTACATGGACATTCCGCGTTTTGTCATGGTGGGATACACGGTCATGATCGATGAGGCTTTGGATGTATGTTATCCCATGGCGGATGTACGTCAGGATATGATCCGTCATCCCACCATGGTACAGGCCGACGGCCCGGGCGACGCGTCCCGACCGGCGCGGCCCACCCGCCCTGCGCCGCCCACCCATGTCTTCATCCAGGGCGGGGTCGGTGGCCTGGCGGCGGCCGTGATCGGGCACCTCTGGGAGCGCCTGGGCGAGGATCGGCCCGTGGCGGTGATCGTCGAGCCGGTCGCCGCCGACGGCCTCCTGCAGAGCGCGCTCGCGGGGAAGCCGAGCGCCAGCCGCGGCGACCTGCACACGATCATGGCGGGGTTGAGCTGCCGCGAGATCTCGCCGCTCGCCTGGAAGATCGTCGGCAAGGGCGCCCACGCGTTCATGACCGTGCCGGAAGACGGGATCGCGCCGCTCATGCGCACGGCCGCACGGGGCGAGCTGGGGGAGCCGTTCGAGGGAGGGGAGTCGGGAGTGGCGGGGCTGTTGGGCCTGGCCGAGGTCGCGCGGGACGAGGAACGGCGCAGGGCGATCGGGCTGGATGAGCGCTCGCGCGTGCTCGTGTTCAATACGGAGGGCGCGACCGACCCGGAACTGTACGCGCGGATTGTGGATTGAGGACGTGCCGCGATGAGGTGGCGGGACCGGGCGGGCGTGGCGCGGACACCGGCGCACACGGGTTTCCCCGGCCAGGAGGCCCGGATACCTTTCCGACCGTTCGCCCCACACCTTGCAGGTGGGGCGGCGTCCATCGCCGGCAAAAGGTCTCCGACATGAAACAACAACCCTTCTACACCGCCCGCGCCAGCGTTGTCAAAGTGGACGGCATCCACCGCCGTGCGACCCTGGAAGACGGCACCGAAGTCGACTTCGGCGTCCACGGGCCCATCAAGGCCCACTACCGCCTCGACGCCGAACCCGACCGCCCCCTGCCGGTCGACTATCTCGTCGCGGCGGCCGCCGGCTGACTGCTCGGGACCCTCAACGGCGCACTGGAGGTGCGCGGGATCCCGATGGCCAACGACGCGATCGGCGTGCGGGCCGAAGGCGTCAACGAAGTCGTCGACCGGATGGTGGTGCTCACGAAGATCCACGCGCACTACGCGATCCGGCTGCCGGAAGGTGCGCCGCGCGAAAAGGTGGACCGCGCGCTGGCCACGCACGTCGCGAAGTGCCCGACGGCGCGCAGTCTCGAGGGCGCGGTCGAGGTGACCTGGTCCGCGGATGTGACGGGGGGTTAGACCGCGGCGCGACGCCTCCCGCAGGATCAGTTGTTCGGCTCGAACCGCACCCTTGCCACCCGCTGCACGCCGAGCGAGTCCGTGGTGACCCCGTACAGGAGCGACTCCGTGGCCCAGGGGGACGGCAACTCCTCTACTCGGCGGGGCCAGCGGTAGCGGGCGACGAGCTCGGTTCCGGCCCAGACGTCCGCCTCGCGCGTTTCGTCCCCGTCGGCCGCCGTCTTCTCGACCCACAGCCGGCCGTCGGTGTCGAAGAACATCCCTTCGAGCGGTGGCTTGCGGTCGGGAATCCCGAACGGATGATCGTCGAGGCCGGACACGTCGAGTTCGCGCTCGATCCTGAACTGGGCCGTGGCGCGTTCCTCCGGGCTCAGCACCGGCCCCTCGAGCGGCGGACCCTCGATCAGCGAAACGGTCCCGTCCGGGCTGTGATAGTTGATCGAATACGCCGAGGTGATCGCTTCCGCCCAGGCGCCGCCATGGGCGTGCGCGTGAATCCAGGTCGGACCGAACGGTTGGTGGAGGTAATAGATGCCGGTAAACCCTCCGCGCTCGAATTCGGTCGTGGCCTGGCCCGTGGACTGGCGCTCGGCGTCGGCCAGGACGACGGTGTCGACGGCGCCATCGGTGTCCAGATGGAGGCGGGCGGTCACGCCGCGGAGTTGGGCGGTCAGGTTCGTGCCGTCTTCACCCCTCACGGGCCCGACGTTGACCAGGTTGCCGTCCGCGTCAAAGGTGAAGGGATCGCGCACCCCGATCATGCCGGGGTGGAGGCTTCTCACGCCCCTCCGGTACCCGGCGCTCGCCGCATCCAGCGTGAACACGCTGTAGCGGGCACCCTCCCGCACCCACAGTTCAGCGCCGGGCCCGAAGGCCAGGCAACAGATGTCGGACAACTCACCCGGCCCCTCGCCGTGACCGCCGAACCGGAACGCGAAGGTGCCGTCGGACTCGAAGACGCGGATTTCGCTCGTCTGCCCGTCGGCAACGACGACCCGTCCCTGCCCATCGGCCACGATGTCCCCGATCCTGGTGAACAGGTAGGGGTCGTCCCCGTCCATCTCACCGATCTCGAGATCGATCGAGCCCTCGAAGACAGGGACTTCGGGCAGGGCGCCGGGAGGCTCGCCCTCGGCGCACGCGACCGCAGCGAGGGCCAGCACCACAAGGGCCAGCCATGCAGCGACGGGACGAGCGTCCGCGCTATGCCGGGTGAGTGTCGCCGGGCCGTTCATGACGGGTTCGGAGGTTCACGCATGACTTCGAGGAGGAATTCGATGGCTTGATCGGATCCCGTACGGCCAATCCAGTAGACGGCCCTCCTGCGTATCCCGGGATCGGCTTCCGCCCGCGCCAGTTCGATCATCTTGCCGACGACCGCCTCGGCGTTCGCCTCACCGGACTGGGTCCTGCGGTAGAGGGCGTAGAACATGCGCTCCTTCATTTCGGGCTCTTCCAGCTGTGCATAGGACCGGCCGGCACGTTCGAGGTCGACCGATGGTCCCCGGGACCATGCCTCGAGGGCCGACTGACGGGAATCGGCGTCCTGTTCCTGGTCCATTGCCAGCTCGAACAACCAGTTCGTTACGGCTTCCTCCCCCGCCTCGGCACGGCGGCCCAGTACCGTCAGCAGCAGCGTTTCGAGCTCCGGGGACCCGTTCGTTCCATGGAGCTCGATCAGGCTCTCGGTCGAGACATCGCTTCTCTGGCCCAGCGCCATCAGGACCGCGCTACGGAGATCCACCGGTCGCGAACCGTCAAGGGCAAAAGCCATGAGCGCATTGCGTGCCGCCGCCTCATCGCTACGCTGCAACGCCCAGATCGCCCCGTTGTGCACACGGGAGTCGTCGGATTGCATGAGCAGGTCCGACAGCGCCCGGGCAGCAGTGGTCGTAGTGAAGCTTGCCAGCGCCAGAACCGCGGCTTCGCGCGTATCCGGTTCCGGGTGATTCGCGGCAATGTCCACCAATTCTCGTTCGGCAGCCACCGTGCGTTGTGCCGCCAGCAATGTGACCGCCTGCTGCCGCAATCTCCCCGAGCACTCGTCGTGGCGTTCCAGCACACTGCGGATGAGCGGCAGACGATCGGTTTCCAGGCTCAAAAGCGCAGTCAAGGCCGCCTGTTGAACGGAAGTATCCTCACAGCCCGGAGGAACTTGCTGCCCTGGATACGTCGCGACCCGGGGCAGCAGGAAAAGGTCTGCGTCGACTCGCGACAGGTCGGCCGGCGGCCAGGCGATTTGCAACGGGTCGATTTGCAACGCATAGGTGGCGGCAGCCGCGGAGTCCGGCAGCGACGACAGAGGCTCCGCTAATGCCTGGTCTGCCCCCCCAGTCTCCGGCGCTGTCACTTGGGCCGTGGAGTCAGGTTGCGCCAACCGCGTCTGAAGCTGCCGGAGCACCGGCGTTATCGACTCGGGACGCGTTGGCGGAGGCACCCCCTGCACCGTGTCCGGCTGTACCGGCTGGCCGGTGATCGCAGCCCGATAGGCTCTCGCGGCTGCCTCCCGTGCCGCCTCCTCGGCGGCCAGCGCCGCCCGGTACACGGACGCCGCCGAATCCTCTCGCCCCTCCTTTGCAGCCAGGGCCGCCCGGTAGGCGCGCGCCGCGGAGTCCTTCGCCGCTTCCTGGGCCGCCAGCGCCGCCCGGAGCACGGACGCCGCCGAATCCCGCCGCGCCTCCATCACGGCGAGAGCCGAGCGGTATGCCGCCGCCGCGGAATCCTGCCCCATCCGCTGTGCCTCCAGCGCGGCCCGATACTCGGCAGCCGCCGCATCCTGCGCTGCCTGTCCCGCTTCCAGGACTGCAAGATACGCCGCCGTGGCCGAATCCTGTCCGGCTTTCTGCACCTGCAGGGCCGCCTCGTACTCGCGCTGTGCCGAGTCCGGCGGTGCGCTACGCTGCGACATGGCTCTCTCGTACGCCCGCCGCGCGCGTTCCGCCTGCGTACGATGCGTGCCCAGCGCTCTTTGATACGTCAGCTGCGCCGATTCCACCTGGCTCCGCTGCGCAGTCAGCGCGCTTCGATAGGATCGCTGTGCCGAATCCGCGCGTGACCGCTGTCTGGCCAGGTCTCGCTGATACGCCCGCTGCGCCGAATCCGCCCAGGAGCGCTGTCTGCTCGCGGCTCTCTGAAACGACCGTTGTGCCGAATCCGCCCGCGACCGTTGGGCATACAGGGCTCTCTGATAGGCCTGGTGCACCGAGTCCGCCCGCGACCGTTCGAGGGCCAACGCTCTCCGATAGGTCCTGTGTGCCGAATCCACCCGCGAGCGTTGCGAAGTCAATGCCCGCTGAAACGCGCGTTGAGCCGAATCCTGCCGCGTCCGTTGCGCGGCCAGCGCTCTCTGGTATTCCCTCTGCGCCGCTTCCTGCCGCGCACGCAGCGACGCCAGCGTTACCGTGGACGTGTCGGCCTGCAGCACCGCTTCCGCCTGGCGCAACGCCTCCTCGGCCGCGCGGGGATCGCCGCGTTCCCCGAGCTGGCGGAGAATCCGGATCCGGAGATCACTCCATTCGTGGTAAAGGCGGCCCGGCGGGACATGGCCCCGCGAGGAATCGTAGTAGCCATCCTTCGCCTCGGCATAGACCGACAACGTCTCCAGGAGAGCTCGCGCTTCGTCCAGGTCGCCCAGCCGATAGCGCGCGAACGCCTCCCAGTAGTAGGAGTCGGCAAGGTATCGCGCGGGGACAAAATTGTCGCGAAGCTCGGCGAACAGCCCGGCTGCCGCTTCGAAGTCTTCGCGATTGATCGCGCGCCGGGCCTGGAGAAACGCCGCCTCTTCCAACTGCTGCGGCGTCTGGGCGGACAGGCGGTTGGCCAGTGAACCGGACACCGGTCCGGCCATCAGCAGGGCGGCCTCCGCAACCGCAAGAGCCGCCAGCATCCAACCGACGGCGAACAGGTTCCTTACTCGTGCTTTCATCTCTATTCCTCCATCAGCCATGCGACTCGCGCTCTGTTGCTGCGAGCACCTGGATCACGTCTCGCCCGTCGTGCTCGCGGCACGCAGCCGGGTCAGCGTGCCTTTCCACTCCATGCTTTCGAGCGCCAACTGCCATTCGAAGTCGGGCGCGCCCGGACCCAGCCGCGAAATCTGCAGCAGCACCAGCTCCAGATCCTCGAGCAATGCCCGTTCCACCGGCGAGCGGGACGCCTCCATGTCCAGATACATGCGGGTGTCGCCGAGCAGTTCCCGGGCCCATCTGGCCAGGTCCTGCTGCGAGGTCGGCGTGCCCTGATCGATACGGAATGCCGTGAGCAGCATCGCCGCCCGGCCCAGGTGTCGGGTGGTCTCATAGTCGGCCGCGGGCTGGACGAGCCTGGCGAACGCGGCGGGTGTCGTGGTCCGTGCGTCGGGCTCGACGGGTTGCGCGACAGGTGTTTCCGCCAGGGCGTTCGGAGCCACGCGTCCGGGCTCCGCCCGCGCAGGCTCCCGCGTGACGACCGACTCGGAGGTCGCCGCGTCCGCGACAACAACCGCGTGTGTCGATTCACGAGGATCCACGGTTGCCGTTTCCTGCCCAACGACCGCCGGAGGTGCAATCCGGCTCGGTGTGGTGACGGCGGCGGGACCGGCAGGCGGTCCATTCGTAACCCCGGCCCCAGGGCCCTCGTAGCTCCGGCCCAGCACCAACCCCAACACCAACGAGGCGGCCGCCGCCAGTCCCGCCGCCCATCCCGCGCCGATAGGCTTCCTTGTCCAACGCGCCGGGAGTCGCCCACCGTCTCGTGTGGGCGCGGCAGCCGAGCCCACCGACTGCCCGGAACCCCACGCGGCCTCGATCCGCTCCCACATCTCCTCCCGGGGTGCCGGCGGCGGTTCGTTGTACGCGGCGGCATCCATCTGCGCGCTGACTCTCGTCCACATCGTGTCGGAAGGCGTCCGGGGCGGCGCGTGATAGGACGCGGCCTCCCGGCGCACGAACACGACGAAGCGGTCGAGGTCGCTCATGACGCCCACTCCCCGGCGTGCACGGCCAATTCCTCCCGCAACCGGGCCCGCGCCCGAAAGAGCTGCGACTTGGACGTGCCGGTCTGAATGCCGAGAATCTGCCCGATCTCGGCATGCGTGTAGCCCTCCACATCGTGCAGTATGAAGACGGCGCGATAGCCATCCGGCAGCCCGTCGATGGCCCTGTGCAGGTCGGCGCGGACATCGGGCTCCAGCCGGGATGCCGGCGAAGCCCCGCGCAGTTGATCGTTCAGTTCGGTCTCCCGGGTCCGAAGGCGCTTCACCTTGCGCAGTCCGTTCAACGAGACGCTGGTCGCCACCGTGGATATCCAGGTGCCGAAGGCCGCCTCGCCGCGGAAGGTGTGGATCTTGGTGAATGCGCGCACGAACGTCTCCTGCGTGAAGTCCTGAGCGAGATCGTACTCGCCCGCGAACCGGTAGCAGATGCGGAAGACACGGTCGACGTGCTTGTCGTACAGCGACCGCGCGACCCTGTGGTCCCCGTCCTTGAATCGCTGTATGAGTTGCGCTTCGGTCACCGAGCCGAGTCTCCGGTCGCGCGCCGGTATGCCCGTCCCCGATTCTCCCTTTCCCGACTCGTGGACACCGGCTCCGCCCCGTTGGGTTGCGTGCCGTGCCGGGGGCGTGATGGAGTTCATTGCGCCTGCTCCGCCACCACAGTCCCGGTTGCCGCCGTCAGTTCCCGGTACAGCGTGCCGAGGCGCGCGGTCATGGGCCCCGGCACGCCATCGCCGATCGTGCGCCCGTCGATCTCGGTCACGCTCGCCAGCTCGCCCATGGTGCCCGTGCAGAACGCCTCGTCCGCGCGGTACGCTTCGGTCAGCGAGAGGTCGGCCACCAGCGTGGGGATGCCGTGCTCCCCGCACAGATCGAGGACCGTCGCCCGCGTGACCCCCTCCGGGCACGCGACGGTGCGGCTCGTCATGACGACCCCGTCGGACACGAAGAACAGGTGGGTGGCGTTCGTTTCGGCGATGAAGCCCCGCCGGTCCAGCATGAGGGCGTCGTCGGCTCCGGCCGCGTTGGCCTCGATTTTCGCCAGGATCGACTGGAGCAGGTTGGCGTGGTGGATCTTCGGGTCCAGCGTGTCCGGCTCGAATCGCCGCACCGAACTGGTGACGAGACGCAGACCCGACCGATCATACACGGGAGACTTGTGCTCGGCCAGGACAATCAGTGTGGGTCCGGACCGGTTGAGCCTGGGGTCCATCCCGCTCGTGACCTTGACGCCGCGTGTCAGCGTGAGACGAATGTGGACGCCGTCACGCATGCGGTTCGCGGCCAGGGTCCTCCGAATCTCCTCGATGAGCTCTTCGTCGGACGGTATGACCTCGAAGGCGAGCGCCAGTGCCGACGAGCGCAGGCGCGCCAGGTGCTCGCGGAGCTTGAAGATCCTTCCGTCGTACAGCCGAAGCCCCTCCCAGACCGCGTCGCCCCCCTGCACAACCGAGTCGAACGGGCTGATCCCGGCCTGATCGCGGTGATGGAGCTCGCCGTTGATGTTCACAAGAATGTCCCGGTTGCGCTCGTCGAAGCTCTGGAGCATCGGAAGGTCTCCCATCCTCTTCTGTGACACGACCGGAACGCGCGATGGTTGTGCGTCACCGGTTTGCCATCCGCGCGGACACACGCCTATCGTCGAGCGTCGCCAATCCCTTCCGCAACCCCTGACGTCCCGCGCCCGTGACCTTCCAGCCCCTGGACATCGCCGCCTTCATCGGCTTCCTGCTGCTCGTCGTCGGCGTTTCCCTGTATGCCTCGCGGGGCAAACACGACGCGGCCGACTACTTCCTCGCCGGGCGCAACCTGCCCTGGTGGCTGATCGGTTTCTCGCTGATCGCGTCCAACATCTCCACCGAACACTTCGTGGGGATGGCGGGCCGGGGCTACGAGCTCGGCCTCGCGATCGCGAGCTACGAGTGGATGGCGGCGGTCACCCTCGTGCTTGTCGGGCTCTTCTTCCTGCCGCGGTTCCTGCAGGCGGGCATCTACACGATCCCGGAGTACCTCGAGTTCCGTTACGACGTGCGCACCCGCACCCTGATGGCGGCATTCATCATGGCGGCGTACGTCTTCGTAGCGCTCGCGACGGTGCTGTATTCAGGGGCGCTGGCGCTCGAGTCGATCTTCGGAATCGACACGAACCTGGGCATCTGGCTGATCGGGATCCTCGCCGGTGGGTACACGATCTACGGGGGGCTGAAGGCGGTGGTCTGGTCCGATCTGCTCCAGGGTGTGGCACTGCTGCTGGGCGGCGTGGTGGTGACGGTGCTCGGTTTCAGCGCGATGGGCGGGATCGAGCCCTTTTTGGAGGCCGCCGACGGCAAACTGCACACCGTCCTCCCGTGGAATCACCCGGAAATGCCATGGCTCGCGGTCTTCGTCGGCGGGCTCTGGATCCCCAACCTCTTCTACTGGGGACTCAACCAGTTCATCACGCAGCGGACGCTCGCGGCGCGAAGTCTTGCGGACGGGCAGCGCGGGTTGTTCCTGGCCGGCTTCATCAAGCTCGCGATCCCGTTCATCATCATCTTCCCGGGGATCATGGCTGCCGAGCTGTTCGCGGACCAGGTGACGAATCCCGACCAGGCGTATCCGGTCATGATGCGCGAGCTGCTGCCGGCGGGGCTGACGGGCGCGATGTTCGCCGCGCTGTTCGGCGCGGTCATGAGCTCGCTGGATTCGATGCTCAACTCGGCGGCGACGATCTTCAGCGTGGACCTGTACAAGCGGCATCTGCGGCCCGAGGCGTCGTCGCGGCGGCTCATGGTCGTGGGACGCGTGACGACGGGCGTCCTCGTGCTGGTCGCCTGCCTGTGGGCGCCGGTGGTGGCCAGGGCGGGGAGCGTCTTCGAGTACATCCAGATGTTCTGGGGATTCATCTCGCCGGGGATCGTGGCGGCGTTCCTCTTTGGGCTGTTCGTGCCGCGGACGCCGCCGGTGGCCGCTTTCGGGGGAATGATCCTGGGGATTCCGGTGTACGGGGCGCTGCTGTGGCTGCTGCCCGAGGTCGCGTTCCTGCATCACATGGCGATCACGTTCCTGGTGATTTCGGCGTTCATGGCCACCCTGACGTTACGTCAGGGTTTGGCCGAGCCGCGGGTCTTGCCGAGATCGGCGGCGCAGGTGGATCTGACGCCGGCGCCGGGGGCGAAGTGGTGGGCGGGGGGCGTGATTGCGGGGGCGGTGGCGCTGTATGTGGTCTTCTGGTAGGTGAGTCGATGACCCTCTCTTCAATCCGAACCGTTCTGGTGGCAATTCCGAGTGCCGCCCTGTCCGCATGCGCCGCAACCCCCGAACCCGCCCCCTACTGGGAGGACCCGGCCGTGTTCGCCGAGAACCGGGAGCCGCCGCGCGCCTCGTTCACGCCGTTTGCGACCGTTGACGCAGCCGTCGAGGACCGGCCCGGGGATTCGCCCTTGCGGCACAGCCTGAACGGCGAGTGGCGATTCCACTGGGTGCCCCGCCCCGACGAGCGGCCGACGGACTTTTTCGAAGTGGACTTCGACGCGTCCGGTTGGGCAGTCATCCCGGTTCCCGGCAACTGGGAGTTCGAGGGCCATGGCTATCCGGTCTACCGGGACGAGTTCTACTCCTTTCCCCCCAACCCGCCCTACATCCCGCACGACGACAACCCGGTGGGATCGTATCGGCGGACGTTCGAGCTTCCGGCGGGCTGGGACGGGCGCGAGGTCTTTCTGCACTTCGACGGGGTGTATTCCGCGTTCTTCGTGTGGGTGAACGGCGAGCGGATCGGGTACAGCGAGGGGAGTCGGACGGCGGCGGAGTTCCGGGTCACGGACGTGGTGCGGCCGGGGACGAACGTGGTCGCGTTGCAGGTCTACCGCTGGAGCGACGGCAGCTACCTGGAGAGCCAGGACTTCTGGCGGGTGAGCGGAATCGACCGGGACGTGTATCTGCTTTCGAGGCCGGCGACCCACCTGCGCGACTTTTTCGTCGAGGCGACGCTGGACGATGCGTACGAGGATGGCCTGCTGCGGCTGACCGTGAACGTCGCCAATCGCGGGCCGGGAACGGCGGGGCGGCGCGCGGTGCGCTACGAACTGCTGGACCCGGAGGGTGACCCGTTGTGGGCGGAGCCGCGGATTCTGTCGTTCGAGGTGCCGCCGGGCGGCGAGGTGGATGCTGCGGACAGCGTGGTGGTGCCGGGGCCGACGCAGTGGACCGCCGAGACGCCGGCGCTGTATCGGCTGGTCATGTCGCTGGTCGATCCGGCCGGTGAGGTCACGGAGGTGGTTTCGGCGCGCGTGGGCTTTCGGCGGGTCGACATCGTCGACGGGATTCTGAGGGTGAATGGGCGGCCGATCGTGCTGAGGGGCGTCAACCGTCACGAGCACGACCCCGATCGGGCGCACGTCGTCGACGAGGCGTCGATGATCGAGGACATTCGGCTGATGAAGCAGTTCAACATCAACGCGGTGCGGGCGGCCCACTACCCGAACGTGCCGCGCTGGTACGAGCTGACGGATGAATACGGGCTGTACGTCGTGGACGAGGCCAACATCGAGTCGCACGGGATGGGGTTCGAGCCGGGGGTGACGCTCGCGGGGCGGCGTGACTGGCTCGCCGCGCACATGGATCGCACGGTGAGGATGGTGGAGCGCGACAAGAACCACGCCTCCATCGTGATCTGGTCGCTGGGCAACGAGGCGGGGGACGGGGAGAACTTCGACTCGACGGCGGCGTGGATTCGCGCACGCGATCCGAGCAGGCCGATCCTATACGAGCCGTCCGGGGAGCGCGACAACATCGATATCGTGGCGCCGATGTACGTGCGCCCGTACTGGCTGGAGCGGTATGCGCGGTCGGGGCCCGGGAAGCCGTTCGTGCTGGTCGAATACGCGCACGCGATGGGCAACAGCGTGGGCAATCTGGCCGACTACTGGGCGGTGATCGACTCGGATCCGCACCTGCAGGGAGGGTTCATCTGGGACTGGGTGGACCAGGCGATGCGCGCGACGGACGAGCGGGGGCAGCCGTACTGGGCCTACGGCGGGGACTTCGGGCCGGCGGGCGTGCCCACCGACGGGAACTTCCTGGTCAACGGGCTGGTGTCGGCGGACCGGAAGCCGCATCCGCACGCGTGGGAGGTGAAGAAGGTGTATCAGCCGGTGCGGGTGTCGTGGATCGGCGGCGACCCGCGGCGCGTGGTGGTCGAGAACCGGCGGGCCTTCCGCGACCTGTCGGACCTGGACGGTACCTGGGAGTATTTGGCCGATGGCGTTGGCATCGCGGCTGGACCCCTGCCCCGGCTTGCGACACCGCCTGGGGGAGCCGATACGCTCAGCCTGGAAGGTGTGCCCATGGTCCGGTCGCGGCCCGGCGTGGAAGCCATGCTCAATGTCACCTTCCGGACGCGGGAGGGTGCACCGCTGGTACCCGCGGGGCACGTGGTGGCATGGGAGCAGCTTCATGTCGAGCAGACGCGTCCGGAAGTGGGACTCCCCACCGGGAGCCCCCTGCGCACACAGCGGGGGCCGGACGGGATCCGGGTGAGCGGTGACGACTTCGCGTTCCGGTTCGATCGCGGCACGGGCCTCCTCGCCGCCATGCAACTCGACGGCCGTGACCTGCTCCTCTCGGGCCCCGCGCCAAACTTCTGGCGCGCGCCGACCGACAACGACTACGGGAGCGGGTTCCCGGTGAGGTCCGGGGTCTGGCGGCTGGCAGGCCGTCCACCCGGCCGCCACCTCGATTCGATGACAGTGACCCCGTCTGCGGACGGCGGACCCGTGTCGGTCGCCAGCCACTTCTCGCTACGGAACGTCGGCGCCGACTACACGCTGGAACACGAGATCTTCCCCGACGGCACGGTGGCGATCTCGGCGCGCCTGGACGACGTGGACGAGGACCTCCCCGAGATGCCCCGATTCGGCACGATCCTCACGCTCCCCGGCGACCTCGACCAGGTCGAGTGGTACGGCCGCGGTCCCCACGAGAACTACTGGGACCGCCGCACCGGGGCCGCCGCCGGCCTCTACACGGCCCCCGTCTCCGAACTCGCCCACCCCTATGTGCGCCCCCAGGAGACCGGCACCCGCACCGACACGCGCTGGGTCGCGGTCACAGACGGATCCGGGACGGGCCTCCTCGTCACCGGCCTGCCCACCGTGTCGTTCTCGGCGCTGCCCCATACGCTCGACGACCTCGATGCGGGCGAACGCAAGGCCCAGCGGCACTGGGCGGACCTGGAGCCGCGCGACGATGTCACGCTACTGATCGACCATCGTCAGCAGGGCGTCGGCGGCGACGACTCGTGGGGCGCCGTGCCTCATCGCGAGTACACGCTGTGGCCGCGCGAGATGGGCTTCCGCTACCTGCTGCGGCCGTTGCGGCGCGGCGAGAATCCGTCGCGCCTCGCGGGGTCGCCGATGCCGGACAGCGCGGCGGCGGTGGCGGATCGGTCGCTGGCGCTCGACCATTTCGGAGAGCGCAACCGGGTCGCGCATCTGGCGCGCGGGAGGCCGGTCGAGGTGGAGCCCGTGTCGTCGTCGCGCTATTCGGCCGCAGGCGACGCCGGGCTGGTGGACGGCATCAGGGGGTCGATCGACAGGCGCGGCGGACACTGGCAGGGCTACCGGGCCGGCGAGATCACCGCCGTGATCGACCTGGGCGAGGGCGCGGCGGTGGAAGCCGTGAAGGTGGGGGTCCTGCAGC
>LXNJ01000400.1_pt1 | contig 31041 bp, 24 predicted proteins | sample 809081 | NCBI WGS metagenome assembly LXNJ01 (sample SAMN04870510, study PRJNA318959) | sponge metagenome | biome: sponge; feature: marine sponge reef; material: water | host: Petrosia ficiformis | place: Greece: Milos, Mediterranean Sea | collected 2013-05-29 | depth 5-7 m | reverse complement strand
AGGTGTGTGTAGCCGGGCGTGGGGGGACGGGGGGTGTGATGTGTCGGCGCGGCCAGTGCGTGGCGGGGTTCGGTGGGGTCGGTGTCGGTCGTTTGGGGGTGGGCGTGAGGGCCGCTCGGGATCTGCGGGTTTGGTTGGTAGCCCGAGGGTGAGTTTGCCTCCGGGGTGGCGGGTGATTTCTTCGCCGTGGAGGTGGATGCGGATGTGGTGGCAGCGCCAGCAGACGAGGCAGGTGTTTTCGAGGGTGGTTTTGCCGCCGTGGGCCCAGTGGTCGAGGTGGTGGACTTCGCAGATCTGGTGGTGGGCGGCGCAGCCGATGCAGCCGCTGTCGCGGGCGATGAGGCGTTTGCGGTGCCGTTTGGAGACTTTGCGCTGGGAGCGTCCCAGCAGTGGGGTGCCGGTGTGTTTGTTGAAGATGCCGGGAAGGATTTTGGCGTCGCAGGCGATGGCGAGGGTTTCGGCTTCGGTGAGCCGGGTGCCGTCGGCGAGGCGGGCGTTGGTGATGGCGTCGCGGACTTGGTCGTAGTCGGCGAGGACGATCAGTTCGAATCCCGGCGCCACGCCCCCACCACCGGAGCCACCCGCGCCGCCAGCGCCACTCTCGGCGCCGGCGCCGCCGCGGCTGTCGGTGTTGTGGTTGGTGCAGACGAGGTCTGCGAGCGCGTCGGCGGAGCGTTGCGGCGCGGTCGGGCGGTCCTTGGGGTCCTCGGCGCGGAATAGCTGGTCGGACTTGGCGACCAGCGCCGCTTGCACCCGCGCGCCGGTGAGCGGATCGAACTGGGCGAACAGGTGGAACATGCCGTCGGGCTGCTCGCTGATCGAAGCCCGCCGCCGGCGCCGCTGCGCGTCGCGGCGCCGCTCGAGTTCCTGTTCGCTGGTTCGCTGGTTGATGTGGTCCTTGAGGGTGCGGCGGAACTGATCTTCGGGTTCTGCTTCGGCGGCGGCCAGCAGCGCGCGCTGGTCTACGTCGGCTTCGCCGTCGGCGTCGAGGATCAACCCCGCCGCCTCGGGGGTGATGGCACCGTCGGCGAGCTTCTCAGCGACGCTCGGCGCCCACTCCAGTTGCGCGGCGGTTTTCACGGCCTTGCGAGCCCCCGAGCGGGACCGCTTCTGGACCCGACACAGCGTCTCCGCCGCCGCGGCGTCGCCGTCACGGCGGGCGATCTCGGCGACCAACTCCGCCTCCGCCGCAGCCAGTGAGCACCGCGCCCGACCCATGAACGCCAAACGCTCCTGCAACACCTCCAACTCGACCTTGTGCAGCAACGGCGGCGGCGACGCCAACCACTCACCCAACACCGCCCACTCGGCGGCCCGATCGGTTCCGGCTTGGGTCTCACGCTTCGGACCATCACCCACGTGTCCGTCACCCCCTCTGAAGCTCCCCGGTCAGCCCACCAGCGGCGAGCGACCCTCCTTGAGTACTTCTCCCAACAATATAGTAGAGGTACGACAGTGGAGAAACATCAGTACCCTTATTTGTCGGTTCAGAGCGAAAGCGATCGGAAGATCACTGTGGTGGCCCCCGATGGTGGGATCAAAAGCCCAGGTCAGCGGTCTCGATGGGCCCGGCTGGTCCGCCGCCCGGCGATCATCGACTCCGATGTGACGAATGTCACATCGCGACATGAGGCTCCGCGGACCCCCCGCACGCCGCCGACGCGCCCGCCGCGGAGGGGCGCCTATTCCGCAAGGTCGAATTCGATGCGCAGGATGCTGCCGCGTCGTCCGGCCGGCGGCCTCGATATGGTCGCCGGCCCCGGCCCCGGCCCCGGCCCCGGGCACCTCCGCGCTATTGGATCGAGGCGAGGCAACGGGGTGCCGTGTGACGGGTCAGAGATCGCGGGGAATCGTGCGGTAGTCGCCGACGGTGCCCATGGCGGCGCGCATTCGCGGGCCGTCGTTCCCGTCCCACACGCAGAGCGGCCCCTCCAGGTGCTCCGCCGCGGCGACGGCTTCGGCGCCGAGGTTGGAGAGGCGGTGTGTGGCGGCGAGTTCTGCCATGCGAAAGGCGATGTCTCGCATCGGCACCACCTCGATGTCCTCGGGGAGCGCGACGAGCCGGCGGCCTAGCGTGCGGCGCACCGCGGGTGGCAGCGAACCGGTTAGAGCGCCACCAGCGGCACGTGCGACGCTCTTGCACAGGCGCAGGAAGTACAGATTCGTCGTCGCCGGCTCGTGATCCCGGAGCACGGCTTCGAGCTCGAGACCGATCCGGCGCGTCAGAAGGTCCCGGAAGAGATGGTCGTCGAGGACCGCACGGGTCACGTGGTGCCGAGGTCGGGATCGTCGGCCAGTGACCGGACGTAGGCGGCGTGCTCGTCGTGGCCGAGCAGGTCGTCAAGCAGCCGACCTGCCTCGCCCCGGGGCACAGTCAGGACGCCGAAGCCGAGGTCGATGACGTCGACCGGTCCTCCATTGTCGAGACCCCAGCGCCGCCGGGCGGCCGCGGGGAGGGACATCTGTCCCGATGATGAGACCCGGAACTCCTGCAGGTCGGACATGGTGAGAGTCTACTTGGTGAACACCTTCATCGTACCAAGTACGGCGGCACGAGCAGGGCAGCCGGTGGCCTTGAGACGCCGGGAATTAGGCGATTTGACGAGGATCTATTGGGTGGATTGACGAGTCTCGGCCGTGCGATCTGCCGGGCGAGGCCGTCGAGGCCGGAGACAGCCCAGAGGCGACACACATGGAGATTGGGGTGAAGCCCGACATGGCATTGATCTCGGCGGACAGCGATGTTCAGGGCTGGACCGCTTCTCCGAATCAGCGTCGGAGGCAAATTCGAGAATACGCGCTGCAGAGTTGAGTCTCGACTTTGATCAGCTCATGGTGGAGTTATCACTGGGTGATTGCATCGATAGGCTGCTGCGCGTCTGCCGGTGTCTGGAGGTCGACATGAGTGATATCAACTCGTACGCGAATGATCTTCTCATTGAGTTCCTTGACGCTGCCCATAAGGAACTCAGGCGGGTGTTGCACGAGGAGTTCGGTGATGCTTGGTTTGAAGAGGGGATCGCACGCCACTTGAACTCATCAGCACTTGACCGAACGCAGGCAATGCTGACATCACCGATGGCGATCATCGATATGGAGCGGGCTGAGGAGGAGGTCTACGGAGTAGAGCACTTGGGCAGTGTCGTAATAGGGAATTGGGGTCTCTTCGGAGAAGCATTCGGCAATAGAAACCGCACCGAGGTATACTTTGGCGAAATCTCGGAACTTCGCCATAACGTTTCCCACCGGCGTCAACGCCACATGTTAAGACGGGGAGATCTCCTGCGATTCGTGCGAAATGCACATCTGCTCCTCAAGGCTTTCGATTCACCAACGGCCGCGACCTTCGACTCCATTTCTGTCAACTTAGAACAGGGTGGATCTCCCTGGGGCAATGAACTTGGAGGCGCGCTTCCACCGGCCATAGAGATTGTCTCTGAATTCGTTGGACGAGATGCCGAAATGCGTGAACTCAGCACGTGGCTCACGAGAGACGATGACCGTCACTTGGTAATCTGGGGCTATGGTGGTTCAGGTAAGAGCGCACTCGCCTATCAGTTTGCTCGTGCAGTTCGCGATAGTGCTCCTTCGAGCCTGCAAGCGGTGGTATGGCTCAGTGCAAAGGTGCGCGAGTACGTCGAGGGTGAGACGCGAGATCGACTGGCAGACTTCGATAGCGTCGAGTCATTTGGAAGCGCCTTTTGGGCCGCTCTCTATGGTGCTGAGCCATCTGGCCTCCAGGAAACTCGCGATGATATAATACGGGAACTATCAGAAACTCCTATGCTACTTATCGTTGATGATCTTGACTCAGTACTTGACAGTCAGGATTTGGCACACTTCCTTCTGTATGAGACGCGAATGACAAAGAGCAAGGTAATCTACACTTCTCGTCATCGGATTCCAGGCCTCCAGACTGTCGAGGTTCGTGGATTCAGCGATAGCGAGTTGTCGTCATTTGTCCGCGTTAGGGCTCGTGAGTACGAACTCAACCTTGAGAATTGCCTTAATCGCATTGGAGCTATCCGATCGGTCACGGACGGCTTCCCTCTCTTCGTAGACGACCTATTGCGCCATGCCATTCTCGACGGGTTGACGAAGGCGATAGAGGACTGGAGTCAGCGGCGGGGTGACGCGGCACGCGAGTACGCGTTGAGACGGCAACTTTCATCGTTGGGTGAGGCGGCACGGCGAGTACTTATTGCCTTGTCTGTCGCGAGCAGACCAGTCTCTGGTCATGAGTTGGCGACGATATCAGGCTTTACTGATGATGACGTACAGCACGCGATTAGAGATTTAGTTGGTTGGCGCTTACTGAACCTAGCCGACGAAAATCCGATGGGATATCCGACTTTCTCGTGCAACAGGAACACGCAGCGATTGGTTCAGAAGACATATACACGTGATCCAATATATGGGGCCTACCAGGAGTCCTTTCGGAATCTTGTAGGATCCGCGCGGCCTCCCGCACTCCGTAGAGCAGTGGGAAGCGCGATTAGTGATGCCAAGGCCTACGTTATCCGAGGAGACAGTCATGGGGCCGAGGAGTGTCTAAGATCAGCAATGACCGGCGAGCTTGAAACCAATTCCGACCTTTGGGGCACTCTCGGCTGGGTGATCAGCCGTCGGAAGGATGCAGAATCTACTAGTAAGGCACGTCTGGCGTTCACGAAGTCACATACATACGGATCCAGAAAGGAAGACACCTACTATCATTGGATGGAACTCGAACGGGAGATTGCAGAGAGACTGATTGACGAGTCAGATGAGCAACGCTTGCTAGAATTATGGCGCGGGGCGACACGCGTCGCGGAACTAGGTATTGAGCGTTGTGGCGACACCCCGGCACTCTGTGGTGCGATCGCTTACCTGAAGTCGAGAGAAGCGAAGACCCTGGAGCACCTCAGTCAATTCACAGCCGCACAGACGTGCTTCCAGCAGAGCGCGGATTGGGCTCGGAAGGCTTTAGCAGCACCCAATCGTTCGTCGCGTGATTCCAGCCGGACGCGGCTCTATCGGAGCCTGGTGATCGCGCTTGATGGATGCGGAGATTCAGGGAGGGCTATGGAAGCCTTGCAAGAGTGGGAGGCAGCAGTAGGCGGCGACGATCCAGAATGGCGGAGAGAGTACGACCGCCTGGCTAGCCTTCCTGCATACCGGGGTTATCTGTAATAGGTCCTTGATCAGCTGTCGTCTTGGGCCTCCTTACGTCGGTTCGCTGCGATGGCTGGAAATTCTATCCCAAGCGCCTCTGTCGCTCCACTGGTTTGGAACAAGAACATAGCCACAATCAGCGGAGTCTGATTGGCGCCAAGTCCCTAGCTCTGGCTGTCAAGCAGTCCGAGTTCCGAGATTCCCTCCTAGCGAACTCGAAAAGGTCGGCTGTGGATCGGCTGGTGCGATGGACTGTCAGGAACTCGTGCTTGTCGGAGGTTGCCAGAGAACGCTGATGGGGAGGGCCCAGATGCGGTCGTCGATCCGGTAGGGGAGTTGCCCGCTGTACAGCACGGCGCCGTAGTGAAAGTCCGCGCCGAGGCGGTCGCGCAGCCAGAGGAGGTGCCGAGCGTCATCCCGGCCGACGCTCATGGCCGACTTGACCTCGAGGCCGACGACACGGCCGCGGCGTTCGAGCAGGAAATCAATCTCACGTCCGTCACGGTTGCGGTAGTGGAACAGGCCGGTTGCGGCGGAGGCGGTCTCGACGTGGGCCAGCAGTTCGGTGCAAACGAAGGTCTCGAAGAGTTGGCCGGCCAGCGTGCCGTCGCGGGTCAGGGTCTCGGAGTCGGTGTTCAGCAGGTGGGTGGCGAGACCGGGGTCGGTGAGGTGGATCCGCGGCGAGCGCGTGAGCCGGCGGATGCGGTTGCTGTGCCATGCAGGGACAAGTACGACGATCGAGAGATCCTCCAGCAACCTCACGTGGCTGTCGGCCGTCGAGCGGGACACGTCGGCGTCTCGCGCCACCGCTTCCTTGTTGAGTTCCCGGCCCGTGCGGGCCGCGCACGAGCGCAGCACGCCGCGCAGCAGTCGTGCTCTCGGGTGGGAGCCGGTGATCTGTGGGGCGTCGCGTTCGGTGAGTTGCTCGGCGTAGGCGTCGAACCAGCGGGACAGGTTCCGACCCGAGTGCCGCAGCGCCGCGGGGAAGCGGCCCGCCACGATCCGGTCGATGTAGCCGGAGCGGCTCACCTGCGAGGCGGCGAAGGTGGACGCCCCGTTGGCGAACCAGGTGTCGACGGGGTTGTAGGCATTGTCGTGCGCCAGTTCGGACTGGGTGAGGCCGTACATCCGGACCCGGATCAGCCGGCCTGTGCCGGGCCAGGTCTGACCTCCGAGAGCCGCGCGAGCCGATCCGGTAACGATGAAGCGCCCCGATGTGCGTCCCCGGTCGGCGTCGACCGCGCGCTTCACCGCCGTCAGGATCTCCGGTGCCTCCTGCCACTCGTCGATGACGACGGTCCCCGACGTCGCGGCGAGCACCCCGTCTGGGTCGTCCTGCGCCGCCTGCCTGGGGCCTGGCTTCGACAGGTCGATCACCGTGTCTCCGAGCCGGCCCGCGGTGGTTGACTTGCCGGTGCCGCGGGGTCCGACCAGGAAGATTGCCGGGAAGTTGGGGAGCAGTTCCTCGGCAAGCAGCCTCTCGACGATTCTCGGATACAGGTCGGCCACGCCTGGGAGCCTACGTCAACGCAGCAGAATTAGGCGAATTGACGAGAGATTATTAGGCGATTTGACGAGGATTTATTGGGTGGATTGACGAGTCTCGGCCGTGCGATCTGCCGGGCGGGGCGTCATCCGGTCGCGGCGGCGCTGATGAAGCGGGTTCAGCGGCTGGTGCGCGTGTGGGCTGCGCGACGGCGGCGGCGGTCGAGGGCGAGTTGGATCAGTTCGGCGATGAGGGCGGGGCCGTCGAGGCCTGAGACCTCCCAGAGGCGGGGGTACATGGAGATGGGGGTGAAGCCCGGCATGGTGTTGATCTCGCTGACGACGAGGCGCCGGCCGGGCGCGGCGGCCTCGTCGTAGAGGAAGTCCACGCGCCCTAGGCCTTCCACCTGCAGCGCCCGGGCGGCTGCGGTGGCGAGTTGCTGCGAGCCGTGCACGATCTCTTCGGGGAGGTCCGCCGGCGCGTGCAGTTGGGCTTCGTCGTTCAGGTACTTGTCGGCGTAGTCGTAGAACTCGCCGCCGGGCACGATCTCGCCGGGTAGAGAGGCCCGGAGTTGCTCGTTGCCGAGCACCGACACCTCGATCTCCCGCCCGGGCACGAACTCCTCGACGATCAGCCGCTCGTCGTAGGCGGCGGCCAGCGACAGCGCTCCGGCCACCGCAGCGGCATCGCCGGCCTTGGAGATCCCGATCGAGGAGCCCAGGTTGGCCGGCTTCACGAACAGCGGGCTGCCCAACTCGGCGAGCAGCGCGGCTGCGGTCTCGCCGGTCACCTCGCTGCTGCGGAGCTCGGTGTGGCGAGCCACGGGCAATCCGGCGGCTGCCAGCAGGCGCTTCGAGACGGGCTTGTCCATGCAGATGGCACTGGACAGCACGCCGGGCCCCACGTAGGCCACCCCGGCCATCTCGCAGAGTCCCTGGACCGTCCCGTCCTCGCCGAAAGGGCCGTGCAGGACCGGAAAGACGACGAGCGACTCACCGGGGCGCCGCTCGAGCGCCGAATCCACCGACACCGCCGGGAGATCCTCCCCGACGGCCGGCAGGGAGCCGCCGGCGCCGGCCGGGCCCGCCGCGGGCCGGACCCAGTTGCCGCGGTGCGTGATGCCGACGAGTTCCACGTCGAAGCCTGCCGCTTCGGCGCACTCCGTGACGTAGCGCCCCGACACCCGGGAGACATCGTGTTCGGCCGACCGTCCGCCGTACAGCACGACCAGCCGGATGCGCTCGGTCACGATCGCAACGCTAGTGGTGCCGCCGATCCCCTCCGGCGATGCGCGGTCGAGCCGGCCGGTCGGCGCGATCCCGAGGCGGATCCCACCGGGGTGTACCTTCGATCCGTGAGATTCACCCTCTCGGACGTGGTCGGCGTCGTCGGAGGCGAGTTGCTGGGCGCCGACGTTCCCGTCGACGGCGTGTCGACGGATTCGCGCACGTTGAGCGCCGGTGAGCTGTTCGTCCCGCTCATCGCCGAGCGTGACGGGCACGAGTTCCTCGGCGCCGCCGTCGAAGCGGGCGCGGCCGCCTGCCTGGCGCGCCGCGACCGGCTCGGCGACCTGGAGCCGCAACCGGTCCCGCTCGTGGTGGTGGCCGACACCGAGGCCGCGCTGGTTGCCCTGGGGGCGGCGGCGCGGGCGCGCTCGGGAGGTCGCGTGATCGGCATCACGGGCTCGGTGGGGAAGACCTCCACGAAGGATCTCCTGGCCGCGGCTCTGGGAGCGGTCGGGGCCGTCCACGCCAGCCCGGCTTCGTTCAACAACGCCATCGGTGTACCGCTGACCCTGCTGGGCGCCACGGGGACCGAGTGGGCGCTGATCCTCGAGATCGGCACGAACGCCCCCGGAGAGATCGCCGACCTGGCCGCGCTCGTTCGCCCCGAGGTGGGGGTGGTCACCGCCGTCGCCGCGGCGCACACGGCGGCGTTCGGGACGGTCGACGGCGTGGCCCGCGAGAAGGCGGAGCTGGTGGCGGCACTGCCAGCGGCGGGCGCCGCCGTCCTCAATGCCGAAGACCGGCGGGTGGCGGCGATGGCGGCGCGGACCGAGGCGCTCGTCGTCACCTACGGGTTGCGGCGGGGCGACGTCCGGGCCGGCCCCGTCACCCTGGACAGCAGGCTCCGGGCGTCGTTCGAGCTGTCGTCGCCCTGGGGGCGAGCGCCGGTGCGGCTGCGGGCCGCGGGCCTGCACACCGCGCACAACGCCGCGGGTGCGGCCGCGGCGGCGCTCGTCCTGGGCGTCGACATCGAGGCCGTGGCCGATGGTCTTCGCCGGGCCGAGCTGTCACCGTGGCGGATGGCGGTGGGCACCACGCCGTCCGGGGCGCTGGTGATCAACGACGCCTACAACGCCAATCCGGCATCGGCGGCGGCGGCTCTGCGCGCTCTCGCGGCGGCTCCCGCCCGGCGGCGTGTCGCGGTGCTGGGAGTCATGGCCGAGTTGGGAGATCGCCACGACGCCGACCATGCGGCCGTCGCCGCCCTGGCGGCCGAGTTGGGAGTCGAGATCCTGGCCGTGGACGAGGCGGCCTATGGCACGCCGCCGGTGCCCGACGCCGCTGCGGCGCTCGCCGCGCTGGGCCCGCTGGGTCCGGATGATGCCGTGCTCGTCAAGGGCAGCCGGGTGGCCGGTCTGGAAAGCCTCGCGACAGCGCTCCTCGAGACGGCCGGGACCGGCTAGCCGCGCCCCTGTCCCGCCCGCCACTCCGAAGTCACGTAGGCGGGGGTCACGTAGGCGTGCAATCAACATCCTGAGCACAAAGTGTGGATAAATATTTGAAAGTTATAGAAATACTTTGCCATTCTGATCGGGCCGTGAGCCGCCGTCTATCGGTCTCGGTCGGGCGTCCAGCGGCACTCCCTAGAATCGAGTCGTGGTCGCTCCGGCGTTCGAGAGCATTCCCATCGTCGATGTGGGGAGCCTGACGCACGGGGCGCGGCCGTCGCAGGAACTGGCCGAGGAGTTGTGCCTCGTCGGCCATGAAGTGGGGTTCGTGCTGGTGGTCAACCACGGCGTGCCCGAGGCACTGCACGACGCCACCTACGACATGATGCGGCGTTTCTTCAGCCTCCCCGTCGAGCACAAGAGACTGATCGACAAGCGCACGTCGCGGCACTTCCGGGGCTGGGAGCCGGTCGGCTCGGAGTACACCAACAACCGTGTCGACATCCGCGAGCAGATCGACTGCTGGACCGAATGGCCTGCGCTGGCCCCGGACGCCGAGCCCGCATACCTGCGCCTGCTGGGCCCCAACCAGTGGTTGCCCGAAAACATCCTGGCCGGGCACGAGGAACTGAGCGGTGAGTGGTCCCGGCAACTGGGTCTACTGGCCGGGCGCCTGCTGGGCGCACTGTGGCAGGGTCTCGGACTGTCCGCCGACCATCTCGAGCGCTTCATCGGCACGCAGCCCATGTCGCTCACCAAATTCATCCACTATCCGGCCACGCCGCCCGGCGCGGCCGGCGTGAATGCCCACCACGACACCGGGTTCATCACCCTGCTCTCGCCCGGGTCCAGTCCCGGCCTGCAGGTGCAGAACCCCGCCGGCGACTGGATCGACGTGCCGCGGGTGCCGGGATCGCTGGTGGTGAACCTCGGGGAGAGCTTGCAGGCCATGACGGGCAACTACCTCGTGGCCACCCCGCATCGCGTCATCTCCTCCGAGGAGCGCTATTCCACCGCTCACTTCTACGGACCGTCGCTGGCTGCCCCACTCGACCCGCTTCCGCTCGGCGACCGGTTTGCCGCGGCCGTGGCGGCGAGTCCTCACCATGCCAAGGCCGGCTTCATGGCCCGCAAGGAGGAGACCGAGGCCGGCGTCGGCGACATGGCGAGCAGCTACCGCCCGAGCACCTACGGCGAGCAGCTCTGGAACTACTTCGCCCGCAGCTACCCCGACAACGTCGCCCTCCACTACGGCTGAGGCAGGACGGCGCGGGCCGCGCCGCGGCCGACGTCGCGCCGGCGAGGGCACCGGGTCGGCCCGGAGTGGCCGGTGATCGCGCACGGCGTAGAATCCTGCTTCCCGCGGACCGTTAGCTCAGACTGGTAGAGCGCTCGCTTCACACGCGAGAGGTCACTGGTTCAAGTCCAGTACGGTCCACGTCGGCGCCGCTCGGCGCCCAACTCCCGCCGTGTCGCTCAGGCGGGCGACGTTCCGGTCAGGAAGCCCTCCACGGCGTCGCAGAACGCCGCAGGACTCTCCAGGGGCGGGCAGTGGCCGCAGTTGTCGAGGACGACGAAGTCCGCGCCGCGCAGGCCGGCGGCGAGTTCGGCCCCCATCTCCGGCGGTGTGGTCATGTCCGCGCTTCCGGCGATGACCAGGGTGGGGTTCCGAATGGCCTCCAGGTGCGGGCGCAGGTCCATGTCGCGCAGCGCCCGGCAGGAGGCGGCGAAGCTGCCCGGATCGATCTCCAGGAGCACGGCGCGACGCTCCTCGACGGCGGTGGGATGCGCTTCCAGGTACTCCTGCGTGAAGATGCGGCGCACCGCCGTCTCTACCACGGCCTCCATGCCCGCCCCGCTCACCAGGTCGCTCATGGCGGTGAAGGCGGCGCGGCGCGGCTCGGAGAAGGCGGCACCCCCGTTCGCCACGATCAGCGGGCCGAAGAGTTCACCGCGGGTTGCGGCGAGGGCCACGCAGACGAAGCTCCCGAAGCCGTTGCCCAGCACGGTCACCTCGGGACCGGTGACGCTGGCTTCCTCCAGCGCCTCGGCCAGCGTCCCGGCGATGTCGAACAGCGTCGGCGAGGGGTCGGCCAGTGGCCCCGAGGCGCCGAAGCCCGGCAACCAGACCCGGTGGAGTTCGAACCGGCCCGCCAGGCGCGGCGCGACGGCGTCGAAGGCGCGGGCGTCGGTCAGCAACGAGTGGACCAGCACCAGCGGGGGGCCGGCCCCCTCGCGATCGATCCGGATGCGCGACACCTCGAGGATCCCCGCAACCTCCGCCGGCCTCAGCCGACGGGCATCAGGACTTTCAGCGAGTCGGCGCTCTGGGTGCGCTCGAAGGCGCGGGAGACCTCGGACATACCGACCCGATCACTGACGATCGGCTCGAGGTCCAGCACTCCCGAGGCGGCCAGTTCGATGGCGCGGGCGTAGTCATCGGCGATGGCGGCCCGGGGGTTCCGGACGGTCAGCTCCTTGAAGTAGAGCTCGTAGTAGGGGAGGCCGGTGCCGCCGCCGGCGGTCACCGTGCCGAACACCAGCACCTCGCCGCCGATGCGCGCCGATTCGATGGCGAGGGCGACGGTGGCCTCGGTCCCGACGGCCTCGACGGCCAGGTCGACACCCCGGCCGTCGGTGACTTCGGCGATCACCTCGGCGGCGTCGCCGGGCGCCGCGGTTGCCACCGCCCCGAAGGCGGCTGCCAACTCTCGCTTGAAGGCCGAGCGGGTCACGCCGACGACCACCGCCCCCGACGCCCGCAGCAACTGGGTGAAGATCAGCCCGCTCACGCCCAGCCCGATGACGACGGCGGTATCACCGGGGAAGATCGGGGCGGCGCGCTGGGCGTGCACACACGTGCCGGTCACCTGCACCATGGCCGCAGCCTCGGCTCCCAGCTGTGCCGGCACCGGGAGCAGCCGGTTCGCCGGCGCCGTGACGAGTTCGGCCCAGACCCCGTCGGCGTCTCGTCCCAGCAGTCCCCCGTGCAGGCACAGGTTCGTCCGGCCCGCCCGGCAGAGTGCGCACGAGCCGCAGGAAATGGCCGGGTCGATCATGACCCGCTGCCCGGCGTTCACGCCGGTTGCACCCCCGTCGAGCACCTCGCCGACCATCTCGTGGCCCATGACCCGCGGGTAGCTCACCGGGACGCCCCCGGAGAGGATCTTCACGTCGGTGCCGCAGATGCCCACGGTCTCGACGCGCACCAGCGCCTCGGCCTCAGGCCTGGAACCTGCCGGCGAGGGCACGTCGGCATACGCCAGCCGGCCCGGAGCGGTCACCTGTACGGCCTTCATTCCCTCCCCCGATTTGGCTGAGATCGCCGGTGCAGTGGACAGTACAGTGTGCACCAGAGCCGTCTCATGCGCTATTGCGACATCACTCGGGCAATTGCTGCAGCGGTCGACCTGCCGGTTCGCCATCCTGAGCCGGTCTCGAAGCGGTGAGTATGCACGCCTGGGTCGTCGCCGGGGGCGAGCCGCCCGATCCCGCGCAGCTGGGCGAGTTGGCGCGCCCGCAGATCGTCGTGGCGGCCGACTCCGGGGCCGACGTGGCCCGCAGCCTGGGATTGGCCCCCGACGTGATCGTGGGTGACTTCGACTCGGTGACGCCGGCGGGGGCGGCCGCCGCCGGCGAGCAGCGTCGCTTCCCGACCGACAAGGACGCCACCGACCTTGCACTGGCCCTCGCCGAGGCGCTCGGTAGGGGCGCGGCGAGTCTCACCGTCGTGGGCGGTGCCGGCGGGCGCCTCGATCACCTGCTGGCCAACGTGGCCGTGCTGGCCGCCGAGGACCTCGCCGGTGTGCACGTCGACGCCCTCATCGGCCCGGCGCGGCTCTGGGTGGTGCGCCGGAGCCGGACGATCAGCGGCGCGTTGGGCCGGATCGTGACTTTGCTGGCACACGGAGGTTCCGCCACCGGTGTGCGGACCACGGGCCTGCGTTGGGCACTGGAGGGCGAGACGCTGGAGGCGGGCTCCAGCCGCGGCGTCAGCAACGTCTTCACGGCGCCCGAGGCCACCGTGACCCTCGAGTCGGGGGTGATCCTGGCGGTCCGGCCCTGAGGAGATCGACCCACCGCAGCATCAGCCCACCGAGGGATCGGCCCTGGTGGGATCGGCCGCCGGCGGATCCCCCCGCCGGGGGCGCCCGGGACGTGGCCGCAGCCTCGGTCGCTGGCGTATCGTGGGGAGAGCACCACCGGGAGGAACAATGGCCCTGACCCAGACCCAGATCGACTCCTACGAGCGCGACGGCTACCTGATCGTGCGCGAGGCTCTCACAGCCGGGGAGTTGGCGGAGTTGCGCGACACCTGCGACTTCTTCGCCCGCCAGGCACTCGGGTTGACCGGGGACTCCGACGTCATCGAGCTCGACGACGCCCCGCACCTGGCGGATGGGCCGCCACTGATCCGCCGGATCAAGAGCCCGCACACCAACCACGAGACGTTCGCCAAGATGCTGGCGCATCCTGGGATCCTGGACATCGTGGAGGACCTCGTCGGGCACGACATCCGCTGGATGCACTCCAAGCTCAACGCCAAGCAGCCCGGCGGCGGGGGGATCGGCGAGTGGCACACCGACTGGGGCTACTACCCGCACACCAACGACTCGGTGCTGGAGGTCGGCATCGCCATCGATCCGTGCACCGAGGCCAGCGGCTGCATGCTGGTGGTGCCCGGCACTCACACCGGCCGCGCCTACGACCACAGCCAGAACGGCCGCTTCGTCGGGGGGGTGCGGCCCGGCGAGTTCGACCCCGCCGACGTGGTGCCGGTGGAGTTGCAGCCCGGGGACATCTCGCTGCACCACGTCCGGCTGCTGCACGGCTCGGGCCAGAATTGCACGCAGCAGCAGCGGCGGCTCCTGCTGCACGGCTACACCGCGGCCGATGCCTGGCCGATCATGGCCCGCAGCCAGCCCTCGGACTGGCCCGAGTGGGACGCCCAGATCCTGCGCGGCAGCCCCACCACCCACGCCCGCCTGGAGGCGTGCCCCGTCGTGGTGCCGCTGCCCGACCCGCCCGCCTTCGGGCTGTTCAAGCTGCAGGCCATGATGGAGGAGTCGCACTTCGCCGAGGTGGCGCCGTAGCGGCAGATGCCGTCGGCCACCCGCCTCCGCCCCGCGCAGCGGATCGATCCACCGGTCTCGACCTCCGGATGAGCCGACCCCCCGGACCCGCCTCCGGCCACGCCAAGGGTCCGTTCGCGGTCGACTGGGAGGAGCGCTACGACATGCCGCGCCTGCGGCGGGAGCGGGTCGCCTCCGCTCAGCGGGAGCTGGCCGCGGCCGGCCTCGACGCCCTGATGGTGTGGAAGGACGAGAACGTCCGCTATCTCACCTCGCTGCGGGCGCAGTTGATCGCCGGCAAGACGATGGCGCTGAACGGCGCCCTGCTGCTGCCGGCGGGCGAACCGGTGCTGCTCTGCTCGGGCGGCGAGATCGACAAGGCCCGGGCGGGCATGCCGTGGATCGCCGAGGCCCACGCCATCCCGATCATGGAACAGGCCGAACTGGTGGATGGATTCGTGCGGGACATCCTGCGGCCGATCCTGCAGGAGCGAGACCTCCAGACCGGCCGCCTGGGGGTGGACGCCGGCAACCTGTCGTTCATCGACGCCATGCGCCGGCACCTTCCCGACCTGGAGCTCGTCGACGGCGACACCGTCATGCAGCAGGCCCGGCTCATCAAGACCGACACCGAGATCGCCATCATCGCCGAGGCGTGCGCCATCGGCGACGCCGTTACGCAGCGGGCGCTCGACGAGACCCGCGCCGGGCGGCGCGAGCTGGAGGTCGCCGGCGACGCCATGCAGACGCTGTTCCACCTCGGTGGGGAGATGGCCCACGTCATCACGCCGTTCGTGGCCTCGGGCGAGCACATGTCGCCCCCGCATCGGCTTGCCACCGACAAGCTGATGCGCAACAGCGACCTCTGCTTCATCGACATCGGCGCCATGTGGAACGGTTACTTCGCCGACATCGGCCGCACCACCGTCATCGGGCGCCCCAACCGCCGCCAGCAGGAGATCTACACCGCCGTCTACCGCGGCCTCATGGCGGGCATCCGGAAGATGCGGCCGGGCTTCACCACCGCCGACGCCTCCGACGCCATCGTCGCCGAGATCGCCGAGTGTGGTTTGGCCGAGCATCTGTTCAGCCTGTTCATCGGCCACGGCATCGGTGTGGGGGCCAACGAGCCCCCGTACATCGGCGAGAACATGCCGGGGGCCACCACCCACGACTTCCGGCCCGGCATGGTGTTCGCGGTGGAGCCCCTGGTGTGGGTGCCGGACGTGCCGGGCGGTGGCGGGGTGCGCATCGAGGACATGGTCCTGGTCACCGAGACCGAGCCGGTTGTGCTGTCCCGCGTGGAGTACGAGGAAAGGCTGCTGCTGTGAGTGAAGCGAACGATCAGGTCCGACTCGGTGTCGTGGGGCTCGGCTGGTGGGGCGGCGAGCTCGCCGATGCTGCGGCACGCTCGGGCGCCGCCGAGGTGGTGGCGTGCTACGCCCGCACGGATTCCGCGCGCCGGGACTTCGCCGCGGCCCGCGGCTGCCGTGCGGCGGGGTCCTTCGCCGAGTTGATCTCCGCCGACGACGTCGAGGGCGTGATCCTGGCGACGCCGCACGGCACCCACGGCGCCCAGATCCGTGAGGTTGCGGCCGCCGGCAAGGCTGTCCTCGTGGACAAGCCGTTCACGCTGAACGTGGCCGACGGGCGGCGCGCCGTGGAGGCGGCGGAGGCGGCAGGGACCGTGCTGATGGTCGGGCACCAGCGGCGGCGCCTCGCCGCAGTGCGCCGTATCCGCGCCATGGTCGACGAGGGAAGCCTCGGGACGCTGCTTCTGGCGACGTCGGTCTTCGTCGTGGGCCGCGGCTTCCCGGCGACCTGGCGGTCGTCCGAGCACGAGAGCCCGCTGGGGGGCATGACCGGGCTCGGTGTCCACATGATCGACACGTTCCACTATCTGGTCGGGCCGATCCGGCGGGTCAGCGCCTTCAGCAACGGGGTTCTGGCCGGCGAGCCGCTCGACCACGCCACCGGGCTGCTCTTCGAGTTCGAGTCCGGGGCCGTCGGGAACCTCGTGACCTCCCACTACAACCCGTTCACGGAGGAGTTCTGCATCTTCGGCTCGGCGGCCTCGGCCTCCAGCCAGAACGAGGGGACCCGCCTGTTCACCCAGCAACGGAGCGAGATGCATCGCAGCGAGGTCCCCCTGGCAGCCACCGACCCCCTGGCCGAGCAGCTCACCGAGTTCGCCGGCGCCATCAGGGGTGGCGGCCCCGTCGAAACCGACGGCGAGGTCGGCCTGGCGGTCATCGCCGTGCTGGAGGCCGCCATGGCGTCGGTGAAGCGCGGCGAGGCGGTCGCCGTGGCCGAGTTCGCCGGGATGTAGTCGGCTGTTCCGGGCCGCGCCGGATCCGACCGCAGCCGAGGCGGTGATGCCGAGTCCTGACGTGCCGCTGTGCGCGGCGTGGCTAGCATCGCCGGCGTGGGGGATGGTCACACGCGGATCGTCGACGGGCGCATGGTGCCGGTGGCGGGGGAGTGGGTGATCGACGGGCTGCACACATCGGTCGCCTTTGCTGCCCGCCACCTGCTCACGGCCATGCGCGGCCGCTTCCGCAACGTCTCCGGCACCATCCTCATCGCCGCGGATCCTGCCGAGTCGCGCACCGAGGTGCGCATCGACGCGGCGAGCATCGACACGGCACATCCGAAGGCGGACGAGCACCTGCGCGGCCCGAAGTTCCTGGACGTCGAGCGCTACCCGGCACTGACCTTCGTCGGCACGGGAGCCCGGCCCGAGGGCGCGGACTCGTGGGTGGTCCCGGGGCACCTCACCGTCCGTGACGTCACTCTCCCGCTGGAGTTGGGGGTGCAGTTCCTGGGGGCGGTGCGCCACCCGTCCATGCCGGTGGCCAAGATGTCCTTCGAAGCCACCGGTGAGCTGCGACGCGACGACTTCGGCGTTGCCGGTTACATGGACGTGCACGCCCCCGGCGTACCCGAGGTGCTGCTCGTCGGCCGCCAGGTTGAGATCCGCCTCGACGTCGAGGCCGACCTGCAACTCGACGGCCGAGACTGAGCGAAGGAACGCACGGCGTGGAATCCGGACCGGCAATACCCGCCGGCGCCGAGCAGTTGACGGCGACCTGGATCCAGGACGCCCTGGCGGCAGGGGGCGTGGCCGATGTTCCGGCGATCGAGAGCATCGCGGTGGAGCAGGTCGGTGCCGGTGTCGGCCACGTCGGGGAGTCGGTGCGCTGCCGCCTGACCTACGCCGAGGACGCGCCCGGCGCGCCCGCAACCGTGTTCGTGAAGCTGCACTCCTCGCACCCGTCGACCGACAAGCTCGCCAGGCGGGTCCGGCTGTACAGGCGTGAGTGCGCCTACTACCGCCTCCTGTCGCGGCGGGCTCCGATCCGCTCGCCGATCCTTTACTACGGCGACTACGACCGCCGGAGCAACCGGCTCGCCCTGGTGCTCGAGGACTTGGACGGCATGGAGAGGGTCGACGAGATCGACGGCGCCAGCGCGGCGCAGGCACGGTGCGCCGTCCGGGCGATCGCCAGGTTCCATGCCTCGTCGTGGAACAGGATCCACGAGCCGCCCTACAGCGACATCTTCAACTCGCTCGATCCGAAGTGGCGGCCGCCGGTGCAGATCATCTATCTCATGTCGCTGCGACGTACCTTCGAGGTCTTCGGCGACCACTTCTCCGGGGACATGCGGCGCGTCACCGAGACCCTGGGGTGGAAGGCGGCGGACTACATGGGCGACCTGGCGGTCGGCCCGCGGAGCTTCGGCCACGGCGACTACCGGTTGGACAACATGTTCTTCGGCCCGGGTGCCGGCGATCTCGCCGTCATCGACTGGCAGGTCTGCGGGGGCAACAACCCTCTGGGCGACGTGGCCTACTTCCTGGGAGGCAGCCTGCCCACCGAGCTCCGTCGCAGCATGGAGCGGGAGGCGGTGGCCGAGTATCGCGAGGAGCTCTGCCGCGCCGGTGTCGAGGACTTCAGCGGCGAGGAGGCCTGGCGCCTCTACCGCCAGAACATGCTCGTTCGCCTGCTCGTGCTGGTCGTCAGCGCCGGCGGGCTGGACATCTCCAACGAGCGCAGCGTCCGGCTCCTGGGGCTCGGCATCGATCGAACACTGGCGGCCATCGAGGACCTGGGCTCCGAGGAGTACCTCCCCGCCCGCCGCCGTCTCTTCGGCCCGTCCTGGGCCTTCTCGGAGGTGTCCCGCTGCGCCTACGCGGGGTCGAAGCGCCTGAGGCGATCCTGAGCGCCCGCTGGGCGGTAAACGCTTCGACGTCTAGGCGGCGTTGTCGTAGACCGCCTTCTCGAAGTCGAGGAATCCGCCCACCGAGGTGGGGTCGACGAAGGGGAAGATCTGGGTCGCCCAGAAGCCGCCGACGCCGTTGGCCCGGTCGATCCAGTAGTACAGGTTGGCGAGGCCCGCCCATGCCAGCGCGCCCGCGGGCCGGCCGGTGGGCGCGGGCTCCTCGTTGATCATGAAGCTCAGCGCCCAGGTCTTCGGCATGCCCGGGAAGAACTCGGCGTCGTTGGACAGGCGCGGGTTCGAGATGGGGAGGACCGTCTTGGCCACCTCGGTGGCGCCGACGCCGGGCAGCATCTTGATGAACATGCCTTCGGGCAGCTGGTTGCGGGCTGCCATCTCGACGGTCTCGGGCCGGAGGATCTGCTCGCCATCGGGGCCGGCTCCGTCGTTGAGCCACATGCGGATGAACTTGGCGTAGTCCTCCGCCGTGCCGTAGAGGCCGTGCCCGGCCATGTGTATCTCGGGGTCGGGCGGCAGTTCCACGCCGACCAGCGGGATCAGCGAACCGTCGGCGTCCTCGCGTGCGTGGATCGTCGCCAGGCGCTCGCGCATCGACGGGGTCATCGAGAACGCGGTCGAGTCCATTCCCAGCGGGCCCAGGATCCTCTCCTCGAACACCTCGCCCAGCCGCTTGCCACAGATGCCCTCCACCACCAGGCCGGCCCAGTCGATGTTGGAGCCGTACTCCCACTGCTCGCCCGGGTCGAAGAGCAGCGGCGTCTCGATCGAGGCGTAGGAGGCATCCACCACCCACGGCTGGCCCTGCTCGTTGGCCAGCCTCGTGTACGTCTCGTTGAAGAAGTCGTAGGTGAGCCCGGCCGTGTGGCAGAGCAACTGGCGCGTCGTGACATCGCTGCGGGGCGGGCGCAACCGGGGTGTTCCGTCGCCGTCGAAGCCCTCGAGCACACCGAGCCCGCCGATCCTCGGTACGTACTCCTTTGCCGGGGCGTCCAGGTCCAGGTCGCCCTGCTCCATCAGCTGCAGGCAGGCGGTGCCACCGATGGCCTTCGTGGTCGAGAAGATCGCGCACACCGTGTCGGTCGTGAAGGCGTCTTCCCCCAGAACGCGCTCGCCCCGGGCGCCGGCGTAGATGACGCCGTCGCGGTCGGTGGCGACCGCAGCGACGCCGGGAACGCGCGGCGATCCCGAGACGACACCGTCCAATACCGCATCCGCGGCTGACATGAGATCACCCATCGCATCTTTCCTCTCTGCGATCGCCAGGTCGACTCTGTCACCACGTGCCCCTGCCCGCCCGATCGGCCGGCACCGGTGCGCACGCACCGGCCGGCAGCGGCGACAGCCGCACCATACCCTCGGACCACCTTCCATGTGAACCGGTCCGCACGCGCGCTCGCGGCCCGGATCGGCCCCGGTGCCGGGCCGGCCCCCGGTCGGCGCCCCGGTCGGTCCTGTCGCCGGGCGCTAGCCGGCGGCGTGGGCCCACCAGCGCCCGCGGTGGTGCTCGAGTTCGAGGTCCATCGAGAAGCATTCGCTGAGGTGCTCGGCCGTGAGCACCTCGCCGATCGCTCCGGCGGCGACCAGGCGTCCGTGGCGCAGCAGCAGAACGTGGTCGAAGCCCGTGGGGATCTCCTCGACGTGGTGGGTGACGAGCACCGTGGGCGGCGTGGTCGGGTCGGTACTGAGGGCGTCCAGCGTGCGCACCAGCTCCTCCCGGCCGGCCAGGTCCAGCGCGGCGGTGGGCTCGTCCAGGAGCACCAGCCCGGGCTCGGTCATGAGGGTCCGGGCGATCTGCACGCGCTGGCGCTCGCCCGAGGAGAGCAGGCCGAACTGCTGACCGCCGAGGTGGCCGCACCCCATCCTGTCCAGCAGATCGGCGGCCCGCTGCCGGTCGGCGTCGTCGTAGCTGTGCCACCACGGCTCCAGCGCGCCGTGCCGGGCGGTCATGACCGCGTCCAGAGCGCTGAGCGTCGGTCGGATCCGGTCCGAGAGCATGGCCGAGGCGTAGCCCACGCGGTGGCGCATGCGGCGCACGTCCACACGACCCAGGCGGCGGCCCAGCACCTCGACCGTCCCCCGGGTGGGATGGAGGTAGAGGGCCGCCACGCGCAGCAGCGTCGACTTGCCGGCCCCGTTGGGGCCCAGCATCACCCACCGCTCCCCGGGCGCCACCGTCCAGTTCACGTCGGCGAGCAGTTGCCGGCGGTCGCGCACGACGCCGACGCCGGTCAGGCGGAGGGCCGGGCTCGACTCGGACGTCATCGTTCCGGACCAGCCGGCTGCGCGCCGCCGGAGCGATCGTTCGGCGCGTCGGCATCGCCCGAGGCGTGTGCCTCCCAGGCGGCGTACATGGCAGCGTAGAGGCCGCCCGCGGCCACGAGTTCAGTGTGGCTTCCGATCTCGGCGATCCGTCCATTGTCCACCACGGCGATCCGGTCGGCGCGCATCGCCGTGGCGAGCCGGTGCGCCACGATGACCGCGGTCCGGCCCTCGAGTACCGCGTCGAGTGCCTGCTCCACCTGCGCCTCCGAACGGAGATCCAGATTCGAGGTTGCCTCGTCGAGGATCAGCACGCGGGGCCGGGCGAGGAACGCCCGGGCCAGGGCAAGCAACTGGCGCTCGCCCGCCGACAGTGACGCGCCACGCTCGTGGCACGGCGTGTCCAACCCGTCCGGGAGTGAGTCGATGAGCGTGTCCAGCCCGACCACCCGGCAGGCCTCCGCCACCTCGGCGTCGCTTGCGTCGGGGCGTGCGAAGCGGACGTTGTCACCGATGCTGCGGTTGAAGAGGAAAGGCTCCTGGGGGACGACGCCGAACTGGCGCCGCAGCGATTCCAGCTGCACGGTGCGCAGGTCGACGCCGTCGATGCGCACCGTGCCCTCGTCGGGGTCGTAGAAGCGAACGGCCAGCTTGGCGATCGTCGACTTGCCACCCCCGGTCGGTCCGACGATCGAGAGGCTCCCTCCGGGCGGGACGTCCAGATTCACGCCGGTCAGCACCTGCTCACCCGGCCGGTACGAGAACGACACCCCCTCGAACGTGATCCGCCCCTCGATGGGGCCGAGCGCCACCGCATCGGTCGCCTCCGGCACGTCCGGTGCCTCCTCGAGGAGCTCGCGCAGCTTGGCGGTGGCCGACTGCCCCTGCTGGTAGGCGTTGTACAGGACCACGAGTTGCGCGATCGGCGCGAAGAAGGCGGTCAGGTACAGGGCGAAGGCGGTCAGTTCGCCGATCGTGAGGCGGCCGTCGATCGCCAGCCAACCCCCGACGCCGATCACAACCGCCTGTCCCACGATGCCGATGCCCTCCGCGGCCGCCGCGTAGATCGAGGACACCCGGGTCGTGTAGACGTTGGCGTCCTCGTGGCCGGTTACCACCGCCTGGTGCTGGGCGATGTTGCGGCGCCGGCGGTTGTAGGCCGTGATGGTGCGGATGCCCGCGAGGCTCTCGGACAGATCGGCCAGCACCACGGCGATCCGGTCGCGCACCCGGTTGTAGCCCGTCTCCGTGGCCCGGCGGAACCACAGGGACAGCACCACGGTGATGGGGACGATCACGCCCACGGTCAGCGCGGCGAGGGGAACGTGCAGGTAGAAGAGGACGCCGGTGATGACGGCCAGGGTCAGTCCCTGCACCACCATCATGACCAGCCCCTCCTGCAGCAGCATCGTCAGGGCCTCGATGTCGCTGGTCATCCGGGACATCAGCACGCCGGCGCGCTCGGAGGTGTAGAAGTTCAGCGACAGCCGCTGGAAGTGGGTGAACACCCGAACCCGGAGCCCGTACATCAGCCGCTCCCCCAGCCGCCCGCCCAGGGCTGTGCGGGCGCGGCTGGCGCCGATGTGGATCAGCACGACGGCGAAGAACACGGCGGCGACGATGCCGAGGGTGCCGAAGCTGCCCTGCAGCACCCCCTCGTCGATGCCGATCTGGGTGAGCAGGGGCCCGGCCTGGGTGGCGAGCGCCTCCACCACGACGAGAGCCACGACCAGCAGTACCCGCGCCCGGTGGGGGGCCAGCAGCGTGCGCAGGCGCAGCGGTGGCGCCCCGTCCGGCGGGCGGTGCCCGAAGTCCACCTCGGGCTCGGGGTGTTCGGGTTCGGAGTCGAGGATGTCGGCTGCCCGGTCGATCATCTCGTCGGGGATCCCGGAGAAGGGAAGGCCGGCCGCCGTGTTGGCCTGCGACGACGAGGGCGACTGGGCGCCGACGTAGGCGCCTCCCACGAAGACCATCAGTGCGCCCCGTCGCTGCCGGCCGTTGCCTCGGCGTCGGCGAGCACCTGCACATAGCGGGGCACCGAAGCCATCAGCTCGGCGTGGGTTCCGCTTGCCACGACCACGCCTCCGTCGGTGAACACCACCCTGTCGGCGAGGCTGATCGTGGACAGGCGATGGGCGATGATGAGGGTGGTCCGCCCGGCCCGCTCGTGCCGCAGGCCGGCGCCGATGGCCTCCTCCACACCCATGTCCACGGCGCTCACGGCGTCGTCGAGGATCAGCACGCTCGGGTCCATCAGCAGCGCCCGGGCGAGGGCGATGCGCTGGCGCTGCCCACCGGACAGCGTGTAGCCGCGCTCGCCGGAGACCGTGTCGTAGCCCTCGGGAAGGGCGGCGATCGTGTCATGGATCTGCGCGGCCCGCGCCGCCCGCATCACGTCGGCGAGCGTGGCGTCGGGGCGGCCGAAGGCGATGTTGTCCCGCAGGGAGACCGAGAACAGGAAGGGCTCGTCGAACGCCACGGCGACGTTGCGGCGCAACGAGGCCAGCGCCAGGGTGCGCACGTCGATGCCGTCGAGGCGGACGGTGCCGGCCGTGGCCTCGTAGAAGCGGGCGGCGAGCCGTGCCACCGTGGACTTGCCGCACCCGGTGGGTCCCACGAGGGCCACGGTCTCACCGGGTTCGATCCGGAGGTCGAATCCCTCCAGGACGCGCCGCCCGGGCCGCCCGTCGGCGCCGGCGTAGTCGAAGCCCACGCCGTCGAACTCCAGCCGTCCCGCCGCCTGTTGGAGGCTGCGGGCATCCGGCGCGTCGGCGATCTCCGGCTCGGTGTCGAGCACCTGGAAGATCCGCTCGGCGGAGGCCGCGGCACGTTGGGATTGCATGACGAGGAACCCGGCCATGCGGAACGGCAGCTGCAGCATGATCACGTAGGCGTTGAAGGCGAACAGGGTGCCGATGGAGACCTGCCCGTCGATCGCCAGCCAGCCCCCGTACAGCAACACCAGTCCCATCGCCACCCGCGGCAGGGCCTCCAGCAGGGGGTTGTAGCGGGCCCGCACGTCGACGCTGGTGGCCGAGGCCCACTGGAGGCGCCGGGCGGACCGGGACAGCTGTGCGATCTCCGCCCGCTCGGCGGCGAACGACTTCACGACGCGGGTGCCGTTGACGTTCTCGTCGACGATCGTGGCCACCTCTGCGCTGCGGCCCTGGATGATCCACGACAGGGGTAGGAAGGTGTTGCGGTACCGGTTGCCGAGGATCGTGGCGACGGGAAGCGTGGCGAGTGCCACGAAGGTCAGCGGCACGTGGATCGTCAGCATCAGAGCGAACGCCAGGAAGAAGGTGAGCATCGCCATCCCCGCCACGGGGGCGAAGGCGAAGAGGATCTGGATGGAGCGGATGTCGGTGTTGGCGCGTGAGATCACATCCCCCGACGTGGTGCGGTCGTAGAAGGAGAACGACAGCCGGGTGAGGTGGCGGTACAGGATCATGCGCAACTCGGTGTCGAGGCGGAGAGACAGCTTGAACAGCAGGTGGCGGTAGGTGCCGCCGCCGACGGCTCGGGCCACCGCCAGGCCCACCATCACGAGGACCAGGGTGCGCAGCCCGTACGGGAGGTCGGTGCCGGCCGCGACGTCGATGGCCCAGCGGGCGACGATCGGCACGGCCACCTGCGCCAGCAGGGCGACCAGCCCGCACGCGGCGGCGACCACGAGCAACCGGCGGTGCGCCGCCACGATCGGCCAGAGGCGCCGGAGCCAGCCCTTCGTGGTATCGGGGTGGATGTGGGCGGCTCGGGCGATGGGTCGGGATGCTACCGCCGGCCCCCCGGGGTGCCGGTTGCCCCGCTCCCCGAGCCCTCCGGGCGCCGGCGGTAGGCTGGACGGCGATCAGGGTCGCACTCGGACTTCTCGCGGTCGTCGCGCTGATCGGCGCCAACGCCTTCTTCGTGGCCGCCGAGTTCTCGTCCGTGTCCGTGCAGCGGGGGCCCCTGCAGGAGGCCGCGCGTTCGGGCCGGCGCACCCGGCGCCGGTCGGCCCAGAGCCTGCTGCGGGTGACCGAGCGGCTCACGTTCCACCTCTCGGCTGCGCAACTGGGGATCACGGTGATGTCCCTGCTGCTGGGCTGGGTGGCCGAGCCGCTGATCGCCGAGTTGTTGCTGGGGGCGTTCGGCTCGGTGCTGTCGGAGTCCTCGGCCCACGCCGCCGCCGTGGCCGTCGCCCTGGCTCTCGCCACTGTGGTGCATCTCGTGGCGGGGGAGCAGTTGCCGAAGATCCTGGCCATCTCGCGGCCCCTGCCGACAGGGTTGCTGTGCGCCCGACCCCTGCGGCTCTACGGCTATCTCATGTGGCCGTTCGTGACGCTGTGCAACGGCACCGCTGACCGCATCGTGCGCCTCGCCGGGCTCGAACCCAGTGACGAGCTCCGGTCGGTGCGCACGCTGCGGGAACTCGAGCACATCATTCGGTCCTCGGGGAGCAGCGGGGAACTCGCTCCCGAGGACGTCACGTTGCTGACGCGCTCGATCCGTTTCGGTGCCAAGACCGCCGCGGACGCCCTCGTGCCGCGCGTCGAGGTGATCACCGTCGGCGCCGAAGACACGATGACCGACCTCGTGGCGGCCTCGGTGACCAGCGGGTTCTCGCGGTTCCCCGTGGTCGGCGGCGAACTCGACGACGTCTGTGGCGTCGTTCACGTGAAGGCGGTTCACCGGATCCCGCCCGAGGATCGCGATCGGATCACCGTGGGGGAGTTGATGGGCGACGTGTGGGCGGTGCCGGAGAGCGCCGATCTGGGCAGCTTGCTGAGCGAGATGAGCCGCCGGCGCCAGTCCCTCGCGGTGGTCGTCGACGAGCACGGCGGCACCGCGGGGATCGTCACGGCCGAGGACATCGTGGAGGAGATCGTCGGGGAGATCGACGACGAGCACGACCCGGTCGCGGAACTCACGACGCCGGTCCCGCCCGGCGTGTGGCTCCTGGCGGGTGACCTGCGGGCCGATGCGACCGAGGAGGCCTGCGGGCTGCGCCTCCCGGACGGCCCCTACGAGACCCTCGCCGGGTTCACTCTCTACCGCCTTGGTCGCATCCCGATGGTCGGCGACTCGTTCACCTGGGAGGGTTGGAGCGTGGAGGTCGCCGAGATGGTGCGGCGAAGGATCGTGACCGTCCGCCTCTCCGAGAGAGCGGAGCCGCGCCCGTGACCGTCGTGGCGCTGCTGGCGGCTGTCGTGCTGCTGGCGGGCAACGCCTTCTTCACCGCCGTCGAGTTTGCGCTCGTTGCAGCCTCGCGCAGTCGCCTGGAGGTGCTGGCTGAATCGGGCAACCGGCGCGCCCGGGTGGCGGTGCGGGCGATGGGGGACCTGGGCATGCAGCTTGCCGGCGCGCAACTCGGGTTGACGATGACGGCCCTGGGTCTCGGCTACGTCGTCGAACCTGCCGTGGCACGCCTGCTGGACGGTGTCCTGGGGGGCTTCGGCCATGGGGCCAGCGTGGCGGTCGCGATCGCCATCGTGGTCTTCGCCCACGTTCTGATCGGCGAGATGGTTCCGAAGAACGCGGCCCTATGCAATCCCGATGCGCTGGCGATGTGGTTGGCTCCGGTCCACCGCCTGTTCGTCGGGGCGTTCCGGCCGGCCATCCGGTCGCTGGAGTGGCTGGTGGCCGTACTGGTCCGCCTCTGCGGCGTGGCGCCGGTGGACCGGACCTCGAGCGCTCGCACGCCCGCTGAACTGTCCGAGTTGCTTGCCGAGTCGCGCACCGGCGGCCTGCTCAGCGAGTTCGAGCACTCGTTGCTGGCGTCTGCGCTCGAACTGGGTGAGCGGCCGGTGTCGTCGATCATGGTCCCGCGGGAGCTGATCTGCAGTATCCCGCGGGGCGCCAGCGTGGCCGAAGCGGAGGAAACCGTCGTGATCAGTGGGCACTCGCGGCTCCTGCTGGGTGATCCCGACCGGCCCGACGGGTTCGTACACGCCAAGGACCTGCTGACGGTGCCCCATGAGCGCTGGGGGCAGGCACTTCCCGCCGAGTGCATCCGCCGCGCCCTGATGGTGCGACACGACCTGCTGCTGGAAGACCTCCTGCGGTTGATGCGCCGGCACCGCGTCCACGTGGCGCTGGTCCGGGAGGGCGCCGTTACGGTGGGGCTCGTGACCCTCGAGGACGTGCTGGAGTCGCTCGTGGGCGACATCAGGGACGAGAGCGACGTTCTGTAGGGTTGAACGTCGTGCGCCGGAGAGTGTTGTGGGCGCTGTGGATTCTTCTGCTGCTGGGGACTAGTTCGGCAACCGTTGCGCAAACCGAGTTGGAACGGGTCCGCCAGACCGTCGGCGCGCTGCAGGACGAGATCGACGCCTATCTGGCACAACTCTCCGAGACCCAAGCGCGCGCGGACGCCGCGGGTGCTCGCTACTGGGAGGCCGATCTGGCCCTCTACGAACTCTCCACCGAGATCGCCGAAGTCTCGGCGCGGGCGACCAGGATCGATGCCGAGGTCGCCGGTCTGCGCCAACGCATGATCGAGATCGCCGTGCAGCGCTACATCGACTCGACCACACCCCCGTCGATCCTGGCCGGCGAGGACATCAACCGTCAGGCCGTGCTCGATGCCCTCGCCCGCTTCGTCTCCGAGGGCTCTCTCGACATCATCGACGACTACCGCAGGGCGCGGGACGACCTGGAGGAGGCACAGGCCCAACTTGCCGAGCGCGCCCGGCACCAGCAGGAGTTGATCGCCCAGGCGGCTGTCGCCGCCGCCGAGGTGCAGGCGGAGCTGCGCGCCATCGGCGACGTGTACCTGGAGATCGCGCCACGGCTCTATGAGCAGGACAGGCTGCTGGACGCACTCGAGGAGGAGGAGCGCCAGCGGCTGGCGGAGGAACTACGGCGCCGCCAGGCCCAAGAGGCGCGCCGCCTGGAGGCGGCGCGGGCCGCGGCGGCCGTGGCGGCGGAGGCCGAGCGCTTGGCGGCCCTTACTGCTGAGGAGGCCGGGCGGATCGCCGGGGAGGAGGTTGCCCTGGCTGCGGGGGAGGGTCCCGGCGGCCCGCAGGGCGCTGCAGCGGAGCCGGGCGCCGGCGCACTGCCGCCGGTGGATCCCGGTGAACCGACCGACGGGCCGGCAGCGGCCGCTCCGGTGGCCGAACTGTCGGCACTGCAGACGGCCAGCGGCTGGGTCTGCCCGCTGCGCGGTCCGTTCAGCCACTTCGACGACTTCGGCGATCCCCGGCACTACGGCGGCTGGCACAAGGGCAACGATCTCATCGCGCCGACCGGAACCCCCGTGCTGGCGGTCGAGAGCGGGCGTGTCGAGCACCGTGCCAACCGCATCGGCGGGAACTCGGCGTACCTCTTCGCAGACTCCGGCAACTACTACTACAACACGCACCTCTCGGCCTATGAGAACGTCGGCGTCGGCTGGGTGCCGGCCGGCGCGGTGATCGGGTACGTCGGCGACTCCGGAAATGCCGCGGGGCTCCCGCATCTGCACTTCGAGTACCACCTCGGAGGGCGCGGCAACCACATCAACCCCTATCCCGTCGTCCACGAGGCCTGCTTCTGAGCACCTGTGGCGGGACAGCGGATTATGGGTCCAGGTTCTCCGCCTCGAGTTCTCTGAACGCCTGACGAGCGGCTCTCGTGGCCGGCCCCGGGTAGGCGGGCAGCACCGTGCCGTCGACCGCCGAGATCGAATGGACGTTGCGCGTCGTGGACGTCAGGAATGCCTCGTCCGCGCTCACCAGTGCTGACAGCGGCACCGTCTCCTCGGTGGCGTCGGTGATCTCGAGCGCCAGCTGACGGGTCACGCCGGCGAGGCAGCCCACCGAGAGCGGCGGGGTGACGAGTCGTCCCTCCAGGACCAGGAAGACGTTGGTGCCCGTCCCTTCGCACAGATCTCCCCGGGTGTTGGCGAAGATCGCCTCGCTCGCGCCCGCGGCGTGCGCCCGGCGGAGCGCCACCACGTTCTCGGCGTAGGAGGTTGTCTTGACGCCGGCCGCGGCGCCCCGCTCGTTGCGGGGCCACGGCACCGTCACGACGGCCACGTGGGGCGACCACGGCGGCGCCTCCTCGGCGGCCACCACGACGGTGGCCGGCCCTGCCGGCCGCGCCGAGGAGTACCCGCCCGGCCCGCTGGTTGCCGTGATCCGCAGTCGCCCCTCGACGATTCCCGTCGCGGCCAGCACGTCGCTGACCGCCTCTCGCAACACCGCCACGGCCGGGAGGTCCAATCCCAACGCCCCGGCTGAGCGGGACAGCCGCGCCAGGTGGCGTCCCAGGGCGAATGCCTGTCCCGCGGTGATCCGGACACTCTCGAACACCCCGTCGCCCACCAGCAGCCCGTGATCACGCGGCGAGATCCGTGCCTCCGACTCTCGAACGATCTCACCGTTCAGCCAGACGACCGCCTCGCTCACGCGCCGCAGGCTAGCCGTGGCACCGGGAGGCCTCGGTGCCGGCTTCGAGGCTTCTTGCGCCGGAGCCTGCTCGTCGGGACGTTCGGGCGCTATCGCCGCCGCTCGGCGGTAGTGTGCCTTGCGCTATGGCGCGAGACTTCCGGAGCCGCGGCTCGTCCCTGACCGACGCCGTCCGCAACATCGAGCGTGCGGCACGGACCGGCGGCGGAGGCAGCAGGCTGAGCCGCATCCTGCGGCCGAGCTTTCCCGCTCTCGTGCTGCTCATCATCGCCGCGGGCAGTGCGCTGGTGGCGTTCGCCTACACGACGCGCGACGTGCAGGCGCGCCCGGTGCAGAACGACGATCACTGGCATTCGCCCTACGCGCTCTGGGACTGCGCCGAGGGTGTCGAGGGCGCCTTCCTGCCGCATTTCACGAGCACCGACGACGGGCTCGGCATCCACTCCCACGACGATGCCATCATCCACGTCCACCCGTACTTCGAGGCCGCCTCGGGCGAGAACGCCACCTTGGAGGACTTCATGACGGCCATGCGGGCGGAGATCTCCGACGACGCCATCACACTCGACGACGGCCGGGTGCTCGGCGAGGACGTCACCTGCGGCGGCGAGCCGGCGATCATCCAGGTGCACCGCTGGGAATTCGCCAGTTCCGTCGACGAGGCCCCCGAGGTGTTTACCGAGGACCTTGCCGACATCCGGTTCCTCAACAACGGCGAGGCCTGGGTGATCGCCCGGGCGCCCGAGGGTGCCGAACTGGAGCCCCCCGCGAGCATCGCCTGGCTGGGGCAGATCGATCCGTTCGCCCTGCGCGCCGGTGAGGAGTCGACGCCTCTCGTCACCGAGCCGTCGGACGAGTGATCGGCGGGCGACCGGGGACGCGCCCCACAAGGCCACCGATCGAACGCCACGTCACCCGGAGTGGGATCCCATGAGCGCCAGATCCGCCATCGTGCTCGCCGGCGGGCTGGGGACGCGGCTCCGTCCGTTGACCGAGGAGCGGCCCAAGCAGATGCTGCCCATCGTGGACCGCCCCATGATCGAGCACGTCGTGGGCAAGCTGGCGGCCGAGGGGACCGACGACGTGGTGCTCTCGCTCGGCTACCGCCCGGATGCGTTCGGCGCCGCCTATCCCGCGGGGCGCTGCGGGGGTGTGGGCCTCCGTTACGCCACCGAGCCCGAGCCCCTGGGCACGGCCGGTGCCGTCCTGTTCGCGGCCCGGGAGGCTGCGGCCGGCAACGGGTACGTCGGCGGCGACGACCCCTTCTCCGAGACGTTCTGGGCGCTCAACGGTGACGTGCTGACCGATGTCGTGCTCAGCGATCTGCTGGCGCTGCACCGGGCGCGGCGCGCCGAGGCCACCATCCTGACCATCCCGATGGCCGATGCCTCGCGCTACGGGATGGTCGAGGCCGATGCCTCGGGCCGGGTGTCCCGCTTCGTGGAGAAGCCCGCCGGTGGCGACGCCACGAGTGGCTGGATCAACGCCGGCGTCTACGTGCTGGAACCCTCGGTGCTGTCCCGGATCCCGCCCGGGCGGGCGGTGTCGATGGAGCGGGAGACCTTCCCGGCCGTGGCCGCTGACGGGGGTCTCTACACGCTGCGGTCGGATGCCTACTGGATCGACGCCGGCACGCCCCGCTCGTACCTGCAGGCCAACATCGACCTCGTCTCGGGGCGCCGCCAGGTCGTCCTGGAGGCGGTCAGCCCGCAGGCCACCGTCGCAGCAGGCGCCGGCGTGGTCGACAGCGTGATCATGGAGGGCGCCACCGTCGAGGCGGGGGGG
>LXNJ01000399.1_pt1 | contig 31068 bp, 24 predicted proteins | sample 809081 | NCBI WGS metagenome assembly LXNJ01 (sample SAMN04870510, study PRJNA318959) | sponge metagenome | biome: sponge; feature: marine sponge reef; material: water | host: Petrosia ficiformis | place: Greece: Milos, Mediterranean Sea | collected 2013-05-29 | depth 5-7 m | reverse complement strand
AGGGAAACCATTGCCGACGAGATATCGACGCCGGTCACCTCCGCCGCGCCAGCCTGCCTAAACTGACGGGCGTAGACCCCCTCGCCGCACGCCATGTCGAGCAGCGTCTGATCGTGCAGGTCGCCGAGCAATTCCATGAGGGTGTAGCGCTCGATGAAATGGCGGAATGCCAACAACTTGGAATCGCGGTATTGCTCAGCGATAGTGTCGTAGGTCTGCAAACTCACCGGTGCCATGATACGCCACGGAGGGTCGGCCCGGTCTTGGCTTCGCCTTTGCCCGGCTGCACGTCCCTCGGGGTAGCTTCGTCGGCCTGAGACAGGGTGGCAGGCTCGGTATCTGCCTTCGTTGCAAGGGAATGATCGGAACGTCCGGTCCTGACCGGTTCGTGGCCGCATGTCCGGCACTGCGGGGCATAGTCTCCATTAGCGCGGGGCAACGCGGATCGCACACATCACACTTGCGTTACGTGTGACTGCTTGGAGTATCATTTTCTCTCTATGCCATCCGATTCGTCGGCCAATTACCCACGAATGCGGACCAATCCAGGTTCGAGCCTGCGCCTGCCGTGCCGAGAGCGCACTGCTTGGGTCTTGGCGGTCTGGGGTGTGTGCCTCGTCTATGCGATCGTTCGCTACAACGTCTTCAAAGGCGTGGAGTGGACGCACCTGCCTCTCTACATCGTCAACAAGTCGGCTGCATTCGGCGGAGTCGTGTTCATAGCAATGGCCTACATGGTCGGCAAGGTGTTCGGGGGCACGCCCGGCACTGAACTGGTGCGGGCCAAAGCTAAGTTTTTCGGCTTGGCCGGCTTCGGAATGATCTCGATGCACGCGCTGATGTCAATGATCTTGCTAACCCCCGCATACTATGAAAAGTTTTTCGCGGCGTCCGGCAAGCTCAATCTGACTGGCGAAGTCACGTTCCTATGCGGTGTCCTTGCCTACGGCTGCCTATTGTTCCCGGCGATCACTACCCTGCCCTACATGTACGACGCGCTTGGCATGGAGCGCTGGCTGCGGGCACAACACATGGGCTACGCCACTCTAGCACTGGCCTCTGGCCACACATTCGCGATGGGGTTCAAGGGCTGGTTTGACCTGTCGAGCTGGCCTGGATCGCTGCCGCCGATCACCATGCTGGGCTTCCTAGCCGCAGCGACCGCGCTGGTCGTCAAACTCGGGCGGGTAATCGCCCGTCGCTAGCTGGCAGCGTGCGGGCAGAGACAATACAGCCATAAAGCCCAGCCCGCGGTTGTGGCGGGCCCAGGCATTTGCTCGACCTTGCGCCTCCAGCGGCACGACGCCGACGCCGTTACCGGCAAGGAGCGAATCGTAGACCGCCGCGGCCGCTCTGGACTGCACCGTGCGGCGGCGGCGGGCAGCGCAGCGCTTCAGGGGGGACTCAAAGGGTCTGAACCAGGCTCGCAATCAAGGCAGCGCGATCAGCGATGCGGTCCACCAAGATGCTCTCGTGAAGTGCGTGTGCGCCTTCGCCTACGGCTCCAAGTCCGTCAAGCGTCGGGATCCCCATCGCGGCCGTCGTATTGCCGTCGGAACCACCGCCCACCGATGCTTCGCCGAGATCGACACCCAATTGACCAGAAATCGCCTTGGCGCGCTCAAAGAGCCGGACGACACCAGGACTTCGTTCCAAGGGCGGCTTCCTGACACCTCCCGATACGGTAACGGTACAGCGAGGGTCCACCGGGCCTAGCGTTGCAAAAAGCCCCTCTATGCGAGAGCCTTGCTCGCGGGTGGCGAACCTGACGTCAAACTCCGCCCAAGCATGTTCAGCCACCACGTTGGAGGCCGATCCTCCGCGCACAAGGCCCGGATTGACTGTCACGCCCTGTTCCAGATCTGTCCATGAAGATGCTGTCTGAATCTGGCGGGTGAGCTCTAGAATTGCGCTAGCCCCGGCCGCAAAGTCCAACCCAGCGTGTGTGGCGACACCATCGACCGACACCTCGAATGAGGCCCCGCCCTTGCGAGAAGTTTTGAGGTTTCCCTCCAGCCCGGCGCTCGGCTCGGCAACCAGGACGGCCGCGCTCCGAGCGGCCTCCTCGCGTGTGTACGGCGTGGAGGAAGGGCTTCCGATCTCCTCGTCGGAGTTTAGCTGCACCACAAAGCGACGACGCGCCTCTAGGCCTAGATCACGGAGTACCCGAGCCGCGAAAATCAAGTACGCCACGCCCGCCTTCATATCGAAGACACCTGGGCCCCAGAGCCGCCCGTCTGCCTGTTTCCAAGGCATGCGCTGCAAGGTCCCGACTCCCCACACGGTATCGATATGTCCCAACCCGAGCACTTGGCCATCGGCCTTGGTGGGAATGTCAAACTCGATGCGCAAGTGGTCCCCGTGCTCCGACTGCGCCAAGCGCGTCACCCTTGCAATGTCCTCGGCTGCAGTTGCCACCGCATCGCCCATCTGATCGACCGCCGCCTTGTCGCCGGTCGGGGATTCGATCTCCACCAGAGTTCGGATCAAGGCGATGATTTCGCCCTCCCGCTCGCGCATGTAGCTGAGGATCCGCCGACCCTGCACTGCTTGCTCCACCGTTTGGAAAACCTACTCCACTATGGCAATCGCTCGCCCGGGCTCCAAGCTCAACGCGCTGAGCCCGATGCGTACTTCGGCCTCTTCACCCATCAGGTAGGGCCGAAACTCCGGCGGGGCGTACGCTTCGATGAACCAAGCCAAAACGGATTCGGGGATTTCAACCCCCTCAACCAGCATTGAGACCAGCTTGAGCGATCCGCGACCATCCTCGATGGCGAAATCGATATCCACCAAGATCTCGCGAGTACCCTTCAGCAGTAGACGCATCAACACCGGCAGGCTCTCTAGCGCGTCTCCCGCGGCCTCTAGGTCAATCTGCGCCCCAAAAACCGCTCCCCTCTCGCGCAGCGATAGTTCCGGATCTTTGACACCATCCGGCAAGGAGAGCGCACCATGGATCTTCAGAAACGCATTCAACTCGTCTTCGGAGAACTCCACTTCTGCGCCGCTGGGTAGGGACTTTTCTGCGATCTGCTGGAATTTCCGCGCGGCTGACAGCGAGGCTGCCTCGTCGACCGCAGACGAGGCCAGCTGCGCCACCAAGCACAGCAGAAGAGCACACAGGCGCACTGCTCTCAAGCCCTCGACCTGACCGTTGCGCCCGCGCTTGAGCCGGGCTCGGGCATCTCGGCTTCGACCAGTAGCCGCAATAGCCTTTCGGCAGCCTCGCTCTCGGCGGCCCGCTTTCTGGGACCGATGCCTGTCCCCACAAACTCTCCGCTACGGGCCTCGACAAAGAAGGTCGGTCGATTCCCCGCCCCCTCAGTGCGGACTATGGAGTACAGCGGCAGTTCTAAGTGGCGGGCCTGCAGCCACTCTTGCAGTGCGGCCTTGTGGTTCCCGTCGTCGGGCGGACCGCACAGGGCGTCCAACAACTCGCCGGAGAACATGCACCGGGCAACGACGCTCTTCGCCGCAACGGTGCCGCCATCGAGATACACCGCGCCAAGCACGGCCTCGAAAGCGTTCGCCAAGATTCGCTGCTCGGTCCGGTCGCCAACCAGTCGCTGCCCGCCTCCGACCTGCAGGAATTCTGCCAGGTCCAGCCGGTTGGCTACACCAGCCAAGTGTTCGTTGCTGACGTAGACCGACTTGAGCTTGGTCAACTCGCCTGAATCGGCCTTAGGAAAACGATCCAGCAGCGCCTCGCCAACGCACAAGTCGAGTACTGTGTCGCCGAGAAACTCCAGCCTTTCGTTAGAACCTTCTGCACCACGAACGGCAGAGCGGTGCGTTAATGCCAACCGCAAGCGGTCAACTTCGTGAAAGCAATAGCCGAGCCGGTCCGTGAGACGTCCCAGGTCGGCATCACCGGGCACCATAGGCCTGACTCGACTGGCCTAGAGACCCTGCTTCAGTTCTGCGCAGAGATCGCTTCCGGCGCCATCTAGGAAACCCCCCATCGCGCTGCATCGGTCAGCCTCTTGGGACGCCTCTTCATTCTTGCCCTGCTTGGACAGAGCCACCGCCAGGTTATAGACCGTGAACGGTACTGGGTTTGCCGACATTTCCAAAGATTGGCGGAACGAACCCTCGGCCCCGGTGAAGTCCTCGCGCTTCATGGCAACGCTGCCCAAGGCCTCGTGGCACTGCGACATGAACTCCTTGCGCGTGGCCAGCCACTCGTCGTCCGTCATGTTGGGGTCCATCTTGGCCAGCGTCGGGATCAGACCCATCGCTTTCTTGGCATAGTCCTCGGCCTTGGCGAGCTTCTCTTCCTTGTCGAGATCGAATTCCCGGGTGCGCGTGGGGATCGCACCTGCCAGCGAGATCAACGTGCCCGCCTCCACGCCCGGTGCGGGATTGTTCATCAGCACCATGTCGCCGTACAGCAGCATGTTTTCGAAGTCGTTCAACTGCTGGTAGGACAGCATCGCCATGTATGCGGCCAGCCCGGCCGCTTCGCTGTCCGGGTAGCTCGCCATGAACGCAGCGCCAGCGCTGGCTCGCTCCTGCACGGTGGCGGCATTCTGGACGGCGATGAAGGCTTCGATTTCCTCTTGGGACTTAAAGTTTGGCTGCTGGGCCAGCAGGCCCGCCGCGCATAGACACGCGGCCAGCGCCAGCGTCAAGAATCGTCGCATCGAATACATCCTCCCAGCGGCCGCAAGAATGGCGCAGCCCCACTTTCTTCCAGTGTAGCGCTACTCAGGGCCGTGTTGAACACTTCCAGCGGCAAGCGGCTTGGCGGGACCGTGGGAGCCGCGCTGCCGCGCGGGAAGGGCCAGTCCACGGGATATAATGAGGTTGCTGCGACTATTCGCGGCGATCCTCCCCAGCATTCGGGTCCGATTGCCGGTGCCACAGGAATACCTCGAGATCCGCGGCGCACGGGTTCACAACCTCAAGAACGTCAGCCTGCGACTGCCCCACAACCAGCTCATCGTCGTAACCGGCGTTTCGGGTTCAGGCAAGTCTTCGCTTGTCTTTGACATCGTTTACGCCGAAGGCCGCCGACGCTACGTGGAATCTCTCTCCTCGTACGCCCGGCAATTCCTCGAGCGCATGGAACGGCCCGATGCCGACGAAGTGCTCGGCATTGCCCCGTCTGTCGCGATCCGACAGAAGAACACAACTAAGAATCCCCGCTCGACCGTGGCCACGACCACGGAGCTAGCCGACTTCTTGAGATTGCTGTTCGCGCGCGCGGGCCGCACATACTGCACGAGCTGCGGAGAAAGGGTCACCAAGGACGGCGTAGAGCTGGTCTCTCGAGAGATTCTGGCGCAGGAAGCCAGCAGCCGTTGGTACGCGCTGTTTCCGATCAGGGTGGACGACGCCGTGGCCGACACCGGCGGCGCGGGCTCGGCATCCGAGCCGCTCTTGACAGGTCGGCTCGCGCAGTTGCGCGGGCGCGGGTATAACCGCTTGTTCCAAGGCGGCCGGATCTTCGAATTCTCCACGCCGGAGTCCCTGTTGGATATCGATTTCGACGAGCCGGTCTTCGTCTTGGTCGACAGGCTCGCGATCGCACCTGATATCGGCGAGCGGGTCGCAGACGCAGTGGACATCGCCTACCGGGAGTGCGGTGAAATCCGCTTCGAGCGCGCAGACCAGCCCGAGCAATACCTCCGATTCAGCAGCGCCTTCGAATGTCGCCGCTGCGGCGCGGAATACCCGCAGCCTCGCCCACAGATGTTCAGCTTCAACTCGTCCGAAGGTCGCTGTCCCACATGCCACGGCAGCGGGCTTATCGAGGGCTACTCGTCGGACCTGGTGATCGACGCACCCGAGCGCAGCCTGCGGCAAGGTCCGGTGTTGTCTGGGAAGAGGCTACTGGCACGGTGCCTTAAGCGCTTGGTCACAGCGGCGATGGATGCGAACATACCCATCGACGTCCCGTACCAGAGCCTGTCTCCCGAGCAGCGCAACTTCTTGGAGCACGGCGGATCTGGCTTCGCTGGGCTTCACGGATCGCTCGTCGAGCTGGAGCGGAAACGCTACAAGCCCCAAGTCGCCGCTGCCCTGGCGCGCTGGCGTTCGCAGGTGCGCTGCCATATCTGCCAGGGCAGGCGGTTCGGGCAATCCGTCCTGAATGTGAGCGTAGGGGGCCTAGCTATCGACCAAGTCCTGAGCCTCTCATTGGACGACGCACTTCGGTTCTTTCAGGACTTGGCACTCGAACCAACCGAAGCCAAGGTCGCCGACCGGCTGCTGGCCGAGATTGAAAATCGTCTCCGCTTTCTGACGGATGTCGGGTTGGGCTACCTTACGCTGGACCGCCAGTCCAATACGCTGTCCGGCGGAGAGGCCCAGAGGATCCAATTGGCGAGCTCGCTAGGAGCCCGTTTGGTCGGTGTCTGCTACGTGCTTGACGAGCCGTCAATCGGCCTGCACAGCCGCGACACGGCTCGGCTGATCAAGGTCCTTCAGCAATTGCGCGACCTTGGCAACACGATCTTCGTGGTCGAACACGACCGCGAGGTCATGCGCAGCGCCGATCAATTGGTCGATCTCGGGCCAGCTGGTGGCGAGCACGGCGGCCACTTAACGTTCAACGGATCCTACGACGAGATCTTGGCCGAGAACAACGGCTCCATCACGGGGCGCTATCTCAGCGGCCGCGCCAAGATCTCCGTTCCCGACGGGCGCAGGCAGCGTCGTGGCGATTCTGTTCTCCAGTTTCTCGGGGCATGCGAACACAACCTGAAGAACATTGATTTCGAGATCCCGCTCGGCTTGCTGACCGTGGTGACCGGAGTCTCGGGTTCGGGCAAGTCGACTCTAATGCACAGGATCGTCTACGAGTCCCTGCGCGCGACCGCCCGACCGGAGTGGCAATCAGTGCAGGCGGACGCTGCCTTGGTCAAGGTACGAGAGGTCAGGGGCGCTGATCAAATCCAGCATGTCGTCCTGGTCGACCAGTCGACGAACGAGCACGGAACCCGTTCGGTGCCTGCCACCTATCTAGGGGTGTTCGACGACGTCAGGAATCTGTTTGCGCGGACAGCGCTGGCCAGCAACAAGGGCTACACCGCGAGCTACTTCTCGTTTAACGTAGACGGCGGCTACCAGTACTACTCGACAACGATCGGGCGCTGCCCGATCTGCCGGGGGACTGGCCGGCAGACGATCGACATGCAATTCCTCGCCGATGTCGAGTTGACCTGTGAGGAGTGCCAGGGACGTCGCTACCAAGCGGAGATTCTCGAGGTCGAGTTCCGCGGCAAGAACATCTGGGACGTGCTGCAGATGACAGTCGACGAAGCGTTGCGGTTCTTCTCCGACCACCGGTCCATCTCGAACCGGCTCCAAGTGCTGTCCGACGTGGGCTTGGGCTATATCCGCCTAGGCCAGCCCGCCGCGCAACTTTCCGGCGGCGAGGCCCAGCGCATGAAGCTGGCCCTCTACCTTGCCGAACAACGGTACAAGAACGCCCTGTACTTGTTCGACGAACCCACGACGGGGCTACACTTCGAAGACATCAAGAAACTGCTTGCGGCGCTTGGCCGCCTGATCGAAAACGGTGCGAGCGTGATGGTGGTCGAGCACAACCTAGACGTGATCAAGTGCGCCGACTGGATCATTGACCTCGGCCCGGAAGGCGGACGAGCGGGCGGAGAAATCGTAGCCTGCGGCCCACCGGAGACGATCGCCCGATGCGAACGTTCACACACCGGGCAGTTCTTGCGAAAGGAATTGGCATGAAATTGCTGGCCTTTGCGGCGCTGGCCGCCCCGCTCATAGCGCAGGACTGGACCTTTCCGCACCAAACGCATCTGGCAATGGGGCTCGACTGCGACACCTGCCATAGCGCGGCGGCAAACAGTTCGGAGGCTGGCGATGACCTGCTGCCGAACGGCGCTCTATGCCAGGCCTGCCACAACGGGCAGACGGCACCGGCCATTGATCTCGCTCCGCTCGCCGAGCGCGATCCTGCAGTCCGCACGTTCCGGTTCGACCACTCGTTCCACCTCGCCTTGGGCGAGATCGCCCCACTGGTCGCGGCTGCAATCGACAGCGGGAACTATTTCGGCAAGCCTGGCGATGCGCGGCGCTTTCTCGACAACACCGGCACGTGCGGCGCCTGTCACCGAGGGCTAGAGGAAAGCACGGAGGTGGTGGCTGGAGCGCACATGCCGCAGATGGCAGACTGTATCGTCTGCCACACCAGAATCGACAATCCGTTCAGTTGTCCGGAGTGTCACATTGAGGGAGCTAACCTGCGTCCCGCCGATCACACCCGGGAGTTTATCGACACCCACTCCACCGGCAAGGCAGGTCTCGACAAGATCTCGTGCCAGCCCTGCCACGGGCGCGACTTCGGCTGCATGGGCTGCCACTGAGGCCCAAAGGTTCGCGGCCAGCGCCCCTCTTGGTGCGCTGGCCGCGTGATGTCAGCCGAGTCGGGGCGAGCGCCTAGACCTTGTCGGGCGCCGGGACCTCGAAGCCCTTGCGATACGACTTGGAGAGCATCGCGTTGGCCTTCTCGTCGTTCTTGAACTGCATGGCAGCACGGTCAAACTTCAGCTGCTTGCCACGGTCGAAAGCGATGTTGCCCAAGTGGGCCAGCGCTGCCGAATGGTGCGCCGACTCGACGGGGCCGTGCTGGTCCTCGGTCTTGCGGCTGCGCACCGCCTTGATGAAGTTCTCGTAGTGCTTGGTCGGGGACTCGCCACTTTCGACGAGTTCCGGCTTGCGCCCGCGGTAGAGTTCCCACTTGGTGTAGCCAGAGATGACCATATAGCCATCGGAACCGTAGAAGAGATTGCCGTTGGCCGAGCGCGTCTCGTGGTTGGAGTGCCAGAAACGAACGGCCACCTCGGCCATCTTGCGCTCTTGTTTGAACTGCAGCAGCGTGGTCAGCATCTCGGGGGTCTCGCGGTGGTCGTCCCAGATGTAGCGGCCTCCAGACGACATCACTTCGTCGGGCAGCGTCACGCCCAAGCCCCACTGCAGCATGTCCAGCTCGTGAATTCCCTGGTTGCCGATCTCTCCGTTGCCGAAGTCCCAGGTCCAGTGCCAGTTGTAATGCACGTGCCGCTTGGAGTAGGGGCGCCACTTGCCCGGGCCGACCCACAAGTCGTAATCCAGTGTGGACGGCGGTTGCTCGTCGGGCCTAGCTTCTAGCGCGGGCCGCCACTTGAAGATCGTCGCCCGTCCCATATAAACATCGCCGATGGCTCCGTCACGCATCTTCTGCACGGCTTCGCGCACAGCCTCCGAGCTGCGCAACTGGACCCCGTGCTGGACGATGCGGTTGTATTTCTTGGCGGCCGCGATCAGGCTCAAACCCTCGTTGAAGGTGTGCGTGGCGGGTTTCTCGACATAGACATCCTTGCCTGCCTGGCAAGCCCAGATCGACGCCAGCGTGTGCCAGTGGTTGGGTGTGGCGATGGTGATGACATCGATGTCCTTGTCTTCGATGACCTCGCGCAGATCTTGCACAACGTTGGGGCGATGACCGTGCTTCTGCTCGAATTCGCCGGCGCGCTTGCGGGCGATCTCCATGTCGGGATCGACGAAAGTTGTGACGTCGACATTCTTGATCGGCTGCAGGCCGTACATGTGGCTTTGGCCGCGTCCATTTACGCCCAAGACCGCCGCGCGAATCCGGTCATTGGCCCCAATCACGCTGCTGCCGGCAGCAAAGGCGGTGGCGGGTGCCGCGGCAGCCGCAGCTTTGACGAAGGTTCTTCGTTGGATGTTGGTGTTTGCCTTCATGGCGAATATGCTCCGCTGATCATCCTACCGCATCGAGTGTTAGGCGGCAAGCCGTGTGCGCTGCTGAACGCAGATTGAGGCCAGCCGCCAAGCGCACTTCTTGTCGTGCGCGGCCCGATCATGCCGCACTGCCATGTGGCCTGGGCCAGAGCACGGGTGTCTAGCGACTACGCGCGGGTCGCGAACAAGGTAGCCTGCGACGCCGGAAGCGCCCGCACCTGCGCCTCAAGCGAGCTAAAGCGCAGCAGCCGGCCCAGATCTCTGAACCGCTCCAAAGTCTGGCCCTTTAGGTCGGCCGCAAAGACATCGGCGCGGTCGGAGTAGGAATAGCGCTCACAGCGCGGCGACTGCCGTGCGAGTAGCTCTAGCGCCCGGTCCCAGAAGTTCTCTCGCCGCAGGAATCGCCGCTGCTGGCCGACTGTCCGCCCGATCTCAAACTCCCCGCGAGTACCGCGCAGCAGCATCCTGTCACAGCGCTGAAGGTCAAACTCGCGTCCGGGGTCGTGATCCGGGAATCGGACGAGAAGCTCGCTCAACTCGTCTGGTGCGAGAGCGAACGGATCCCAGCGAAAGCGCGAGTCGCCGCTGACCAAGGAGCCTCGCAAGAGAATCCGCGCGATACGCGCGGGATCCTTGCCGCAAACTCCCAGAACCTTCGACGCAAGTTCCTCCAGCGGCAGGTTGACCCGTGCGACGGCCGCCATGGTCACGTACCCGGCCGACTCCGAGCTCACCTTGCAAGGAATGCTCTCCGGCAGCGCCAAACTGTCATGATAATCGCCCGTCGTCACACACGGGGGTTCCGACCGAAGCTCCTGACACGGCAGCGCGGAGCCGAGCGCATGGCGGAGACAGAATCTGCGGGGTCACTCGATGAAGGCATGCGTTCGCAGTGTCTCGCTCAAGTCAGGTTCCTCCCAGAACATGAGCCTTTCCAAGACCGCGCCATCTTCCAGCATCGCTCCGTACGGAACATCTTGGAATACGAACGTTTCCCTGAGGCGCTCAACGTCGGGCGAGAGCCTGACGCCGGTCAGCCCGGCGTCCTGCAAGAAGCCCGGCCCCCAGTCCGGATCCTGCGTGGGGATGCCAATGAAGTCCGCCAGCCACTTGTATTCGGCCATCGTCTGGCCGGCGTGCAGGCAGTGCATGCACGAGGGGTTGAAGAAGAACAGGAACACTTTGCCTTCGCGTACGTCATATTCGCTGCCATCCGCGCTGATCGGTGCAATGCCGGCTAGTTCCGGCTGCGGCTGCAAGCGATCCACACCCAGCATCACCCCCGCGAAGGCCGCCACCGCCAAGACCGCGATTCCCGCGCTGCGCGCTGCGCCAAAGGGCTGAGAGAACCTCACTGCCACGAGCGCGACCGCCAACATGGCCGCATCGCTCCAAAAGAACGCCGGGCCGACGGCCCGCTCCAGCCAGGGGAAGCAAGAGCAGTCCTCGCCCTGCAATGTCTGGTAGTTCACGGCCATATAGGCCATGAACCCCGCCAACAACGCCACCGAGAGCCAGCCGCCCCAACGTCGCCACGCGGGGCGCAATAGCAAGACCCCCGCAACGACCTCGGCCACGCCCACGGCCAAGGTTCCGACGAGGCTCAGCTGGACCGGCACGAGCAGCTGCGTCAGCTTGAGCTGCCAACCCGAAATATCGGTAAGCTTCCACAGTCCCGCGCTAAACCACAGCACGGCCATCACGACCGCAGCGGCCCAGCCTAGCCAATGAGTCCATTTCGTTCGGGCAGTGCTGGCAGTCGACATGAGTTCCGGGCGCTGGCGCTCTGGGCGAGCGTGAGTCCTACCTTCGAGTATATGGTCAGCGATCGGCCACTATGGCGGGACCTGGGCTTGGGTTTGCGACAATCAGGATGCGATGCAGAAGTCTGACGGCATGAACTACGCGCCACAGGGCAAAGCCCGGCCAGTGGTCGAGCCCGGCGCGTTCGCGATGGCTGCCGTAGCGCTGGACCACGGACACATCTATGGAATGTGCAACGGCCTCACGGAGGCCGGTGCTGACCTGAAGTGGGTGTACGACCCAGATGCGGCGCGTGTGGAGCAGTTCCTGAAGTCGTTTCCACAGGCCAAGGCCGCGCGCAGCAAAGACGAGATCTTGCAAGACGACGAGGTGCGCCTCGTCGCTGCGGCGGCAATCCCGAACCTGCGCTGCCAACTGGGCTGCGAGGTCATGCAGCACGGCAAGGACTACTTCACCGACAAAGCGCCCATGACCACGCTGGAACAGGTTGCGCAGGCGAGGCGGCAAGCCGAATCCACGGGCAAGAAGTATGCGGTCTACTACAGCGAGCGCCTCCACACCGAGTGCTCGATCTACGCCGGGAACCTGATCGAAGGCGGCGCCATCGGGCGCGTCCTGCAGGTCATCGGCATGGGGCCGCACAGGCTCAATGCGCCCTCGAGGCCGGGCTGGTTCTTCGACTTCGAACAGTACGGCGGCATCCTGTGCGACATCGGCAGCCACCAGATCGAGCAATTCCTTCACTTCAGCGGGGCCCGCGACGCGACCGTGACTTCCAGCCGCGTGGCCAACTACAGCAATCCCGACCACCCCGAGCTAGAAGATTTTGGTGACGCGGCTCTCGTCGCTGACAACGGCGCAACGAACTACTTCCGCGTGGATTGGTTCACGCCGGACGGTCTCGGCGCTTGGGGCGACGGCAGGACCTTCATTCTCGGCACGGCAGGGTACATCGAACTGCGCAAGTATCTCGATGTAGGCCGCGATTCGGAGTCCGACCAGCTCTATTTGGTCGACAGCAAGGGCGAGCAGCACATCCGCACGCGCGCCACTGTGGGCTTCCCGTTCTTCGGACAACTGATTCTCGACTGCTTGGAGCGCACCGAACGCGCGATGACGCAGGAACACACGTTCAAGGCTGCGGAGCTTTGCTTGGTGGCGCAGCGCGACGCGCAGCGCGTGGCCTAGAGCCCAGTGGTGTTGGTCGCGGCGGTCGGCCTGCTGGTATCCGCTTCCTGCGCCTACTACATCGCCGCGCTGTTGGTCCTTTGGCGACGCGGACGCGAGACGCCACGTGTGTCCGCAAAGCCGAAATCTCAACCGGGAATCTCGATCCTCAAGCCTGCGCTGGGCGTGAAGGGGAACTTCGCGGACCTGCTCAGGTCGCATGCCGCTCAGGACTACCCGGACTTCGAAATTCTTGTGGGGGTTGGCCAGCATGACGCAGCGGCGCGCATGGCTGTTCGCAGGGTGCAGGCTGAATTCTCCGGCACCCGGATCGAACTCATCGAATGCCCAGCGCCGACACCCGGATGTAACGGCAAGGTCGAAGCCCTGCTGCAACTGGCGCCGCACGCAACCAAACCGGTCTTGGTGCTGAGCGATGCAGACATCGGCGTGCCCGCCGACTACCTCGCAAGCCTTGCTGTGGACCTAGAGGTACCCGGGACTGGCATGGTGACATGCCTGTACCGTGCCGAGCCCGATACTCCCGTCCCTACTCGCTTCGAGGCCTGCCGCATCAATACCGAGTTTCCTGCTCAGGTGCTCTTGGCAAGCACCCTGCAAGGGCTCCGCTTCGGCCTAGGCTCGACCATCGCGCTGTACGCCGAGACGCTATCCAGCGTGGGTGGCCTCGCTGTGCTTCGCCAAGTAATCGGGGACGACTACCACCTCGGGGCCAGAGTTGCAGCCAAGGGCTTGGCTGTGAGGCTTTCTGCCCGACCAGTAAGCACCCACCTTGCTCACGAGACGACGTGGAAGCAATCCTGGAGACGCCAACTGCGCTGGTCCCGGACCATCCGCAAACAGCGCCCGCTAGGCCACTTTTGCCTCGCATGCACCTTCGCGGTCCCGTGGTCCGCACTGGCCCTGCTGACAGAGCCGGGCAGTCTTTGGCCACTTGCGACAGCGGCAACTAGCCTGCGACTCTTGGCAGGCGCGTCAGCCGCGAGATTGGTCCGCGCGAGGAGCAGGGCCCGTTCGCTATGGCTCGTACCCGCCGCCGACCTGTGTGCGGCGGCGGTCTGGCTATGCAGCCTCTTCGGCAACGAAGTCTGGTGGGCTGGCCGGAGCCTAAAGCTTGGACCGCAAGGGCGGATCGTCAGCTGATTCCGCTGCGGGACGCGCTTACGCCGCAGCGGCGGGCTCTTCCAGCCAATCCACCTCTGCCCCCGGCTCCGGCAGGATTCGTCCGGCCTCCATGGTCCACGAGGCGGGCGCCTCCGTGATGCGTCCGCTGACCATTTCGGCCGGGATCCCGACAATCTCCGCGAACTTGTCGATCAAGCCACTGAGAATCAGGCGCTTCTTGTCCTCCGAGCGGCCCGCCCGGTTGCCGCCGGCGATGAAGTACGGCGTGTCGTAGCGCAGCACGCCGCTTCCGTGGGAGTCCGCCACCTCGCCGGAGCCATCCGTCTCAAGAAACGCGACCTGCACGAAACGTCGCGGCGCAGTTGAAAGGCCGCAATGCACGTCGGTGAACGCTACGGCGATCTCCTCGCGCTGCTCGTAGGTGAGCGAGTCCTTCGGAATCAAGCATCGATAAAATGGCATGCGCTCTACCCCTTGTCTCTGGGACGTTCACCCGGCCCAGCTCCAATCGCGGGCCGATACGATGACCTCGTCCTGAGTCGCACCAGTTAGGTTACACCAAGTCTCGGCGATCGCCTGCAAGAACCGAGCCCGCACATCGGAGCTATACCCGTCGGGGACCCGGCTGCGGACCAATGAGGTTGTAGACGGCTCCCCGCCTCGAAAACCGAATCCCTTGCGGATCACCGTCCATGAGACCGAGACCGGCCCTGCTTCCATGCCGAGCACTTCGGCACAGACGGCCTCGATGTCTGCAACGATGCGAGCCCGGCTCTCGTCAGTGACGCAGCCCTCTTGCACGAAGAGCTCGAACACAACCATTTGAAGGGATTATACACACCCAACCTGCAGCAGCCGGCCACCGATCCGTTGCATCCCAAGAAGATCGTTTAGCCCCCGATCGGGGCCGCTCGATGCAGTCCAAGGCGTTTTCATCGCAACCCGATACGCCCGCTTGGGCCCGCAGTCCGTTCTTCACCGCCCTGCTCCCAGACCACGCCCAGTTCTCGCAAGAGCCGATACGAACTTGCCCAAGACGACTTCATCCACTCCAGTGGCTGGCTCCGCGCCCGCAACCGCCAACGCCAGAGCGAGCCGCACCGCTATCGCTGAATGCGTAGCCTAACGGTCCCCGACTCCGACAATGCGCTTCAGCGGACCTGGGTCGAGTTCGCGATCCAGCACCACGGCCAGCACACGTACTACAACACCTTCTTCACCAGCCTGCAGGTCACCCCGACGCCGTGCCCGAGGTCGCGCCGATCGGACGCACCAAGTGGATGGTCGAGAACGAGACCAGTCCTTCCATTCCCTAGCGTTCCACGGCTACAATCTCAAGCACAACTGCGGGTATGGCCGCGACGATGTGGCCAATCTGCTCGCCACGCTGAAGCTGTACGTCTTCATGCTGCATACATTACTGGACTGCCTGCGAAGATTCTGGCGGCAAAACCGCGCCAAAGCCGGCACGCACCGCCACTTTCCCGAGAATCTTTCTGACGCTGGGCGCCGCCCGATTGCTCGGCCGGGTCGCGTGCGCGACTGTGTGCGGCCAGCTCGTTGTCAGCAAAGTGCAGCGGTCGCTAAGCCTCGCGCATGGGCCACTCCACGCAATAGGCCAGCAGGCACAAGAAGATGTGCGGCCGTACCCCGGCGGCTAGTAGTGGATCGGGCGCACTTGCAAATCCGTTGCCTACAGTGCCCTGAAGGCACACTCGGCGCGTGAGGGCCTTGCAACTGTGCACACCGTCGGCCGCCGAGAGCCGTTCGGCAGCCAGCGAGGTGCTGTTCACGAACAGCCTTTCCAAGGCAGGCGTCGCTGGAGATCTTATCCCGCGCGCCGGTAGGCGACGTCGCTGTCGCTCTTGGACTGGGTCAGCAGGTACATCGCCAGGTACCAGAGGCTCAGCCCCAGCTTGGTGTTTTCGAACACCGTGTCGGCAAGCAACGAGGTCTGATGCTTACAGCGGATACATTGCAGGGTCTTGCGCCGCCGCAGCTGGCAATGCTTGTGGTAGCTGCAGCGAGGGCAGCGGAAACCCTGCGGCCAGCGCGCCGGGAACAACGCTTGGGCGCATTGTTCGTCCGCTCCGTCGGATTTGAGGAAGTCCCGCAGGCTCTGTCCCGGCTGGAATTGGACATGGTTCTTAGGCATAGATAACTCCTTTATGATCAGATACTTAGTATACATCAAAGCGCGTCTTACCTCAACCGAATTGGCCTCCTGAGCGCCAAGTTTTCGCCTCCTCAATTTGGCTGTGAATTCGGGGTGATTAGGAAAGTAATTACACCATATATGAAACAAAATGCATACATTTCGCTCATTGAGACTTTTGAAATATCTTATGAATTACTGTCAGATGTTGAGCATAGAGACATTAAACCTACAAGCTTCGAGTATACTTCGAGACACAGTAAGAGTACCTCATCAGAACGGAGGGTACAACCATGACGAATTCGGCTGAACGCTTGGCCATTCTCGCCAGCATTTTCCTCGCCATTTTGGGCTCGCTAAATGCCCAAGTAGACACCGGGGTCCTGACAGGCTATGTCTACGACGACTCAGGAGCCGTGATCCCCGCCACGGCCGTGGCCGTGCGCAACGCGGGAACCAACTATGAGGTAAGCCTCGAGACGAACGCGACTGGCCTGTACGTAAGTCCTCCGCTACCGCCCGGAACGTATCGACTCACTGTGCAGCAGGCAGGCTTCGCGACGGCTGTGAAGGAGGTGTCTCTACATCTCTCGGAGAGACTTGCCGTCGATTTCACGCTCCAGGTCGGAGCGGTTGCTGAGACGGTCACGGTAGAGGCTGTCGGCGAGACCCTCCAAACAGAAACCACCACTTTGAGCACGCTCCGTACGGAACGGGAAGTGAAGGAGCTTCCGGTTAACAGTCGCAACTTCGCTGAGTTGCTCCGGTTCAGCGCGGGGGTGGTTCCGGGCCTGTCGCAGGCTGGAGGATTGGCGCTGTCGCAATCTCGAGGCAACACGTCAAGCAGCGTGAATGGAAACGACTTCGGAGACAACAATTTCTCGATTGATGGCATTCAGAACAACAGCAACCACCAAGGCCAGGGAATCATGAACTTCATCGAAGTCGAGGCCATCGACCACTACCGGGTCGAAACGTCAGTTCCTGACGCCCGCTTCGGTCGCTCGGGTGCCACGATCAACGTTGGGTACAAGTCGGGGACCAACGAATTCCATGGTGTCCTCTTCCACTTTCTGCGTAACGACAAGCTCGATGCCCGCAACTATTTTTCCCGTGGTGACAAGGCTCCACTCAAGCGCAACTTCTACGGCGGCACCTTCGGTGGGCCCGTGGGAGGCAACTCCGCAAAGACATTTTTCTTCCTCTCGTATGAAGGACAGCGCAGCCGGCAAGGCATCACGCACTTGTCAACCGTACCGACACCTCGCATGAAGAGCGGCGACTTCGGCGAGCTCCTGTCTAGCGGGAGACCGGTTACGATCTTCGATCCGCTCACGCATCGGGCCGACCCGGAAGGCGGAGCCGCAATTCGTGACCCCTTCGCCAGCAACGCGATACCGGCCAGCCGTTTCAGCCCGCAAGGGAAAGGGGTTATCGATCTCTACCCAGACCCCAACGCCGGAGGCCTGGCGGCCAACTTCTCGACTACCTCATCGCAACCCACCAACGGCGATCAGGGGACTGCCAAGGTAGACCACGACTTCGACGAAGGGTCCCGAATGTTCTTCCGTTTCACCAAGGCACACTGGGAATTCGTCGACTCCAGTCGGCAGACGCTCACGCCAGACGCAACTCCGTTTATCGGAATCGCAGTGCCTTTTTGGCAAGCGGTCGTCAGTCACACGAAGGTGCTCTCGTCCCGGACAATCAACCAGGCCAGAGTTGGCTACTCACGGCAGCCACTCGTTAGCAGCAGCCTGAATGGCGGACGCAATCTTGCCGAGGAACTGGGAATACCAAACGTCAACGTCGACCAGTTCTCGAGCGGCCTCTCGCAAATGGACGTCACCGGAATGGCCCGGTTAGGAGACTTCCAGTTCAGGCCAGCGGTGATCGTGTCAAACAACTTCCAGTTAAGCGATAACCTCGACACCAATCGCGGGAACCATTCGATCAAGATGGGCTTCGAGGTCGTCCGGCGGCAAACAAATGTCTTCCAGGCGCAACGGCCGCGTGGCCGCTTCCAATTCGCCCCGACGTATACCAACAATCCTGCTCAGAGGCGCAACACAGGATCGGGGCCGGCCGAACTCTTGGTCGGTGTGCCCCGTCGCATAGACCTGAACGGCGTCGTGGGAACCAGAGGCTTGCGACGGACGGACTGGGGAATGTACCTGCAGGATGACTGGAAGGTCACGTCCAGGTTCACATTCAATCTCGGCCTGCGTTACGAGATTGCCGACGACTACCCGCAATCGGAAGTCAACGGACGCATGCTGCAGTTCGACGTATTGACTGGCAATCCGGTCCCTATCGAGGGTGGAAGTGGCGTCGCAACGGACGTGAACAACCTTGCGCCACGTGTCGGCCTAGCTTACCGAGTGACCGACTCAACTGTCATCCGATCTGCCTACGGAGTGTACTACTCTCTGATTCCGATTGCGCTTGGAGGAACTCTGGCTTCAAACCCCCCATTCTTCGTCAACACGGCGGTTGTAAACAACCAGAATCGTTTCGAGTCGGCGCGCACCTTGGCGGACGGGCCATTGAGGACCAGTGACCCCAACGCCCCAAACCAAAGCAGAAGAGGGATCGCCGACGACTTCACTGTCCCCTACATCCAGCAATGGAACCTCGCGATTCAACAGCAACTTCCGGGGCAGCAGCAAATGACGGTTTCGTATGTTGGCTCAAAAGGCACAGGATTGAGGCAAGCGGTGGATCTCAACCAGCCTGTACCCGGTGAGGGGCCGGTATCCAACCGTCGACGCTGGCCGCAACACGCGAATGTCCAGATCTACCAGAGCCGGGGCCACTACAGCTACCATTCGTTGCAGGCCACGCTCGTCCGAAGGTTCTCCGGAGGACACTACCAAGTCGCCTACACGTACAGCCACTGCATCGATGACCGGTCCATCGGTGGCATTCCGATCTCCAATCTATCGCTGGCCAAGGGCAACTGCGGCTTCGATATCCGCCAGAACCTGCGTGCGACATGGGGCTGGGAATTGCCGCTCGGTCGGGGAAGGGCCTTGGGGACGAACGTCAAACCGGCCATCAACCACGTAATTGGAGGCTGGCAAATCAACGGTGGCGTCAGCCTCTACGGCGGGATTCCATTTTCCGTGGTTTCAGGGAGTAACACGCTGAACAATGGCGTCGGAGGGGTGCGACCGGATCAGTTGAGGGACGGCAACCTGCCACCCGGCGAGCGCCGGGTAACGCGGTGGTTCGATACCGAGGCATTCGCAAACCCAGGATTCCGGCTGTACGGAACCGCCGGGCGAAACATCCTCGTCGGCCCAGGAACGAAGCAAGTCGACTTGTCACTCTTCAAGAACTTCCAGCTGACCGAGGGAGTTCGGCTGCAGTTTCGGACGGAGTTCTTCAACGCCTTCAATACGCCGCAGTTCAACAACCCTAGGGGGGCAGGTGTCCGGGTTGGAGCGGCTGCCATGGGAAGAATCACTCGAGCTGGCAGCGAACCGACTCTGCAGCGTACGCAACGTCAAGTGCAAATGGCGCTGAAGCTGTTCTTCTGAACGGCAGGGCGATCCTGCGGGGCTTGAGAATCATCGAAGCGCTCGCTGCCTCACGGGGCCGGAACGGCTGTGGCCCATATGCCCTTCGGGCTTCGACCGAGGTGTCACCTCGTGCGGAAGCCGCCCCAAACACCGAATTGACCCGATAGCCGTCCCACTGCGGCGCTCGTCTTCTTCGAGATCCCAATATTCAGACAAGTCAGGCCGGGGGAGTGGGCGATGTGGTAAATCGAAGAGTCTGATGCCCAATCTAGGCTGCCCGCAGTTGCAAACTCGCGACCGCGATGATCCATCTTGATACGAGTTTCCTGATTCACGCCCTGATGCCGGGAACACGCGAGGATGCCCTGCTACGGACCTGGCTAGCGGCAGCGGAGACGATTGTCATGGGTGCCGTCGGGCTGGGCAGAGTTCCTCTGTGGCCCGCTCAGCAGCGCCGACTTGGACGTGGCCCGGCTGTTTATCGACCGGTGCGCCGACTTCATTCGAGATCACGCGGTGGCGACTGCGCGGCTATTCATCGAATCCGGCCGACGTCGCGGGTCACTCGCCGACTGCATGATCGCGGCGGCTGCTCTCAGCGATGCCGCATCCATTGCCACCACCAACAAAGCAGACTTTTAAAGCTTTGCCGGAGCCGGGCTGACCATTGCATAACGTGGCCCCTCTGACTGCCAGCGCTTCCGGTGGCCGCACGGCTTGTGACAAGTCTGGCGTGGACCAGGGCGGCGGCATTCACACATGCCGACCGAGCCGGACTTGTTACATCGGCGGCTGGCAAGCATTGCCCTCACGAGCGAGCGCAATGGTCACTGAGTGGTCAGCAGCAAGAAACTCCGCAAGACACAGTTCCGTGCGATCTTCTAGGGGGCCGTTCGGCAAGCCTCGGGTCGCGTCGCAACCACGAGTACTCTAAGATGCGACCGGGGGGAACTGATTAGCTATACTGGCACTTCACGTTGGGTCCATGATTCCCACCCCAACCGCAAAGTCTGTCCTTCTGTTGCGCCCTCGCGGATTTTGCGCGGGCGTCGTGCGCGCGATCGACATCGTCGAACTTGCCCTGCAGGTCTACGGGCCGCCGATCTACGTCCGCAAGGAGATCGTACATAACCGGCACGTGGTCCACGACCTCGCAGCGAAGGGCGCGATCTTCGTCGATGAGGTGGAAGAGGTGCCTTGCGGCGAGCGCTTGATTTACAGCGCACACGGCGTGGGCCCGGACGTGCGTGAGGCCGCAGCCGAACGCGACCTGCGGATCATCGACGCCACCTGCCCGTTGGTCACCAAGGTGCACCTAGAGGCCCTCAAATTCGCCGCAGCAGGTAAGACGATCCTTTTACTGGGCCACCCCGATCACGACGAGGTAATTGGCACCAGCGCCGAGGCACCCGAACGGACGATCGTGGTCTCGAGTGCGGAGCAGGCCGAAAAGGTCCGCGTCCCGGACGGCGGTGTTGCCTACCTGACCCAGACGACCCTCAGCCTGGACGAAACCGAAGCAATCATACGAGTGCTCCAGCAGCGCTTCCCGGAGATCGAAGGCCCCCCGGCGAAGGACATCTGTTATGCCACCGAGAACCGCCAGCAAGCAGTGAAGTCGGTCGCGCCCAAGGCCGACCTGTTGCTGGTCGTAGGTTCCGAAAACAGCTCTAACTCGAAGCGCCTGACCGAAGTCGGCCAGCTCGCCGGGACGCCGAGCCACTTGATCAATGACGAGGAAGACATATTGCCGGCATGGCTCGATGGCATCCAGCATGTAGCCGTCACCTCCGGCGCATCGGCCCCCGAACGGATCGTCCAAAACGTTGTTCGCCACCTGCAGGCTTGCGGCTTTGGGTATGTGCAAGAGATCGAGACCACCACTGAAGACTTGAATTTCCCGCTCCCCCCTGAATTGCGGCAGGCTCAGCCGCTCACGCAGATCTCCACCAATCTATGAACCTTGGCGCGGGCCGGAACAGTAGCGCCGCTGTAGCGCGGCCGCTCGTCGAAGACCTCGGCGTGCGGGCGGAGCAAGCAGTCGACGCGGCTTGCGACTACCTGCTGAACAGGCAAACTTCCGAAGGCTACTGGGTCGGCGAGGCCGAAGGCGACACCACGCTGGAGTCGGACTACGTACTGCTACAGCTCTGGCTTCACCAGCCAGACGGCAACGGGACATGGAACCCGCCAACCCGCACGCTCGTCGACGCTGCGTGCCGCCGCATCGCGGACAAGCAACTCGAAGATGGCGGCTGGAGCATCTACCCACACGGCCCTGCGAACACCAGTGCTTCCGTGAAGGCCTACTGCGCTTTGAAGTTGGGCGGATACAGCGAGAATGGCGAACGCCTGCGGCGCGCGGCAGCGCGCATCGTCGACCTCGGCGGAATCGAAGCGGCCAATAGCTACACGAAGCTATATCTCAGCTACTTCGGCCTTTACCCGCGCTCGGAGGTGCCGTCCATCCCGCCGGAGATTTTCCTGCTCCCGACCGAGCATCGCTTCAGCATCTACTCGATGTCGTCGTGGAGCCGAGCCATGCTGGCGCCGCTCTCGATTCTCGACGCGACCCGAGCCCACAGGCGGGTGCCGGCGGGCTTCTCGCTCGAAGAGCTTCTGTCGGGACGCCACGCGACGACGCCAGCGATCTTGAGCTGGAAGCGGTTCTTCCTGCTGCTAGACAAGGCGATCAAGTTTCTCGAGTCCACCTACGCTGGACGCCACCGCCAGAAGGGGATCGAAGCAGCGCGCGACTGGATGGTCGCGAGGCTGGAGCGGTCCGACGGCCTAGGCGCGATCTTTCCGGCCATGGTGAATTCGATCATGGCGCTGACGCAGCTGGGCTATGACGCGAACCACTCCCTGCTGCGGTCCCAGCTGGCGCACTTCGACAACCTGATCCTGCATGACGAGCACGGGTTTCGCGTGCAGCCCTGCCACTCTCCGGTCTGGGACACAGCCTTGACCACCCACGCGATCGGCGCGGCCAAGGCCGAGCCAGGCGATCCAGTGCACTGGGCCTTGAGTCGGGCCACCGACTGGCTGCTAGCCAAGCAGGCACGCGAACCGGGCGACTGGTCCGTGCGCAACCCGCATGCCGCCCCTGGGGGATGGTTCTTCGAGTACCGCAACGACCACTATCCAGACACCGACGACACAGCAGAGGTGCTCCTCGCGCTGGAGCACGCAACTGCTGCGGACCCCCTGCGACAGGCCCGCGCCGAAGAGCGCGCCTTGGAGTGGCTGGCGGCCATGCAATCGTCCAACGGCGGCTGGGCCGCCTTCGATGTTGACAGTTGCGCGGCAATCCTCAACCACGTGCCGTTTGCCGACCACAACGCGATGCTGGATCCGAGTTGCGTGGACATTACCGGACGTGTCCTCGAGACGCTATGCCGACGGGCTCCGGGACGCTACCTGGAGCGCGTCCGACGCGGCGTGGAGTTTATCCGCAGCACGCAGCACGAAGACGGCTGCTGGTACGGCCGCTGGGGTGTCAACTACATTTACGGCACTTGTTTCGCGCTGCGCGGCCTTCGTGCGGCAGGCGTTCCAGCGCGGGACAGCGCCGTGATCCGAGCCGGCGAGTGGGTGCGCTCGCTCCAAAACGCCGACGGAGGGTGGGGCGAATCGCCAGCCAGTTATGACGATCCGGCCCAAAGAGCTCGCGGTGAATCGACGCCATCGCAGACCGCTTGGGCGCTGATGGCTCTGCTGGCCACCGAAGACTGCGACAGCGGCTCGGTCACGGAAGGCGTGCTCTACCTGCTCGAGCGCCAGACGCCACAAGGCACTTGGGCCGAAGAGGCCTGTACCGGGACGGGTTTTCCCGGGGTGTTCTACCTGCGCTACCACATGTATCCGCAGTACTTTCCATTGATGGCACTGGGCGAGTACGTCCGCAGGAAAGGAGCGGCGCAGGCATGAGGCTCCCACTGTCCAGCACGCTGCGCATGGGCGGGTATGTCGCCAAGAACATGCTCTTCCCGCGACCGGAATGGCAGCGCGACCCCGCTGCCGACGGCAGCCCCTTCCAAATCCTCCCCGCGAACCAAGAGCGCGCCACCCGCGCGCAGCCGCACCCCATGCTGCGGAAGCGCTTTCCGTTGGTGCTGATGCTGGAACCGCTGCACGCTTGCAACCTCACCTGCACTGGCTGCGGGCGGATTCGGGAATACGAGGACACCATTACGACAAAGCTGCCGTTGGAGCGGTGCCTTGCGGCGATTGACGAGTGCCGCGCGCCAGTCGTATCGATTTGCGGCGGGGAGCCGCTGATGTACAAGCCGATCGGGGAACTGGTCGCAGCCACCATCGAGCGCAAACGGCACGTCTATCTCTGCACAAACGGGATGTTCATCGAGGCCCGACTGCACGAGTTCCGCCCGCACAAGCGCTTCTTCTTCAACGTCCACCTCGACGGGCTGCGGGAGACGCACGACCTCGCGGTCGAGCGCGAAGGCGTTTTTGACGAGGCGATCGCGGGTATCCGCGCCGCCAAAGCGGCCGGCCACATGGTCTGCACCAACACGACGGTCTACCGCGAGACCGACATGCGCGAAGTCGAGGCGCTTTTCGAATACCTCCAGCAATTCGACGTCGATGGCCACATGCTCTCGCCGGCCTACGGGTACTCGGCCGTCAAGAGCCGCGAGATTTTCCTCACGAGGGAAGACATCCAAGAGAAGTTCAAGGATGTGGACTCGCTGTTCCGGCGCTTCCGGATGAACACCACCCCGGCGTACGCAGAGTTTCTCAAGGGCCAGCGGGACATGCCCTGCACCGCTTGGGGCAACCCGACCTATAACACCCGAGGCTGGAAGGGGCCGTGCTATCTGATCACCGACGCGCACTGGGAGAGTTTCGAGGAACTGATGAGCGAGACGCCTTGGGATCGTTATGGCCGCGGCAATGACGACCGCTGCGAGCACTGCATGGTGCATTGCGGCTACGAGCCGTCTGCCGCGCTAGGTGTGAACAGCCGCCTGGCAGATAGCCTGCGAATGCTGCGCTGGGCATTGACCTGACGGAGACGCACTGCAACCCGCAGTTGGGCGACACTGAGTCAAGATGAAGGCATTGGTATTGAATCAATACAAGCGGCTCGACTTGCAAGACTTTCCGGACCCGCAGATCGAACCCGACGAAGTCTTGATTCGGGTCCGCTCGTGCGGCATTTGCGGCAGCGACGTGCATGGCTACGATGGCAGCAGCGGACGCCGCATTCCGCCGCTGATCATGGGCCACGAGGCCGCCGGCGAGATTGCAGAGACCGGCAGCGAAGCACAGGCGTTCCGGCCGGGTGACCGCGTCACCTTCGACTCGATGATCTGCTGCCGCAATTGCGCGTTCTGCCGCGCGGGCCGCCCCAACCTGTGCGAGAGCCGACGCGTCTTGGGAGTGTCTTGCGAAGACTACCGGCGTCACGGCGCGTTTGCGGAGTACGTCGCCGTTCCACAGCACATCGTGTTTCGCGTTCCGGACGGGGTGGCCTTTGACGAAGCGGCAATGGTCGAGCCGGTCTCGGTGGCCGTTCATGCGGTCGGCCGCACACAGCCCGCTCTCGGCGACACCGCGCTCGTGGTAGGGGCGGGGATGATAGGGCTGCTGACCATCCAAGCCCTACGCAGCGCCGGTTGCGGTCGCATCGTGGCGGTCGACCTCGCGGCGGACCGCTTGGAGCTGGCCAAGCGCCTGGGAGCGGACCACACCATCCAAGGTCGCGAAGGTTCCGACGTGCCAGCATTGATCCGCGCGCTGACCAACGGCATCGGAGCGGACGTGGTGCTAGAAGCTGTCGGCGCGGATGCGACCGTGTCGATGTCGCTGGCCAGCGTGCGCAAGGGGGGCAAGGTGACGCTGATCGGCAACGTGACCCCGACGGTCTCCTTCGCCCTACAGGACGTGGTCACGCGAGAAATCGACGTGCTTGGCTCTTGTGCATCGTCCAATGACTATCCGGCCTGCCTCGAACTGATGCAGCGTGGAGCCATACAGGTTCGACCGGTCCTGAGTGCCTCCGTTCCGCTCGAACGAGGGCCGGAGATGTTCGATCGGCTCTACGCCCGCGAGCCGGGCCTGACAAAGGTCGTCCTGCAGCCTTGACCAGCGGTGAGTCCACAACGCTGACCACCACGCTGGGACTGGTGCAAATGTCGTGCGGGCCTGACCCCGCAGCCAATCTTCGCAAGGCTCTGTGCGGGATCGATGAAGCGGCTAGCCACGGTTCACAGATAGTCTGCCTGCCCGAGCTATTCCTCACCGAGTACTTCTGCCAGGAACAGAACACCGATAACTTCGACCTAGCAGAGAGCGTGCCGGGGCCTACCACCGAAGCGCTCGCGGGGGCAGCTCGCAACCATGGCGTTGTGATCGTGGGCTCGGTGTTCGAGCGCCGGGCGGCCGGAATCTACCACAACTCGGCCGTCGTCATCGACACGGACGGGAGTCTCTTGGGGACGTATCGCAAGATGCATATCCCGGATGACCCGTTGTACTACGAGAAGTTCTACTTCACGCCTGGCGACCTGGGATTCACGGTCTTCGAAACCCAGTTCGGTCGAATCGCTCCGCTGATTTGCTGGGACCAATGGTTCCCCGAGGCGGCGCGTCTCGCCGCGCTCGCGGGCGCGGAGTTCTTGCTCTACCCGACGGCCATTGGCTGGCACCCGCGGGAAAAAGCGGAATCGGGCGAACTGCAGTGGGAAGCCTGGAGCATCGCCCAGCGCGCGCACGGGATTGCCAACGGCACGTTCGTCGCGGCGGTCAACCGCACAGGACCGGAGCGAGTCCTCGAGGGCTCGCCTACTCGGCCGACGAGCTACGCAGGCTTGGAATTCTGGGGCAGGTCGTTCGTTTCGAATCCCTTCGGCTCGATCATCGCAGCGGCGGATGGCGGTGACCAAGTGTTGGTCGCGGAATGCGACCGGGCGGAAATCGACCAGACGCGACGCGACTGGCCGTTTCTGCGCGACCGCAGGATCGACGCTTACGGCGCGTTGCTCCGGAGATCCAGCGAGTGAGCGAGGTCGAGGCCGGCGGCACCCGCATGCCGGCAGAGTGGGAGCCGCACGAGGCCACGTGGCTGGCATACCCCCACTTGGGAAGCGATTGGCCGGGGAAGCTCTCGGCCGTGCGCTGGGCGTTTGCCGAGTTCGTGCGGATCTTGGAGAGTCGCGAATGGGTGAGGCTTCTTGTCCGCAACACGCGCGAAGCCGAGCGGGCGCGCAGCCTGCTGTGGCGGAGCGGCGCAGATCCGGACCTTATCGACCTGCATATGGTCCCCACCGACCGAGCTTGGCTGCGCGACTCAGGTCCTACGTTTGTTCTCAGGGACGGGACCCTTCATGCCGTGTGCTGGGCGTTCAATGCTTGGGGCCGGTACGGCAACTGGCAGGCCGACCGCAGAGTTGGGCGCCATATCGCGGACTCGGCCGGTGCCGCCGTGCTAGATCCCAAGCTGGACGGCCGGACCGTCGTGATGGAGGGCGGCTCGATCGAGAGCAACGGCCGAGGGACCGTACTGACCACGGAACAGTGCTTGCTGGACGACGGGCGACGGGCCCGCAATCCCGGACTGTCCCGAGATGGTGTCGAGCGTGTGTTGCACGACTCCCTCGGAGCTACAAACGTGCTCTGGCTGGGACGCGGGCTCGCAGGCGACGACACCGGTGGGCATATCGACACCTTGGCCCGCTTCGTCGGTCGAAACCGGGTAGCGGCAATCGTCGAGACGAACCGTCGAGACGAGAACTACGCTGCCTTGCGGGACAACCTGCGTCGCTTGGGCGGCATGCGCGACGAGCGCGGCCGCTCCATCGAGATCGTGGAACTGCCAATGCCCCGCCCGCTATGGTTCGACGGCTACAGGCTGCCGGCGAGCTATGCGAATTTCTACATCGCCAACGGCGTCGTGCTAGTGCCGACCTTCAACGACACCAACGACGCGGCGGCCCTGCGCATCCTTCGCGAGTGCTTCCCGAATCGCGAGGTGCGCGGTGTACATTGCGTCGACATCGCGCTTGGGCTGGGTGCGCTACATTGTCTGGCCCAGCAACAACCTCGCACACCGGAGTGCAGCGACAACGCATAACGCAGCGGTTCCGGATTTGGTTGGGCCGGTGCGTCGGTGTGGAGGCGATTGCGTTCGAATAGCGTTGCAGCCAGTGTCGTGGGCCGCGCTGCCGAGGATTCGAATTTGTCGGCCGTCCAGTCGCCGTCCCTGTCGCAACGAGGGCGGCGACCAGCAAAAAGATGGCAGTAGCAGCAACTCGCGGGTCGGGCGATAATGGGGACGGCGCGGGGCACAACCTTTTGGACGGTTGGCGCGTCTAAACGAGCATGCAAACTTTGGTCGAACGTTTCAAACACACTGGGCTACTTCCGTTAGCGCTGATCCTTGGCACTCTCACAGCCGGAATCCTAATCGGCACGATCATCTCGGGCTCGGTAGACGCCGCGCCCGAGACTGACGAGCCTGTGTCCGATGCTACTCCGCTCAAAGTGCCTGCCGCAGAACCGGTGGAGAACCAGTTCTCTGAGCTGGCGCGCATGGTGCGCCCATCGGTGGTCAGCATCTACATTCCCGCCGGCCGCGCCGAGGAAGAGGAGGACAGCTCGGGCCCCTTCAATTCTCCCGAGGACATGTTTCGCAGGTTCTTCGGAGTCCCAGAGGGGCCCCAGCCCAATCCGCGTCGGCGCGGCTCGGGCCAAGGCTCCGGGGTGGTGGTCGACCCTAAGGGGTACATCATCACCAACAACCATGTCGTCGCCGACGCTGACCGGATTCGTGTCTCATTCTTCGACGACGAAGAGCGCTATGACGCAACCTTGATCGGGACCGATCCCGAGACAGACCTAGCCGTCATCCATGTCAAGGGCAAGACAGGCCTGCAGGCGGCGCAGATCGGAAACTCCGACGCCGCGAACGTCGGCGACTGGGCTATCGCGATCGGATCGCCATTCGGCTATCGCGAGACTGTGACGGTGGGCATTATCAGCGCCTTGTCCCGCGAGATAACCGCCGGGCAGCCTCGGCCATTCCGGAAGTTCCTGCAGACTGACGCAGCGATCAATCCCGGCAATAGCGGCGGACCGCTGCTCAACATCCGCGGCGAGGTCATCGGCATCAACAGCGCGATCATCTCGCGCACGGGCGGCTACGATGGCATTGGCTTCGCGCTCGCGTCCAACATCGCGGTCAAGACCTATAACCAGATCATCCGCTTCGGGCGGGTCTCGCGCGGCTCCATTGGCGTGGAATTCAGCAGTGAACAGAGCCCGTCGCTGAGCCGGACCTATGGCGCGGAAGGCGGAGTGTTCGTACTGCGTACCGTCGAGGACGGCCCGGCCGAGCGGGCCGGAATGCGCGCTGAGGACATCATCGTGTCGGTGGCCGGATCGCAAATCGACTCCGGCGAGCGGCTCATCGAAGTGGTCGCGGCAATCACCGTGGGCGATACCGTCCCGATCGAAGTCGTGCGGGACGGCAAGACTCTGACGCTTGAGGTCACCATCGAAGACCGCGCGAAGCTGTACGCGGAACGGGCCGAGTCCGAGGTCGATTCATCGGATCCAGAGGAAGCCGCCGTCCGCTTCGGGCTGACAGTCCAAGAGATCGATCCCGAACGCCGCGGGCAGATGCGTCTGAGAGAGCGCGGCGGAGTGCTGATCACCCAGATAGACGCGCACTCTTTCGCCGAGGACATCGGATTGCAACAGGGGGATGTCGTCCTTGAAGTGAACCGCGAGGAAATCGACTCGATTCGAGACCTGCGAGAGGTCCAAAGGAGCCTTAAGCCGGGCAACGACGTTGCGTTCAAGCTGCTGCGTTTGTTCGGTGGGACGTGGCGCACCGTGTATGAGGCCGGCCTGTTGCCGGAGTAGTTTTCCAAACCCGCGCCTGTCGCACGCCATGCTTGCGGCAGGCGCAGGTTCCGTACCGGCTGCACTGGCTCGCGGCGACCACTCGCCGCATTCGGGTTATATAATGTGGGCGAGTCCCCCCTGATGCGCAGGATATCGCTCTTTGGTTCCCTCATAGCGTTCGTAGCCATTGCCAGCGGTGCCGACTTTGCTGCGGACATAGAGCCGATCTTTCGGGAAAACTGCTACGTCTGCCACGGCGAACAGCAGCAACTCGGCCAACTGCGCCTCGATTCCCGCGGGGTGGCGACCAGTCCAGGCCCGAGCGGGTCGCGGCTCGTGCCGCACGATGCCGCGGCAAGCTCCATCTACCGGCGCGTGGCCGGCGTCGGCGATGGCAACCGCATGCCCATGGGCGGGCAGCTGAGCGATGCAGAGGTCGCGCTGATCAAGACCTGGATCGAGGCCGGGGCGGTCTGGCCGGAGGACAGGGGCTCCGAGGCCGGGCTGAACCAGCATTGGGCGTTCGTTCCGCCCACTAGGCCCCAACAACCCGTCCTAAAGAACGGCCGGAAAACGGCAAGTCCGATTGATAGCTTCGTGCTCGCTAAGCTCGAGGCCGAAGGCTTGGAGCCATCGCCCCGCGCCACCCAGGAAACGCTGATCCGCCGCCTGAGCCTCGACCTGACGGGGCTACCACCTTCGATCGAAGATACGGAGCGCTACTTGAACGACACAGGTCCGGGCGCGTACGGACGCTTGGTCGAGCGCCTGCTCGCATCGCCGCACTACGGCGAGCGCTGGGGCCGCACCTGGCTTGACGCTGCCCGCTATGCCGATTCGGACGGCTTTGAGAAGGACAAGCCGCGCCAAGTCTGGTTCTATCGTGACTGGGTCGTTGACGCCCTCAATGCGGACATGCCGTACGACCAGTTCGTCGTTGAGCAAATCGCCGGCGACCTGTTGCCGGGCACCACGCAAGAGCGGCTCGTCGCGACCGGCTTTCTGCGCAATTCGATGATCAACGCCGAGGGCGGGGCCAATCCAGAGCAGTTCCGCATGGAAGCTATGTTCGACCGCATGGACGCGATCGGCAAAGCCGTGCTGGGCCTGACGGTGCAATGTGCTCAATGTCACGACCACAAGTTCGACCCGGTCAGCCAGCGCGACTACTACCGGATGTTCGCGTACATCAACAACTCGCACGAATCTACGCGAGCTGTTTTCACGCCGGACGAAGACAGGCTGCGCAGCGAGATCTTCGCGGGCATCCAAGAGATCGAGGCCGGCCTGCGCGAGCGGACACCGGGCTGGCGCGACCGCATGGCCGCCTGGGAGGAGTCCGAGGCCACCAGCCAACCGGAATGGACCGTGCTGGACACGCATGTCAAATTGGGCAGCGGCGAGAAGTACGAGGCGCTGCCTGACAAGTCCATCCTGGCGCAAGGCTACGCGCCAACACGCAGCGTAGTCACGCCCGAGGCCCAACTCGAACCGGGCACGATTCGGGCGTTCCGGCTCGAATTGCTGCCCGATCCCCAACTGCCGCTGGGCGGCCCCGGACGCTCGTTCCGAGGTACTGCGGCCCTGACCGAGTTCGAGGTCGAGGTGGCGCCCGCAAAGGATCCGGAGAAGTGGAAGAAGCTCAAGATCGCGCACGCCACCGCCGACGTCAACCCCGAAATGTCGCTGCTCGACCCATTCCTGTTCCCAGACAAG
>LXNJ01000398.1_pt1 | contig 31069 bp, 28 predicted proteins | sample 809081 | NCBI WGS metagenome assembly LXNJ01 (sample SAMN04870510, study PRJNA318959) | sponge metagenome | biome: sponge; feature: marine sponge reef; material: water | host: Petrosia ficiformis | place: Greece: Milos, Mediterranean Sea | collected 2013-05-29 | depth 5-7 m | reverse complement strand
GACCGATGGACCGGACATATTCGCAGCGGCAGCAGGTCTATTCAACGACCGGAAGGCCAAGACCTGAGCCGATCCTGCAGGTGGCCTGTTCTTGGGCTTGGCGGTATCCGGAATCGTGGAATAAGCCATCGAGCTAGGAGGTCACATCGCAGGTGAGTTGCATGTCGCCTGAGTTGTAAAACGTTGCCACCACGGCCCCGTCCGGCCTCGCCCCACGTCCTGAAAACTCCGTCTTGCCAGATCGAGCCACGCCCCTTCACTAGGCGGCGGGCTTCGTGGTCACGAACCGTTTCCCGGTTGGCTCGATCACCGAGGCGCGATGGTTGGCTTGGCGATTCTTGGGTTCTCGGTCTCCCAAGGGGGAGGCGTGTCAGGTCACCGTGGATCCTTGGTGACGGTCTTGTCTACGTTCCAGTCCGTCCCTCGCAATGCGGGAAGTACGACGTTGCACACGCCTTGGGTCAAGCTGTTCCATTTTCCCGTTACTGCATCGACGATCACGGGGACCAAGCCACCGAGCACGTCCAGGACGACCCACCCTACCCCTACAGACGAGGTCAGTTGACACGTCACCTCCTGATGTCCCGCCCGGCGAAACACCACGGTGTGGCTCTGGTGGTTATTCAGGTCCAGGGAAACTGGTGTCGTTCCTCGCAGGGTGCCGTCGATCCAAACTTCCGAGCCCGCAGGGTTGGATGACATGGCGACCGTCTTCATTCCTGAGTTGAACAGAGTCGCACAGCCAGTGATTAAGAGGGTGACCACGGTCAGCATGATCGGACGCATGAGCTGCAGGGTCAGCCTGGGGAACGGGGAGGAGGCCTGCATGTTTGTCTCCCGGGCAATAGCCCAAGCAAGAGGTGTTGACGGTTCGAAGGCCGGTATGGCCATCGTAACTATATGGTAACGTTTTTCCCTTGGGTAGCAAGGGGGCATTCGTTTCGGACGAGTCGTGCTCGAGGAAAGGTCCACCGGCGTGGACACCTCAAGCCTCCCGGACCGCATCAGCCGCCTTCGAGCCGGCCCGGCCGGCTCGGTCCCGAATTTCGCACGGGAAGGGATGGATGTAAGATAGATTAGGCAACCGCGCCTCCGTTCCACCCGCGAACCTTTCCGCCCACCAGATGAAGAGCCTCCCTTCGCGACCGACCGATCTCGAGCTGATCGAACGCTGGAGGGGAAGAAGCGGACCGCTCCTGCCGCTGCTTCACGAGTTCCACGCGCGGGACGGCCATCTGTCCGAATCGGCGCTCTCCGCCGTCTCCGGGGGGCTGAAAATCCCCATCGCCGAGCTGTACGGCACCGTCACCTTCTATCACCACTTCGCTCGCGAGCCGGGCGGCCACGCACGCCCCAGGGTGTGCACGGGACCGGTTTGCGCGCTTCGAGGAGCCGAAGGGGTCATCACCGAGCTCCGTGCCCGCGACGAGCGTCCGACGGCGATGGCGTGTCCGGGCCGGTGCGACCTGCCGGTTCCGGTGCTTCGAGGAGACTCGGTGTTCGAGGGTCGGCCCGGGACCGGGCTAGATCCCTCCCCTTCACCGCTGCCTCCGCCTCCGGTCGAGGGCGTGACCGAGTGCGTCTTCGCCGAGATCCGAAGACCGGGACGCGCGACCCTTGCCGGATACCGGGAAAGCGGCGGCTACCGGGCGTTGGAGAGGGTCGGATCCGGGATGTCGGGGGATGAGATCATCGCCGCCGTCGACTCGAGCGGCCTGGCCGGGCGCGGTGGCGCGGGCTTCCCGACCGGGCGCAAGTGGCGTGCGGTTGCCGATGCGCCGGGACATCCGAAGTCGGTGATCTGCAACGCCGACGAAGGCGAACCCGGCTGCTTCAAGGACCGGGCTCTTCTCGATCTCGACCCTCACGCCGTCATCGAAGGCATGGCCATAGCGGCCCGCGCCACCGGCGCCCTCATCGGCATCATCTACCTGCGCTACGAATACCCGGACACCTTGGGGACGCTGGAACGGGCGCTAGAAGAGGCGCGGGAGGCAGGCTATCTGAGCCGCGCGCCCGTGGTGGATTCGCCGGCTGGCGACGCCGGCCCGGCCGGGAGCGGCGGATTCAACATAGAGGTCAGGCGCGGAGCCGGAGCCTACATCTGCGGCGAAGAGACCTCCATGCTCAACTCGATAGAGGGCAAACGCCCATTCCCTCGCGAGCGTCCTCCCTTCCCCGTCACCCACGGCTACAACGACCTGCCCACGGTGGTGAACAACGTCGAGACCCTGGCCTCCGTTCCTCCCATCCTCGCGCGCTCCGACGGCGCCGCTTGGTATCGGGCGCTCGGTCGGGCGGGAAATGCCGGCACGAAGGTGATCAGCCTGTCGGGCGACATCCGACGTCCCGGCAACTACGAGATTCCGCTCGGCTATCCGCTGGCCCGGCTGCTGGAGGAGGCAGGCGGCCCGCCCGCCGGACGTTCGTTCCAGGCGGCGACCATGGCCGGGCTCTCGGGCGGCTTCCTCTCCCGGGACGAGATCGAGGAGGTCACGCTCGACGAGCCCTCCATCCGAGCGAAGGGTAGCTTTCTGGGCGCCGGCGGCATAATGCTCTTCGACGACTCCCGGGACATGATCGAGGTCACGCGGGGGGCGATGGAGTTCTTCGCGGAGGAATCGTGCGGCAAGTGCTTCCCTTGCAGAATAGGCACCGTGCGTCTGGTCGAGAGGCTGTCCGACGACGGGCCCGACGACGTCGCCGCCTGGCTCGAAGAGGTGGACGATCTGAATCGGACTATGAAGGAAACGAGCGCCTGCGGGCTAGGCCAGGCCGCCCCCCTGCTAACCGAGAGCCTCGTGCGTAAGTTTCCGGAGCGTGTGGAAGTCCACGTCGCCGGTGGCCCCGGCGCCATTGGAGGAGAATCGTGATGGGATCGAAAGGAACGGCGGCTGCGGAGCCGCGTGTGAACGGATTGAACGGCGCGAACGGATCGAACGGATCGAACGGATCGAACGGCGCGAGAAGGGCGCCCCCGCCCAAGCTGGAGATCGACGGCGAAAGGGTCGCCTTCACACCCGGCGAGACCATACTCGAGGTCGCCGCCCGGAACGGCCGCTTCATTCCGACGCTGTGCTACGATCCCAGGCTGGAGCCTTTCGGCGGCTGCCGGCTCTGTGTCGTGGAATTGGAGGGTGCGCGCAACCCGGTGGCCTCGTGCGCGGCGAAGGCGAACGACGGTATGCGGGTCCGTACTCGAACCCCTCGCCTGGAGAGCCACCGGCGCACGATCATGGAGATGGTGGCGTCGGAAAACCGCGATCTCGACGTGGATCCGCTTCACGGCTACGCCTCCCAGGAAATGAGCGAGCTCCTCGACCGCTACGATGCCCGGACCGGTCGCTTCCGAGGCGTCCGCTCGGGAAGCTCGCGAGAAGACGACGACAACCCGTTCATCAAGCGCGACTACGACAACTGCATCGCCTGCTACCGCTGCGTGCGGGTCTGCGCCGAACAGGAAGGCGACTACGCCATCACCGCAGCGGGCAGAGGATTCGACACGCACATCGCTACCGAGTTCGACGGCCTGCTCAAGGACTCCTCGTGCACCTTCTGCGGTCAGTGCGTCCAGACCTGTCCCACCGGAGCGTTGGGCGACCTGAAGGCGCTCGCGCACCGCGACCTTCCCGGGGAGACCAAGACCACGAGGACGGTTTGCACGTATTGCGGCGTAGGCTGCGCGGTGGACGTTCTCAGCCGAGACGACAGGATCGTGGGCGTGCTTCCGGCGATGGACGGACCGGCCAACGAGGGAGCTCTCTGCGTCAAGGGCCAGTTCGCGTTCGACTTCGTTCACCACGCCGACCGCCTCAGGACGCCCTTCGTGCGAGATCCGGAGAGCGGCGAGCTCCGCTCCGCCACCTGGAACGAGGCGCTGGACCGTGCGGCCCAGGGCATCGGAGACGCGGTGAAGAAGCACGGAAGAAGGTCGGTGTACGGCATCGCGTCCGGCAGGGCTCCTCACGAGGCGGCCTACATGATGCAACGCCTCATCCGGGGAGGGTTCGGCACCAACAACATCGACAACTGCAGCCGTGCCTGACACGCTCCCACGGTCGCCGGTCTGGCGACGAGCATCGGACTGGGAGCCATGTCCAACCCTCTCCGCGACATGGACAAGCCCGATGTGATCTTCTGCATCGGCACCAACATGACCGAATGCCATCCGGTCGCCGCCACGCGGCTGAAAAAGGCCCTCCGGCGCGGCGCGAAGATGATCGTGGCCGATCCCCGGCGCATCGTCCTCGCCGAACTGGCCGACCTCTACCTGCCCATCCGCGTGGGCTCCGATGCCGCGCTCCTGCTGGCCATGGCCCACGTGATCGCTCGCGAAGGGCTGGTCCGGGAGGCGTTCGTGGACGGTCGCACCGTGGGTGCGGCGGAATTCCTCGACCACGTGGCTCGCTTTCCTCCCGAGTGGGCCGCACCGGTCTGCGAGGTTCCGGCCGCCGACATCGAGAGGGCGGCGCTCATGTACGGGGCAGCGGATCGCGGAGCCGTCTACTACACCCTCGGGATCACCGAGCACATCTGCGGCGTCGACAACGTGCAGAGCCTGTGCAACCTCGCGCTCATGACCGGCAACATCGGTCGCGAAGGCACCGGCGTGAATCCGATGCGCGGCCAGAACAACATCCAGGGAGCCGGGGACTCCGGTGCGCTGCCGAACAACTTCTGCGGATTCCAGGGAGTCGTCGTTCCCGAGCACCGCGACAAGTTCAGCGCCGCCTACGGACGCGAGATCGATCTCGAAGAGGGAATGACCAAGATCGCGGCGCTCGAACACTGCGGCGGCCGGATACGGGCCATGGTCATAGACGGCGAGAACACGGTGGTAACCGATCCCGACCGGAAACACTGCCAGCACGCGCTCGAGTCGCTCGACTGCCTCGTCGTGATCGACATCTTCATGACCGAGACCGCCAAGCTGGCCGACGTGGTCTTCCCGGCGACGGCGTGGGGTGAGACCGACGGCGTTTGCGCGAACACCGAACGGCGAGTGCAGCGTCTGAGGGCCGCGGTCCCGCCGGCCGGCGAGGCGAAGCCGGACTGGTGGATCATCTCGCGTCTGGCTCGGCGGATGGGTTTCGAAGGGTTCGATTTCGACTCCGCCAAGGAGGTCTTCAACGAGCTCTGCTCGCTATCTCCCACTTACGCGGGTCTCGACTGGGACCGGATCGCCGACGGAGCCTTCCATTGGCCGGTTCCGACTAGCGGACACCCGGGCACTCCCCGGCTTCACGAGCACGAGTTCCCGAACGGTCGAGGCATCTTCAAGCTCATCGAGTATCGCGAACCTGCCGAGGTCCTCTCCGACGAATTCCCGATCTGGCTCACGACCGGAAGACGGCTGGCCTCTTACCACACCCGCACTCAGACCGGACGCTCGGCCGGGATCGAATACCTCCTTTCCGAGGAATCGCTCGAGGTGAACCCCGCGGACGTCGCCGGACTCGGCCTCGCCCACGGCGGCTGGGCGGAGATGAGGAGCGCTCGCGGAGCGGTGCGCATCCGGGTGAAGGAGACCGATCGCTCCCCGCCCGGTACCGTGTTCGCCTCGTTCTCGTTCGACGACGTGCCGGTGAACATTCTTACCGGCGGCGGCTACGATCCCGTGACCGAGACCCCGGAGCTCAAGGTCTGCCCGGTGTCGGTGACGGCCGCAGAGTAGCGGCGGGTCCCTTGGTCCTTTGGTCCCCTACCCTTTCACGATCCAGGGATCGCTTCCGAAGGGCGTATTCGCACCGTCGGTCGAGGAGACGCTCCTGACGGCCCGCCGGGTGTCCACCAGCGCCTTCGCTCGGCCGAATACGCGTCGGTAATCGACGTCAGAGTGGTCGGCGAGGATGACGACGACGTCGTGAGCCGCCAGGGTCTCGTCGGTCAGAGGAATCGAACGCAGCTCGTCGTGGTCGCCGGTTCGCCAGACCGGCACGTGCGGGTCGTGGTAGCCGATCTCCGCTCCGTCGGCCGCGAGCAGTCGGCGGACGTCGAACGCGGGCGATTCACGCACGTCGTCGATGTCTCGCTTGTAGGCGACTCCGAGGAGGAGCACGCGCGCACCGTTCACCGGCTTCCCCGCCCGGTTGAGGACGGTGCGCACCTTGCCGGCGACGAAGGCCGGCATCTCGGCGTTGATCTCGGAGGCGAGGTCGATGATGCGGGTCCGGTATTCGAGGGTTCGCATCTTCCACGCCAGGTAGTGCGGATCGACGGGGATGCAGTGGCCACCGAGTCCGGGACCGGGCGTGAAGCTCATGAAGCCGAACGGCTTGGTGGCTGCGGCCTCGATGACCTCCCAGATGTCGACCCCGAGCTTGTCGGCGATGATCGCCGCCTCGTTCACCAGCGCGATGTTGACGGCCCGAAACGTGTTTTCCAGGATCTTCGTGAACTCCGCGGCCTCGGTCGAGGAAACCGGGACGAGTTCGGTGAGAAAGCGGGAGTAGAGCTCGATCCCCGCCTGCGCGCACTCCGGCGTGATGCCGCCGATCACCCGCGGAGTGTTGGCGGCGTCCCAGACCGCGTTGCCGGGATCGATGCGCTCGGGAGAGAAGCAGAGGTGGAAATCGCGCCCAGCCCTGAGCCCGTCGCGTTCGAGAATCGGCCGCACCAGGTCGCGGGTGGTGCCCGGGTAGGTGGTGGACTCGAGAACTACGAGCATTCCCGGCGCGAGCGCGGCGGCGACCGCCTCCGAGGCCGCGACCACGCTGGAGACATCCGGATCTCCGGATTTCGAGAGCGGGGTGGGCACGCAGATCGAGATTGCCGAACACTCCTTCATGCGCGTCGTATCGGTCGTCGCCTCGATGAGGCCGGCCGACACCAGGGCGGCCAAGGCCGCCGAGTCGACGTCGCCGACGTGAGACTCGCCGCGATTGACTCCGACCGCGACCTCCGGCAGGACGTCGAATCCGATCACGCGCACTCCCTTCGCGGCCGCCTTGACCGCCAGCGGCAGCCCGACGTAGCCGAGACCGACTATTCCCAGCACGGGGTTCGCTTCCGTTCGCTCGGCCACGACGCGTCAGGCCCCGCCCGCGCCGTCGGATCCGAGGTCGCGGTCCCGTCTGCGAAACTCCCTCACCTCGTGACGGAGCTGAGCCACCTGCTCGCTCACCAGCCCGAATCCGACCAGGAGCGCACCGATGGTTAGGAGGAGCGCCGAAAGGTAGAGCAGCGGCCGGTAACCGAAAGATGGCGCGACCGGCGTGAAACCCAGAGCCGAGTGGATGAAGCGCATATAGAACGACACCGCTCCGACGAGTCCGCCCGCGAAGCCGATACCGAGCCCGGCCGAGCCGAAGAAGAGGAGAGGCTTGCGCGAAAAGAAGAGGAGAAACGCGACCGAAGCCAGGTCCAGGGTGCCGACCAGCACACGCCCCAGCCCCCGGTACTTGGAGACCCCCGCCCTTCTGTCATGGAGCACGATGTCGATCTCGGTCACCGACGCCCCGCGAGCGTGGGCCAGCACGACGAAGAAACGGTGCCAATCGTGGCGTAGGACCAGCCCCTCGATGACGGAGCGTCTGAACGCCTTCATCGAATTGAGATCGGATACCGGCACCGAGAAAAGGCCTCGGGAGAGGCGGTTGTAGATCCCGGAGACCATCTTCTTGTCGTAGGCGCCGACCTTCCGTCCGGTGACTATGTCCCATCCCTCCCCGAGCTTGGCCAGAAAGCGTGGGATCTCGTCGGGCGAGTGTTGGAGGTCCGCGTCGAAGATCACGATGTGCTGCCGTTCGGTGGCCCTGATCCCGGTGAGCATCGCCTCGGTCTTGCCGCGGTTCGTGTCGTGTTCCACCACCTTCAGCGCCGCCCAGCCCTTAGCCTCTTCCCTGACCTTCGCTGCGGTCCCGTCCGTGGATCCGTCGTCGACGACGACGATCCGGCCCTCGAGGCCGTGTGCCTTCCAGGCCTTGCGCAGCTCCCGGACGAGATCGGCGGCCACCTCCACCTCGTTGAAGGCGGGGACGACCAGCGCGAAGTCCGCGGTCATTTCCCGGTCTCCGGATTTCGCTCTCTCCACGGGTCCCGGTCCGGACGCTTCCACCTCTTGGCCTTGGGGCCCAGGATATTGAACTGCAGGATCGCGCGCAGGGCCCGAACGCCGTCCCGCCAACCGATCTTCTTCCCTTCCTCGTAGGAGCGTCCGTGGTAGGAGATGGGGAGCTCGACGACCCGGGCCCTGGACTGCGCGAGGCGGGCCGTGATCTCGGGTTCGATGGTGAAGCTCCTCGCAGTCAGCGGAAGCGTGCGCAGCAGGTCGCGGCGAATGACCTTGTAGCAGGTCTCGATGTCGGTCAGTCGCAGGTTGGTGAACGCGTTGGAAACGGTGGTGATGACCCGGTTCCCGACGTGGTTCCAGTAGTAGTAGGTGTTCTGCCGAGGTCCGGTGAAGCGCGAGCCGTAGACCGCGTCCGCAAGGCCCTCGACGATGGGTGCGACCAGGCTGGGCAGTTGGACGGGATCGTACTCCAGGTCGGCGTCCTGCACCGCGACGATGTCGCCGGTCGCACGCTCGAAACCCGCCCGCAAGGCCGCGCCCTTGCCCCGGTTGCTCGGCAGGAGCACGAGAACGTCGATCAGCTCGGTGCGTTCGAGCTTCCTGAGCAGATCGCGGGTTCCGTCTACCGAACCGTCGTCCACCACTATCACCTCGAGGTCGAGCGGCAGAGTGCGCACGCGCCTAAGCAGCCTCTCCACGGTGGCGAGCTCGTTGTAGCACGGGACCACCACCGACAGCGAGACGGCGAAAAGAGCCTGCGGAAGCTCCAGCTCGCCCCCCGGGAAATCGGGGCTCGGCATGCTCCAGTGGCCGTGGGGGTCAGACATGGCCGTTCGCCTCGGGTTCCCTTCCGGCCGCCCCGACCAGGATTTCTTCCATCTTCTCGGTGGCTCTCTCCCAGGACAGCGACTCGGCGAAACTGCGCGCTCTTCGACCCATCGCCTTGCGTTCGCTCCGGTTTTCGACCAGACGACGAATGGCGGCGGCGAGTTCGCGTTCGTCGCCATGGGGGACGAGTACCCCGGTCTCGCCGTCGCGCACCGATTCTCTCAGGCCCGGAGAGTCGCTGGCGACGCTCGGCGTGGCGCAGGCTGCGGCTTCGACCACGGTTATGCCCCAACCCTCCTTCGGCGACGGAAGCACGTGCAGCCACGCGCTCCTGTAGAGTTCGAGCTTCCGGTCCTCCGACACGAATCCCAGGAAGCGGACCCGCTCTTCGAGACCGAGCTCGCCGCCGAGTCTCTCCAGTTCCCGCCGCGCGACGCCGTCTCCGGCGACGATCACGTTCACCGGGGTATCGGAGCGATCAAGCATGGCGGCGGCCCTCAGGAGGACGTCCACGCCCTTGTAGCGCGCGAGTCGACCCAGGTAGAGGACGGTGGGACGGGAGGTCCGGACCGCTTCGGGCGCGGGCGTGTAGCGTTTCGCATCCACGCCGTTGTGCACCACCGAGATAGGCGCTTTCAAGCCGCGCGCTCTCAGGTCCGCCCTGGTGCTCTCGGACACGGCGATCGCGGGCAGCCCCTTGAACACCCTCGGGATCGGGCGTTCGAGCAGCCAGGTGGCGGCGGCCAGCGCCGGGTTCGCTTCCGAAAACGCGGTTCGTCCGAAGAGATGATGGAAGAGCGGGACCACGGGCCGGCCGCACCAGAGCGGCGAGAAAAGCGGCACCTTGTTCAGGTCTTCGACCACAACGTCGAATCGCCTTGGAGCCAGGCGCTCGCGGTAATAGACCGGAGCGTGCGCCGAAAACGTGTACCTGCCGCCGGTGCGATGGATCTCCATGCCGTCGAGCTCGGCTCGCAGGGCGCCGCCGCGAAAGCCGGAGACCAGGAGCGTGACCTCGTGACCCCGCGCCGCCATGCGCCCGAAGGTCTCGTGCAAATGCACCTCGGCTCCGCCGGCGCGCGGGTTCTCGGCGTCCTGCCAGTTCATCACGAGGATCCTCAGGGATCCGGCAGCGTCCCTCACAGCCGCTTCCTCATTCGCGCAGGCCGGATGCCCAGACGATCCCGGTATTTGGCGACCGTGCGCCGAGCCACTCGGATGTCCTTCTCCGCCAGGAGGGCGGCGAGCTTCGAGTCGCTGAGAGGCTTGTCGGCGTCTTCCTGCTCGACGAGCGTCCGGATCTCTGCCTGGACCGCGGTCGAGGAGATCTTGCCGCCGTATTTCATGGAGACGGACGACGAAAAGAAGTAACGAAGCGGAAAGACGCCCCTGGGCGTGCTCACGTACTTGTCGTGGGTGGCGCGCGAAACGGTGGACTCGTGCATCCCGGTGGCCTCCGCGACGTCGGCCAGCGTCATCGGTTCCAGGTACTTTTCCCCCCTGTCCAGGAACTCCCGCTGGCGTTCCACGATGCACTCCATGACCCGGACGATGGTTCGACGACGCTGCTCGAGGGCCTGCACCATCCACTGGGCGGCGCCCAGACGTTCCGTAATGAAAGTGCGGCTTTCGTCGTCCAGCCTGCCGCTCAGCACGGTGTCGCGATAGCTGCCGGAGATGCGCAGTCTGGGCACCGTCCCGTCGTTCAGGAACACCTGATACTCCCCGTCCGCTTCGGTCACGGCAAGGTCGGGGACGACTATGGGCGCGGCTCCTTCGGAGAAGGCGGCTCCCGGTCTGGGATTGAGCCCGGCGAGCTTCCCGACCACCATCCGTACTCTGGCTTCGGGAACGCCGAGATCGAGCGCGATCCTGGTCCAGCTCCGGTTGAGAAGGCTGGAGTAGTGCCGGTGCAGCACGAGATACTCGAGCGTGTGCTCCCTTCCCTCTCGCCAGAGCTGGATGAGCAGCGCTTCCGATCGGCTCGGGGCCCCGACTCCCGGCGGATCGAAGCCCTGGAGAGTCGTTAGCGCCTCTTCGGCCTCCGTCGGCGTGTACGGGGGGTGGTCATCCGCCGCCTCCCGGTCGTGCCAGGCATTCAGGAGGGCGACCGCCTCTTCCAGGCTGGCGGTCAGAAAGCCGTCGTCGTCCAGGTGCCACACCAGCTCCTCGCAAATTCTGGCGACCCGCGGATTCAGGGTCGTCTCGCCGATCTGTCCCAGAAGGTGATCGCGCAGGTCGACCTTCGCTACCGCGACGGGTTCCACGTAGTCTTCGGAATCCTGCGGCGCGGCTATCCGGCCGGTGTGGGGCGCGTCGTCGAGGAGCACCTCCTCCCAGTCGATCTCGTCTTCGTCGCCGTCCTCCTCGCCCTCTCCGAGCTCGACGAGCATCTCCTCGTCAGCCTCTTCGAGCTCCAGAAACGGGTTCGCGTAGAGAGTCTGCTCCAGATGCTGACGCAGCTCGGGCATCGCCATCTGGATCAGGTCCATCTGCCGGTAGAGCTGCGGCGCCATTTTTTGGCGCTGCTGCTGCTTTAGGCCTTGGATACCGGACAGCGCCGGCGGTCGATTAACCAACGATCAGTCGAGCCGGGTTCGGCTCGGCTCGGAACGGCCCTCGGCCGTCACGGGATCTAGCCGCTCTCGGCCGGCGAACGGGACTGGCCGCGGTCCGCTAGGCGATCGGGCGAGGCTGTCCACGGGCCGCTAGGCGGAGGCTGCGGCGAGGGTCGGCTCCGGATAGCGCTCGCGCATGCGGGCGGTGAGTGTGGGTCCCAGGTAGATGTCGGCCACTTCGTCGTTCCAGACCAGCTCGCTCACGTTTCCCGCGACACGGATGCGCCCCTCGTACATTATGTAGGCCCGGTCGACGATCTCGAAGGTCTGCTCGACGTTGTGATCCGAGATCACGACTCCCATCTCACGGCTCTTGAGGCCTCTCACGATCGACTGGATGTCGTTGACCGCGATCGGATCGATGCCGGCGAAGGGTTCGTCCAGCAGCATGAATTTCGGGCTGCGCACCAGAGCCCGGGTGATTTCGAGACGTCGGCGTTCGCCTCCGGAGAGCGAGTACGCCTTGAGCTTGCGCAGCCCCGTCAGCCCTAGTTCGGCCAGAAGCGAATCCAGGCGGGCCAGTCGTTCCTTTCTTGAGAGTTTCAGGGTCTCGAGGATGGCGAGCACGTTCTGCTCCACCGTGAGCCGGCGGAATACCGACGGCTCCTGAGCGAGGTACCCGAGCCCCTTGCGCGCCCTCTTGTACATCGGGGTTCGAGTGATATCCTCGCCGTCGAGCTCCACTTTGCCCGCATAAGGGGCGATAAGCCCTACCAGCATGTAGAACGTGGTGGTCTTGCCCGCTCCGTTCGGTCCCAGAAGTCCCACGATCTCGTTCCTGCGCACCCGGATGTCCACCTCGTCGACGACCCTTCGACGCCGGTAGATCTTCGTCAGGCCGGTACCCTTGAGTTCCACGGTGCGGCTGCCGGCGGGGTCTGAGTCGACTGCGGTGACGGGCTCGGAGTTCATCTGCGTCTGGTGTGTGGTGATGCTTCCGGTCCGCTCGGCGGAGCCGGCGACCGTTCGTCTCCGGCGGGCGCTCGACTCCCGGCTGCGGCGGACGGATACGCTGCGGTCAGAGTGTCCGTTCGGATCACGGTGTCCGCGCTGTCTGTTTCGGCCGTGGCGTTCGCGGTGTCGACCCTGATGCTGTCGGGGCCGGAGAAGGGCTCGAGGTGCAGCCCCCGGGCCGAACCTTCGGTAAGGAGTTCCCACACCTCGCCGTCGTCCATGACGATGGTGATTTCGGAAGCGGTCACATAGTGGATACCGGGAGCGAGAAGGGCGGTGTCGGCTTCGGCGGAGTCCGGAGTCGGGGGGTCGATCCGATAAACGCTGCTCGCTCGTCCCGAGGCGGTTACCCGGTCGACCCGCGCCTCGTCGCGATCGGTGGTGGCGAGCGACGGAGTCTCCGGCGGCAGAAAGATTATCTTGACGGAGTCCCCTTCGATCCAGTCGCTCCGGGCGATTTCAGGGAGCCCTTCGACGTCGAGCTCTCGGCCGCTGGAAACCACCCGGGCGTTCCCCACGGCAACAATGTTCTCGAGAATCTGGTTCGGAGAGATGGCCCGGAGGAAGTCCCCCGAGACGGTGAAGGCTCCTGACACGGCCACTGGACGCTGCGGCCCTGCGGTAGCTGGTTCGGCCGACTCGTCCGGCGGTTCCGCAGCGATCCGGTCGGCCAGGGAGCTGTTCGCGGGCGCTCGCATGCTCGCGCTCAGACCCATCACGACTCCGCCATCGACATCGATCGAGAGCCAGGGAGCCGCGACCTCGATGCCCGTGCCCGAGAGCCGAGCGTTGCCGACGGCGGTGAGCCTGTCGATGCGTCCGATGACCGAGAGATCGATCACTGCCCCGGTGACCTCGTAGCCGCTGTTCTCGACTGTGGCCGACCCAAGGAGCCTCAGGCCGGTCGAATCGGAGTACTCGGCGGTGTCGCCCCGGGCGACCAAAGAATCCCTCCGGACCACGGCGTTCCCTGAAGCCTGCAGGAACGAGCCGCCCAGTATGAGGATCCTGTCGGACACGATGTCGTAGCTGATCGGTTCCGTCGGTTCGGGTTCGACCGCAGGGACCGTGTCGGGCGAAGCTCCCTCGACATCGTCGGCGGTTTCGGTCTCTCCTCCCACCTCGACGGAGACCCCGGGGTCTCCGACCGCGGGGTCCGCGAACGCCGCTCCCGCATCCTCGGAGTCGGGGCTCTCGGCTGCGGCCGCCGGGTTCACGGTGATCCTGGTCACCGGGCGGATACCGTCGGGCGCCATGGTCACCCGCAATTGAGCCTGGGGCCTGAAGTCGTTTGCCAGCAGGTAGTCGAGGATGCCGTTGGCGATCGTGAAACCCTGCACGGTATCGGTGAGGATCATGTTCCCCCTTGCTTCTATCCGCCCCACCCCCGGAAGGTAGCGCACGTCGTCGGCTTCAAGCTCGCCGGTTCCGTCCAGCAAGCGAACGTTGCCCAGGAAGTGATGATTGTCCCCGTTGGCGAACGAGATCGCCGAGTCGGCCCAGAGCTCGATACCGCTGTCGCAGCGCATGTGCGGGGACGAGTAGTAGCTGATGAGCTGGGAGCCGACGGTCATGATGCGCACGTCGGTGTTCCGGCTCGCAGGCACGCAGCCGCCCACGCCGATCAACTGAGCTGCGATCGGACCCGAAACGGCGGCGGAGACGGCGAGGACGACCGGGAGGACCGCGAGCGGAGATCGGAGGACGCGAGAAGGGCTGCGGCGCATCACGGAAACCGACGGCTACCGATGCCGCGGATGCGCACATCCGTGAATTCCAGATCCGATTCGAATGACGACCCCCGAACTGGGACCCCGTTCGGCTTGGTCTGCGTGGTGGGCAAGTCGCTCCAGATTCGGTCCAGATCGGGGTCGTAGTGGAGTTCCTGGCTCTCGATGCGGCTGCCGTCGGCGCTGACTACGAAAACCGCGTCGCCGCGCGCGGTCATCCGGTTGGTCTGACGGTTCCATTCTCCGTAAGCGGCGGTCACCGTTCCCCTTGCGGTCCCGTTGTCGGAGTAGAAGACCACGTCGATTCCGTGGAGCCGGACGGTGGTGGAGTCGTCGAACATGTAGGCCGTGTCGGCCATGATGCGGCCCTGACGTACCCCGTCCGTGGTCATGTAGGTGGTCATGCCGTAGATGGCGTAGTCCGCAGGGAGTTCGGTGAGTTCCCGCCCGGCCACAGGACCTTCGGAGCCGACCTCGCACGAGGCCGTTCCGAGGACCGAGGCGAAGAGGAGCGCGACTCCGGCGGTCGGGAAAGAGGTGTGCGATCGCATGGCGGCTTCTACACTTCGAGGTAGGCTAGTTTCCTGCAAGATGGGAGCCGGACCGCGCGGCGACGTACGCGTCCGCGACGGAATCGAGCGTTCCCTGCGCGGTCAGAAGCGCGTCCGTGAACTCCCGGGCCGCACCGTGTCCTCCCTCGAGCTTGGAGCGCCAGTGCGCCAGACGGGATATCTGCGGGACGGCGTTTCGCACGGCCGCTCGCAGTCCCACCCTTTCGAAGACCGCCATGTCGGGGAGGTCGTCGGCGAGCATGGCCGCCTCGGCCCACCTCAAGCCCTTGCGTTCCAGAAGCTCCGCCACCACCGGGACCTTGTACGCCCCTTTGATCTGGTGGCATTCGGCCACGCCGAGCTCCGCCATGCGCAGGGCCGTCGCCTCGGATACCCTGCCCGATACCGCCGCCACCTCGATTCCGGCCCACATAAGCATCTTCATGCCGAATCCGTCCTGGATGGAGAAGCGCTTGAATTCGACGTACGGTACGCTCGACCGACCTTCGTCGCCCGTACTCCCGCCCACATAGACTCCGCCGTCGGTGAGGACGCCGTCGACGTCGAAGACCACGAGGCGGATGGGGCGGGCGAGCTCGGCGGAGATCGGGTTCTCGGCGCGGCTGTTTCGCCGCCGACCGCTAGACATCGTAGTCGAGGGCCTCCCTCAGCCTGCAAATCTCATCCAGAAGTACACGGAGCCGAGCGAGCGGGAGCATGGTGGCCCGGTCGGAGGGAGCGGAGCCGGGCTCCGGGTGCGTTTCCACGAAAAGGCCGTCGCAGCCGGCCGCGACAGCGGCTCTGGCGAGCGCAGGCGTGTGTTCCGGCTTCCCCCCGGTGAGGCGGGCTCCCGGCCGCTGGACCGAATGAGTGGCGTCGAACACGGCCGGACAGGCGCACGCCTCACCGATTCTTGCAAAGGAGCGCATGTCGACGACCAGGTCCCCGTATCCGAAGGCGCTGCCGCGCTCGGTGACCGCGACCTCGTTCGCTCCGCCGCGCCGCAGCTTGTCCACGGCTCCCGCCATCCCTTCGGGAGTCATCCATTGTCCCTTTTTCACGTTCACGGGAAGCCCGGTCGCCGCGGCCGCCGTGAGGAGGTCGGTCTGGCGGCAGAGGAAGGCCGGGATCTGGAGGGCGTCCACGGACTTCGCGGCTCGTTCGGCCTGACCTGGTTCGTGGATGTCGGTAAGGACGGGAAGTCCGGTGGCGTCGCGCACCCGTTCGAGTGCGGCGAGTCCGGCCTCGATCCCTGGGCCTCGGGCCGAGTCGAATCTCGTTCGGTTCGCCTTGTCGAACGATCCCTTGAAGATGGCGGGAACGCCGAGATCGGTCGCGGCCCCGGCGAGCTCGCGGGCGACGGCGAGGTTGAGGCGGTCGTCCTCGAGCGCGCAAGGTCCCGCGATGATGAAGAACCTATCGAACACGTGGTGGCGACCGCCGCCGGAGGGCGTCACGTGCCCTTCAGAAGGGAGCCCTGCTCGAAAGAGGCCGCGACGAACTCGGTGAAGAGGGGATGCGGCGACGTGGGACGGCTCTTGAGCTCCGGATGGAACTGGCCCGCGACGAACCACGGGTGGTCGCCGAGTTCGATTATTTCCACGAGACCGCCGTCCGGCGACAGTCCGCTGATCGTCAGGCCGTTTTCGGCGAAGAGACCGCGATAGTCGTTGTTCACCTCGTAGCGATGCCGGTGGCGTTCGTGGACGACGTCCTCGCCGTAGACGGCTCGCGCGCGGGTGCCCGCCACCAGCCTGCACGGGTAGGCGCCCAATCTCATCGTGCCGCCCTTGTCCGTCACCTTGAGCTGGGAATCCAGAAGTCCGACGAGGACGTGCTCGGCGGCCGGATCGAACTCTGACGAGTGAGCGTCGCGGAGGCCGCAGACGTTGCGTCCGAACTCGATCACCGCGCACTGGAGCCCCAGGCAGATGCCGAGGAAAGGCATCCTGCCTTCGCGAGCGCAGCGCACCGCGTCGATCATGCCTTCGATGCCGCGTTCTCCGAAACCGCCCGGGATCAGCAGACCGTCGAAGTCGTCGAGATAGTCGGCGGCCCTACCCTCGAGCATCTCCGAGGAGAGCCAACTGAGCTCCACCTTCAGGTCGTTGGCGATGCCCCCGTGGATGAGGGCCTCCTGCACCGACTTGTAAGCGTCGACGAGGTCGGTGTATTTGCCTACCACCGCGATCCGGGTCGATCCGCTCTTGGGCCTGCGGATTGCGGAGACGATGGACTCCCACGCCGAGAGATCGGGTTCCCCCACCTCGAGGCCGAGCCGGTCGCAGACGAACCCGTCGAAACCCTGCTCCCGCAGACTAAGCGGCACGGCGTAAATGGTGTCGAGATCGATAGCCTCGATCACCCCGTCTTCCGGCACGTTGGTGAAGAGAGCGATCTTGCGGCGCACCTCGGGAGGAAGCGGACGCTCGGTTCGGCAGATGAGCGCGTCCGGTTGGATACCGATCTCCATCAGCTCGCGGGCGGAGTGCTGGGTGGGCTTCGTCTTGAGCTCGCCTGCGGCCTTCAGATAGGGGATGAGAGTGACGTGAACCACCATCACGTCGGCGCGGGAGGACTCCGCCCGAAACTGACGGATGGCCTCCAGGAACGGTAGCGACTCGATATCGCCCACCGTGCCCCCGATCTCGGTTATGACCACGTCGTGGCCCGGCGCCACCTTCGAGATGCGGGCCTTGATCTCGTCGGTGACGTGCGGAATGACCTGAACGGTGGATCCCAGGTAGTCGCCCCTGCGCTCCCTGGCGATGACGGACTGGTAGACTCTGCCGCTCGTGACGTTGTTGGCCTGCGAGAGGGGTTCGTCGATGAAGCGCTCGTAGTGCCCCAGATCGAGGTCGGTCTCCGCGCCGTCGTCGGTCACGTAGACCTCGCCGTGCTGGAAGGGCGACATGGTGCCCGGATCGACGTTGATGTAGGGATCGAACTTCTGGATCGTGACCCGGTAGCCGCGCTCCTTGAGCAGCCGCCCGAGCGAAGCCGCGGTGATTCCCTTGCCCAGAGCGGACACGACGCCTCCGGTCACGAAGATGTATTTGGTGGCTCGTGATTCCGGGTTCATGTCATTTCCGGACCCACCTCTCCGGTAAGCGGCTCTTCTCGTAACATCGCTTCGACCTTTGGGACGTCGCCTGGAGTGTCCACGCTTGGAGCCGCCGCCGAAACCCGGGCCACGCCCATGGCGATCCCGTGAGCCAGCGGACGAAGCTGTTCAAGCGAGCGCTCCCTCTCTGCTTCAACCGGATCTAAAGATACCCAGTTGGCGAGCCCGGATGGCGAGTAGGAATAGATGCCCAGGTGCCGCCCCACTCTCCCGTCCCGCAAGGTCTCGTCGGAAATGCCGTCCGGAAGGGCCCGGTCGAACCAGAGGGCTGCGCCGTCGTGGTCCGTTCCCACCTTGACCGCCGCAGGGTCGTCGAAATCGCACTCGGCCAAGGGCGCGGCGCAGGTTCCCAGCGGCCACTTTCCCGACGCCACCAGCTCGACCGCCGCCCGGAGGTGGGATTCCCTGACCAACGGCTCGTCCCCTTGAATGTTCAGAATCACGTCGTGATCCCGGTAGGCCGGACGGATCGCGACCTCGGCCACGCGTTCCGTGCCGGAACGGTGTTCGGCGGAGGTCAGCTCCGTTCGGGCGCCCAGCGAGCGGCAGAGCGAGGCGACCTCGGCGGCGTCCGTGGCCACCACCAGCTGATCGAGCAGGGGCATGGCTCGGGCTCTTCGCCAGACCCATTCCACGAGAGGACGTCCGAGAAGGGGGTGCAGAGGTTTCCTAGGCAGGCGGACCGAGTCGAGGCGGGCGGGGATGACTCCGAGAACGCGGGGGCGAGCGCCTCTGTGCACCGGCCGCTAGCGGCCCGTGGTGAAACCCGCGCGAGCGCCGAGAGCGGCGAAGCGCCGCGACGGCAAGGCGCGATGAAGGTTCAAGCCAAGGACTCCAGGTCGCAGAATGCGAATCCGTCGCGCTCCACCACCTCTCCGCGCGTGACCGGGATGGAACGGGAAAGGATGGGTCCGGCGTTGACGAAGGTGTGGAATTCGCCGTTCTCGCCGCAGGGGTCCGCCGACCCGGGCAGGTCGGCCAGGAAGTCGGCGTCGAATGGACGCCCGGTGAAGGAAACGTCCAGCATGGTCAGGCTGACGCACACGGTCACCGCCTCGAAGCCGTCCCGAATGAACGATCGCGCCAGCCGTGTGCTGGGCCGCTGCCAGAGCGGGAAAACCGCCTTGAGGCCGTGGGATGCCAGCTGTCGCTCACGGTACTCTCGCAGGTCCTCGAGGAAGATGTCGCCGAACGCGATCCGGCGGATGCCGGTTGCATGCTGGCGGTCGAACTCGCGCCCCATGGCGCGTTCGTAGACCATGTTCGAGGACTCGGGGGGCACGGACACCTCGACCAGAGGGATGCCGAGCGATTCAGCTTGGGCATGCACCAGCGAGCGCCGTACGCCGTGCATGCTGACTCGGTCGTAGGCGTCGGTCACGGTGGTGATCAGCGTCTCCACAACATACCGGTCCCCCCGCAAGAGGGCCTGCAGGGCCAGCATACTGTCCTTGCCGCCGCTGAAGCACATCGCGATGGGCTCTCTCATGAGCGGGGTTCCCTCTCGCGCGCGGGTGGTGATCCGGCTCCAGGTATTCCAGGTATGGAAGTCAGCCCCGCCTGGTGCATTCGTTCCCGGACCGCTGGAGCTCCAGGAAGGCGCGCAGCAGATCCCTTCCGTGGTCGCTGAAGAGGGACTCGGGGTGGAACTGCACTCCCCACAGCGGAAGTTCGCGGTGGCGCATGGCCTGCACCTCGTCCCGGTCGTCGCTCTCGTCGCTCCAAGCCACGGCCACGAGCTCATCGGGCAGGGATTTCGAGTCGGACACGAGCGAGTGGTAGCGGGCGGCGGTGAAGGGCGAGGGAAGGTCGCGAAAGATGCCGCTGCCGTCATGTCGGATCCTGCCCACCCTGCCGTGCATGGTCCGCCGGGCCCTGATCGTCCGTCCGCCGAACGCCTCGCCCAGGGCCTGATGCCCCAGGCATACCCCGAGCATGGGCGTGCCGGTGCGCCCCAGTCTGCGAAAGGCCTCGATGCTGACACCGGCGTCCCCAGGGGTGCACGGTCCGGGCGAGACCACGACGTGTGACGGGCGGAGCTCCGCGAGCTCGGTGGCGTCGAGAGCGTCGTTCCGCACCACATGCGGCGACTTGCCCTGTTCACCCAGGTACTGCGCCAGATTGAAGGTGAAGGAGTCGTAGTTGTCGATTACGAGGAGCATCCCGGTCCAGGGTGTGAGAGTGGGGTATGAGCGGGCTACCGGGTGGAGCTTATCCACGCGGGCGGAGCTGCCTCCGCGAACCGAGCGACCGGGCGGGCGCACCCGGAGGGCGGACAGCTTCGCGGGTGAAGGTCGGAGAATCGGAGGACGGCAAGTGCCGGACGAACTGGGAGCCTATCCTTCGATCCTCCATCTTCCAGAACGCGATCCCGCCGGCCTGCTGACCGACCGCCACCGACCCTACCAGGGTGAATCCTTCGAGTTCGTAGACGTCCACCTTCCCGGGCTCGGCCCCCTTCCCTTCCACGCTGACGAAGACGAATCGCGAGTCGGGCGTGACGGCGACCCCGTGAGTCACGGTGGTGGTGGACGGCACCCGCGCCAGCTCCTCGCCGCTCGAAGCGTCGAAGAACTGCACCTCGCCGGCGGTCTTGAGGGACGAGATCAGAACTCCGCCGTCGGGTGTGACCCCCAGGTTGTAGGGTCCCGGGCCGGTGGCCATCCTGCCCTCCAGCTGCCAGGAGGCGCGATCGATCACCAGTATCTCGTTCCCCTTGTTGCAGGCGACGAAGAGCCTGTCACCGGAAATGGATGGCTGCACCCAGGTGGGCGAGCAGGTCGGTTCGCGCGCGCCTCCGTGTCCGGCGCGCCTGTCTGCGCCGGAGCGGGTCAGGCCGGTGGACCCGGTCAGAATCTCGACCGCGTAGTTCTCCTTGGGACCTTCTTCGCCCCGGGCGACCGAGAAGCGGCGCGAGACCGAGAAGGTGCGCGTGTCGATCTCGACGACCTCGTCGTCCATCATGCAGTTCGAATAGGCGAAGATGCCGTCGGGCGCCACCCTCAACCCGTGCGGCATGACGCAGGTCGCGATCTGGTCCACTTCGACCAGATCCGGGGTGTAGACCACGGAGACAGTCGAAGGCACCATTTCCCCGTGGAGGTTGAAGTTGACCACCAAGGCGTAGAGGCCGTCCGGAGTCAGGTCGAGCGTAGCCGGGAAGTTGCCTAGCAGCGTGGGTTCCGCGACGAGCGTGTCCGGCCCTGCCCGGAACTTCCACAGCTTGCCGTCGGGGACGCCGTGGGCGGTCGTCATGTAGAGGAACTCGCCGTCGGGCGAGACCCTGAGCCCGTGCGGCCCCTCGGTCTCGACCGCCATCTCGCCGACCTGGGTGGTGAGGTCGATCTCCACGCCTGAGGCGTCGAGCCTGATGCGGTGGATGAGGTCGGCGGACTCGGCTCCCACATAGGCGTAGTAGGTCGCCTCCGCGCCGGTCTGCGCCGCTCCCGGCACGACCGAGATGACGAGGAGGAGGGCCGAAGCAGCCGGCCCGGGCGTCAGGCGCACGAAGTCCTTCCGTTCTTCGAGGACCTCGAAAGCCCGTCGAGTTCGTGTGTGGTGATGACGCTACCCCTTTCCGCCCATCGCGCCAGAGTCGTCTCTTCGGGTTCCAGACCGAGCCCCCAGGTGGCGTCCCTGAGAGCGAACACCGGGTAGCTGCGGTCCAGGAGGCCGTCCACGGCCTGCGTCATGCAGACATCTCGCGCGATGCCGGCGACGACGAACTGGAGCGGGCGTGCCAAGGTCTTCTCAAGGGCCGCGATGAAGGCTTCGCACCCGGGATTGCCGTCGAAGACGTTGAACTTGGTCTTGCGCACGAACACGCTGCGTTGTTCGGCGATCGCGCGAGCGGCAACGGCCAGGGCGTCACCCGGAGTGGAGTCGTGGGTCAGTACCAGCGGGTTCACCGGCCTCAGGGGCTCGATGATCTCGGCCCCGGCACGCTCGTTCTGGTCGAAGGACCGGCCCATGCAGTGGGGGGGATAGGTGTTCATCGCGGGATCGGGGGCCACCGGATCGATCTCGGCGTCTTCCAGGCCATGCCAGTCGCCGGTGAAGACGATGATGTCGCAGTTTTCCTTCATCCAGGCGAGCACGCGCTCCAGCACCGGAATCACCTGGGCCGATCCCGCATCGGTCTCGTCGAAGAGGTCGCGTACGTAGAGACGCCCGGCCGGATCCATGAAATCCACCTGGGCGTCGACCATCCACCCCACGAGGGCGGGTTCGACTCCGGACGATTTCGGATCCTGCGAACGGTCAGCGTTCATGTCACTAGCTCCATCCTTGAGTTGTCGCGGCGAGTCCGTCCGGCCTTGGCGACGTTTCTTCCGTCGACCATGACCACGTCCGCGGTGAAATCGAACGATCCGGCCAGGAGCGACGAGCCGACTCCGTAAGCGTCGACTGGGACCCGGTCGGCTTCGAAGCGGGCGACCTTGTCGCGGGTGAACCCCCCCGACGCCACGATGCGGATCCGGTCGAGGCCGGCTCCGTCGAGGGCCCCGCGCACGTTGCGAACGAGCTGAGCATTCACGCCGCGCGGGTCGAAGCTGCCCATATGACCTACGACCGAGGCATCGATCATGGTCGAGCTGGTGTCGAGTCGAACGCCCCATAGACGGCTCCCGAGCGCCTCCGCCACCTCCAGGGCGGTCGAGACGCTGTCGTTGTCGAAGTCCACGGTGGCCACGACCGGCACATCGTCCGGCAGGTGGTCGGCCATAGCCCGCGCCGCCGCCACGGTATCGCCGCCGAAGCAGGCGATCAGCGCGTGCGGTACCGTGCCGCTTCCTTCGCCGGCCCACCATGCGCCCTGGGCGTCGGTGGACACGCCTTCGGCTCCCGCGAGGCGGGCGGCCCAGCCGTCGCCCTCCTGGACGCTCCAGAGATCGAAGCGCGCCGGGAAGAAAATGACGGGCTTAGGCCACGCGGCCTCGACCACCGCCCGAGTGTTGGTGGCGATCCGAGTCCGCCGCGTGAGCAGCCCCAGGTAAAGGGTTTCCAGGTGCGCGAAGGCGGCGTACGGCCCGGTGACCGCCATCACGCTCTCCCACGGCGACACGGCCGCGCCGTCACGAAGCGACCTTACCTCAAGGTCGTCGAAACCGTAGGGTTCTCTCAGACAACGCTTGAGGAGCCCGATCACCTCGTCGGTTCCGGCGAGCACGGCCTCACGTCGCTGGAAGACCTGCATGGCGACGACCGAGGGAGGATCCCGCGTCCCGACGATTTCGGCCGAGCGGACGAAGTACTTGTCCGAGTAGCGCCCCGCTCGGATATCGGCTTCCGGAAACTCGAAGATTCCCGGATCCAGCCGCTCGCGCCGGGGGATCGGCGGCGCTCCTGACCCGGGTTTTTGGGAGTTCATCGCGAAGTCGGCCAGGATGCGTCGCCGCACGGGTGCGAAACGGTTCTGAAGATCGGTGGTTTCCACTGCTCCGTGAAGCCTACCCCGCACTTGCACGGACAGTGCCCCGGTGCGATAATCCCTGCCGCATGGCACTGCTAATCTGGATCCTGGTCGTAGCGCTCGGGATCTCCTTCCTGTGTTCGATTCTCGAGGCGGTCTTCCTCTCCGTCACGCACTCGTACGTGGCGCTCCTCAAGGAGGAGGGCTCGCGGGCCGGAAGGTGGCTGGAGGCGGCGCGTCGGGACGTGGACGAGCCTATCGCGGCCATACTCACCCTCAACACCCTCGCCCACACCATGGGGGCGACGCTTGCGGGTGCCGAGGCGGCTAGGGTCTTCGGCGACCCATGGGTAGGCGCCTTCTCGGCGTTTCTCACGCTCGCCGTGCTCATCTTCACGGAGATCGTGCCCAAGACGATCGGCGCAACCTACTGGAAGAGCCTGGCTCGTTATTCGGCAACGGTCCTCCGCGTCCTGGTAGTCGTCATGAAGCCTTTCGTCGTGCCGCTGGGGTGGCTCACGCGGTTGCTGACCCGGGGCACGTCGGGTCCGCTGGTGAGCAGGGCCGAGCTCGAGAAGCTGGCCGAGATCGGCAGGTCCGAAGGTGCGATCCGCGAAGACGAGCTGCGGGCGATGAAGGGAGTGATCGGACTGCGCGAAACCTCGGTGGGAGAGGTGATGACCCCCCGGACCGACATCGTGGCGGTCTCCCGGGGAGCGAGCGTGGCCGAGGCGAAGCGGGTCATGCTCGACACGGGAAGGCTGAGGCTCCCGGTCTTCGACGGCGAGATCGACAGGGTGGCCGGGCTGGTGATCGCCCGAGATCTGTGGCGGGCCGCCGAGGAGGGCGAGACCTCGCTGGAGGGTGTCGTGCGTCCGGCTCATTTCGCGCCGGCGAGCAAGGCGGTGGTCGATCTGATCGCCGAGATGAGGGCGGGACGGATCGGCATGACCATCGTGGTGGACGAATTCGGGGGCACCGACGGGCTCGTCACCCTCGAAGACCTGATCGAGGAGATCGTCGGCGAGATCCACGACGAGCACGAGGTCGACGGACCCGAGGACTTCCGTGAGCTGCCCCGGGGCGAGACCCGGATCAGAGGCGGCACTCCGCTTCGCGTGGTGGCCGAGCGCCTGGGGTTCGTACCGGACGAGTCCGAGGAGGAAGCTTACGACACCATCGGGGGCTTCGTCTTCGGACGGCTGGACCGCATCCCGCTGGCCGGCGACATGGTGGAGGTCGAGAGCGGCTCCCTGCAGGTCACCCTGATGGAGGGTCGGCGGATAGCCTACCTGGTCTTCGTTCCGAAGGAGCCGGCCTAGCCGGAGGACCACCGCCGGGGATCGCCTCGCTCGTTTTCGCAGAACCCTTGCCGCCGTCGCTCTCGTCCGCGGAGCCGCCGTCACCCTCGTCCGCGGACTCCTCCGCCACCTTGCCAGCCCTTTTCCGAGTGTCCTCGCGCCAGAACGAGATGGCCAGCGCGACCGCACCGCATGAGATCGCCATATCGGCGAAGTTGAAGATGGGAAAATGCCAGAAACCGAGATCGAGCGGGCCGATAAAGTCCACGACCCCGCGGGGCCAGCGCACTCGGTCGTAGAGATTGCCGACCGCTCCGGCGATGACGAATGCGATCGACCATTGACGCAGCCAGTCGCCTTGGCGCGCGCTGCGCATCAGAGACGCCAGCACCACGAGTGCGATCACGGTGACCGGAATGAAGAGCCAGCGCGAGTCATCGCCGATGCTGATGCCGAACGCGGCGCCTCGGTTGAAGGCGAGCGTGAGCGGAATCAGTCCGTCCAGAAGCTCCTGGGGGTTGCCCGGGAGCTCGCGCAAAGCCCAGCGCTTGGTCCAAAAATCGAGCGCGAACACGACGATGACCGTCGAGAGAACTACGGTGAGTTTGGTGCGCACCGGCAAGTGAAAGGGGGAATGGAGGCGGCGGGAGTCGAACCCGCGTCCGCGAACCGGATCGAGAAGAGCTTCTACGTGCGTAGAACGCGGTTGATCTTCACCTGCGAATGCTCCGCGAACGCGCAGTCGTAGGCTGAGTCGCCGGGTTGGTTTCACCTCTCGAGCGGCGGCGACTCGAAAGGCTGAGCCCGAATTGGTGACGCCTTGCCGGAACGCCTCGGGCGGGCTTCCCGGAAGACGGACCGCTAGGGTTTACCTAGGCGGCCAGCGCCAGATTGTCGTTGGCAGCTATGTTGGTTGTCTCGGGGTTTAGCGAGGTCCGAGACCTCGGCACGCTACTCAGCCGTCTCCGGACACGTCGAAACCGTGACGCCCCCGTGGAGTGCTGACGTGGCACAAGATAACCCCGCTCGGGACTCCTGTTCCACCCAGCGGGCGCTCTCTGCGCTTCGGCATTCCCCGCGAGTGGAGTCTCAGCGCTCTGCGGAAGGAACGGGTCCGCTCCCGACTTCCACCACCTCGGCCTCCGCCCGATACCCTTCGATGAGCGCTTCCACCTCCATCAGGGTCTCCGCATCCATCAAGTGGGAGCGAAGGGCTCGCCCGTTCGGGAGTCCCTTCGTATACCAACCCAGATGCTTGCGGAAATCGCGTATGGCCTTCCTCGCGTCGGCTTCGAAGACGATGGCGTTGCGTGCGTGCTCCAGGCAGATCTCGAAGCGTTCGCGGACGTCGGGGTCGGGCGGGATCGGTTCGCCGTCGAGCGCCGCCCGGGCCTGTCCGAAGAACCAGGGGTCGCCGTGCGAGCCCCGTGCGATCATGATCGCCGCGCAGCCGGTCTCGTCTCGCATCCTGCGGGCGTCTTCCGGCAGCCGGATGTCGCCGTTGCCGATGACCGGCACCTCCAGCGCCGCCACCAGCTCGGCTATCTCGGACCAGCGCGCCTTCCCGGAGTACATGTCGGCGCGGGTGCGCGGATGAAGACAGACCGCGCGGGCTCCGGCGTCCTGGCAGACGAGGCCGATTCTCACCGGATCCCTCGTCGCCTCGTCGAAGCCGCTCCGGATCTTCACCGTGGTGGGCAGCGACGTGGCGTCGTCCACGGCTCTCACGATCTCCGCCACCAGCCTGAGATCGCGCAGGCAGCCGGAACCGCCGTTCCTCTTCACCACCTTCTTGACGGGACAGCCGAAATTTATGTCGACGAAGTCGGGAGCGTGGCTCGCCGCAACGTAAGCCGCCGCGTCGGCCATCATGGCCGGGTCCGATCCGAAGATCTGGATGCCGATGGGTCGCTCGTCGTCGTGGAAGCGCAGGTAGGAGCGTGAGCGCACATTGTCCAGGACGATGCCGGCCGCGCTTACGAATTCGGTCTCGACCACGTCCGCGCCGAAACGCCTGCACAGCCTGCGGAACGGCGATTCGCTCACTCCCGCCTGGGGGGCGAGATAGAGCGGCGTCGGGAGTGCGCAGAGTATCCTGACGAAATTCGCGGAAGATTCGAACCCTTCGGTTGGGCGGCGGTCCGTAACCATGAGGAATAAGTTAAGTTACGGCTGCGATTCCCGACCCTCCACGGAAGCCGATGGCAATCCTAAGCAGCCTCTTCACCCCCTCCGAGGTGAAGCTCGACCTCGCGGCCTCTTCCAAGGAGGAGGTCCTCGCGGAACTCGTCGGCCTTCTGGGCTGCTCCTCGTACTGCCAGGCCACCCTGCTCCGAACCCTGCGCCGCCGGGAGAACCTCGGTTCCACCGGTATCGGCGGCGGTGTGGCGATCCCGCACTGCAGAACCGAAGCGGTGGGCGATCTCAGAGTCGCCTACGGACGCAAAGCGGGCGGGTTGGAGTTCAACGCCATCGACGGCGCTCCGGTCAGACATTTCTTCCTGATCGCCGCTCCTCCGGTCAAGGCCTCCGACAACTACCTGAACGTGTTGGCGCAGATCGCCCACTTCGTCAAGCGTCCCGAAACCTCTTCCCGGTTGGGAGAGCTGGCCGACGCACACGAGTTTCTGGAGCTGATCGAAGCGTCCTAGCGCTCTGCGTCGCCGCGCCGCCGGGAGGGATCCGTCCCCAGGGGGCTAGCCGTGCGGTCCGCCCGCCGCAGGTGCGGCGATGCCCTGCCTGGCTAGAGTCCGAGCGATCGTGGGGCGACCCAGGCGCATCCGTTCGTCGCTCAGCAGGAACGAGACGACGTAGCCCGCACCGAGCATCAAGATGCCGAGCAGGAGGCAGTACATGACGGCTCGGTCGGGGTAAATGTCCTTGAAGTAGCCCACGATGAGCGGTCCGACCACGCCCGCCGCCGCAGCGCCGGTCAGTACGCCGCCGTAGATCTTCGGCATGTTCACCGAGCCGAATACCTCGATGATCAGAGATGGCATGGTGGCCCAGCCTCCGCCGTAGCAGAGTAGGACGTAGCATACCAGGGCGCCGAAAATCCAAGGATTGGTCTGGGACATCAGGAGGCCGAACACGATCAGCTGGCTGCCGAGCAGGACGCGGTAAACCGCCACTCTCCCGATCCGGTCCGAGAGCCAGGCCCAGAAGAGCCGGCCGAGACCGTTGCAGACCGAGCTCACCGCGATCAGTGTCGCCCCGTACTCGGCGAGCACGATGGAGTCGAGCGCGGGATCTGCGAGCCCCCAGATCTCCTGAAGGAGTTCGGATTGGAAGCCGATGACCGAGATTCCGGCGGCGACGTGGGTGAAGAAGACCACCCAGAGGACGACGAAGCTTCCCGACATTATGTAGGGCAGCAGGGGCTGACGCGCCGGTTTGACCTTTGCGCCGGAGCTCTCGGGATCGGGCTCCGGCGTGTCCGGGTTGCGCAGCACCAGGCTGCACGGGACCAGGACCACCGCGAAGAAGACTCCCAGCAGGAGGAAGACGAGCGGGAGTTCCCCGCCGGTGATGGCGACGAAGAACGGACCCACGATCTTGCTCAACACGAGAGCTCCGATGCCGAAGCCCATCACCACCGTACCCGTCGCCAGTCCTCGCCGCCGCGGGAACCACTTCGCCACCGTCACGACCGGCGTGACGTAGCCTGCCCCGATGCCGATGCCTCCGAGGACCCCGTAGCCGAGGTAGAAGAGATCGATATCGCCCATCTCGAGCGCCAGGGCCGCCACCAGGTATCCGACCGCGAAACATCCGCTGCCCACGAGCGCGAGCGCGCGCGGTCCCATGCGCGGCAGCACGAGCCCGCCCACTCCGGCGGAAAGGCCCCAGAAGAACATGGCGACCGCGAACGCGGTCACGGTCTCGGTGCTGCTCCATCCGTATTCCCGCGAGAGCATGGTCTGGAAGAAGCTCCAGGCGTATACGGTCCCGAAGCCGGTATGAAGGAGGGTGCAGCAGGCTCCTATGGCGTACCTTGGCGTCTTTGAGAACGGGATGGCCATCTAGCGGTCCGTGCCGCTCTCAGTCTCCGACTCGCCATCCGATGCGGATGGGCCCTCCGAGGACAGGCGCTCCTCTTCGACGCCTGACGCGGACGCGCTCTCGACGGACGCGGCGAGCGGGTCCTTCAGATGGAGCATGACCCGGGCGATGTCTCCGGCTTCGTCGTCGCGGTCGAGGATCTTCTCGTCGCCTGTCGCCCCGCCTCCTGCGAGCAGACCCGCGAAGCCGATCAGATCGCGGAGCGGCTTCGCGGTGAAGTTCACAAACCAGAAGGAAAGGAGAGTGCCTATGACGAGTATGATTCCGAAGAGGAACATCTGCTGCCCCACCGCCCGCTGGATCTTCACCTCGACGAGCTCGAGATCCATGCCCAGGTGGACGGTGCCCGCCACACCGGAAAGGATGGGGCTGCCTACCTCGATGAAGTTGCCGAGTCCGGGAAGATTCCTCTCGGTCGTCGACAGGTCGTGCGGGTCGCTCGCCAGGATCTCCGCCGGTATGCCGGGCACGAAAGTGTGTGCCAGGTACTCGCCGGTGTCGCTCGTGACGTAGATGTAGCGCACGGTCTCGGTCTGGGCGAACTGGTCGATGAGCGACTGGAGCGTGGCGAGATTCCGATTCAGGAGGATGTCGACGCTGGAATCGGCGATGTTCTGGACGATGCTGCGGCTGCTGCTCAGGTACTCCTCCCTGATCTGCGTCTGTATCGTGGTGATCGAGATAGCGGAGACCGATAGCACCACGACCGCGAAAAGCGCGAAGAAGGAGAACCTGGTCGCTCGGAAGAGTTTCTGGGTGCTCATTGGCCCTCGACGTCGGAGGGAGCGCCGGCCGGATCTTCCCTGAGAGCCGTCCATTCCGCCACCTTGGATTCCCAGTCCTCCAGCGGCACGAAGCGGTCGCCGTCCACGACCGTGTAGTAGATGCCTTGCAGCCCCTGGCGGCGCTCGGCTCCGAACGACACCTGCTCGCCGACTCCGAGGTCGTAGTCGTTCACGGCGAACACGGCTTCTTCAAGCCGGGAACGGTCGAGGTCGCCCCCCATGAGCCGAAGGATCTCGATGATCATCCTGGCGTTCAGGAAGCCTTCGAGACTCACGAAACTCCGGGCGAAGGGCGTGTACGGCTCTCCCTCCGTTATGCGCTCCACCTCCGGCGGGGGAGGATCGTACAGATCCATCATCTCGTGGTAGTCGCGCACGGCCGGCAGCGCCCGGTCCTCGTAGCTGGGGACGACCTGGGAGTTGACCAGGAAGCGGGAATATTCGGAAGGATCCCCTCCCCCGCCCTGGAGAAGCTCGAGAAGATTCTCGCTACCCACGAAAGAGAGGTTGGCGACGGGAACACGAAGCCCGAGATCGACCGCGTCTCGCGCAAGGGCGGCGCAGGCGGCGTAGGCTCCGACGCAGATCACCGCGTCGGGGTTGCTCGAACGTAGGATCTCGACCTGCGACCTCATGCCGGTGCTGAACCGGCTGCCGCGCCGATAGGTCGCCTCACCGACTATCGTACCGCCGTAGCGGGACAACGCCGCTCTGACACCGGCCCAGCCGCTGCGACCGTAGGCGTCGTTCTGGTAGAAGACGGCTATGCGACGAAGACCGTGTCGGACGAAGCTGTCGACGAGCCCGGCGGTTTCCTGGCGGTAGGAGGCGCGCAGATTGAATGCGAACTCGCCGTAGGGCGGCTCCCGCTGCGGTTCGGCTCCCGTAAAGGGGAAGAAGAGAAAGACGCCCCGGTCGCGGAACCTCTTCAGGAGCGGAAGAGCGCGGGTTACGGTCGGAGTGCCGACATAGCCGAAGAGCAGGAAGACGCTGTCGTCCTGGAGGAGGCTGAGGGTGTTGGCGACGCAGGGTTCGGGCTGGTAGCCGTCGTCGAGCAGCTTGAGCGTTATCCGACGACCGTTGACTCCGCCGTTCTCGTTGACGTGGCTGAAGTAGGCCATGGAGCCTCGGTAGAGCTCGGTACCCAGGGCCCGGGAAGGCCCCGAAAACGCCGCAGACACTCCGAGGACGATCTCTCCATCCTGGCTCGGTTTCCCGAGTACGTCGAGGTAGCGACCGAAGGGAGCTGCGGCCATGGCCGTCAGACCGGAGCGCACCAGGGATCTGCGAGTGATCATGTGCTCATGCCCGAACTGAAACTGATTTGGATCTGCTTGCAGACTCTCGGGGCCGCCGTCGCTTCAGCCGAGGCCGCAGCGCCGAGGCACCCGGCTTCGGGCATTATAGGCCAAGCCGGTCGAATTCGCCACACCTGGTAGGACATCCGGCAACAGGTCCGGGAGGAGGTGCGGGCTCCTGGATGGGCGCGGGAGCCGTGCTGCAGTCGCCGAGGGCATGAAAGGCCGAAGAACGGAGAGATGAGCGAAAGACTGCGAGAACCTCGGACGGTGCTCCGACTTCTTCCGCAGCCCAGCCATGCCGGCGACGATCCCAAGCCGCCGGAGCGGAAACCAAGCTACCGGAGCAGGAGCATCTTCAGGGTCTGACTGGTTCCGTTGACGGTCAGTTGGA
>LXNJ01000397.1_pt1 | contig 31097 bp, 31 predicted proteins | sample 809081 | NCBI WGS metagenome assembly LXNJ01 (sample SAMN04870510, study PRJNA318959) | sponge metagenome | biome: sponge; feature: marine sponge reef; material: water | host: Petrosia ficiformis | place: Greece: Milos, Mediterranean Sea | collected 2013-05-29 | depth 5-7 m | reverse complement strand
TCGGTGCCGCTGGCTCTGCTGCTCATCAGTGGCGGCATCGACCTGTCGGTCGGCTCGATTCTCGGTCTGGGCGGCATGACGAGCGCGAGCCTCCTCGACAGCGGCACGCCGGTGACGGTTGCCTTGCTTGCCGGGATCCTCGCTGGAGCCGCGGTCGGTGTCGGCAACGGCGCTTTGTCGATCTTCACCGGGCTCTCGCCGATCGTGGTCACCCTCGGTGCGTTGGCCGCGGTGCGCGGCTTGACGTTCTACATCAGCGCGGTTCCGATATTCGGGTTCCCGGACTCGTTCACGAACCTCGGGTCCGGCCGGATCCTGGGAGTGCCCATCCTGGTGCTCATTGCCGCCGGGGTCTTTCTGATCGGCTACCTGTTCCTCAACCGGACGCCGTGGGGCCAGCACGTCTACGCATTCGGGGTGAACCCCGAGGCGGCCCGCCTGGCCGGGATCTCGACCCGGGTGCTGCCGTTCATGCTGTACGTGGCCACGGGCGCGGCTGCGGGTCTGGGCGGCTCGCTGCTCGTCGCCCGGCTCAACAGCGCGACACCCGGCACGCTAGGACTGGCCTTCGAGATCGATGTGCTCACCGCGATACTGCTGGGCGGGGTCGCCTTCGGCGGCGGTCGCGGCCAGCTCAGCGGGGTGCTCGTAGGGGTGGTGTTCCTCGGCGTCTTGTCGAACGGCCTGGTCCTGCTCGATGTGAGGTCGTTCACTCAGACCCTGTTGAAGGGCATCGCGCTGGTGGCAGCCGCGGGGCTGGCCGCGCTGGTGGGACGGCTCGAGACCCGTGCTGCACTGGTGGCCCGTGCGGCCGCCTCAGTCGGCGACCAGGATTGACCGTCAGAAAGACGTGTCGGCGAACTTCACGTCCCGGTTCCGTAAGTGACCGCGTCGAGGTCGTCGTCGGGTTAGACGTCCTCCCCTCCGACCAGACTGTCGAGGGGATCGGCGAGTTCTTCCCTCTCAGAGGTGAGCGCAAGCGGGTCGGCCTCGACGATCCCGGTGACGGTCTTGCGGCCGAGTCCGGCGGCTTCCGCGATCTGTCGCAGCGAGGCACCGGCGCGGTGCGCAGTGCGGATCATGTCGTCGCGGATGGCGATCTCCTTGTCGGCCCGTTCGGCACTGAGGCCGACCACAGCGAGCGCGGCGCCGACCTCGTAGTCGGGGCCGGACCGGTACTTGTCCATTCTCGCGACAGCCGCAGCCACATCAGCGTCGGTGTAGCTCATTGCTCCTCCCTCAGACCGGCGGCGAGCTTGTCGCGGATTCCCAGCAGGATCGGGACTCGCGGTGACAGATCGCCGGGCGCCTCGGCAATGTTGAGATGCGCGACGACCATGCCCATTAGTTCCAATGCCTCGATCCGTTCCAATTCAACACGCACCATTGGTCCAACTATAACCATCTATGGCCCATATCGGACCAGCCGCTGTCAGGGTCGCTAGACAGTCAACGAGAAGGCGATCAGGGAGCCGGGTCGGCGAGGAAGTCGGTGAGGGCCTGGCGGCAGGCGATGCCGGGCCGGTCGTGTTTGGTGTGGGCCTGGAGCCTCGGGTCGAGGGGAAAGGCCGCGGGGAGGGTTTCGAGAACGGCCTTGTCCTCTAGTTCGACGGCCGTCTCGAAGTCGATGATGGCTTGCCGGTCGATTGAGTCGGCGAGGTCGTTGCGCAGCACCGTCAGGTGGACGTCGGTCACGCCGTCCTGCACCGGGCAGCACCCTTTGACGAGGATGTGGGTGCTGCCGTCGGAGTAGTGCATCCGTCCCACCTGCACGAAGGGCAACCACATCTCGGTGACCGAGTGCCTGGTGCCCGGTTGTTGCGAGGTGGGAGTGCGGGCGATCGGCATCTCCCCGTAGCTGATCGAGATGCCGAAGGAGGTTCGCTCCACCGACCCGACCGGCACACGCGGGTCTTGATCCTCGCCGAAGGAGCCCGAGTGGACGAAGGCGACGTGGGTGGAGTCGGTGTTGTTGTCGATGATCGCGGCGGCGCTGGTGTGGTAGCGGATCACTCCGATCTCGATGCGCTCGAACCGGGCGTCTTCGAACTCGGGGATGGTCGGGATCGGCGCCGGCGGCTGCGGTTCCAGGGAGACCCAGGCCATGCCGTGCGCCTCGACTGTGGGCAGCATCTGCAGGCACGCCGACGGGGGCAGCGACGCCCCCGCCTCCAGTTGGGGGATCTCGACCACGGCTCCGTCGAATCCGAACTGCCAGCCGTGGTACGGGCACACGAGCCGGCCGTCGGTGACGGTGCCCGCAGAGAGCTGAGCCCACCGATGCGGGCATCGATCCAAAGCGGAGCGCAGCCCCCCATCCGGAGTGCGCCACAACACGACCTCCGTGCCCAGCAGCATCCGGGCCGCGGGCGCCGTTCCAACCTGCGAGGAGAAAGCCACAGGGTGCCAACACCGCCGCAGCCGGGTGGACCCGCAGACCAGCATCAAACCGTCGCGGAACTCGCGGCCAACGGTCATAGCTTGGCGACGATCTTCTCGATGGTGTTCCAGTTGCGGGCCGTGGCGACGACGCCGAACCTGTTCTCAAGGTACGCGTACGACAGGGTCATCCCGTAGACGCCGTCGGGAGTCCAGACGTATGCCTCCGTGCCTTCGATGGCGATGGCCTCGGGGCTGTGGTCCTCCCCCACCAGCGCCTCCACCGCTTCGGGATCGGGCTCCTGGGAGAGGAAGGTCACGAGGTAGCGCGACGGGTCGGTGACGACTTCCTGCAACGGATTGCGCTCTAGCACCCGCCGGACCTGGTCCGCCGTCCGCACGACGCAGGCAACGTCAACTTCGAACTCGTCGCCGAGCAGCCGCTGCATGGCGCGTGCGACCTCGTCGGGGTCATCCTCCTCGGTGGCGACGATCACGTTGCCGCTCTGCAGGACGGTGGCCACGTCGCAGTAGCCGACGCCGGTCAGCTTCGACCTGAGCTCCGCCATCGGCACCCGGTTGCGGCCCCCGACGTTGATGCCCCGAGGCATCACGAGATACCGCCCGGTCATCGACGCCGCCCCTCTCCCACTACATCGCGGTCGGCGATCCCCACCGCTTCGAGGATGATGCTCATGTCCCTACCTTGTCACCGGGACCGTCGTGACGCCCACCGATGACCTCACCTGTCACCAGGCCCACACCGACGGGACCAGCAGCGCCTGGTCGGTCGTTGATGGGGCCGGCGGAGCTCATCGGGGTTCCTATGATGCAAGCGTGGATAGGCAGACGGCTACCGCTCAACGGGACGACCGGTGACCGTGCCGGCCGTGCAGGTGCGGTTGGCGACGCCCGGCGACGAAGTGGAGGTAGCGGCTTGCATGGCCGCCTTCCGGGACCTTCGGGGCCAGGACGAGCCCCCAGATGAGGCGTTGAGTCACGGCGTCCGCCACATGCTGGATCGCGGACTGGGTGAGTTCCTCCTCGTGGGCCGGCCGGCGCATTCCTACGCGCAGCTTCGCTATCTCTACTCAGCGTGGCTGGGAGGCGACGCCTGCTGGGTCGAGGACGTGTACGTGGGCGACGAGCACCGCGGGCTCGGCGTGGGGCGGGCATTGATGAGGGCTGTCGAGTCGCGTGCCCGCGAACTGGGCTGCGTGCAACTGCAGCTCGACGCGAACGAGCGCAACGAGATCGCGGTCGCGTTGTACGAGTCCGAGGGCTACAGCGCCACCGGCGCGACCTGGGACGGAGGGCGGTATCTCTTCTTCCGCCGCGAGATCCCGCCTGCCGACACGACATCGGTCAGCGACGTTCCCCGACCTGATCAGCGCCGATTCGCTCACCCGTCAGGTTCTGTTCGGCGGGTGGGGAGGATGATTCTGGAGGCGACCTGCGTGGGCGTCCCCGTCAACCTGCTGTGGTGCGGTCTAGGAAGTGTTCGAGGCGGGCGGTGAGGACTTCGGGCTGGTCGATCGGGATGAGCGTGCGGCTGTCGTCAACCCACACCAGTTCGGCGTTGTCGAAGTGCTCGGCCAGGCGCTCGGCGTGCTCGGGCGGCATCAGCTTGTCCTCGCGGGCCCACACGACGAGCACGGGGCCCGTGAAGGCCCGCTGCTGCTCGGCCCATTCGAGCAGCTGCTTCTTCTTGGGGACGCTGCGCAGGTACTTGTCGAGGTCGCGGCGGATCCTGGGCTCGTGGCGCAGCGGCTCGATCCAGCTCATGAACTGCTCGTCGGGGACCCGCTTCTTCGACATCCCGCCGAAGGTGACCGGCAGGTGCCGGATCAGCCGCGGCCGCAAGAGCTGCGACGTTAGGAAGGTGCCTCCCGGCACAGATGCGTTGAGGCACAGCAGCCGCCCGGGAAGGCCCGGCGGATAGTTGTCGAAGGCCTCACAGGACACCAGAACGAGGTTGGCGACCCGTTCTGAGCCGCCGGGGCTGATCACGAGCTGGGCTCCGCCCCAGTCGTTGCACACCAGCGTGACGTCGCGCACGTCGAGCTCGTCGAGGAAACCGGCGATCATCCGGGCCAGCGATCCGAGGTCCAAGTCGGCGTCGACGGGCATCGGCGTGCGGTGAGCCCCGAAGGGAAGCTCCGGCACAATGCAGCGGTACCGGCCCCGCAGCCTGTCGACGACCCCGTTCCACAGCGTGCCGTTCATCAGCACCCCGTGAAGAAGCACCACCACCGGCCCGTCCCCACCAGTGTCCGAGTACATGAACCCAGCCGACGCCGGACCGTGGAGTTGTGGGGAACCTCGGAACCGGTCCCGCTGAGCGGCTTCGGTCACCCGGTGCGCCGTTACGGCTCGGTCCAGTTGCGGACGTAGTCCCGCTGTGGTGCGGTCTGCGGCGAGCGGGGTTGGCGGTACCTCTTCTCCATTCCCTTCCACCGCTCCGCGATCGCGGCTAAGGCCTCGTCTCCCGTCATGCCGTGGCGCACGAACCAGCAGCCGACCACGGTGCCGGTCCTGCCGATGCCGCCCCAACAGTGCACGTAGACGGTCTTGCCGTCAGCCAACGCCTTGTCGATGGCGCCGAGGATTCCCGCTGTCAGCTGCCGACTGCGCGGCACGCTCATATCGACAATGGCATGTAGCTGATGCACGAACTCGGCGCCGAGCCGGCCGGCCTCCTGCGCCGCGATCGCGGCATAGGGCTCCAGCCCCTCGTCCTGCTGGGTCAGGTCGATGAAGCAGTCGATGCCCGCTCGCAGCAGGGTCCGCAATCTGGCCGCGGCCTCGCCGCGATCCCACGCGCCCGGATACTCCCCCGCCGCGAAACGGCCCGGCTCGACCCAGTAGGTGTTCGCCAGCGGCCGATCACCTCCACCAGACCTGCTCATGTCTACGGCTGCTCCCGCTCGCTTGAAACCCGCCCCACACCTTGCGGTGCGAGGCCTTGCCGCACTCTATGGGCGGGCCGGCAAGCCCCCCAAGGCGTTCTGGCAGCCAACTGGCTACTGCCGAGCGCCGGATGCTGCATGGCGTCGAGCCCGTCGATGGGGCGATCTACTAGATCGGACCGCCGACCGCTCGGGTAGCGCGACACAGTTCGCGTTAGAGGGCAGATAGCAAGTCCGCCACCAGAGCGGCGAACGAGGCGGCAACCGTGTCATGCGCGACGCCCGGTCCCGCGGCGCGGACTGCCATGGCGACCCCGGTCGCATTAACGCTACCGAAGAGCGGATCGAGATTCCTGATCGCGTCGGCTGTCACGGCGGCGCTCAACTCATGGGAGCCGAGCTGGACCAAGCGTCTGGCCAGGAAGTCAGTGTCGGTGGTTTGGAGCAGACGGAGCAAATCGAGAGCGTCCTTGTCGGCGACGCGGTCGTTGGCACTCGTGCGTTCGGCGATCTTGTGGACCTTGGCCACCACGAGCGCTCCCTGTCCTGCGACGTGCATGGTGACACTGCGGTCATCAGACGGCTCGAAGGCTTCGATCGCCATCCGTTCTCGATCGATCAGCGCTGCCTCGAGGCCCTTGGCGCGACGGGCGACACGCTTGCCGTGCGCGCCGAGACGAGCACCGCGTGATCCAGGGCCGGCCAGCGCGTCAGGCACCATGAGATCGACGTAGACGCCGTCCCGGCTGACCCAGCTGCCCGGATGCTCACGGATTGTGAAGCCGCTTCCGGTCAGCAGTTCCTCCAGCAGAGGCGAGTCGGCGAGACCGACTGGTCCGATGGCGAGGTCGGCGTCGGTCGTGTAGGGGGCCGCCGCATCGAACAGGTCGGCCTCTCCGCTGTGGAGGTAAACGGCCTGTGCGCCCACGAGCACTACCGAGTCGAGGTGTACGGCGATGGCGTCGGCCGCGTCCAGCAGGGCTCGGCGGGCGCGGACGTACGGGATGTCGGGCTCGTCAGGCATCTTCGTTGTCCTGCATCCAGCGGAGCAGCTCCTCGCCTTGTGGCGGCTCCCGTCCCGGTCCCGTCAGCAGATCCACAGCAAGCTGGCCGAGGGCGACGCAGCGCAGCCCGTCACGGGTGACAGTCCGGTCAAACACGACAGGGTCGAATGGCTCCAGCAGCACCACGTTGGCGCCGACGTCAGCCTCACGGAGCCCGAGCCGGTCCGCGGCCTCGTAGGCATCCTCCACATAGATGGCGGCAGACCTGGCCGGCGCGATCGGATCGAAGCGTTGCGCCGCGAACGCCCCCGTCGCGGCATAGCTCAACCCGGACTCCCTCAGCGCCTTCTCCAAAGCCGGCAGCCCGCGAGGCTCGAGCCACGTCGTGGCGTTGTTGGAGGCCGTCTGGTCGTAGTCCTGGGCCCACCTTCGGATCGCCGCCCGCCAGTCCACTTGCAGCACCGGCCCCCGCCGCATGCGCACGACGATGTCGTCTCGCTCAAGCAGCTCCAGCACCCGCGACAGCGTCGCCGCCGACGTGCCCGTGGCCGCCGCGAGCTCTCTGACCCCGAACGGCGGCGTGCTGTCGATGATCGCCCGGACAGCGCGCGCAGCTCCCCGGCCTCGAAGCGACTGCAGCTCATCATCCTGGGGCCACGGATCCCGGTCGGCTCCCGACATGAAGATGAACAGCCCTGGTTCGGACACCTCGATCCGGACGTTGCCCGTGATGTCCATGTACCCAACGCCGAGACTCTCCAACAACTCGCGCGAGCGGGGCGACAGATAGGACGAAGCCACCACCGGGACCGCAGCCGGCGCCTTCTGGCTGGCCACCTCTGAGACCTGCTGGGCAGCCCAGCCCACATCGCGGGGCTCCATCCTGCGCTTGACTTCCACCGCGAGAACGGCGCTCTCGCCGCTCGGGGAAGCGATGTCCGCGAGCAGGTCGAGCCGAGCGCGTCCAACACGCATATCGTGCTCGGCGCGCAGCGACCAACCCGAGGGCAGACGCTCGGCTAGGAGCTGTTCGACGCGGCGAACGATGAGGATCTCACGAGGCGGAAGGTTGCTTGGCATTGACGAACCCCCATTATCCGTGTCTCTGCTTCGAAAATTGTACTGTTTCAATGCTAGTGAAACAATCTAATTTCTAAAACGCAATGCGGCAGCGCCTACACCAGCGTGCCCAGGGGCACCGCGGCTATCCGGTCGCCGATGCGGAAGGCGGTGACACCGGGATGGACCACGAACCCGGCGCGGAAGGCGTCGCCGAGACGGTCGCGCAGAGTCGCCAGGTGGCGGGCGTCGGCCGGGCCCACCGCCTGCGAGAGCTTCGACTCGAAGGCCAGGACGCTCCCGTCGGGCAGGTCGGCGACCAGATCGATCTCGTGGTCGCCGCCGGCCGACCGCAAGTGGCCGAACCGCCAGCCCAGCCCGAGCGCTTCGGCGGTCGCTCTGATCTGACCCACTACGACGCTCTCGAAGAGCTCACCGAGACGCGCCCGGTTCCCGCTCAGCACGGAGGCCGTGTCGTGATGGTCTGCGGCGGCGAGCGCGGGATCGACCAGGTGCCGCTTGGGCCGCTTGGTCAGCCGCTTGAGCCGGTTGTGGGACCACCCGGGCAGTTCCTCGATCAGGCCCAGCCGGTCGAGCAGGTCGTGGTAGGTCTCGCCGGTGGCCTTCGCCACCTCCGCGGCGTGGTGGATGGTCGCGTGCTCCGCAGTGGTGCCGACCGACGCTGCGTAGGCGCGCACATAGCGGCGGAGCTTGCTCACGTTGCGAAGCGTCGAAGCGATCTCGGCCAAATCGCGTGCCACCGACAGGTCAAGGTAGGAGCGCAACGCCTCCTGATGGTCCGCCGGAGCCATTGAGAGGTACCCGGGCAGGCCCGACTCCACAGTCGGGGCCACCTGCTCCGCCGGCGAGAAGGTCGAGCGGGTGCCGCGGCCTGCCTCGACGCCGTACTGCGCCAAGTCCGCGAGCGCCACAGACGGTTCCTCTCCCCGCCTCTCGGAGAGCGTCATGGGCCGAAGACGCACCGGGAGGATCCTGCCGGCTCCGGCGTGTACGTCGGCTGCGACCGCTGTCCGGGCCGACCCGCTCAGGATGAACCGGCCCGGCGACCGGTCGTCATCGATCATGCGCCGCACCGCGTCCCAAACCGCCGGGACCCGCTGCCACTCGTCGATCAGCACCGGCCCCGGCAGCGACCCGATGGCGGCCTCCGGGTCGTTGGCCACCAATTGGGCCGTCGGCGGATGGTCCAAGCGGAGTGTCGTCTCCGCGAGCCGTCGAGCGGTGCTGGTCTTGCCCGCGCCTCGGACGCCCTCCAGTAGGCAGGCCGGATGGACCTCAAGCAAGCGCGCCAATCGTTCGTCGACGTGCCGCCGTAGATACCTCATACATAAAAGACTAACAGACAATCCATATAATGGATGACCGGCTATTGGTTTCACCGAAGACCCCGGTGCTGTGCGGCGTTCGAGTGCCTTCAGGTGTTGACACGGCAGGCCGCCCACCGACACGTCGTCGGGCTGTTGGGCCATCGGTGGTCCTCAGTGCTGATATCGCTCACCGCCGGGCGCGGCAAGGACAGCGACGCGCCAACCGAACGTGGAACGCCGCCGATCTATCTGACCGGCGGCGTGCAGTGAGACTGTCTGTTCAGACTGGTTTCACGTTCCGAGCTTCGTCGCCCTTGCGACCGGGCCCGATGTCGAATTCGACCACCTGCCCCTCTTCAAGGGTTCGGTAGTTCTCGCCAACGATGTTGGAAAAGTGGACGAATACGTCATCACCATCGTCGCGCGAGATGAAGCCGAAACCCTTTTGGCTGTTGAAAAACTTGACAGTTCCTCGCATTATTTCTTTCTCCTGCCACGGGACCTGGTAGCCAGTGGGCTGTGAGCCTACGCCGAATCGACACCGAAACGGCCCTCCGGCCGCGCAGTTGCTCCTGAACTGGCAGTCTGCACCCATGGCGCGCATCGAGATCATCCCCGACGACTCCTGGGACGGCGACCTCGTCGAGATCCGCTCCCGGGTCGTCGATCCCACCTACGGCCGGGTCGACCACATCATGGCCGTTCACTCGCTGAACCCCCGCTCCATGGCGGCCCACATGGCCCTGTACGAGTCGGCCATGACCGGCACGGCCACGCTGCGCAAGGTCGAGCGCGAGCTCATCGCGCTGGTGGTGAGCCTCGAGAACGACTGCCACTATTGAGTCGTCCACCATCGGCGCGGTCTGCGCCGGCTGATCGGAGACGACGAGCTCGTCGCCGCGGTCGAGCACGACTGGACGACGGCGCCGCTGTCGCTCAAGCGCACCGCCATGCTGCGATACGCGGTCAAGCTGACCAGGACGCCGGGCGCGATGAACGACGCCGATGTCGACGACCTGCGCACGGTCGGCTACTCCGACCGCGACATCCTCGACATCGCCGAGGTCGTCGGCTACTACGCGTACGCCAACCGGATCGCGGACGGCCTCGGTATCGAGCCCGAATCCTGGATCCCCGACTGATCCGCTCCGGATCCGTTTCGGGGCGGGCCGCTCGATCAGAGCTTCCTGACCCGGTCTCCGACGCGGATCGCAGCGGGATTCACGACCTGGGTGTTGACGCCTCGAAGTCTGAGCCTGGTGCCGACCTCCGAGTTGACCCAACGCTGCGCGGCGAGGCCGAAGCGCTGGATGAACTTCGTGCACCCGGTGTGGGGCTTGGCCGTGATCTCAACCACCGCATCCCCCACCCGCAACCTGGTGCCCGCAGGAAGGTTGTCCACCCCGAGGTCGAGATCTACATAGAGCTGGTCTCCGGCCAGCGGCCAGCGCTCGACCGGGCCGGCCGCCACCTCCAAGACACGCGAGTTCATGATGGTCAGCTGGGCGAGGACGTTGGCCGAGCCGTCGTCGGAGAAAGGATCGCCTCGCGCGGCCCAGCAGTCGCCCACCAGGCCCGCCTCCGGATCGAGGACACCCTCTTCAAGGGTCTCACGCATGTCCTCGCTGGGGCGGCGCACAATCAGCAGAAGCTCCCCGTCATCAGACGGCGCCTCGCGGATGTGATCCAGGCCAGTCTCAAGTTCTTCGGGAGTGCGGTTCGTCATGGCCTAAGAGGCTAGGGCCTCAGGCTTCCGAGGCTCGCAGTACTGTGAAGTCGTGGGTGCGTGGTTGCTGGCCGCTGCGATGGCACTCGCGCACGGGCTGCTGGCCGTGTTCCTCATCGTGGGCGTGCCGTTCGCCGCCCGCCGGCTCCGGCTGATGAAGTGGTACCTGGTCATGCTGGTGCCGACCGCGATCGTGAACCTCGGACGGTTCCCGTGCCCGCTGACGGTGTGGGAGAAGGACCTCTGGCGTCTCGCCGGCGAGACGCCGTACCGGGGCGGCTTCATCTCCCACTACTTCGTGAAGCCGTTCCACTCCGGTGGCCTGGGCCCCACCGGCGAGGACGCCCTGCTCATATCGGTGGTGGTCTGGTGCCTGGGATGGCTGGCGTACTCCGCCGTCTGGCACCTGCGGCAGCGGGCCCGCGCCGCCCCGCAGTCCGCCACGCCGGCACTAGACACCCACACCGGGACCTGAGCCGAGTAGGGAGTGACCGTGGAGACCACATCTGAGGCAATGCTGCCGGGGCGGGCGCGGGAGCTGGCGACCGACGACGACCTGTACGAGGCTCTGCGGGACTACTGGCACCCGGTGGCCTACGCGTCAGAGCTGGCCGGCGGCGGGCCGCTCGCGGTGACGCTGCTGGACGAGCCGCTGGTGCTGGCCCGCATCGAGGGCGGGGTGTCGGCGTTCCGGGACATCTGTGTGCACCGGGGCACCGCGCTGTCGCTGGGCTCCGTCGACGGCAACGGCCTGCGCTGCGGCTACCACGGCTGGACCTACAACGGCGAGGGCCGCTGCACCAAGATCCCGGCACGTCCCGAACTGAAGATCCCGTCGCGGGCCCGCCTCACCGCCTATGCGGCCGCCGAGCACCTGGGGCTGATCTGGGTCTGCCTCAGCGGCGACCCCGTCTACCCGCTGCCGGAGAACCCCTACTTCGGCGACGAGTCGATCCGCATCGTCGAGGTCGAGCCGTACAACTGGAGGTGCGCGCTCCCCCGCCGGATCGAGAACTACGTCGACTTCGGCCACTTCGCCTGGGTCCACGATGGTGTGCTGGGCGACTCCGCCCATCCCGAGGTGCCCGATCACTCCATCGGACGGCACCGCAACGAGTTGCGCTTCGAGCACCCCCACATGGCCGAGCCGCCCGACTCCGGCAAGAACAAGAGCCTGGAGATCGACGGGGCCGTCGAAGTCAAGCTCGACTACCGGCTGTTCATGCCCAACACCATCCTGCTGGACCAGTACATCGAGTCGGTCGACCAGCGCTACCTGCTGTTCTTCAGCGTCTGCCCAACCGGCCGCAAGACCTGCCGGTGCTTCACGTTCATGGGCCGCGACTACGCCTTCGACGAGGCCACCGACACCGAGATGCTGGACTTCAACGCGCTGGTGATCGGCCAGGACCTCGCCTTCGTCGAGTCCCAGCGCCCCGAGGAGCTCCCCGTCGACCTCACCGCCGAGCTGCAGATCGCCGGCGTCGACCGGGTCGCCATCGAGTACCGGCGGTGGCTGCGCCAGATCGCCCGGGGCGCTGACACGGCCCGTCGAGCGGCCGGGCACTGACGCCCGACCACCCGACCGCTGCTTGACTGGCCGTCGGCTGCCGGTTCAGTCCGATCGCGGCGTGCCAGCCGGGTCCGGCTACCGGATGGCGCGGCGCAGCACGAACTCGTAGAACCCGTCCCCGAGCCACTTCCTGACCAGCAACGCCGGCCGGCCCAACATTCCCTTCACGTACCGGCGGCGTGGCTTGGCTGTGGTTGCAGCCTCGACGAACACCTCGGCGAGCACCCTGGCATCGGTGCCGCGGTCCATGACGCGCGAGTTCTTCCTCATCCTTTGCAGCGGCTCGATCTGAGCCCGGTAGGCGGAGTCGTCGGCGACGTTTCCGGCCATCTGGGCGCCCGCCACGTCGCCGAACTCGGTCTTGATCAGGCCCGGCTGGACGAGGACGACGTCGATGTTGAACGGAGCGGTCTCGAGTCGCAGGCAGTCCGACCAGCCCTCCAGGGCGTGCTTGGTGGCGTGGTACCAGGCCCCGAAGGGCGAGTAGACCTTGCCGCCCACCGAGGAGACGTTGACGATCCGCCCCGAGCCTTGCGCCCTCATGTGGGGCAGGACGAGCTGGGTGAGGTGAGCCAGACCGAAGAGGTTCACCTCGAACTGGTATCTGGCGTCGTCGAGCGGGATGTCCTCGACCGGCCCGTACAGCCCGAAGCCGGCATTGTTGATCAAGACGTCGATGCATCCCTCGCTCTCGATGATCTGGCTCACGACCCGCTCGTTGTCGTCGCCGTTGGTGACATCCATCTCCACCGCGGTGACGCCGTGCTCGGCCAGGTCCGCCATACGGTCCAGCCGGCGGGCGCCGGCGTAGACCCGGTGGCCGTTCCCGGCCAGCAGGATCGCCGCCTCGCGACCCATGCCCGAGGATGCTCCGGTGATCAACACAACCTTGCTCACTGCTCTGGCTCCTCCTGCATTCGTTCGGCCGACGACGACTCTGCGTGGCGGACATCGGTCAACCTACCCAACCGCCTCCCGTCAGACTGCTGATAGTGCGCGGTGCATCGCCGCCATGCCAGCATCTTGGGCCAACGCGGTGTGCAGTCCTCGCCCGCAAGGGACATGACGTATCGACGAGGAGAACCGGTGGCTGACGACGACGCCATCTACGACGACGGCTTCCGCCTGGACAGCGGGCTGGCCGGGGAGGCGCTCACGATCCCGTCCGCGAACCCGAGGAACTTCCATCAGGCGATCTCCGAGACCGACGCCATGCCCCGCCAGGACCTGTGGGCGAAGCTGTTCCTGCCGAAGGGTGCCGGTCCGTTCCCGGTGGTGATCGTCGCCCCGGGCAGCCTCGGGCTCCAGCAGCACCACATGACGATCGCGACGGCGATCACCGACGCCGCTGTCGCAGCCTGTGCCATCGACCCGTTCAGCACTCGCAGCGTCGTCACCACCGTCCACAACCAGGTCCAGTTCTCCTTTGCGGCCAGCGCCTGGGACGTCCTCGCCGCCGCCGAGGTCCTCGCGGCCCGCCCCGACATCGACGAGGCACGCATCGGCGCGCAGGGCCACAGCCGGGGCGGCTCCGCGGTTCTGAGCGCCGCCTCGGTGCACCTGGCGGCAGCCGCGAGCGCTCCCAAGCTCGTCGGGGTGTACGCCGCCTACCCGTGGTCGGGACAGCAGTTCCTCGACCCCTCCGTCGGGCCCACCCGCGTCCGGGCGATCATCGGCGACCGCGACGACTGGTGCCCGCCGGTGCAGGTACAGGCCCACATCCACGCCATCGGGCTCACCGGCGCCGACGCGACCGTGCGGATCGTGTCCGGCGCCAACCACAGCTTCGACCGCACAACCCCCCTCGAGTACATCTCGGAGGCCTCGGTGACGCCCGGGGCGCCCACCTTCTACATCGCGAACGATGGCGCCTTCATCCTGCCGACCGCCAGCGAGCCCGACCCGGAGCTGGAGGACCGCGACGGCTTCCTCTACTCAATCGAGGCCGGCTTCGGGGTCCGGGGCGCCCGCATCTCCGGCAACCCCGACCTGGTGCCGCTCTTCTACGACGACATGATGAGGTTCTGGACCGACGTCATGGCTCCGGCCGAGACTTAGAAGATCTCTACGTCAGTTCGTCCGCGACCGGGAAGACGTTCGACGTCATGCCCCCGTCGACCACGATGTTCTGGCCGGTGGTGTACGCGCCGTCAGCGGAGGCCAAGTACGCGTAGGTGCCGGCGACCTCGGTGGGGAGACCGAGACGGTTCATGGGAACGATCGGCCAGCTCTCCCGGGCCGCCTCCATGGCCTCCTCGCTGCCCAGCAGCGCAAGGGACATCGGGGTGTCGAGCGGGCCGGGACTCACGCAATTCACCCGGATGTTGTGCTCGACAAGCTCGATCGCCATCGTCTTGACGAGGCTGATGATGCCCGCCTTGGAGACGCCGTAGTGGGCGTCTCCGGTCGATGCGGCCACGCCCGAGATCGACGCGGTGTAGAGGATCGCGCCGCCGTTGCCGGCTGCCACCATCGCCCTCGCTGCCGCCTGGCCCAGCACGAACGACGCCGTGAGGTTGATGTCCATGATCCGGTGCCACTCCTCGAGTTCGAGTTCGAGGAACGGGTAGATCGAGTCGGCGCCAGCGTTGCTCACCAGCACATCGAGCCTGCCGTCGCCGCGTACGGCCTCGTCCACGGCCCGCTGGCAGTCTGCTGGACGGCTCACGTCACCCACCACTGGTCGGGGCTCGGTGCCGATCTCTTCGAGTTCGGCGGCAACGTCTCCGATCCGGTCAGCATCCTTGTCAAAGATCGTGACCCGGGCGGCTCCCTCCTGAGCGAACCGGTGAGCGGTAGCCCGCCCTACGCCGCTCGCTCCCCCGCTGATCAGCGCCGAGATGCCGTCAAGTCGTTTCACGTCTCGGGTTTCCTTCCACGTGTCGGGGGCTACACGGCAGCCGGTGCACGGCTCTTGAGGTCGTGGAGGGTCTCGGCGATCCGGGCCAGACCCTCCAGGATCGTCTCGGGAGCCGCCGCCAGGCTCACCCTCACGAACCCCTCCCCGCCCTGTCCGAACGCCAGTCCCGGAACGGCCACCACGCGGTGCTGCTCCACCAGCCTGGTGGCGAACGACCACGAGTCCAATCCGCTGTCGCGTATGTCCACCATGATGAAGAACGAGCCGCCGGGCGCCACGTAGCCGATCCCCTCGGAGTCGAGCAACGCCATCGCCTGGTGGCACCGTCCGGCGTACGCGGCGACCATGCCGGTCACGCAGTCCTGTGGCCCTTGCAGCGCCACCGTCGCGCCGTGCATGGAGATCGTGGCCGCGGAGGAAACGACCGGTTCCTGCAGTAGCGACAGCTCGCCGATGAAGTCGGCCGGGCCGACCGCGTACCCGATCCTCCAGCCGGTCATGGCGTAGGTCTTGGAGAACGAGTAGACGGTCAACAGCTGGTCGGAGTTCACCTGTGAGGCCACCGAGAACGGCTCGGTGTCGAAGACCACTTCGTCGTAGGCCTCGTCGCTGATGACCGCGATCCCGCGGTCCGTGGCCAGCTCGGCCACCGCGACGAGGTCGGCCGGGTCGAAGACAACCCCGGTCGGATTGCCCGGCGAGTTCAATATGAGCGCGGCCGTGTCCGGGGTGATGGCTGCCTCGACGACCGCCGGGTCCAGCCGCCAGCCTGTCGACCCATCGACTGCGTACGGAACGCAGCGGGCCCCCAGAATATGGATCATCGCGGCGTAGTTGGACCATCCCGGGTCGGGCACCAGGACATCGCCGCCCGGTTCCACCGCCAACGTGAGGCTGGTGAACAGCCCGCCGCAGGCCCCGGTGGTCACGCAGACCTCGTCGGGGCCCGCGGTTACGCCGTTGACCCGTGCGAGCTTGCCGGCGATCGCCTCTCGCAGCTCCAGGAACCCCTCGCCGGGGGCATAGCCGGTCGACCCCGCGCTCGACCGTGCCGCGGCGCCGTCGATGATGTGCTGGGGCGTGGTGAAGTTCGGGTCTCCTCCCGCGAGCTCGACCGGATCGTCGATGGTGGACGCGAGGTCCGCCATCCGCCGGATACCCGAGTGGGGGGTCTCCAGCAGATGGTCGCGTACCCGCATCAGCCGTCGTCGGGGTCGAACATGCCCCGCCCGGTGTCCGGTGGCGCAACCACCACATGCTCATACGTGAACCAGAAGTGACCGTCGGTCCTGGCGTAGCGGGGAACGTCCTCCCAGGCCTGCGCAGCCAGCGGATGCTCACCGGCGCTCGCTTGCGACTCCCGGCTCGGGTACCACAGCTCGATGAGCGCATCGACGGTTCGTTCCACCGCCATGCTCAACGTGTCGTGAACGCGCGACACGACATAGCCGGAGCTGCCCGGTATCGACGCGGAGATGGGTGCATGGGTGTTCTTCCAGTAGTCGAAGAACCCTTCGAGAGTGAAGTCATCGCGCTTCGCGGCCGTCCCGAACAGGTTGAGCCGGGAATGCTGGCCCGACGGTCGTCGGGCGACCGGCGCCAGGAACACGATCTCCTCGACACGCCAACTCGACAGCTTCGCTCCCACTGAGCCAGTCAGCTCAGCGATGATCGAGCGCGCATCGGCGCCGGCCGACTCATCGATCCACGCCTGCACCACAGCGAGGGACTCGGCGGGACCCGTGAGGGGCTCGTTCAAGCCGCTCACCGTCAAACCGGCCAGACCCGAGGAAGCCCCTTCGCCCGCAGCCACCAACTGCGCTACGGCGTCGTCGCGCTCGCTCGCCGTGACGTCGCCGTCGGCCTCGACCAGGACCACGTACTTCTCTACAGCCATTCGCTCTTCTCCCCAGTCGAGCCGTACGGCGCGAGTCCGGCGATTGAACGACGCCGGAACCGCGGTGTCAAGATGATGGCGCAATTCCGGCCGCTTGGAGAAAGCACGGCGTGACTACGGGGCTTGCGAAGGCTTCCATGGCTGACATCACGGTGTTCGTGGCCCGCACAACCAGCTCCGGGGAGGGCTCGGCCTGGTAGCCGGTCCGCTAGCTTGCACTCGGTGAGCGGCCGCGACCCGACCGGGCGGGAGCATCCCGATGGCGAGGGGCCCGCCCTGGACAGGCTGCCGGAGAACTGGAACCGGGCCCTGGCGGTGGTGGCCCATCCCGACGACCTCGAGTACGGCGCCTCGGCGGCGGTGGCCCGCTGGAGCGCCATGGGCAAGGACGTCCGCTATGTACTGGCCACCCGGGGCGAGGCCGGCATCGATTCCATGGCGCCTGAGCGGACCGGTCCGCTGCGCTCGGCGGAGCAGGTCGAGGCCGCGGCCGCGGTGGGGGTCTCGGTGGTCGAGTTCCTGGATCACCCCGACGGCCTAGTCGTCAACGGCATCAAGCTGAGACGCGACCTGGCCGCGGCCATCCGCCGTCACCGGCCCGAGGTGATCATCGGATCGAACTACCGCGATCGGTGGGGCGAGTCGGGACCCTGGAACCACGTCGATCACCGCGAGCTCGGGCGGGCCCTGCCCGACGCGGTCCGGGACGCGGCCAACCGCTGGCTGTTCACCGATGCCGGCGAGCCGTGGAGCGGCGTGAATTGGATCGCGTACGCATCCTCACCGGCGGCCACCCACGCCGTGGACGTCACCGACCATCTCGCCGAGGGCGTGGCCTCGCTGCGCTGTCACCGCGTCTACATCGAGAGCCTCGGCGACCCGGACTTCGACCCCGATTCGTTCCTGCGCGGGGGCTGCGGGCAGGTCGGCGAGGTGCTGGGCGTCGAGTTCGCTGTGGCGTTCGAGCTGATCCCGGCCTGACCGCACTCAGGGCGTGCCGCGAGGCTTCAATCCGGCCCGCGGCCCGGTTCGTGGGTCGCCAGCGACTCCAGCAGGGCGCAGCTGATCGCTGGGGCCGACGTTGTCGCCTCTGCGAGCGACGACGCATCGAAGAGGCCCCTGTCCACGGCGAGCACGGGCAGGCCCGCGGCTCGCGCCGAGGCGATGCCCGTCGGGGAGTCCTCGACCGCCACGGCAACACCGCACTCCAGCATCGAAGTCGCCAGCTCGTAGATGTCCGGGGCCGGTTTGGGACGCTCGACCTGGTCGACACCTACGACGTGTTGGACGAGACCGGCCAGGCCGGCCCGCTTCAGCGCCGCCTCCACCTCGGAGGTGGTGGAGTTGGATGCGACCGCCACCGGCGCACTGCGATCCTGCAGTGCCGTCAGCGTCTCGAGGGCGTCGGGGTAAGCCTGGGTTCTCTCCCGTTTGGCTGCGGCGAACCCGGTTTGGAAGTGCTCGCCGAGAACCGCCAACTCGGATGGTCCCAGCCACTTGCGGAAGTACTGGACGCTCTCGTCGTCTGGGCATCCGGTCATCGCCCGCAGATCCTCCAGAGACAGCTCGAGCCCGTACCGGCCGGCGAGCGAGCGCCAAACCTGCCACCCCAGTTCCTCGGTGTTCACCAGCACGCCGTCTAGGTCGAACACCACGCCAAAGTCAACGACACGGACCATGTGTCCTCCGATCGGCGGGCCAACCTAGCTCGACGGGCCCACACGACCGCCCTCGTCCTCGTGTTGATTACAGTCCGCTGACTTCGGTGAGCCAGGTTGTGAGGATCTCCAGGAAGTCGGGGGCGAACTCGCGCTTCAGGCGGGCGTACTCGTCCATGCTGCCCGTGACGGCCTCCTGGAACCCGTGGTTCGCCGAGACAATCGTCGCGATCGTGTAGCCGGGCGCGCTCGACTCGTTGATGGCTTCGGACATGGCAGTCGCGTTGGCGGCCGCGGGGACCTGCGTGTCCAGTTCGCCGAACAGAGCGATGACCGGCACTTGCAGCGCGGCGATGGACGGCCTCGGGTCGTGCTTGAAGAACGACTCGAACCAGGGGCTCTGCCACGTCGCCATCTGCTCGACGACGATGGCGTCCACGAAGGCGTCGACGTCACCGACCGCCTCCTGCGTCTGCTCGGGGAAGGCCTCGAACTGCTGCATGACCAGGGCTCGCATAGATGCTTCGGCCTGATCCCATCCCTGCCCGGTGGCGGTAGCGCGGAACACCAGCTCCTGGAATACCCGGAACTGTTCGGCCTCCTCGGCTGTGGAGTCGGAATCCTCCAACAGTGTCCGCTGCTGCGCCACGAGAATCTCCTCGGCGCTCACCGCGGGAGCGGCCAGTAGGGCCACGAAGGCGACCCCGTCGCTGCGGTTGGCCACCAATGGCGCGACGATCCCGCCTTCGCTGTGGCCGACCAGCCCGACACGGCCGGCCGCGATGTCGTGGTGAGAGCGCAGCAGGCCGAGCGCGGCCTCCACGTCGCCCGCCCGGTCCAGGAGAGTCGCCTGCAGGTTGTCGCCGGTGGAACCCCCCACGCCCCGGTCGTCGAAGCGCAACGAGGCGATGCCGGTTCCGGCCAGATGGTCTGCGAGCACGGCGAACAGCCTGAAGCCACCGAGATCGGAGTCCCTGTCCTGGGCGCCGCTTCCGCTGATCATGACGACCGCGGGGTGGGGTCCTTCGCCCTCGGGGAAGGTCAACTCGCCGGCCAGCACGATCTCGCCGTTGGAGAAGGTCACCTCCTCGCGGCGGAACGCCACACCTTCGCCGTCGCCGCCGGCTGGATCCTCGAAACGCTGCAGCCAGAAGGCCTCCACCAGTCCGGCTTGGGTGAATTCGCCCTCGATCACCCCGTCGCTCACGTCTCCGTCCCATACTGCGAGCCCGAGGGGCGACTGCAGCTCGAAGTGGATGCCGTCCCCGTCGAGGGCCAGGTTCGACAGCGGCAGACCCGAGAAGCCCTGGAGGTCGATCGTCCCTCGCAGACCCTCCTCGGATGCGACCAGCTCCACCGCGAAGGGCAGGTCGGTGGGACCCGGTATCGAGATGGCGCCCTCCCAGCGTCCCTCCAGGGCCCTGGCCGCCTCGCCGTTCGATCCGGTGTTGCTCTGGGGGTCCGGATCTGCGGGCACTGACGGATCCGGAGCCGGGCTGGTGGCTGTTGCGGCATCGACCGGCTCGACGGGTTCCGGAGCCGCGGTCGTGGCGGGGCTCGCGTCCGTCTCCTCGACCGGTTCCGGACCGGCCGATGCGGCAGGCTCAGACGATTCGGTCGCTGGCGCCTGCAGTGCAGCGTCCTGACCGCCGCACGCCACGGCGCCAAGCACCAGAACCGCGGCGAGCGCCGAGGCACTGCCCGACAAGAAAGTGTCGATCGACCTCACTGCGGACCTCAGATCTGCGTCACTCTGGACGGCCAAGCGCCAGCCGTATCGGAACGCCGTGAAGTTACGGGGGCAGACGCCAGGTTAGCGCGTGCCCCGGGCAGTCGAGCCGCGGACTATGAGCTCGCCGGGGATCAGCTCCGAAGCGGCGGGCGGGACGGACTCCTTGTCGATCTGACCTGCGAGCAGCCTTACGGCCGCGGGCACGATCTTCTCCACCGGCTGCCGCACGGTTGTGAGGTCATAGCCCCGCCAGGCCGCGGCCGGAATGTCGTCGAAACCGGCGATCATGAGGTCGCCGGGAATGTCGCGGTCGAACTCGTAGCGGGCGACGTCGATAGCGCCCAACGCGAGGTTGTCGTCGGCACAGAACACGGCGTCGACGTCGCAGTCGCCAAGCAGTGAGCGCATGGCGCCGGCCCCGGCCCCGTAGGAGTAGTGGCCAGCCTCCACGACGGCCACCAACTCACAGCCCTTGGCGTCGAGGGCCTGGCGAAGCCCGTTGAGTCTCGGCTCGCTGGTGGGGACGTGACCTCCGATGAAGGCGATCCGGCTTGCTCCCCGCGCCAGCAGGTGCTCGCCTATGAGCCGCCCGCCGACATCGTTCTCGGTCTCCACGCCGGTGACGCCGCTGCCGGTCTCGGCTCCGAACATCGACACGATCGGAACACCGAAGGAGCGGCAGTCGGTGACGACCGACAGCGTCAGCGCGGTGGAGGTCACCAGCAGGCCGTCGACCTGGTAGCCGAGCACCAGCCGGACCGCGTCGGTGACGTCATCGGGGACTTCGGTGTTGAACACGATCCCGTGCAGCTCGCGGCTCTTGAGCTCGTGGGCCACCGACCCGAGGATCTCCAGATACATGGGGTTCACGAAGTTGCCGATGAGCACCCCGACCAGGCCGGACTGCCCGCCTCGGGCCAGGCTGCTCGCCATGCGGTTGGGCCGGTAGCCGAGCTCGGCCGCGGCCGACAGGATGGCCCTCCGGCGCCCCTCCGCGACCAGGTTCGACCGGTCCACCGAGAACGTTCGCGACACCGCCGACTTGGAGACGCCCGCAGCTCTGGCCACGTCGACGGCGGTCACCAGCTTCGACGGGCGGGCGCCGCGCCGCGCCGGCGGAGGGGCCGGTCCGTCACTCACCGCTGGTCCGATCTGCTGAGCCTGCTCGCAGTGGGATGGTCTCCGGGAAGTAGCACGCGCTCACCGTGTCGCTCGATCTCTGGTCAAGGGGTGGCTCGGAGGCAGCACACCGGTCCTGGGCCTTCCAGCACCGGGTTCGGAACCGGCAGCCCGACGGCGAGTCCTTGGGGTTCGGCACCTCGCCGGTCAGGACAATCCGCTTGCGGCCCCGCTGGTCCGGGTCCGCCACCGGCACGGCATCAATGAGGGCGCGAGTGTACGGGTGTGTCGGTGCGTTGAAGACTTCATTGGTCGGGCCGACCTCGACGCAGCGGCCGAGGTACATGACCATCACCCGGTCGCAGAGGTGGCGCACGACCGACAGGTCATGCGAGATGAACAGGTAGGCGACGCCGGTGTCCTGCTGGATGGTGCGCAACAGGTTGATGACCTGGGCCTGCACGGACACGTCCAGCGCCGAGACCGGCTCGTCGCACACGATCACACGCGGCTGCATGGCTAGTGCGCGCGCGATCCCGATGCGCTGACGCTGACCTCCTGAGAACTGATGCGGATAGCGGTTGGCGTGGTCGGCGTCGAGGCCGACCCTTTCGAGGAGGTCGCAGGCGGCGCGTCGCCAGGTGCTGCGAGGTTCGATCTCACGGAAGACACGCCATGGCTCGCTCACGATCTCGAACACCGTCATCCGCGGGTTCAACGAGGCATAGGGGTCCTGGAAGATGATCTGCAGTTCCCGCCGAAGGCGTCGCAACTCGCCTCCGGCGACGCGAGTGATGTCCTGACCGTCGTACTCGATCGTTCCGGCGCCCGGCTCGATGAGGCGCAGCACGGCCTGCCCTGCGGTCGACTTGCCGCAGCCGGACTCTCCCACCAGCCCGAGGGTCTCCGACGCCCGCAGATCGAAGCTGATGCCGTCCACGGCACGCACCGGTTGACTCTTGCGCCAGGGCAGGCGGCGCGTGGAGAAGTGCTTCTCGAGGTCTGTGACACGAAGAAGCGGCGTCTCGTTGGCGTCCGGCTGATCAGACATCGACCAGTTCCTCCGCGTACAGGCAGGCGCTCGCATGACCCTCGCCGATCCCGCGCAGAATGGGAGTTACCCGTCGACAGTCATCTCGCCGCTGATCGCATCGCGGTTCGAACGGGCACCCGACCGGTTCGCTCATCAGTTGAGGAGGTGTGCCCTCGATCGGGACCAGGTCGACGGCGGGATCATCGAGCTGAGGATTCGAGGCCATCAACGCCGCCGTGTAGGGATGGAGCGGCCGGCGGTACAGATCCCCCACAGGCCCTGACTCGACGATCTCACCCGCGTACATGACGTGGATCTCGTCGACGACCTCGGCCAGCACGCCGAGGTCGTGGGTGATGATGACGAGCGCCATCCCGAACTCGTCCTGCAGGCCCGCAAGAAGATCGAGGATCTGGCGCTGGACCGTGACATCGAGCGCAGTGGTGGGCTCGTCGGCGATCAACAGCTCGGGGCTCATGGCGAGGGCGGTGGCGATCATGGCCCGCTGTCGCATGCCACCCGAGAACTGATGCGGATAGTCGTCGATACGGTCGCGAGGTGCGGGGATACCAACCCGTGCCAACAGGTCGATCGAGTGCCGGCGGGCCTGTGATCGCGATGCGCCGGTGCGCGCCCGGTACACCTCGCCGATCTGGTAGCCGACACGAAGCGCAGGGTTGAGCGAGGTCAATGCGTCCTGGAACACCATTGACATGCCGGTTCCTCGCACCGCCGAGACTTCCGAACGCGTGGCTGTCAGCAGGTCCACGTCCCGGTAGCGCATGGTCGAAGCCGAGACTCGGGCCGGTGGCTCGGGCAGGATGCGCATTATCGCCTGCATCGTTGCGCTCTTGCCGCACCCGGATTCGCCGAGGATGCCGATGGTGTCTCCCCGATTGACGCTGAGGTCGACACCCCGGACTGCGTGCACCCGGCCGGTCGGGGTCTCGAAACGAACATGGAGGCCTCGAACCTCGAGCAGGGCGTCGGTCGCGGCCGCGTCAGTGCGATCACCGACCACGCTCAGCGCCGGTTGCTCCGTGAGTTGAGAAGTGGAGACCGCATCTGACGGCTCTGAGGGCATCAGGTCCCGACGGCGGACGGGATTGAGCAGCCGCCAACGCTGCTGGGGATCCGTTGCGCTGCGGAACCACGACGCCACGAGATTCAACGACAGCGCGCAGAGCATGATGGCCACACCCGGGAAGGTGACGATCCACCATGCCTGCTGGAGGTACTCACGCCCGTTGGCGATCATGAGCCCCCAGGACGGATCCGGCGGCTGGATCCCGAAACCGAGGAAGCTCAACGACGCCTCGGCGAGAATCAGGAACGCCACCTCGAGTGTCCCGAGCACGAGCAGGGGCGAGGCGAAGTTGGGCAGCAGGTGGCGGAACATCACCCGTTTGCCGCGCGCTCCAACCGCGGTGGCGGCGCGAACGAACTCCGCGTCGCGATAGGCAAGGGCGAGCCCTCTGGTCATGCGCGCGTAGACCATCCACCGCAGCAATGCGAAGACCAGGATGAGCTTCCAGAAGCCCGCCCCGGCGAGAAACAGGATGATGAGCGCGATCAGCAGTGACGGCAAGGCCAACATGCCGTCTACCAGCCGCATGATCACCGTCTCCAGCACCCCTCGGCGGTATCCGGCGATCAACCCCAACACCACACCGATGGCACCAGAAACCAGCGCTCCCACGAGGCCCACCGAGATCGAGACCTGCCCGCCGTGCAGGACCCGGCTCAAGACATCGCGGCCCAGCTCGTCGGTGCCGAGGATGTGCAGCAGCCCGCCTTCGTTGTTGGCCGAGAACGGCGACTGGAGCCGGTTCCTGAGATTCTGATCGGTCGGGTCGTAGGGGGCGACCCAGTCAGCTCCCAACGAGACCACCGCCATCAGCACCAGGAACGCGGCGGCCGCAGCCGCGACCGGCTCGCGAATCAGGGCACGGAGGTAGGCCGTCGCGCCCAGTCGCGCCCCGCGCCCATCGCTCGAATCCGCTGCCTCCTGCGGTGGTGCGGCGGCGCTCGCGGTGTCTCTCGTCACGATGCGGCTCCGGCCACTCTCACCCTCGGGTGCAGCACGCCGTAGCTGAGATCGACCAGGAAGTTCACGATCACGACCAGCGCCCCGACCACGAAGATCGAGACCTGGATGAGCGGGAGATCGCCGCGCCGCAGCGAGTCGAAGAGCAGCAAACCTATGCCCGGCCACGCGAAGACGGTCTCGACCAGCACCGCACCGGTGAGGAGCGCGGACAGCTCGTCACCGATCATCGTGACGATCGGCACCGCGGCGTTCTTGAGCGCGTGGACCAGCACCACCCGGCGCTCGCTCACCCCCTTGGCCCGGGCCGCGACGACATACGGTTTGGCCAGCTCGTCGAGCATCGACGATCGCACGACCTGCGCGATCCGTCCCATCGGCCGCATGGCCAAGGTCAGGGCGGGCAGGACAAGGTGGTCGAGTCCGCCCGCTCCTGATGTCGGGAACCACCCGAACCGGACCGCGAACAGGGTGATCAGGATGAGACCAAGCCAGAACTGGACCACCGACACACCAGCCAGCGCGACCACATTGATAGCCCGGTCGAGCACCGATCCGGGCCGGCGGGCGGCCAACACCCCCATGACCATTGCGAACGTGACTGCGATCGCGATCGAGGCCCCGGCCAACCGAAACGTGTACGGCAGACGCTCGAGCGCGATCGGCAACACCTCGGTGCCGGAGTCGCGGAAGTCTTCCGAGGGCAGAATCGAGAAGCCGAAGCGATAGCTCACTCCGAAATCGCCCCGCACCACGTCGGCGATGTAGCTGCCGTACTGCACGAGGATCGGGTCGTTCAATCCGGTGTTCTCTCGAAAGTTGTCGAGCGCTTGCTCGGAAGCGTTGATCCCGAGGATGTTCAGGGCAGGGTCGCCGATCAGGCGACCAGACAGGAACACGAAGCTGACCAGCGCCAGCAGCAGCACCAGCGAGTTCGCCAACCTCCGTACGAAGTAGCCCATGCTCTCCTATCGCCTCTCGCCGGTCCGGATCGGGGCTGTCTTAACAGACCCGGCCCACCCACCCGCGGTTCCCGCCAGGTCACGCTGCTCGACGACGCGCCTCTCGGGAGCGGGGGTGCCACCGGCTTGCCGCCGGCGGGCTGGGTCTGGAAGCCGCAGCCGGATGACCTCCCATTCAGGCTCCGGGGGCCAGCCGCCTGCGACGTAGCGAGCTAGGACGCTGGGCTGATGTACACCACCAGGATCCGGTGGTCGACACCGAACCGGAAGTTGTAGTCGTCGTCGACCAGGTAGGCCCGGTCGACCAGCGCCAGCGGCACGATCAGGTGCTCGTTGTGGACGAACTCCACCAGGTCGGCGAGCGCGTCGGCCCGGGCCTGGCCGGTCATGGCCGACGCGGCGGCCAGGTCGGCGTCGAACTGCTCGTTGCAGTAGACGCTCGACCGGCTCGGGCCGGTCGGGTCGTCCAGGCTCGGGCAGGCGTAGTTCGCCTGCAGGGTCAGACCGAAGTCACCCGAGGGGTTGCCGCGCACATGAACCTGCATCATCTGGCGCGGGGCCTCGTCTGCGTATCCCTGGATTCGCACCCTCGGGTTGAACAGGTCGGGTACCTGCACCGCAACCGAGTTGTTGATGCCGGCTTCGCTCAGGAAGCCGCCGATCGCCTCGACGATGGACGAGATGCGCGGCGTGGTGTCGCGCCCGACGACCTCGATGTTGACCGCGTCGACGTTCACACCGTCGGCTCGAGCTTCATCCAGCAGAGCACGGGCCCGGTCCGGGTCGTAGGGATACGCCGACAGCGAGTCGTTGAATCCCACCTGCCCGGCCGCGCCGAGCTGACCCTGCGGCACCGAGGCGAGACCGACCAGATCGACCAGTCCCTCCACGTCGATAGCGACGAACACGGCCTCGCGCACCCGCGGGTCCATCAGCTCGGGAATCGAGAACAGCGAGTGATCGAGTCGGCCGTAGAGGTAGGTGTCGGACGGGCCGGCGATACAGGTCACGCCGTTGCCGCCGGCCGCGCACTCATCTCCCGACGGGAACATCGACAGCTGCGCCTCACCAGTGAGCGCGGTCGCCGTACGGACCGCGTCCTCGGCCCGGAAGATGAACTCGAGGCGCTCGAACATCGGCAGCGTGTCGCCGTAGACGTCGTCCGCGGTCCAGCCCCACCAGTCCATGTTGACGTTGGCCGTCCAGTACTGGCCGACCGCCCACTCGTCGAAGGTGTAGGGGCCGGTGCCGATCGGCTGGTTGAAGTGGGCCGCCGGGTCGTTCTCGATCTGTGCCATCGAGGTGATGCCGCCGAGGGTCATGCGCCACTCGAGTAGCGGGTCAGGCACCGACGAGGTGACCTCGATGGTCGAATCGTCGATCACCGAGGCGGTGATGTCGCCGGGGCCTGCGAACTCCTGGATGGTGAAGGCGTTGTCGGCGCTCCAGACCCAGTTCACCGCGAAGGCAGCCGACTCGGCGTTCAGCGGTGTGCCGTCGTGGAACGACACGCCGTCACGAATGGTGAATCGGATGGTCGAGTCGTCGATCACGTCCCACGACTCCGCCAGCACCGGCACCGTCGTGCCGTCGGGGTCGACCGCGATGAGCGTCTCGACAACGTTGCGCAGACCGGGGGCGTTGATCTCCTTGTAGGTGCCCTGCGCGGCCAGGTCCTGGGGCTCCTGGTTCACCGCGAACACGAACGTGCCCGAAGGCGCTGGCGCCGTGTCGGCCATATCTGCCGCATCGTCGGCGTCGCCGGCATCGGCGGGCTCTTCCGAGTCGACAGCGTCACTCGAGTCGGCCGCGCCGTCCGCATCGGCAGCATCATCGGCATCGGCGGCGTCTGCTGAGTCGCTGGGCCCGGTGTCGGCCACCTGATCGTCAGCATCGCTGGTTTCGTCGTCCCCGCACGCTGCGGCCACCAGCGTGAACGCGAACAGCAACGCAAGTATCCGTAGCATTTTTCGATCTCTCATGAGTAGCGCTTCCTCCTTAACGCTCTGCTCTGAACGAGGGTGCAAACTGTGTTATTGCAACCGGTTGCACCGTATGTGATCGGAAGCGATCCGTCAAATCCCCACGACGCGCCGCCGCCCCGTGTCGACAGCCGCCGCGCCGAGCGCGAACGCCGGGAGCTTCTCGTGCCGGCCGGCCCGGGCCGGGCGGTCATCATGAGGCTCGGGTCGTCGACTCGGCCGTTGAGATGGCACGCCACACTCTCTCGGGCGTGTAGGGCATGTCGAGGTGTGAGACCCCCAGAGGCGCTAGCGCGTCAAGCACCGCAGACTGCACTGCGGGCGTGGACCCGATGGTGCCGGACTCGCCGATGCCCTTCGCGCCGAGAGGATTGAGCGGGGTCGGCGTCTGGGTGTGGGCCGTCTCGAAGCGGGGAAGTTCCGAGGCGGCCGGTATGGCGTAGTCGGCGAAGTTGGTGTTGCGGGGATTGCCGTCCGCGTCGTAGACCGCCTGCTCGTACAGAGCCTGCGAGACGCCGGTGGCCACCCCTCCATGCACCTGTCCCTGCACCAGCAGCGGGTTGAGTATCCGTCCGCAGTCATCCACCGCGATGTGGCGCAACAGCCGCGTGTCGCCGGTGTCGGCGTCTATCTCGACCACCGACACGTGCGCGCCGAAGGGGTATGTGGCCTCGCCCTGGTCGAAGTCGGTTTCCGCGGCAAGGCCGCCCGCGGCCGCAGAAAGCTCCGCCCATGACACGGTGCGGGCTGGAACGCCCGCCACGGCCAGGCCGTCGGGGGCGACCACGATGTCGGCCACGCCGGCTTCGAGAATGTCCGCCGCGAGGAGCCGGGCCTTGTCTAGGACCTCGTTGGCTGCGGTCCACACCGCACTGCCGCCAATCTGCAGAGACCGCGATGCCACCGTTCCCTGCCCCGTGGGCACTTCGGCGGTGTCGCCGCAGATGATCCTCACCCGCTCGGCTGCGACCCCGAGGATCTCCCCGAGGATCTGGCTGAACGCGGTGACATGGCCCTGGCCCTGCGGGCTCGTCCCCACCCGGACAGTCACCGTGCCGTCGCGCTCGACAGTGACCGAGCCGAACTCCTGGTACAGGCCGCCCGCGGTCACCTCCACATAGACCGACACGCCGATACCCAGCAGCTTGCGATCACCACGGGCGCGGCGGCGAGCCTGCTCGGCGCGCAGGTCTTCGTAGCGGGCGGTCTCCAGCGCCAGGTCGAGGCAGCGGGCGTAGTCGCCGCTGTCCATGTTGGCGCCGGTGGGGGTGCTCAGGGGGAACTCGGCGGATGTGAGCAGGTTCCGGCGCCGAAGCTCGACCGGATCCATGCCGAGTTCGGCTGCGGCGAGGTCCACGATGCGTTCGAGCGAGACCGTGGCCTCGGGCCGTCCCGCCCCCCGGAGCGGGAACACGGGAGCCTTGTTCGTTATCACCGAGACCGACTCGAAGTCGACCACCGGTATCCGGTAGGGGCCCGACGCCATCGTCATAGTGAAGAACGGCAGCAGCGCACCGATGCCGGGGTAGGCGCCCACGTCGGCGGTGACCTTCGTCCGGAGCCAGCAGAAGCGGCCGTCGCTCGTCAGTCCCAGCTCGACGTCGTGGACGTGGTCTCGACCCTGGGTCATGTTGGTGAGGTTCTCCGTGCGGGTCTCGACCCATCTCACCGGACGGCCGAGACGGCGGGCCAGCCAGGCGGCCACCACGAACTCCGGGTACGCCGACCCCTTGGCGCCGAACCCCCCGCCGACCGCCGGCGCGATCACACGCACCCGATCCGGCGGTTCCTCCAGCGCGGCGGCCACGACGTCGCGGGTGTCGTGCGGCCGCTGGGTCGTGCACCACAGCGTCACGCCATCGCCACCTGCGCCGACTCCGGGAACGGCCAGCGCCGCCGACGGCTCGATGGGCGCGGCGGCCATGCGATGGTTCACGATGCGGCCCGAGACCACCAGATCGTGACCGGCCAGCGACTGCGCATCGGCGTTGACCTTGAGCTCGGAGGCCTGGTTCGACCCGTGCGACTCGAACAAGAGCGCCGCGCCAGGCGCCAACGCCGTGAAGGGATCGGTCACAGCCGGAAGCGGCTCGTAGTCCACCACCACCAGGTCGGCCCCGTCGGCGGCTGCACCCGGGGATTCGGCCACCACCGCCGCGATCGGATCGCCCACATAGCGGGCCTTGTCGGTCAGCGGCAGCCTGCTGAGCTCCGGCGGCAGCGCGATGAACAGCGGCTGGGGCGCGATGGCCAGGTCCCCTGCAGTGAGGACATCGACGACCCCCTCGACGTCCCGCGCTTCGGCGGCGTCAATGTCACCGATTCGGGCATGGGCCATGGGCGACCGCACGAAGGCCAGGTGCAGCGTCACGGCGGGAGCCATGTCCGCCACGAATCGGGCTGCTCCGGTCAAGAGGTCGGGGTCCTCGCGCCGCAGCACAGCGTTTCCCATCACCGATGCCGAGGCTAGTGTTCCCTTGAGCGGAACACAGTTCCGTTGCGCTGGGGACTGGGAGGGTCGCTCATGCCTGACGTCGTCGGCTACCGGGCCAAGATCGGGGTCATCGTGCCGTCGACGAACACCGTCGTCGAGCACGACTTCACGCGGGTGCGCCCCGCCGGGGTCACGTTCCACAGCGGGCGTTTCCTGGTCGAGGCGCCCGACCTGAGCAGCGACGAGGCGTTCCTCCACTTCCTGGACTTGATCCGCCTGACCATCCCCGACGCGGTGCGCGACATCATGACCTGCAAGCCCGACCACATTCTCATGGGGATGTCGGCCGAGACCTTCTGGGGAGGCAAGGAGGGCAACGCCGCGTTCTCGGCCCGGGTGCGGGAGATCGCCGGCGACATCGGCATCACCTCGGGAGCGGCCGCCTGCAACGCCGCCCTCGAGTTGCTCGGGGTGTCGCGGATCGCCTGTCTCACCCCGTACCAGCCGGCCGCGGACGCGCAGGTCTACGGGTACTTCACGGAGTGCGGCTTCGACGTCAAGCGGGTGCAGGGCCTGCGCTGCGAGTCGGCCACCTCCATCGCCGACGTGACTCCGGCGACCCTGGTGGAGGTGCTCAAGGAGATCGACGGCGACGACATCGATGCCATAGTGCAGTGCGGCACCAACCTGTCCATGGTCGAGGTGGCCGATCAGGCCGAGCGCTGGCTGGGCAAGCCGGTCCTCGCCATCAATGCCATCTGCCTGTGGCATGCGCTGCGCACCCTGGGGATCCCCGACCAGTTCGTGGGCCATGGGATGATGCTTCGCGAGTACTGATCCGTGACGCGTCCCCGGGTGATCGTCGCCGGCGCCGGTCCGGTGGGCTGCGTGGCCAGCGCCGTGCTGGCCGCCGGCGGCATCGACGTCACCCTGCTGGAAGCGGCTCCGAAGCTGCCGCGGGAGCTGCGGGCGTCAACTTTCCATCCGGCCACGCTCGACCTGCTCGACCGCTTCGCGGTGGTCGACGAATTGCTTCGCCGGGGGCTGGTGGCCCCTGTGTTCGCCTACCGCGACCGCCGCAAGGGCGTCGTGGCCGAGTTCGATCTGGGCGCGCTGGCCGATGTGACCAACCATCCGTACCGGCTCCAGTGCGAGCAGTTCAAGCTGTGCGAGATCGTGCTGGACGCCTTCGAGCGCCAGCGGAGCGTTGCCGTCCGCTTCGGTGCCGAGGTCATCGGCGCTGCTGATCACGGCGACGCCGCCTCGGTCGTGCTGGCCTCCGGGGAGCGCCTGGAAGCCGACGCGGTGGTCGCCGCCGACGGCGCGGCCAGCGCGGTTCGCAAGTCGCTGGACCTGACTTTCGACGGGATGACCTACGAAGACCGCTACCTCGTT
>LXNJ01000396.1_pt1 | contig 31117 bp, 23 predicted proteins | sample 809081 | NCBI WGS metagenome assembly LXNJ01 (sample SAMN04870510, study PRJNA318959) | sponge metagenome | biome: sponge; feature: marine sponge reef; material: water | host: Petrosia ficiformis | place: Greece: Milos, Mediterranean Sea | collected 2013-05-29 | depth 5-7 m | reverse complement strand
ACGCCCCCACACCCACCGGCCCGCCCCCAAACACCAGCCCAGCAGCCACACAGCCCCAAACCGTCGAACCCACAAACCCGTCGGTGGATTCAGGCTAAGGTGAGGTCCAAGACAGTTGGGCCTTCGGTGTGGCGGAGTTGGTGCTTGTTGACTTTGTGGGTGGCGGTCTTGGGGAGCTCGTCGAGGATCTCCAGATAGCGGGGCTGGCAGAAGTCGGGGAGGGTGGCCTGACAGTGGTGTTGCAGGGCGGCCGGGTCGACGGTTCGGCCCGACTCGGCCACTACGACCAGCTTGACGTCCCACTCGCCCAACTCTGAGGGCACTCCGACCGCGGCGCACTCGGCCACGGCGTCCAGGGCGCACACCGCTCGCTCGACCTCGGTCGAGGAGATCATCTCGCCCCGCCGGCGGATGGCGTCGGCGGCCCGGTCGACCCAGCGGATGTAGCCGTCGTCGGCGATGGTGGCCAGGTCACCGGTGTGGAACCACAGGTTCCTGAACGCGGCGAGGGTGGCCTCGGGCTGGCGGTGATAGCCGGTCATCATCACCCCAGGCCGGCGGGGCCTGACCACCAACTCGCCGACGGCGCCGGCCGGCACCTCATTGTCGTCGGCGTCCACCACCGCGGCCTCGTACTGGGGCACGGGACGGCCCGAAGCCTTGTAACGCATCGGGTCGTCGGGGCTGGTGGTTGAGAAGTGACCGGTCTCCGTCATCGCGAACCCGGTCACCAGCCGCAGCCCGAACCTGTCCTCGAAATCGGCTCGGCGATCCATGGGTATGCCGGCCGCGCCGTGCATCATGCGCACGCTGTGGTCGCGGTCGGCCGGGCCGGGCTCCCGGCGCAGCAAGATCGACGACACCGCCCCGACCACGCCCACCTCGGTCGCGCCCGCGGCGCGCACCTGATCCCAGAACGTGCTGGCCGAGAAGCGCGACACCAGCGCGGCCCGCCCGTCAACCACCAGGGCGGTCCCCAACGTCGAGAACCGGGCGTTGACGTGGTACAGGGGAAGCGCCGAGAACATCACGTCGTCGGCACCGAGCCCCCACTGCTCGATCTTGATGCGGGCCTGCTCAATGGGGAATGCCTGGGGCAGCACCGCGCCCTTGGCCGGGCCGGTGGTGCCCGACGTGTAGATGATGTTCATCGGGTCGCCGGGCTGCGGCGGCCTGAACGGCGGCGGCAGCTTGCCGGAGTCCCGGAGTTCGTCGTAGTCGACGAGCCTCACACCGGCGGGAGCCTGCGGCTCGGAACTGGCCACACCGGCGGGAGTTCGCGACCCGGAACCGGAGGGAACCGCGTGAGCAGCCGCAGCCGGCGCGGTCGCGAGGCCGGGGCCGCGCTGCACGACCGTCGTGAGGTCGGGCGCGGCGGGAAGCTGCTCGGCCAGCCGGTCAGCGAGCGAGCCGTCGAGTATCAACATCCGGGCGCCCGAATGATTGAGCACGTGGGCCAGTTGGTGACCCCGCAGCCCGGCGTTGACCGGGCACTCCACCGCCCCCAGCCGCAGCAACCCCAGCATGGTGACCACGGCCTCGGGACAATTGGGCGACATGTGACAGACCACCTCGCCCGCCGCCACACCGGCCCCGGCTAGCCCGCCGGCCAGGGCCTCGGCCGCGTCGATCAGCTCGGCCCAGGTCAAGAGGTCGCCGTCGAAGTCGAGAACCAACCGATCGGGATGCTCCCCGGCACGCGCCGCACATAGCGACCACAGATCCGTGTACTCGATGCCGGTCACGGCCTGCCGTCCACGGTGACTCAACTCACCTGCACCGGAACTGGCAGCAAGAGTGCCTGCATAGGGTGCAAGACGCTGCCATTTCGACGAGAGCGCGCCGGGGCCGCCGGAACTGGCAGCGAAACGCCCCCATAGCGGGCAAAACGCTGCCAATTCGCAGATGGCCGGCGGTCGATCACTTGACGACCCGGAACATGGGCAGGGTCACGCCCTCGGGGCGGTCCTCGAAGGTGGCCTCGACGCGGTCGCCGATAGCGAGGCGATCCCTGTCGGGCTCGACGATGTTGGCCAGGAGCCGGAGACCCTCCTCCAACTCGATCACTGCGACGACATAGGGCACATCAGCGGCCCAGGTGTCGTCGTAGAAGGCCACATGGACCTCGGTGAACGTCCACACCGTTCCCCGGCCGCCCATCGTCCGCCACGACAACTCGCTGCTCCAGCAGCCGGGACAGAGTTCACGGGGCGGGAAGAACACCATCCCGCAGGTGTCGCAGCACCGCATCACCAGTTCGTGGCGGGCGGCCGCCTCCCAGTACGGGGCGGTGGCGGCGTCGTTCAGGTCGGGACGGGGCTTGCCGGTCATCCGCCTCGCCCCAGCACCATGGTCGAGAACGTTGAGAACACGCCGCCGTTGCCGTGGGCCACCACCACCTCGGCGCCGTCCACCTGGCGCCGACCGGCCGAGCCCTGGATCTGACGGACCGCGTCGAGCAGGTGGAACACCCCGCCGGCATGGCCGTGCGACAGCATCCCGCCGTGGAGGTTGACCGGGCAGTCCGAGCCCAGTGCCAGCGCACCCGACTCGGCGTACGGCCCGCCCTCGCCCTCGCCGCACAGGCCCAGGGCCTCCACCCCGGCCACCACGCTGAACGTGCAGGCGTCGTGGATGTAGGCCGCGTCGGCGTCAGCAGCGGTCAGGCCCGCTCGCTGGAAAGCTCGGGCCGCGGCCACCGGCCCGCCGAACTCGTGGAGGTCGGGGGCCTGCGAACCGATGTGGTGGGTGGCCGCCGAGCCGAAGCCGAGCACCCGTGCGTACCGCACGCCCAGGCTGCGGGCCCGATCGATCGAGGTGACCACGAAGGCCCCACCCGCGTCGGAGATCAACGAGCAGTCGAGCCTTCGCAGCGGCGACGAGATCATGGGCGACGCCTGATGGTCGGCCAGGGTGATCGGGTCGCGCTTGTGGGCGTTGTCGTTGAGCGAGGCGTGGTGGCGGGAGGTCACTGCCACCGCACCCAGTTGCTCGCTGGTGGTGCCGTAGAGGTGCATGTGACGCTGGGCGAACAATGCGTAGCCGCTGATCATGGCGATCTGGCCATAGGGGGCCTCGAAGTCCTCGCCGCCGGTGAGGGTGCCCGGCGCCCGTCCCCGGCCCGAGCGTCGGATAGAGATGCCGTTCTCGCCGTAGGTGCACAGCGCGGCGGTGCACATGCCCGCGTCGATGGCTGCGGCAACGTTCAGTAGGGCGGTGTGGTGGGTTCCCGGGCCGCCCACGTCGGTGACCACCGCCAGCTCGGGCCGCAGGCCCAGGTGCTCGGCCACCCGGGCCGCGTGCAGCATCATCGCCTGGGAGTAGCCCGAGAACGAGAACACCCCGTCGATGTCGTCCTTGACCAGACCGGCGTCAGCGACAGCGGCCACCGCGGCCTCGGCCTGCAAGCTGATGGCGCTGCGCCCCGGCAGCTTGCCGATGGCCGTCTCGGCCACACCGACGATGGCGATGCCGTCCAGCACGCTCACCGGGACCGCTCCCAGATGCGGCATGTCCGCCAGGGCACCCCGCCCGTCACACCGACCGCTCCCACAACAGGCTGTCGGCGCCGTCCGGCCTGGCCGTCCAGCCAGACGGGACGGCATGCACGGCCCCCGCGATGTTGACTACCGCGGGGCCGTCGATCTCTTCGCCTGCAATCGAACTGGCAGCGTCTTGGCCCCTACGCGGGTCATCTGGCTGCCAATTCGGATCGAGCGCTCGGCCGGCTGGCGAACTGGCAGCGTCTCGCCCCCTATGCGGGTCATCTGGCTGCCAATTCGAGAGGACTTCGACCCGGGCCACGGGATCGGAGCTGTCAGGCAAACCAAGAGCAGCCGAGATGGAGTCGGGGTCGATGCCAGCATCCGTAGACCGGTGCTTCCCCGACTGGTGGTGCGCCACAACGGTGAGGCGGCTCTCGGTCACGGGCAATCGTTCCGCGGCGAGGTCGAGCCGGGCCCGAGCCACCAGCCGGTTCACGACCTCGGCGAGATCCTCATCGGGCTCGACCGCGGACTCGTAGTGCTGTTCCACTCCGGCCTCGGCCACGCCCCGGGCGCTGAACACGCCGCCGGCCCCGAACGACCGGATCCGGTCGATGCCGGCCAGTTCGGCCACCGGTGCGGCATGCAGCCCACCGGCACCACCGAACGCGTAGAGGGTGACTTCGCCGGGATCGACACCCGTTCCGACCAGCAATTCGCCGACGGCCGCGGCTGCCTTCTCATGGGCGGCCGCATGCACGAGGCGTGCCGCGGCCGCAGGATCGCCACCGGCCAATGGAGCCAGCACGGCCGAAGCCTGGTCTGCGTCCAGCACGATGTCGCCTGGCAGGGACTGCCCGTCGGCGAGCAGTCCCAGTACCACGTCGGCGTCGGTGAGAGTCGGCTCGGTTCCGCCCCGACCGAACGCGGCCGGCCCGGGCACCGCCCCGGCGCTGGCCGGCCCCACCGTCACAGTCCCGGAGTCGCTCAGCGACGCTATGGATGATCCGCCCAGTCCGACCGAGACGATCCCGGGCACGGGCAGCCGTACCCGGACGCCGCGGATCTCGGGCGCCTCGTCCATCTCGTACGACCCGTCGCGCACCAGGCCGAGATCGAGGGTGGTGCCACCCATGTCGAACGCCAGCACAGTCCCGTCGCGCCGGTCGCGGGCCTCGGCCGCGGCCAGGCCCAGCCCCGCGGCCGGTCCCGAGCTGTAGGTGCTTATGGCGGTGGTGCGCGGCATGCGGCTGAACGTGCCGTCGGAACGGGTGGCCAGCAGCGGCACCGTCAGCCCGGTCTGCTGCAGGATGCCCTCGGTGCGGTACAGCAGCTTGGCCATCGGCCGACTCAGGTAGGCGTTGAGGACGGCCGTGCTGGTGCGCAGGGCGTCGTCGGCGACATCGGCCGTCTCCCACCCCAGGGTCAACGGCATCGACCGCAAGTAATGGACGGGGTACCGGTCCTGCACAAGCTCCCGCAGCCCGGCCTCGGCGTGGCGGTGGGACCCTCGCAGGCTCACTACCGTCTGGCGCACACCCTGCTGGACCAGGTCGCGGCAAACGGCCAGCACGTCCTCGGGCGTGTCCGGCGCGACCCCGACCACATGGTCGGCCCTGACGAACACGCCCAACGCCGGGGCGGGCTCGCTCGGCCCGTACAGCGATTTCTCGGCCCCGGCCTCCACCATCAACCCGACCGGGTCGCCGGTGCCGGTGACCACGGCGTTGGTTCCGATGGTTGTGGCCAGGCGGAACAGGCTGACCCCGGCCAGGAAGTCCTCCAGGGAGCTGTCGAAGGCAGCCGCGCCCTCGGCCAGGCATGCCATCACCGAGCGGGTCAGGTCGAAGTGGCTGGTGGGGACCTTGGCCGCCACCGCCCGCTCGCCGTCGGAGAAGTAGCCGTCGGTGAAGGTCCCGCCCATGTCGATCCCCACCGAGCAGTTCGTCCTCGACCGCCTGGTCACAGCCCGACCCCGGTTTCTGCGCCGCCGAGCGCAGCCACCGCCGATCTGACCTGCTCGGGTCCGACGGTCGAGTCCAGCGGAGCGGTCACCACCTCTCCGCAATCGGCCGCTTGCGGCGTCCTCCGGACCCAGCGGGACAGGGTCCGGTCCGAGCGGAGAGCCGCCGCGGGAAGGAAGCCCAGCCCGTCCGAGCAGCCCTGCGGCGACACCCAGCGTGAGTATCCCAGCTCGGCCGGCGCGGAGACGCCGGCGATCGGACCGGTCGCCACCAGCAGCACATCGACATGCAGGTGGTCCGCGGCCCGTCGAGGAGGCCCGTGCATCTCGGCGGCGATCGAGGCGTCGATGTGCAGGTCGTCCGGGCCGGCCTCGACCACGGCCACGCGCTCCACCCCGCAGCCGGCCAGCGCACGGATGCGGTCCGCGGCCAGATCCGACGCGGCGTCGACCGCTTCGACCGGATCGACCGGATCGACCGGCAGGCCCGGGCTCCGGCCGTGCCCCGAAGCGAGCCGGGTGCCCCACCACAGCGGCCCGGACACCAGCCCCAGCGTCGAAGGAGCGCCGGGCGTGCCGGCCAGACCGCTGGCCACGGCGTCCAGGCACTCGAGGGTGGCGCCGACAGGGCCCTGGCCCCGCGGCGACTCCTGTTGCAACGGGGGGGCGCCCACCAGCGGCCGCGAGTCGAACGGATCTTGGCCCAGTTCCGCCAGCAAGGCAGCGTCCTCGGCGTCCAGCGACCAGGGCGGGCAGCACCAGGCGAGTCCTAACGCCCTGGTTCCCTCGTCGACGCAGCGGACCTGGCCGTCGAGATCGTCGGGCCAGTCCCTAGCCACGGCCCTCGCACACACCGCGGCCGGCACCAGGGCCGTCAACCGGCTCACGGCCGCCCTGCCAAGCGTTCTGTGTGCGGATACCGGCCACATAGGCCAACAACCGCACACAGAACGTGGATTCGGGTCATCGATGCCATGAGCCGTGGTCGGCGGGCGGCTCGGTCGGGTACTCGCGATCGTCGATCAGCTGCACCGGCGCCGGGAACTCGCCGTAGTAACGCAGCGCCTCGACCGGGGGCCGGAGCTGCGACCATTCGGCCACGAAGTCCGCGTAGGGCCGTCCCTGCCGCTTGCGCTCGGCCCGGATCTCGGCCCGGCGAGCCTCGGTGGCCTCGGCATCCACCCGGTCCCCGCTCGCAACCGGCACCACCCCGTACAGCCGGGAGGCCAGCTCAGGCGAGGTGATCCCGTCGGCGATGTCGCCCAGCACCGCGTCGGGGTCGCGTTCCAGCACGTCGCCGTAGCCGCCGCCGCAGCCCCGGGCCAGCACCACCACGTCACCGTCACTCACCGTCTCGCCCTCGGAGTTGGTGTGCCCGAAGGCGTAGTCGCCGGTGATGCGGCGCCGGTCGGCCAGCTCCCGCACGCTCATGGGCAGGTCGTCGGCCCCCGCGGCCATCAGCTCCTTGGCGTCGGAGCCCCGGATGATGATGCGGGGCTGGGCCGCGCCCGAGTAGCCCCCGAACAGCCCGTAGTTCTTGGTGAACCGGCTGCCGGTGCCCACCGAGTTGGTGCCCAACTGCGGCGTCCCGTGGATCACGAAGCAGTCGGTGAGGCCCACCCCGCCCCGGTACCGGCCCAGCCCGCACACGTCCTGGTCGAAGCGGTTGCGGAACAGGTACACCCACGGGAACTTGCGCTCCTGCTCCTCGGGGCCGGGGCAGTCCACCACCATGGCCCAGAAGAACCCGGCGCTGTGCTCGCCGTCAAGGTCGAAGCGGGCGCCCTGGCCGGTGGCGTTGCCGTTGGCGGGTCCGCCCGCGATCTGATTGCCGTACTGGCCGGTGCCGCCGAACTGCATGAGCAGCAGGTTCTCGGCGAAGGGCGCGGTGACCCCGGCGCGGTGGGGGCTGTCGTGCAGCATCCGCATGGCGGCCAGCAGCAGGCCCTGCACCACCACCCGTCCGGCGTGGCTGCCCGAGCCGGTGCCCGAGTCGCGGCTGGGGGCGTTGACGATGCTGGGCGGGGCGGTGAGCTTGATCGGGTCGAACAGGCCGATCGACCAGCGCAGGCCCCTGAACACGGTGGGGAACAGGGCCGCGGCCGAAGCGGCCCGGGCCAGGTGCCAGCGCAGATGGAAGGGGCCGATGCGGGGCTCGGGCGAGGCTCCGGCCATGTCGATGACCAGCTCGTCGCCTCGCTTGTGCAACTCCACGGGCAGGCGGATGATGGAGTCCTCGATGCCGATGGTGTCGAGGAACACCACCGACCGGTAGACGCCGTCGTTGAAACTGGTGATGCGGCGGCGGGCCAACTCCGCCGAGGTCTTGATCGACTGGCGCAGCCCGGCAGCCACGAAAGGCGCGCCCCGCCGCTCCACCTCCCGCAGCAGCTGCTGGCGCAGCCGCACGCACACCGCCAGGCGGGCCTTCATGTCCAGCGAGTTCTGGCGCGGGGTCCGCACCGAGTTCAACAGGAACTCGAGATGGTCGGTGTGGAACCGGGAGTCGGTGCCCACCCGCAGCGGGGTTATGTGCAGGCCCTCCTCGTAGCGGGTGCCGATCTCGGGCGACCAGCCGCCCGGCGAGCGCGAGCCGGTCTCGCCCTGATGGCCCCCGCAGGCCACCCAGGCGATCAGCTCGCCGCCGGCGAATACCGGCATCATCAGGAAGTGGTCGTAGGTGTGCACCCCGCCGGCGTCGGGGTCGTTGAAGAAGAAGATGTCGCCGTCGGCCAGGCCGACGGTGGGGTCGTCGACGTAGTGCTTGAGCACGTACTTGACCGGGCCGTAGTGCAGCAGGGCGTGCAGGATCACCCCGGTTGACATGCCGGCCAGGTCGCCCTTGGCGGTGAAGACGCCCACGCCCAGATCGCCGGCCTGGAGCATCTCGGCCATGCTCAGGTACTTGCACACGTCGCGGCCGTCGTCGATGATCGAGTCGAGCTTGTGCAGGAAGATCTCGAGGTCGACCGGGTCGAGGCGGTCGGCACCGGCCAGCTCGAGTTCGGTGGGGGACTCCAACACCTCCCGGTGCAGCACCTCGGGGTCGAGTCCGGGGCCGGGCTTCATGAGGGGGCGCCCGAAGCGGGCGATCCGCTCGTCGAGGCCCATGACAGCCACGTCCAGCAGCCGGGAGGCCGGGGTGGGGGTCATGGTCATGGGCCTGCCTCCGCAGCGGTGAGCCAGCCGGTGCGCTGCTCGTCGAGCAGGTAGTTCCAGCCCGGCGGTACGGCCACCACGGTGTCGATGTCCTCCATCAACGCCGGACCCTCGACCGCGAACCCGTCGGGAAGGCGGGCCCGGTCGTAGACAGGGGTATCGGTGGAGCCGGCTCCGGGCCAGCACACCTCCCGGGCGGCGTGCTCCGGCGATTCCCCGTTGCTCGAAGCCGCGTCGACTGGCCGGGGTCGAGCCTCCAATTGGTAGCCGGAGGCGCCGGCCACCAGCCGGAACAGCTGGACCAGGATCCCGCCGTAGGGGTGGATGGATCCGGCCCCGTAGGCCGCCGCGAACACCTCGTTGAAGGCGTCGCACACGGCCACGGTGTCCTCGGCGCTCTCCAGCAGCAGCCGGGGCGATTCGAGCCGCACGGTGTGGTGCTGCCCCCCGTAGTTCATGTCCAGCTCCAACCGCAGCTCCACCGAGTCGAGTCCGAAACCCTCCTCGGCCATGTCGCGCTCGGCCAGAGCGACCAACCCCCGCACGACCTCGTTGAAGGCGTCGGCCGAGTCGGTGTAGTCGTCGCCGTCGAAGAGTTGGACCATGCGGGTGCGCTCGTAGGTCTGCATCACCGGCATGGTGGCCACGCCGTAGGCGTTGAACTCGCTGCCGTGGCCGAAGGTGGCCACCTTGTGCACGTCGGCGTATCCGGCGACAGCCGCGGCGTGGACCGGACCGGCCCCGCCGAAGGCGAACATGGCGAAGTCGCGGGGGTCGTGGCCCTCCAGCGCGGTCTGGCGGTAGATCTCCTGGCCCATCAGGCCGTCGATCAGGCGGCGCACCCGCAGAGCCGCCTCGATCACGTCTATTCCCAGCGGGTCGGCGATGCGGCGGGTCAGGGCCCGCTCGGCCCGGCGCCGGCTCAGCGGCATGGCCCCGCCCAGGAAGCGCTCGGGGTCGATGAAGCCCAGCACCACGTCGGCGTCGGTGACGGTCGGCTCGGTGCCGCCCTGGGAGTAGCAGGCCGGTCCGGGCATGGAGCCGGCGCTGCGGGGGCCGACCCGCAGCTCGCCGGTATCGGTCAAGTGCGCAATGGAGCCGCCCCCCGCGCCGATCGAGTAGTTGGCGATCACCGGCAGGTGCACCCGCCAGCGGTCGATCACCGGGTCGAACTCGTAGTTGCGGTCCTGGCCGTCGATCACCAGACCCACATCGAAGCTGGTGCCGCCCATGTCGGCGGTGATCACCCGGTCGAGACCGTAGTCGCGGGCCATGACGGCCGCACCGGCCAGACCGGCCACCGGCCCACTGCCCAGCAGGTGCAGCGCGGTGGTGCGGCTGGGCGAGGCGACCCCGCCGATGTTGCGAGCCACCAGCAGCGGCTTGCGGCATCCCAGGGCCCGCAGCCGGTCGCCGAGGTCGATGACGTGCTCCTCGGTGTCGGGGGCCAGGAAGGCGCTGAGGATGGTGGTGATGCTGCGGCGGTACTCGTCGAGGCGGGGGGCCACCTCCGATGACAGCAGCACCGGGCAGCGGCCCAGCACCGAGTCGGGGTACTCCCGCCGCACGATCTCGGCCACCTGCTGTTCGTGGGCCGGGTTCATGAACGACCAGGCCAGGCACACCGCGATGGCCCGCACGCCCTGGCGCACCAGATGGTCGACCGCGGCCAGCACGTCGTCGGTCCGCAGCGGCATCAGCACCTCGCCGAAGCAGTCGATGCGTTCCCGCACCCCCACCCGCAGCGGCCGGGGCACAAGATCGTCGGGCCGCTGGGCCCGGGTGCGGTCGATCTGCACCTCCAGGGGCATGCCGTCGGCCCACGACCGGGAGCGGGCCACATGCACGGTGTCCTCCTGGCCCGCGGTGGTGATGAGGCCGACTTTGGGGCCGGTGCGCTCGATGAGGGCGTTGGTGCCCACGGTGGTGGAGTACTTGACGGCGTCGGCGGCTGCGAAGGCGTCGGCCGGCTCGCAGCCGAGCCGCCGGGCCGCCTCGCCGATGGCCGCGATCATCCCGTCGGACAGGTCGGCATGGGTGGTCAGCGACTTGCCGGTGGCCTGGCGCCCTCCCAGCACCACGAAGGCGTCGGTGAACGTCCCCCCGATGTCCACATCGAGCAGGCTCGGCCCGGTCGGGTCACCCGACGGCATCGAGGTCGAGTTCTATGTCGTGGGTTATGGGATGGCCCGGGGGCAGGTACTCCACGTCGAACATCACTGCGCACGATGGGCAGTAGAACTCGACTATCCGGCACCATTCAGGATGGGGGCTGAACCCGAACTCGGTGGGAGGATCGAACGGGACGTGGATCTCCCGAGGGTCCCGGTCGTACGCCAGGCAGCCCTCCTTGTAGTTGCGCTCGGCCGGGCCGAGGTCGTGGCCGCACCGGTTGCACACCCAGCGCCGCGAGGCCACATCGAGATCGAGCGCCTCGGTAATGCGCCGCCGCCCAGCGCCGGAGTCCGTGGCCACGCAGCGATCCTCCCCCGTCGCCCCTAGTGGCCGGATTGTATACCGCCGCCCCTGAGCGGGCCGCAGACCAGCGACCCCGAGGACATCCGGCAGCTCGGCCCGAACCTGCGGATCCACCGCGTTTGAGCGACGCAGCCCGGCTGCGTCGGGCCACACTGGTGACGTGAGCAACGACCTGGTCACTTCGACTGATGGCGAGGTCCGCCAGCAGGCGGGACGGCGGCGGACCTTTGCGATCATCTCGCATCCAGACGCAGGCAAGACCACGCTCACCGAGAAGTTCCTGCTCTACGGCGGGATGCTGACTGCGGGAGCGGGTTCGGTGAGGGCCAAGGGCGACCGCAAGGCAACCGCCTCGGACTGGATGGAGCTGGAGCGCCGCCGGGGCATCTCGGTCACCTCCGCGGTGGTGCAGTTCGGCTACCGGGACCGGGTGCTCAACCTGCTGGACACGCCGGGCCACGGCGACTTCTCCGAGGACACCTACCGGGTGCTCTCCGCGGTGGACGCGGCAGTGATGGTGCTCGACGGGGCCAAGGGCATCGAGGCCCAGACCCGCAAGCTGTTCGAGGTGTGCCGCAACCGGGAGATCCCCATCGTCACTTTCATCAACAAGTGGGACCGCCCGGCCCGCGACCCTCTCGAGCTGCTGGACGAGATCGAGGACCAGCTCGTGCTCGACCCGGTGCCGGTGACGTGGCCTGTCGGCGATGGCGACAGGTTCAGCGGCCTGATCGACCGCCGCAGCGGCCACTTCGTACGGTTCACCCGCACCGCGGGCGGCACCACCGCGGCCGAGGAGGAACTCGTCGAGCCGGAGCGGGCCGAAGCCGAGGAGGGATCCGCCTGGCACGAGGCCCGCGAGGCTGTCGAGTTGCTCGACGCGGCCGGAGCCGAACTGGACGTCAAGCGCTTCGAGGCGGGCGAGCTGTCGCCGGTGTTCTTCGGCTCGGCTCTCACCAACTTCGGGCTGCGGCTGCTGCTCGACGCCATCGTCGAGCTGGCCCCCGCACCGGGCGCCCGCCTCGACGCCGACGGGGATCCGCGTCCCGTGGACTCGCCCTTCAGTGCCTCGGTGTTCAAGGTCCAGTCCAACATGGACCCGGCCCACCGCGACAGCATGGCTTTCCTGCGGGTGTGCTCGGGCCGCTTCGAGCGGGGCATGGCCGTCACCTGCGGGAGCACCGGCAAGACGCTGGCCACCAAGTACGCCCACACCGTGGTGGGCCGGGACCGCAGCACCGCCGAGGAGGCCTGGCCCGGCGACGTGATCGGCCTGGTAAACGCAGCTGAGCTGCGGGTCGGCGACGCGGTGCACGCTGCGAACGGTCCGGTGCGCTGGCCCGCGGTGCCGTCGTTCGCGCCGACCAGCTTCCGGGTGGCCCGCTGCACCGACACGTCCAAGGCCAAGCAGTTCCGCTCCGGAGTCCGCCAGCTCGACTCCGAGGGAGTGGTGCAGGTGCTGCGCCGACCCGAGGGCGGCGAGAGCGCCCCGATCCTGGCCGCGGTCGGACCCTTGCAGTTCGACGTGGCCGAGCACCGGCTCCGTCACGAGTTCGGTGCGCCCGTCAAGCTGGCCCCCGCCCCGTGGACCACGGCCCGGCGCACCGACCAGGAGTCGGCCTTGGTGCTGGCGACCATGTCGGGGGTGACTGTCGCCGAACGGGTCGAGGGCAGCGAACTGCTGGCCCTGTTCGAGAGCCCCTACTGGCTGGCCAGACTCCAGTCGGATCACCCCGAGCTAGTACTGGAACGCCTCATCGGCGAGGGCTGACGGCCCTCGAGTCTGGGGGGCGGGTAGCGTCCGGTTGTGCCTGACCGGCCCAACATCCTGCTGATCGTCTCCGACGAGGAGCGCCGCACCGGCTGGCTCGACGGTGTGGTGGACCTGCCGGCCCATGAGCGGCTGGCAGCCGACGGGCTCAGCTTCGACCGCTACTTCACCCACTCCTCGCCGTGCTCGCCGTCACGGGCCAGCCTCTACACCGGGCGCTACCTGGCCGAGCACGGCGTGGTCGACAACGTCGCCTTCCCGACCCACACTGCCCTCGACCCGGCCATCCCGACGATCGGCAGCCTGCTTGCCGACCGTGGCTACCGGTCGAGCTACCTGGGCAAGTGGCATCTCGGACACGGCGAGACGCCCGACATGGCCGCCCACGGCTACCGCGACTGGGAGGGCAACGACGTCCATTTCATGGGCAGCGCCTACACCGGCCGTTACTTCGACCCGATCATCGTCGACCAGGCCATCGACTGGCTGAGCGACCGGGCCGGCGGCAACGGGGCGGGCGGGCCGTGGTTCTTGACCGTCGCGCTGGTCAACCCCCACGACATCATGTGGTTCCCGGCCGACCATCGCAGCTACCAGGCCGACCATCGAAAGTTCGCCGAGTTCTTCAACGCGGTGCTGAAGATGCGTCTGGGCGACCTGCCGGTCACCCCGCCGCCGGAGGACTACCCCCGGCTGTTCGACCGGCTGCCCGACAACTTCGGAGACGACCTGCACACCAAGCCGGAGGTGCAGCGGGCCTGGCGCCACGTTCGCAACCGGGAGCACGTGGTGGGCCGCATCGACGCCGACGACCACGACACCTGGCTGCGGGGCCTGGACTACTACGCCTGGCTGCACGTCGAACTCGACCGCAGCCTCACCCGCCTGCTGGAGGCCCTCGACGGGCTCGGCCTCTACGACGACACGGTGATCGCCTACACCTCCGACCACGGCGACGCCTGCGGATCCCACGGCCTGCGGGCCAAGCTGCCCTGCGTCTACGACGAGGTGATGGGCGTGCCGCTGATCGTCAAGGCCCCCGGCGTGCCGGCCGGCGACCGCACCGAGGCCCTGGCCACCCACGTCGACCTGGCGGCCACCATCGCCGCGATGGGCGGCATCGAAGTCGCCGACACCCCCACCCTCTCGGGCCGGGACCTGGCACCGGTGCTGTCCGACCCGGCTTCGTCGGTGCGCGACTTCGTGCTTTTCTCCCAGGACTCCGCCCAGTCCGACCTGATCCGCAACACCCGCTACGCGGTGCGGGGCTTCTACGACGGCGAGACCAAGTACGCCCGCTACTACGGGATCGGTGGGGGCATCAGGCGCGACGGAACCCCCGACACCGATGGCAAGCTCTTCGATGTGGACGCCGACTTCGACGACCACGACCACGAGTGGTACGACACCGGCGAGGATCCCCACGAGCTGGTCAACCTGGCCAACGACCGCGGCCGGCGCAACGATTTGCGCGCCCTGTTCCGCCGTCTGCTGGACTATGAGGCCGAGGAGCTGACGTTGACACCATGACCTACACCACGGACATTTCAACCAACGAGGCGACCGACGACTCGGGCGCCGGTGACCATGCGGGGCCCAAGCCCCGGGCGCCGGTGGCCGACTGGGCCACCGACTTCGACCACGTCGACCCCGGCTACGCGGCCCGAGCCCCCGAGATCTGGGACGAGCTGCGCACCGAGTGCCCGGTAGCCCACAGCGAGCGCTACGGCGGAACCTGGCTGCCGGTGCGCCACACCGACGTCTGCGCCATCGCCAAGGACACCGACACGTTCAGCTCCAACGGGGTGGTGGTTCACGACGGCCGCCCCGAGATCCCTCCCCCGGTGGGGTTCGCCCCGCCGATCACCAGCGACCCGCCATTCCATCGCATCGCCCGGGAGTTCCTGCTGCCTGCGTTCGCGCCCAAGCCCATCGAGGCCAAGCGGGAGTCCACCCGGGAGACCTGCCGGGAGCTGCTCGACGATCTGCTGGCCGACGTGGAATCGGGCCGCGCCGACATAGTGGACGCCGCTCTGGGTTACACCCAGCACATCCCGGTGAGGGTGATCGCCGACATGCTGGGCGTGCCCCGCTCCGACGGCGACCGGTTCCGGGTGTTCATCCACCGGATCATGGAGCAGCCCGGTGCCGAGTTGAACGTCGAGTACGAGGACTCCATCGACTTCTACCTCGACACGCTGATAGCGGAGCGAGCCGAGCAGCCCCAGGACGACCTGATCAGCCATATGACTCACGCGAAGATCGCGGGCCAGCCCCTGGAGCACGAACATGTGCGGGGCACCTGCGCGCTGCTGATCATCGCCGGGGTGGACACCACCTGGTCGGCCATCGGGGCCTCGCTGTGGCACATGGCCCAGCACCCCGCGGACCGGAGGCGCTGGATCGAGGACCCAGAGGTGCGGCCGTTCGCGGTGGAGGAGTTTCTGCGCTTCTACGCCCCGGTGACCATGGCCCGACTGCTGGCCAAGGACGCCGAGTTCGCGGGCCGCTCGATGCGGGCCAACGACTGGGTGCTGCTGCCGTTCCCGGCCGCCAACCGCGACCCCGAGGCCTTCGAGGACGCCGGTGAGTTCGTGATCGACCGCATGCGCAACCGCCATGTCGCCTTCGGGCTCGGCATCCACCGGTGCCTGGGGTCGAACCTGGCCCGCATGGAGTTGACCGTGGCGCTCGAGGAGTGGATGGCCCGGGTCCCAGACTTCGAACTGGCCGATCCCGCCGGGGTGAGGTGGTCAACCGGCCAGATACGCGGCCCGCGGGAGCTGCCGGTTCGGATTCTCAACGGCGCGACCTAGCTAACGGAGCAATTGTGAGGCTGCACAAGTTCAAGGATGTCGACGCGTTCGTGGCGCTGGACCTCGCCGGAGCCGAGGCCGCGTCGGGGCCGGTGCGCTGGGCCCGCAAGGTGCTGCAGGGCGGGGCCAAGGATCTGGCCCGCTCCCAGACCTACACCTACGCGGCCCTGCAGATGCGGCGCAGCGGCGCCTCGGCCGGAATCAGTGCCGAGGCGCCGGCAAGGGCCGAGGCGGTGGCCGCGTTCGTGGCCGAGACCGCGGCGCTGGTGCCCGACGGCACCTACCTGCCCGACGCGGCCAAGGGCGTCGCCGATGCCGACTTGGCCCCGCTGCGAGACGCAGACCCCCGCACGGTGGCCCGACTCGACGCGTTCGCCGCGGCGTGCGACGGCCTGTCCGCGGCCGTGGCGGCCGACGCAGCGGTGGGCCTCGAAGGCCGCACTGCGGTCATAGAGGGCTTCTCAGCAACCGGGCCGGCGCTGGCGGAGGCCTTGGTCGAGAGGGGTGGACGGGTGGTGGGCCTGGCCACCGCCGAGGGTTCGCTGGCCGCCGACGGCGGTCTCGATCCCGGGGCTCTGGGCGAGGCCTGGGCCGAGCACGGTGACAAGGCGCTGGGCGCGCTGGCCGGCAGCGACGACGGGTTGGGCAAGCCGGGCGCGCTGTGGGGCGTCGAGGCCGACATCGTGTTCGCCGGCTCGAAGATGGGGATCGTCAACCACGGGGTGGCTGAAGGCCTCGGGTGCCGGGCCCTGGTGCCCAGCGGGCGGCTGGCGTTCACGTCCAAGGCGCTGGCGGTGTGCCGGCGGGGCGGGGTGGCCGCGGTGCCCGACTTCCTGGCCCTCGCCGGATCATCCATCGCGGCTTGGAGCAGCCCCGACACCGGCGACGACGAGGTCCGCGCCGAGATCACCGCCACCGTCGCGGCTCTGATGGCCGACGCCCTCACCTCGGACGACGGCCCTTTCCTGGGCGCCTGCTACGGCGCGGAGGCGTTCCTGTCCAGCTGGCAGGACGAGTTGCCCTTCGGCCGTCCCCTGGCCTCCTGAGGCCCACGACTATTGGACGTGTCCCACGACACCGCCTGTTGATGGCCACCAGAACCCATCCGGCCGTCCCTGTCGAAACTGCATCATTTTCAGCGTCGAAACTGTGACGCTAGTAGTGTAGATTCTGTAGCATTACTGATGTTGAAACTGTAACATCGATCGGGTGGCTGTGTATCATCCCCGAATCGTCGACACTGAGCTCGACGAACTGGCCGAAGCTCCTGCTGTGTCCGTGGAGGGGCCCCGGGCCGTCGGCAAGACGGAGACCTCGCTGCGCCGGGCCCGAACGGCGCACCGTCTCGACGATCCGGATCAACTTGCAGTGCTGCGAGCCCTGCCGCGGCGGGTCGTAACAGGCGAGCCGCCGGTGCTCATCGACGAGTGGCAGCGGCTGCCCGGCGCATGGGACCTCGTACGCCGCGCCGTGGACGCCGACCCGATCGCGTCGCGGTTCCTGCTCACCGGCTCGGCCGTACCCGCCGATGAGCCCACCCACACCGGCGCGGGCCGGATCATCACCGTGCGGATGCGACCGATGTCGCTCGCCGAGCGGGGGCTGGAAGCGCCGACGGTGAGCCTCGGCGAGCTGCTCGCCGGCGGCCAGCCGGACCTCGGCGGCGCCACCCAGTCGGGGGGCGAGCAGTACGCCGAGGAGATCACCCGGTCGGGCTTCCCGGGGTTGCGCGCCCAGTCGAGCCGGGTGCGTCTCGGCTTGCTCGACGGTTACATCGACCGCATCGTCGAGCATGACATCCACACCTTCGGGCGGACGTTCCGCGACAGAGGCGGGCTGCGCAGTTGGATGGCCGCGTATGCAGCAGCCAGTTCGACGGCCGCCTCGTTCGAGAAGATCCGCGACGCGGCGTCCGCGGGTGAGGCCGACAAGCCGGCGCGCGCCACCGCGATCCCCTACCGAGCCGCACTCGAACGGCTCTGGATGATCGAGGAAGTGCCGGCCTGGTCGCCAACCCGCAATCGCCTCCGGGGACTGGCGTCGGCGCCTGTTCATCAGATGGCCGACCCCGCTATCGCCGCTCGGCTGCTCGGCGCCACCGCGGACGGGCTGCTCTCGGGCCGCAGCGGTTGGGGCGGAGACGGGCCGCTGCTAGGAGCATTGTTCGAGTCGCTGGTGACGCTGTCGGTGCGGGTGTACGCGCAGGCCAGCGGAGCTCGGGTGTCTCACCTGCGTACCCACGGCGGCGGCCACGAGGTCGATCTGATCGCCGAGCGGGCCGACGGCGGGATCGTGGCATTGGAAGTGAAGCTCGCCTCGACCGTCGACGATGGAGACCTCAGGCACCTGAGATGGCTCGCGGCGCGGGTAGGGCCGAGGCTCGTCGACGCGGCCGTGGTCACGACTGGCCGGGAGGCATACCGGCGGCGCGACGGAATCGGCGTGATCCCGGCATCGCTGCTCGGCCCCTGAGCCCGTGGGTCGCTGCTGCGTGCCCGAACTGCCCTTCGGCCGTCCCCTCGCCTCCTGAGAGCCCGGCGCTCCGCCGCGACCCGCCCGGTCGGAATCCAGGGCCGGGCCTGTCGCTATATCTTTGGGTTGTGGCGCTGAGGTGGCGGCCGGTGAGGCGCTCGTGGTTCATGGCGGTGCCGCCGCTCATCGTGGCTCTGCCGTTCGCGGGATTCCCGCTGCAGTACGACGAGGTGAGGCTCTTCGTCAGCACCGCCAATAGCGTCCGCGGCAATCCCCTGCGTGCGGCAGAGCACGCGCTCCGGGACGTCGACCAGTTCCTCGACCAGGGAACGTTCCGCCCCTTGGGGCGCTTCCTGGAGAACAGCGTCTACTCGGCGATGTTCGAGACGTCGGAGGCCACGGGGCTGGCGCCCCATGCCTTGCAGGCCGTGGTCCGGCTCGTCATGGTGGCCGCGCTGGCGTACGCCGCGATCCGGGTGGTGGCGGCGCTGATGCGCTCGGCTGGTGCCGGCCCCGATCACCCCGCCCTGCTCGTCTATCCGCTGGTCCTGGCCACGACGCTGGTGGCCAACGGCGCGGTGAGCCCGCTAGTGCTGTTCCCGCTGCTGTTCACCGGCTCGGTCGTGTTCGTGCTCGCGGTGGCGCTGGTGACAGCCCGCGACCGGGACATGCAGTTCCGGCGTCTCCGGAGGCACGAGCCCGTCGCCATGGCTCTTGTGGGCGTCGCGGCCGCGATGACCTACGACCTCGTGTACGTGGCCCCGATCCTGGCCGCTGTCTTCATCGTGGCGCGCGCCACGGCCGCTCAGATGACGGTCTCGGAGGTACTCCGCCTCGCAGCGGCGAGACGCTGGATGTACCTCAGCATCGGATTCCTGGTGGTGTTCGTGCCCACCCGCATCGAGATCGCCATCCGTTGCAGCCGGGCAGCCTGCTACGAGGCGACCAACGTCAACGCCTCCGTCGACGCTCTCGAGCTGGTTCCGGGTCGGCTGCTCACCGGGGCGCCGCCGGTCGGTTGGCACCACAACTCGGATCTGGGCCGGCCCGGCATGCAGTTCGAACTGGCCGCCCTGGGGGGCAACGCCCTGATGGCCCTCCTGCTGCTGGCCGCGATCGGCTGGATTGCCGTGGTGGCGACCAGTACCTCCCAGGAACCCGAGAGCGACGATGCAGCGGCCGATGGCGGCCCACCCCGTTGGGAGCGTCTGGGCGCGGCGTTGCTGATGGTCGGCGGAGCCTCCGCGGTGCTGGCCGCTGTGCTGGTCAGCCTGGCGAGATTCAACCAGCGGCGGGGCCTCAGCGTGGGTCAGCCCTGGCGCGACACCGTTCTCGTGCAGTTCGGCTGGTCGCTGCTGATCTTCGCCGTAGCGGTGGTGGTCGTTCACCGGCTCCGGTCCCAGCAAGCACGGCGGACTGCGGGTGAGGCGATCGTCGCCGTCCTCGGAGCGTGCCTTGTGGTGACCCTGTTCTTCAATTGGCGGCTGGCCAGCGTCGAGGGACGCACCCCGGGATCGACAGTCACCAAGCAGATGCTCATCGCCGCTACCACCAGCGACCCCACCGATCGGGGCAACGCCCGCCGCTGCGAATTGCTCGATTCCTTCGAGGACTTGGTGTTCCCGATGGACGGACTGCTGGACGCGATGATGCTCGACCGCTACGGCATGGCGTTCTGCGACCCGGAACGGATTGCGAGCAGCCAATGAGTGCTCGAGTCTCAGATAGCCTCGTCGGAGTCCACAACCAGCCCGGGGCTGTAGCTCAGTTGGCTAGAGCACCTGCTTTGCAAGCAGGGGGTCGTCGGTTCGAGTCCGATCAGCTCCACGACAGAACAACAGACCCGACGGTATTCCGACCCCTCGAAGGGATCCAGCGCCTCCGTTCGTGCCCTCTAGGTGCTCCAAGACGAGGACTGCAGTACCCGCGTGGGCACGGGGAAGCGCAGAGCGCTCGGGAGGATCCGGCGACTCTCCGTCGGACCGCTACCAGGCGTCCCTTCCTGAGCCCGGACACCGGCCATCGCATCAACGCGCCCCGCACCGTCGCGGCGAAGGCAGGCACCCAGCGCATGGCTCTCGACCGTCCAGTGTGCCGGTAGCGAGAGCTGCCAAGACCGCCCATCGAACTGAACAGGGGTGCCGGATGAGACGTCGAGTCGCGGTCTTGGCGTCGTACGGCCTCATCAGTTTCCGCCCGCGGTAGGCGCAGTCGTGCGGGTGCGCGGCCGGACAAGTCGCTGGAAGGCTTGAACGACCCTCGAGCACCAAGTCCCTAGGCACCGATCCCGGCCACGCCCGAACCCGAAATGACACACCGCCCACCTATCCTTTGCGGCGCTTTCCAGTTCGCCTGTCCAGGATAGTGAAGTGCCCCGGTGGCATCGGTCCTAGGGGTCCTTCGGCGGAGCATCGTCGACGGGGACAGGCCTGACGACCTGCCAGGTTCACGCAGTGACGTCTCCGCTCTGTCGGTCCACCTCCGGCCAGCGCGGGAGGCCCTCGATACCGCGCGATATGCCACGCGCTCAAGGGTCCGCCGTCCTTGAGCCTGTGCCAGGAGTTCCTGTCACATCCACCGGAGAAGATGATGAAGAACTACACTCATGTCATTCGACCGTGCGACTCAACTCGCGCTGCGGTCACACAGTTTGAGCAGCTAGGACTAGACGTTCAATGCACGGCCGACGAGCCGACCACCGGGCCAGGAGTCCCACCCGAAGTCACCACTGGAGGACGAGACATCACTAACCAAGCCCTACCGAACTGTGACACACGCCTCGGCGCGCTGTACGACCGGCCTATCCCTTCCCGGCGGACGGGCGCTGTCTACAACGCGTTCTCCTACCCAACCAAGATCGACCCCGAAGCGATCGCGACCTTCATCGCCGCGCACACCTCGCCAGGCGACACTGTCCTAGACGTATTCGCAGGGAGTGGCACCACCGGCGTTGCGGCTCGCCTGTGCGAGAAGCCGACGCCCGAGATGAGGCGGCGGGTCACGGAACTACAACTGCCGGTCGAGTGGGGTCCTCGCGACGTGGTGCTGCATGAGCTGAGCGTCATCGGTTCACTACTCGGACAGACACTATGCAATCCGCCCGATCCCGCTGCGTTTGATGCCGCGGCGAGGCGGGTGATCGCCGCAACGGCTCACGGGTACTCCTGGATGTACGGGGCTCAAGACCCGAGCGGCATGGCGGGAAGCATCCGGCACGCCATCTGGTCCGATGTGATCACCTGTGGATTCTGCGGCGCCGAGACGACCTACTGGGAACTCGCCGTCGAGCGCGGCCCGCTTCGATTGCGCAAGATCGCGGACTGTCCGTCGTGCGGTTGCGCTCTCAAGCTTGCGGATGAGCCTCGCGTGGCGGACGTCGTACTTGATGCCCTCACCGGCGACGAAATCGTCCAGCGTCGGCGGGTCCTCGCGCGGGTCTACGGCCGGACCGGCAAGAGGACCTGGAACCGAGCACCGGTCCCTGCCGACCTCGCACTCGTGGAGCAGGTACTCAACGAACCCGTGCCCACGAGCGTCCCAACCGAGTACCTCCGGTGGGGTGATCTCCACCGCTCGGGCTACCACCAAGGGATTGAGCGGGTTCACCACTTCTACACGCGTCGGAACCTCATCGCGCTCGGTGCTCTATGGGAAGCGATTGCGAGCGAGCCGGAGTGCCTGCAGGATGCGCTTCGTCTCTTGGTCCTCAGCTACAACGCCAGCCACTCAACGCTCATGAGTCGAGTCGTCGTGAAGAGCGGCCAGTCTGACTTCATCCTCACGGGTGCTCAGAGCGGCGTGCTCTACGTGAGCAGCCTTCCGGTCGAAAAGAGCGTAATTGAGGGCGTCCAACGGAAGATCAAGACCTTCCGAGCGGCGCTCGCCGTGTGTCACGGTGGTACTGGCACCATCAGAGTTGAGAGGAAGTCCAGCACATCGCTCGACCTTCCCGACAACTCGGTCGACTACGTGTTCACCGACCCGCCCTTTGGGGGGTTCATCCCGTACTCGGAGATCAACCAGATCAACGAGGCGTGGCTTGGTTCGGCGACCGATGTCAGCGAGGAGGCGATCATAAGCCCGGCACAGGGCAAGGGCGTCAGTGAGTACGGCTCCCTCATGAAGCAGGTGTTCTCGGAGGTGTCGCGCGTCCTCAAGCCGAACGGAGCCGCGACGGTCGTATTTCACTCGTCGCAGCCTGACGTGTGGGCTGCACTCGGCGATGCCGTCACTTCGGCAGGCCTCGCTGTCGAGAGGACTAGCGTGCTCGACAAGACGCAGGTGAGTTTCAAGCAGGTCGTCGCGGAGGGTAGCACCCGAGGTGATGCTGTTTTCTTGCTGTCGCGACGCGATGTCGCCATTGCGCACGAGGCGGCCATCGAAGATCTCGACGAGGCAATCGTTGAACTCCGCAGACTCCACGGCTCGGGTATCAGCCCACAGCATCTGTATTCGCGCTACGTGGCTCTGTGCGTAGAGCAGGCGCGCCCCGTAGCTTCCACGGCTCCGGCCTTCTACAAGCGTGTGGACGCGCTCAGCGCCGTCGGACTGCAATGAGCGACGCAGCGGTCGTCCTGTGTCGAGAGGATCGGAAGCGGCTCGGCCAGTACTTCACGGGCGAGCCGCTCGCACGCGTTCTCGCCGCGTTGGCGGATGTTCAAACCTGTAGCGCTGTCATCGATCCGATGGCTGGATCGGGGGACATGCTCGAGGCAGCTCGACAGGTTGGCGGCGCCTCGGATCTAACGGCGATCGAAATCGATCCCGTCGCTGCGGAGCGCTGCCGAGCGCGATTCGCGTCGCCCATCGACCTTCGAGTCGCGAACGCATTCGACACGACTACATGGACCAGCGATATCGACCGAGCCTGGGATGTCGTGATAACCAACCCCCCGTACGTCCGCTACCAGCGAAGCAGCAGATCGGCGACCGGACCTGTTCACCTGCCGAGCGCGACAAAGATTCGGACCGGGCTGCTCGGAGTAATAGACGATCGCCGGGCGCTGTCCAGTAATGAACGGGCAGTCCTTCGCTCAGTCGCCGAGGGCTACAGCGGCCTCGCAGACCTCGCCGTACCGAGCTGGCTGCTCTGCGCAGCGCTTGTCGCTCCAGGCGGTCGTCTCGCCATGCTCGTGCCCGACACCTGGCTGTCACGTGACTATGCGCTGCCGGTCCTCTACGTTCTCCGCCGGTTCTTCGCCCTCGAGTACGTCGTGGAGGACGGTGAGGCATCCTGGTTCGACGACGCGCTCGTCAGGACGACGCTCGTAGTTGCTCGCCGCGTGTCAGCGCGGTCATCGGGGCTGTTCACGAATTCGAATCGCCACGTACACGCCCGACTCACGCCGGCGGCTGCAGATGATCGCAGCCTCATCGGCGCGCTCCATCCACGGGCACAGTCTCCAGAACTGAGGTTCCGCGAGCGACTGAGAGGGGTCGCCAACTCGACCGAGACTGAGGAGTGGCCAGGACTCAGCGCGGAAGCCGTCGATGACGCACAGGCGCGCGACAGGCTCAGATCACAGCTACCCCGAACCACATGGGGACGGAGCATCGAGGCAACAGCAACGCAGCCGTCGGGAGCCGCCTACCTTCCGCGCCGTCTTCGGGACATCGTCAGGCGGAGGGAACCGGAGCTTTGCACCCTGGAGGACTTGGGCTGGTCTGTCGGTCAGGGCCTTCGTACCGGGGCGAACCGGTTCTTCTACAGCGAGTTCGTCGAAGGGGACGACCGAGCGTCAAGGGTCGCTGTTGATGATGAATTGTCTAGCAATCCCATCAGTGTCCCTAATGACCTGCTGCGGGTAGTTGTGCGCCGGCAACGGGACGTAGCCGCCGCGGCCGGCGTGGCGCACCGCTCTCCAGGCCGACTCCTCCATTTGGTAGAACATGCGCTTCCCGAGGACATCGCTGCGGCCGAAGCAGTGGGCGTCGCCGCCCCGTATGTGCCGCTACAGCCGACTGTTTCAGAGCACGTCCGGCGAGCCGCAGTTCTCAACGTGGGCAGCGATGCCGAGCCACGGCACATCCCAGAACTCTCGGCAGTCGTGACCAACGGCCGCCGAGCCAACCCCACCAAGCCCAGTCGTGCACCTCGCTTCTGGTATCAACTCCCGCCGCTCGCGCCCCGGCACACCGGGAATCTGTTTGTCGCTCGCGTCTGCTACCGGCACCCAGAGGTGTTCGGCAACCCCCGAAGCAACGTCATTGACGCCAACTTCTCAACCCTTTGGCGGCACGAAGACAAGCCAGGCATTCCAGGTGCCGCCCTGCTGGCCCTGCTGCGAAGTTCCTGGGCGGTATTGACCATGGAACTCACTGGAACGGTTCTCGGTGGTGGCGCTCTGAAGATCGAAGCGACGCAACTTCGCCGCCTGCCACTGCCAGCTGCAGCAATGACGATCTCGGCCGATCTTGAGCATCTCGGCCAGGCGGCCTACAACCAGGCAGGACCTCTAAACCAGGAAGAGGTCGACCGACTCATCTGGAGTGTCCTAGACGTGGGCAGGGCCGGCGCAAAGAAGATCGCCCTGCTAGCAGAGAAGGTGCTCCGCTGTCGTACACCACGACAGACGCCATCAGATGAGGCCGCATAGTCGGTCGCTGCCGTCGCTGAACCGGTAGAGCGTCCCGGCGGCGGCCGATTCCTCATGCCATCGTTGGGCCCGTTCGCTCTCCGGTGCGGCTACGGCAATCTCGAACGATTCACCCGACCGCCGAAACAGCACAACCTGATGTGTGTATGCGAGCCCGCTTTCGGCGGGCGTTGGCAAGTTGATGCGCTCCATCCTGTTATTCCCGTGCCAGGTGAGCTGTCGGTCGTTCCACTGCGCTTCACCAACCCTCAGAACGAGACGGCCGATTGTGTGATGATCGTTGTCGTAGTCGTCAAAGCTGTAGCCAAAGAACCGCTGGGCGCGTCGAGGGAGTTCAAGCTGGTTGCCTGATCCCCCGCTGGGAACGCCGACCTTGACCCAGAACGCCTGTTGCTCGGCGGGGTTGACGTCACCGTCCTCAACGACGTCCCGATACACCGGTAGAGCGTCCGGAGATGCCCGGGGCGGAACTGGCGGTTCATCGGGCGGAGGCACCACCCGTTGTTGCGGACGGATGTCGCGATAGGCCTCCAAGAGTTCCGATGTGAGTTCGACGGAGTCGGCAACAATTCCGCTCCATATGGCCTCGGCATCCGACGGGTCAAGGTCGACGGCGGTGACCGCCTCGGTGTTGACGCTCAATGCGCGACGAGAGAGGTTCGCTGATCCGACTACCGCACGGACCGTCGAGTCGGTGTCTGCCAGGTACACCTTCGGGTGAAAGCTGGAGGGGTTCGACCTGATCCGGATCGTGCCATCGGCGCCAAGGTTGGCGATCCGGACTTCGAAATCGTCGTCCCACAGGTACTCCAACGCAGCTGGCTCTGTCGTGCCGAAGTCGAAGCACGTCACGAGGGTCTTCGGCATAGCTCGCCATGTCGCTCCGACGCGGGCTTCAAGTTCTTGGGTGAGGCGTCGAGCGCCTTCACGGGTCACGTACGCGACAGCAGCGCGGAAGGCCGTCGTTGCCGGGCTCACCGTGTTCGAAAGAGCCTCGAACACCACGTTTGCCTGCACAGGATTCTGATAGATGATCTGCATGGAACCGTTCGTCAGGGTAGGTGACACGACTGCTACTAGCGAATCGCCGGCCCGGGCCGTGCGCTCCAGCAGCCCGACGCAACGGGCGATCTGCACCTGAGAGCTCATCGATCACGCCGTCGCGCTTCGAACCTCCGTTCTTCGATCGCATTGGTCACTCTGCCTGGTCTTGGCGACACCGCTGTCAGCGACGGCAATCGGAACGCGAAGCCGCTGGTCGGTGAACCCACCGCTAACCTGCTTTGCAAGCAGGGGGTCGTCGGTTCGAGTCCGATCAGCTCCACTCGCTCCGAGCCCGCACGGCGAAGGCTTGCCGCAACCATGAAGGCGTGATCCAGTGACTCGAATCGGTCTGGCTCAGATTCTCGGACGTCCCGGGACGACCGAGGCCAACCGGAAGGCCAGCGTCGATGCGGCTGCCTCCCTGTTCGAGCAGGGAGCAGAAATCGTCCTGCTTCCGGAGATGGCGGTGCCGTGGTACAGCACCGACCGCGAAGCCCTGGCGCCGCAGGCCGAAGCCCTCGACGGCCCGACCGTCACCGGCTGGCAGGCCGAGGCCGCCCGCCACGGCGGGCTGATCGTCGGCGGGTTCTGCGAACGCTCGGGCGACGACATCTACAACACCGCGGTCGCCGTCGGCCCCGAAGGCGTGATCGCCCACTACCGGAAGCTGCACCTCTTCGACGTGGAGAAGCACTGCTTCGCTCCCGGCGACATCGGGTTGAGTGTCACCGAGACGGCCTGGGGCACCATCGGGCTGTGCATCTGCTACGACCTGCGCTTCGTGGAGGTCGTGCGGGTGCTGGCGTTGCGGGGCGCGGAGGTGATCTGCGTCCCCACCGCCTGGGTGCGCGGCTTCGACCGGCGCCAGTACGCCGAGGGCGAGCTGATCCCCCACGCAGAGGGTGCGCTGGTTCAGGCCAACCTCAGCCAGGTGTTCATCGCGTGCGCATCTCAGGTCGGGGCCGGCGACGGTGTCGAGTGCCTGGGCTCGTCGGTCGTGGCCGACCCCTACGGCGGCGTGGCCGCCGGTCCGCTGTCGACCGTCCGCGAGCAGCTCGAGGTCACCGACATCGACCTGTCCGAAGCCAAGCGGGCCCAGGCCCGCAGTGAGCTCATCAGGCCTCGTGACGACCGTCGAACCGACGTCTACGGCGTCCTGCACGAGGGCGAGTCGCTCTAGAAGCCTGCCCCCGCTCGCCTTCAGTCCACGCTCAGGCCGGACAGGACGCGGTTGAGTTCGGGGACCAGCACTCCCCGGCGAGAGTGCGACCCGATCACTGCGTATAGGCAGAACGGCCGCGACCCCGCAGTGAAGAACTGCTGCTGGCCAGACTGGCCCGGCACGGCAACATTCAGTTGGTCGGGCGCGAAGTCGTCGGCCGCGAGCCGGGTCGGAACACCCTCGCGGGAGAAGAGCGCGGTCGCGGCCGACGCTCGGTCGAATTCGACCAGGGCCGCGAAGATCCCGTTGCGGTCCATGGCCTCGACCGCCCCCGACCCGTAGTCGCCGCGCTCGGCGGGCAACGAGAAGTTGGCCGCGTGCAGCACCACCAGAGGTGCGGGCAGAGGTTCCGCGGCCGGGTCCAGGGTCGACGGGTCCGGCTGGGTGGACAGCTCCGCCTCCCATCCCGCGGGCACCTCGAGGCTCACCCCGTGAGCGGCCAGGGTGGTCATGTCACAGAGCCAGCAGGCTGGCGGCGGCCGCGCATCCGAGTCCGGCCGCCGCGCCCGCGCCGAGGCGGCGGACCCGGTCGGCGTGAAGGTCGAGACGGCGGTGCAGCCGTCGCAGGTCGTCAGTCGTGCGCACCCGGCTGCCCAGAGCCATGGTCGCGCCCCGGGCCGCGCCGAACGCTGCTCCGATCATCAGGCCCGCGGTCATGTCCCCAGCCAGCAGCGCGGCCAGCATGAACAGCGGCACCAGAGCAGTGTTGACCACGGTCGCCACCCCGGCCCCCAGCTGCAGGCCGAAGCCCGCCCCGTAGACCCAGGAGCGGTAGGCGACGAGCCAGTCCTCGTTGACCTGCCGCCGACCCGGCAAGCGCCGACCCGACATGTCCCAGGCCGCGGTCACCGCACACACCCCGGCCAGCAGGGCGAGCCGGACGCCGTCGCCGGGTCGGCTGGCCAGCGCCTGCCCGAGCGCGCCCAGCCCGGCACCGATGGCCGATCCCCCCAGCATCGCGCCGACGGCCAACCACGACACCGTCAGCCACCACCGGTTGCCCCGGGCCCGCTCACCGAGCGGGCTGATGCTCGTGAGCATCGAGATGCCTCAAGGCGACCAGGCCGACCGCGCCCCGGCCGCCACCGCCGCCAGCACGCCGATGACCGCAATCGCGGTCATCGATCGGTGCCGGTTTCCGCAGAGTCGCCGGCATGCTCGCCGTTGGGGCCCGATCCGTCGGGGAAGAGGCTCGGATGGCCCGGCCCGATTCCCGCCGCGAGCAGCGCCTCGTCCACCCTCCGGCCGCGCTCGGGGCCTGAGAGGGGCGTCGATGCACTTGCCGACCGCCTGGGGCGGGCTTCCAGGCCGGCGTCGCTCAGTGCCTGATCGAGCAGGCCACGCAGCTGGTCCCACGCCAATGCGCTACCCGCGCCCACGACGCGGCCGTCGGTGCCGTCGACGAGCGCGAAGTACGGCGAGCCTGGCACGTCGTAGTCCTCCCAGGCAGCCGACGACAGCACAGCCTTGGTGCCGTGAGGCACCAGCCCGGCTAGAGCCGACTCGGAGTCGTGGGCGGGATCCTGGCCCACTATCACGAGACGGGTGTTGCCCCCGGGCAGCTCGAGGTCCGGCTCGCCGAATGCCTCCCAGAAGCGCTTGCAGGTGCGGCATCCCGACGACAGGAAGGCGAGCAGCGTGAAGTGCGAGACACCGGCCACCGACACCTTGGTCGGCCCTCCGGCCGGGACCGTGCCCACGATGTCGCGGGCCGCATCGCGCTCGGGGGGAGCTGCATCGATGGACCGGTCCGCCGAGCCCGATGCCGGGGCGGATGCGTCGCCGTCCAGGCTGATCCCGGCGCGGTCGAGAGCCCGCAGGATCTCGGCGTGAGTCCTCAGCAGCCCGAACACCAGCAGCGCCAGCAAGCCGACCGCGATGGCCAGCACCACGACCACGACCGTCATCGCATCACCGTCGAAGGGTCTGGATCCGGAGTGTCCGGCTCAGGAGTGCTTGGATCCGGATTGTCCGGCTCAGGATTGTCCGGCTCCCGCAGGTGGTAGCGGTGCAGCAGCAGGGCCACATCGGCGCGGCTGGCCGGAAGCGACCCGCCGAAGGTCTCCAGGTCCGTCCACCAAACGATGTCCGCTGCCAGCGCCCACTCGAGCGCGTCACGGAACCAAGCGTCCTCACCCACGTCGGTGAAGGCGATCGGTGCTTCAGCGGCGGGGCTCCCGGCCAGGCGATGTAGGAACACGATCGACTGCGCCCGGCTGACGTCGCTCCAAGGGTCGAACTGGCGGGGCCCACGGCCGGCGGTGATCCCGTTCTGCACCATCCACGCCACCGCGTCGGCGTAGTAGGCGTCCGGGTCCACATCGTCGAACTCGAGGCCTGCTCGACGGCCTTCCCACGGTGGTTCCGGCACCGGGTCCTCATCGTCTGACTCGTCGCCGCCCTGCACAGAAGGCTCGCCGCTGTAGCGCCACAGGAACGTGGCGAACTGGCCCCGGTTCACCGGCTCGTCGGGGCCGAACAGGTCGTCGGTGAATCCGGTGGCGATGCCTTCGCCCGCCATCCACTCCACCGCCTCGGCGTAGAGGGCCAGGGGCGGAATGTCGGTGAAGCCCTCGTGGAGGCAGGGACGGTCGTGGAAGCGGGTGCTCTGGCTGGTCAGCACCGGAGCCGTCGCGCACGCCGGGTCCCACTTCCACGGCGGCACGCAGGTGACGATGCGGCACTTGAGCTGGCCCACGCAGAGGTCCTGGTTGCACTGCCCGTAGCGAAAGCTGATGCACTCCGACTTCCGGGTGCTGCAACCGCCGTGGCACTGGCACCGGGCCGGCGTGCAGCTCTTGGCGCACAACCCGCCGGAGGAGCACCAGCAGCCCTCGTCGCAAGTGAAGTTGCAGTCGAGGTAGTAGCGGGGTTGCGGGCCGTTCAGGTCGCAGAATCCCGAGCCGTCGGCCTTCCACCAGCCCGCGACGATCGTTCCGGGCGGGCAGAGGTTCTCCCCGGTGATCTTGCAGCAGAACTCGCTCCAGTTGTCGCAGCACAGGTCTCCGGGGCGGCACTGGTGTCCCTTGCACACGATGATGGCGGCTTCGGCCGTGGTGGGCCGGATGGCGTAGGCGACCGGAGCGACCGCCACCGCGGTGGCGGCCATGGCCGACTTGCGCAGGAAGCCTCGGCGCCCGGCACGGCGGTCCACCACCCGCGAGACCCGTTCGACCAGCTTGCGGCTCACGGTCTCGCGCTCCGGTTGTGAGATGCCGCTCGGACGGTGGTCGGCGGGGGCAGGGAGCGGAACAGGCCCGCTCCACCGGGGCGGGCCGACCGGGCCGCGAGCGCTTCAGGCAGGGCGGTGAAGGACACCAGGACGAGTCCGGCCAGCGACACGATGACCGCGCCCAGCGCGACTCCGGTTGCGGGACTCTCCCCCACCGCCTGCACGACCGCCGAGACGGGCGGGGAGGCCGCGCCGGCGGCGGCGAACGACATCGCGGCCAGCGTCAGGTTGCCGGCCACATGGATCAGCGACGGCGGCGCGTCGAGGCGGCCGAAGCACCCGCAGGAGGCCTCGCCCGCGAGCACGGCTCGCAACACGATCAGCGCGAACGCCGTGTACAGGAGCCCCACGATCCATGCCGCCGGGCGACCCGACAGCAGGGCGGCAATCCCTGCCGCAATCTCTATCGCCCCGATGAGCCGCACCGCGACGGGCCGGGTCCGCAAGCCGACGAGTCCAGCGAAACCGTCCGCGGGTCGGGTCAGCTTGGCTGCTCCGGCCACCACCAGCAGCAGGGCTGCCGACGCATGGATGGCGGACACGACAGACACAGGCGGCGATGCTAACGGTCCCTACCAGGCCGGGCCAGCCGCCCACCCGGCGGCGCTGCTCTGCCTGTTCGGCCGCTAGATCCCCGGGGTCCGGTAGCCGTCGGACCGCCACAGGATCGGGAAGTGGTTCTCGTCCATCTCGTCGTCGGTGAGCCTCGCATAGCGGGAGTAGATCGGACCGTTGCCCTCACCGAAGCCAGCCCGGTTGAAGCGGGCCTCGCTGCTGGCGCAGTGCAGCACCAGAGACCGGCGGTGCCGGCCGGAGCGGTTGGGGCCCGAGCCGTGCCACGCCCATCCGTGGTGGAACGCCCCACCGCCTGCGGCCACC
>LXNJ01000395.1_pt1 | contig 31137 bp, 31 predicted proteins | sample 809081 | NCBI WGS metagenome assembly LXNJ01 (sample SAMN04870510, study PRJNA318959) | sponge metagenome | biome: sponge; feature: marine sponge reef; material: water | host: Petrosia ficiformis | place: Greece: Milos, Mediterranean Sea | collected 2013-05-29 | depth 5-7 m | reverse complement strand
GGAGATGGCGTCGTGCTGGGACACCACCCGCTTGTGCATCTCGTCCTCCATGCGCAGCAGCTTCTTGGTCTCCTCCTCGGTGAGCTTGTAGACCGGGATCCCGGTCCACAGCGATAGCACCTCGGCGATGGCCTCCTCGTCGACCTCGTCGAAGAGGTCCACGCCCGCGGCCTTGGCCTCGCCCTCGAGGGTCTCGCGCCGGGACAGGAGCTGCTTCTCCTTGTCACGCAGGTCGCCGGCGTCCTCGAAGCGCTGCTCCTCGACCGCGTCCTTCTTGCGGGAGATCACGTCGGCCAGCTCGGCTTCGAGCTCCTTGAACTCCGGCGGCGTGGCCATGCGCTTCATCCGCAGGCGAGAACCGGCCTCGTCGATCAGGTCGATGGCCTTGTCGGGCAGGTGCCTGTCGGAGATGTACCGGTCGGCGAGGTTGGCCGCGGCCACCAGAGCCTGATCGGTGATCGTGACCCTGTGGTGCGACTCGTAGCGATCGCGCAGGCCCTTGAGGATCTCGATGGTGTGGGCCACGGTCGGCTCGTCCACGACCACCTTCTGGAAGCGCCGCTCCAGCGCGGCGTCCTTCTCCAGGTGCTTGCGGTACTCGTCGAGGGTGGTGGCCCCGATCGTCTGGAGCTCTCCCCGGGCCAGCATCGGCTTGAGGATCGAGGCAGCGTCGATGGCCCCCTCGGCCGCGCCCGCTCCGACGAGGGTGTGGATCTCGTCGATGAACAGGATGATGTCGCCGCGGCTCTGGATCTCCTTGAGGACCTTCTTGAGTCGCTCCTCGAAGTCGCCCCGGTAACGGCTGCCGGCAACCAGCGCGCCGAGGTCGAGGGTGTAGAGCTGGCGGTCGCGCAACGTCTCCGGCACGTCGTCCGACGCGATGGACTGGGCCAGGCCCTCCACGATGGCGGTCTTGCCCACTCCCGGCTCGCCCACCAGCACGGGGTTGTTCTTGGTGCGGCGGGAGAGGATCTGCATCACCCGCTCGGACTCCCGGCCGCGGCCGATCACCGGGTCGAGCGCCTTCTCGCGTGCCAGCTGGGTGAGGTTGCGGCCGAACTGGTCGAGAACGTGGGAGCCCGACGACGATTCGCCGCCGCCGCTGGCACCGGTACCGGCCTTCTCGCCCTGGGACGAACCCGACACCCCGCCGTACGCCGACAGCAGTTGGATCACCTGCTCGCGCACCCGGGCCAGGTCTGCGCCCAGCTTGACCAGCACCTGCGCGGCGACGCCCTCGCCCTCGCGGATCAGCCCCAGCAGGATGTGCTCGGTGCCGATGTAGTTGTGGCCGAGCTGCAGCGCCTCGCGCAGGCTCAGCTCCAGAACCTTCTTGGCCCTGGGCGTGAAGGGGATGTGGCCGCTGGGCGAGTTCCCGCCCTGGCCGATGATCTCCTCCACCTGGCCCCGCACGGACTCGAGGCTGATTCCCAGCGACTCCAGCGCCTTGGCCGCCACCCCTTCACCCTCGTGGATTAAGCCGAGAAGGATGTGCTCGGTGCCGATGTAGTTGTGGTTGAGGAGGCGCGCCTCTTCCTGGGCCAGGACCACGACGCGACGGGCCCTGTCGGTGAATCGCTCAAACATCGCTCACACCTCCTGGCCAGCAGGCTGCCTCATTGCGGTCAGTGTAACCCGGCGGTGTGACATGAGTGGCGTCGTGGCCGCAGCCTGGGCTGTGACATGGGACACTCCCGGACGGGCGCGGCCGGCGCCTGCATGACCCGTGAGCCGGATTCCCTCGCCGACCCGCTCGGCCTCCAGCCGGACCGGCCGAAGGGCGGCCCGACACGCGCCCGGTCCGCGGCGCTCCATTACCCTCGCGGCGTGGCCGACACCTCGCCCTTCGCCGTGCTGCCGTGCCTGGAGCACGACCTGCAGCGCGTGGAGGACGAGTTGATCGCGGCCGCGGCGGCCGACGACGACTTCGTGACCGAACTCGCCCGCCACCTGATATCGGTCGGCGGCAAGCTGGTGCGACCCGGCTTCTGCCTCGCCTCGTCGCTGGTGTGCGACCCCGCGCCCGAGAGCTCATCTGCGGCCGCCGTGAAGGGCGGCGCCTCGGTGGAGCTGGTCCACATCGGCTCGCTGTACCACGACGACGTGATGGACGGCGCCACCACCCGCCGCTCTGTGCCCAGCGTCAACGCCCAGTGGGGCAACCTGAGGGCAATCCTGGCCGGCGACTACCTGCTCGGACGGGCTTCGGCCCTGGCGGCCTCGCTGGGAGCCGAGGTGGCGATGCTGCTGGCCGAGGCCATCACACAACTGTGCGAGGGCCAGATAATCGAGCTCGAGAACGCCTACGACACCGAGCGCAGCGAGCAACGCTACGAGCGGGCCATCTCGGGCAAGACCGCAGCGCTGCTGTCGATCTCGTGCCGGATCGGAGCCACGGTGGGCGAGGTGCCCCGGCCGATCACCCAGGCGCTGGGCGAGTTCGGCTTCGCCTACGGCATGGCCTTCCAGATCGTCGACGACATCCTGGACCTGGTCGCCACCGAGTCGCAGCTGGGAAAGCCGGCCGGCAACGACCTGGCCGAGGGCACCTACACGCTGCCGGTGATCCGGGCTCTGGCCGATCCGGCGGCCGGTGACGAGTTGCGCTCCCTCCTCGGTGACGCGATCGATGCGGCGGCCCGCGACCGGGCGGCCGAGCTGGTCCGGTCCACCACCGGCGTGGACGAGTCCCGCGACACCGCCCGCATGTGGGCCGCCAAGGCCCAGGCCGCGCTCAGGTCCCTGCCCGACACCCCCGCGACCTCGGTGCTGCGCCTGGCCGCCGACCGGCTGACCGAAACCCCCGCCCTAGCGGGCTAGGCCCCAGGGTCGGGGCGCAGGGTCGGGAACAGTACCGCGTCGCGGATGGCGGTGGTGCCGGTCAGCAGCATGACCAGGCGGTCCACGCCGATCCCGAGACCGCCGGTGGGGGGAAGCCCGTACTCCAGGGACCTCAGGTAGTCCTCGTCCACCGCCATGGCCTCGTCGTCGCCCGCGGCCCGCAGCGCGGCCTGGGCCTCGAAGCGGGTTCTCTGCTCGACGGGATCGACCAGCTCCGAGAACGCGTTGCACAGCTCCCGGCCGGCCACGATCGCCTCGAAGCGCTCGGCGTAGCCGGGCCGGCTGCGATGCCGGCGCGACAGCGGCGACACCTCCGCGGGGTAGTCGGTCACGAACACCGGCCCCCACAGGTTCGGCTCGGCCGTCTTCTCATAGATCTCCAGCAGCAGCTTGCCCGGACCCCAGCCGGCCTCGGGCTCGATGCCCAGGCTGTCGCAGCGGGCCGCCAGCTCGGCGGCGCCGGCGTCGAGGCTCACGTCGAGGCCGGTGTGCTCCGCTATGACCTCCTCCATGGTGGCCCGCCTCCACGGGGGCGCCAGATCCACGTCCTGGCCGTCGTAGACCACCGTGGTCGTACCGCACACGTCTTCGGCCACTCCGGCCACGAGGTGCTCGGTGAGGTCCATGATGTCGGCGTGGTCGGCGTAGGCCCAGTACAGCTCCAGCATCGTGAACTCGGGGTTGTGGCGGGTCGAGATCCCCTCGTTGCGGAACACCCGGCCGATCTCGTACACCCGCTCCATGCCTCCCACCACGAGCCGCTTGAGGTACAGCTCCGGCGCGACCCGCAGGTAAAGGTCGGCGTCCAGGGCCTCGTGGCGGGTGACGAAGGGCCGGGCCGCGGCGCCTCCCGGGATGGGGTGGAGCACGGGCGTCTCCACCTCCACGAAGCCCCGGTCGGTGAGGCGCCGCCGCAACGCGGCCACGATCTGTGAGCGGCGGGCGAAGGCGTCCCGGGCCTCGTCGCTCACCCACAGGTCCACGTAGCGCTGCCGGTAGCGGGTGTCGGGGTCGGTGAGGCCGTGCCACTTGTCGGGGAACGGTCGCCGGGCCCGGGCCAAAAGCGTCCAGTCGTCGACCCTCACCGACAGCTCGCCGCGCCGGGTCGCCATGACCGCGCCCCGCACGCCGATCCAGTCCCCGATGGACAGAGCGGTGAACCGCTCGAATTCCGGGGAGGCCGCCGCGGTGGCGAACAGTTGGATGCGCCCGGTGGCGTCCTGCAGCGTCCCGAAGGCGAGCCGACCCTGGTCGCGGCGCAGCATGAGCCGCCCGGCCACCGACACGACGGTCTCGGTCTCGACGCCGGCTTCTAGGCCCTCAAAGGCCTCCACTATGTCGCTCACGGCGTGGCTCCGGTCGAAACGGTACGGAACGTCGTCCTGGGTGTCCGCTGGGTCGGCCTCTCCTGGGAGAGCCGGCGGGGTGTCGTCGCTCATCGCCGCGCCGCCGTGCTCATCGGTCGTCGCTCACCGATCCTGGTTGCGCTCGTGGACGATGCGCAGCCCGTGCAGGGTCAGGAACGGCTCGACATGCTCGATCGTCGCTGAGATCGGGGCAATCACATGGGCGAGGCCCCCGGTGGCGACGACATTCGCCTCGCCCAGCTCAGCCAGGAAGCGGGCGTTCATGCCGTCGATCATTCCCGTGAAGCCGTACAGGGCGCCGGACTGGATCGACTCGACCGTCGTCTTGCCGATCACGCTGCGGGGCTCGACCAGCTCGACTGCGCCCAGGGCCGCGGCCCGTCCGAACAGCGCGTCGAGGCTGATCTCGATTCCGGGCGCGATAGCCCCGCCCAGGAAGGCTCCGTCAGCGGAGATCACGTCGAAGTTGTTGCCGGTGCCGAAGTCCACCACCACGGTCGGCCCGCCGTAGAGGTCGTAGGCCGCCACCGCGTTGGCGATCCGGTCGGCGCCCACTTCCTTGGGGTTGTCGTAGTGGATCGGCATGCCGGTCTTGGTTCCCGGGCCGACAACCACAGGATGGAAGCCGAGCTGGCGGCGCACCATTTCCCGCAGGCCCGCGAGCAGGCGCGGAACCCCCGAGCAGATGGACACTCCCTCGATGTCGCTGTCGAAGTCGAGCCCGACCGTGCCGAGCAGCGACCGGATCGCCACGCCGAGCTCGTCGGCGGTGCGTTCGGAGTCGGTCGAGAGCCTCCAGTGGTCGACGAGCCCGTCAGCCGCGCCCGAGCCGTGGACCGCGCTGGGGTCGTACACGCCGACGACGGTCTGAGTGTTGCCGACGTCGATAGTTAGCAGCACCGCCGCAGGATACGGCGGCGCAGATCGGCCGCGGCCCGCGAGGGTTCAGCCGGCGCGACACCCCAGGTTGTCGATGAGCCGGGCCTTGCCGAAACGCGCTGCCACCAGCAGGCGGACATCGCCCTGCAGTGGCTGCTGATTCCTTGTGAAGGTGGCCGAGTTCACCGCGGCCGCATAGTCGAGCCTCGCCAGCGACGCACCACCGATGACAGCCGCCATCTGGGCCTCCACCGCGGCCCCGTCGGTCTCCCCTGCCTCCACCAGGGCCGCTCCAGCCTCGAGGGCTCGGCGCAGCACCGGTGCCTGGGCTCGCTCAGCCTCGCTCAGGTATGCGTTGCGACTGGACAGGGCCAGGCCGTCGGGCTCGCGCACCGTCGGGCAGCCCACCACCCGCACCGGCAGCGACAGGTCCTCGGCCATGCGGCTCACGATCGTCAGCTGCTGGAAGTCCTTCTCCCCGAAGTAGGCCGAACACTCCCCCACGATCGAGAAGAGCTTGGCCACCACAGTGGCCACCCCATCGAAGTGGCCGGGCCGGGAGGCGCCGCACAGCACGTCGGCCAGGGTGCCGAGGCGAACCGTGGTGACCACCGGCCCGGGGTACATCTCGTGCTGACCGGGCGCGAAGACGATGTCGGCACCGGCCCGCGCGCACACTGCGAGGTCGTGGTCGAGGTCGCGCGGGTAGTCGTCGAAGTCCTCCCCGGGTTTGAACTGCAGGGGGTTGACGAAGATCGACACCACCACCAGGTCGTTGTCTCCTCGGGCATGCTCGATCAGCGACCGGTGGCCCGCGTGGAGGAACCCCATGGTGGGCACGAGTCCCACTCGCTGCCCGCGGACGCGGGCCTCGTCCAGGCGGGCGCGCAGGCCGCGGATCGTGTCCTCGATGACGGGGTGACTCGCAGGTCCGGTCATGGCAGCTCGGCACGGCCGGCCAGACGGCGGGCCTCGTCGGCCATTGCCCGGTAGGCAGGGTGTTCAGCGGGCGATATGGCACCGAGGTGGCGCTCGACGGTGGCTTCATCCCCTCGGGCCGCGGGACCGGTCAGCGCCGCGGCCGGACCCAGCTCTTCGACGTTGTCGACGGTGGCCCGAACCAGGTCGAGGAGAGCGGCCAACCGAACCCCAGCCTGCGCGCCGATCCGCTCGGCCTGGCCCAGCAGGGCTACAAGATGGTTGGAGGCGACGACCGCAGCCGCGTGGTAGGCGGCTCGATCGCCGTCGGCCACCTCGAAGGCCCGCCCGCCGAGGTCGGCGACCACCTGGCGAACGATCCGGTCGCCCGCGACCGCGAACCAGCAGCCCGCCAGCAGGCGCCGGGCACCGACGGCGGCATCCGGCATCGCCACCAGCGGGTGCAGGGCCGCCGCCCGAGGGTGCGGGGCCACCGCGTCGAGGCCCAGCGACCCGGCCAGGTGGGCGACCGCAGCGGTCGCTGACGGCTCTACTGCGGCGGCCACCTCGGCCACCGCGGCGTCGGGTGTAGCGATGAGCACCAAGTCGACATCGGCCGCCGCCGCCGCCACCTCGTCCGGCGGCGCAGCCCGACCGAGGACGGGGCGCACCTGCCAGCCGACCGCAGCCAGCGCGGCCGCCATGGCTCCACCGGCCCGCCCGCCGCCGATTATGCGGACCGACCGCATTACTAGAGGCGCAGCGGACCGAGGCTGACCACGCCGTCGCAGGACCGGGGGTCGTAGCCGTCAGGCAGCAGGTCGGCGCCCACGTCGGCCAGGGGCACGAGCACGAAGTCCCGCTCGTACATGCGGGGATGAGGTATCACCAGATCGGGTTCATCCACCTGCTCGCCGTCGATCCACAGCACGTCCGCGTCGAGGGTTCGGGGCCCCCAGCGCACAACTCGCACCCGGCCGGCCGCCAGTTCCGACTCCCGGCATCGCCGGAGCAGCTCCCGGGGGCTCGCCGATGTCCGGAACCGCACAACCATGTTGAGGTACGGGCCCTGCTCGGGGCCGCCCACCGGCTTGGTCTCGTACACGTCGGACACCGCGTCCACATCGTCGAAGCCGTCCACCGCTTCCCGCAGGTAAGCCATCCGGTCGCCCAGGTTGGATCCCAGCGCCACGAAGGCCCGCCTTGCCGCGGTGTGGGGGGCGTCTGCCGGGCTCATGACGACCTGAGCTCCCCCGCCATGGCTACGAGCTCGCGAGCCGTGGGGCCCAGCTCGCGCTCGAGGAGCTGCTCGGCGATAGTGATGGCCTCGGGGCCGCTGTCGACCAGGCCCGACCACAGCAGGTAGCCCGCCACGACCCCCGACAACCGGTCCCCGATCGAGTCGTGGTGAAGAACGACACGCTCGCTGGCGACGTACTCGTGAATGGTGTGCAGTATCTCCCCGAGGCGTCGGGAGTCGCCGGCGCCCGAGAGCGGCAGGTGCACATAGGCCAGACCCTGTTCGTGATAGTCGCGCAGGTTGTAGGGGATGGCCGTGAGGCTGATGATCAGACTGATCTCGTTGCGCCGCAGCCAGATGATCTCCTCGAGGCGCCGCACGCGCCGGTGCCCGGCTCCGTATCCGCCGGGCCGCTCGCACACGCCGAACCGCTCGGTGATGATCCAGCGAAACCCGCGGGGCTCAATGCCCTCGGACCACTTGCTGCTCACGAGGAGTCCACGTCGAAGAGATGTACCGACGGCAGCTCGCGGTAGCGCTCGGCTACGTCCAGCCCGTACCCGACCAGCCAATCGGCCGGGACCGAGAACCCGACGTAGCGGATGCCGTCGGACCGGGCATCCTCACGCACCAGCAGGGCGCAGATCTCGAAGCTGGCCGGTCCCCGGGCCCGCAGCAGTTCCACCAGGTAGCCGGTGGTGAGACCGGAGTCGATGATGTCCTCCACGAGCACCACATGGCGGCCGCGCACATCGGTCTCGAGGTCCTTGATGATGCGGACGACGCCGCTGGACTCCGTGCTGTAGCCGTACGACGACACCGCCATGAAGTCGAACTCGACGGGCAGGTCGATGGCCCGGGCGAGGTCGCTCATGAACACGAAGGCGCCCTTGAGAACACCGACCAGCAGCGGCGGCCGGCCCTGGTAGTCGGCCGTGATCTCAGCGCCGATCTCGGCCACGCGAGCACGCAACTGCTCGGTGGTGATGATGGCGCGTCCGACCGACCCCGGCGGCAGCGGCAAACGTGCCGCGGGCTGATCCGGCGGCGAACCCACCCTGGCACCATACCGGGCCCCGACGGGGCCAATACCGCCCTGTGGCAGCGATTACTGGAGTCGGGTCTCGATGCGAAGTCGGCCGGCGGTGCGGGCCACCCGATGGCCGCCGGTGATCTCGGTGGCCACGCTGCGGCCCTCGGCAACGCCGAGCACACGGTCGATCGAGGCGGCCGATGGGGGCAGGCCCACAGTCTCGGAGATCCATGCCCTCAGCGCCTCGGCCGCAACCGCCCGGGGGGCCGCGGCCAGCTCGGCCGCGCTGGCCGCATCGAGGCCGGCCGCGAGGTCGGCGATGACCTCCAGTGCCTGCGAGGACAGGTCCGCGTGCCGGTTGAGGAGCGGCACGGGATCACGCCCGAGCGCCCTGGCCAGCGCCGGCATCACGTCGTTGCGGATCACGACCCTGGCGAAGGCGGGATCGTCGTTCATGGGATCGCTCACTGTCGGGAGGTCGAGCAGCTCGCACACGGCCTGGGTCTCGAAGCGGCGCAGTCCGAGCAGGGGACGGCGGACCCCGGCATGGCGGGCTGCCGCGCCGGCGAGCCCCGCGCCCCGGCCGATGTTGAACAGCACGGTCTCGGCCCGGTCGTCGGCGGTGTGGCCCACCAGGACGCCCGGGGGCAGGGCCCCGTAGCGGGCGTCGCGGGCCCGGGCTTCGAGATCGGGGCCCGGCTCCACGCACACCCGGCGCAGCTCGAAGCCGGCGCCCAGCCGGGCCGCGATGGCCCGCGCCGCCTCGGCTTCGGCGCCCGACGAGGGGCGCAGGCCGTGATCCACGTGCCAGGCGGTGACCTCGAGCCCCGCCTCGCTCGCTAGAGCCACCAGGGCCGACGAGTCGGGACCGCCCGAGAGTCCGCAGTCGACCGCGGTGCCGGGCACCGGAAAGTGACAGCGGGCCAGCAGCGCGCCGACGTGCGTCTCACCGAATCCGTCCACCGATTGCGACCCCTCCGCTCGGCCTCCTCAGGCCGCTGCGCCCATACGGGCGATCCAGTCGTCGGGGCTGCGGATCTCGGCGATGCCGGGGACGTTCTCGGGACCTTCCCACACCCGGTCGAGCAGGGCCGTGCCGCCGGCCTCCTCGACGGCCTCGATGAACTGCTCCCCCTCGGCGTACTGCTTGATCTTGGCGTCGAGGCCGATCAGCCGCTGGAACACCTTGTTGAAGCCCCGCGCCGACTTGCGGCGGTTGCGCATAACCCGGCCGAAGCGGGGCGCGGATGGGACCAGACCGTCGCCCGCCCGGTCCATGATCACGTCGCCGTGGCCCTCCAGCAGGCTCATCAGCCCGGCCAGCTTCTCCAACGTCTCGACCTGGGCCTCCGAGGCGAACAGCGCCATCACGCCGCCCGCAGCCAAAGGATCCTCGCCCCTGCGGCGGGCCTCCAGCACCCGGCGAGCGGCTTCCGCGATCCGCTTGGGATCGGGGTCCACCGAGTCGAGCACCGACTCGACCAGGCCGATGAAATGGGAGCGCATCCAGTCCACACCGGTGAACTGGGCCCGGTGGGTGACCTCGTGGAGCGCCAGCCAGAGCCGGAACTGGCCGGCGTCGAACGCGTAGCGGTTCTCCAGCGCCACCACGTTGGGGGCCACGTAGTACACGATGTCCTGTTCCTCGGGCTTCTCGTCCTCGATGACGAGCAGGTCGTACTGGCCCAGCACCCGGGTGGACATCCACCCCAGCATCACTCCGAGCTCGGCACCGGCCACCCGCCGGGTGATGGGGGCCATCACCCCGTCGGAGCTCGAGCCGAGCTTGTCGGTGAGAGGACGCAGCAGTCGCTGGAACGAGGCCAGGTTGGCGTCGACCCAGCCGGCGCGGTCGGTGACCCTTCCGCGGGCCGGGCCGGCCTTCGACCGCAGGCCCGTGCAGTCGGTCACCAGCTCCTCGGCCCGCTGGGTGCACTCGAAGAAGTCCTCGGCCAGGCCGTCGCGCCAGCGCGGCGCGGCGTAGGGCTCACGCCTCGCGGTCCGCAGGGCCACACGGCGGGCCATGTCCCAGTCGATGGGATCCGACGGGTCTTCGGGCTCAGCGGATCCGTCGTGGTCGGCGGACTCGACCAGCCTTGCGATTTCGGCGGAGTCTCCGGCGGGATCGCCGGGATCGCCGGCTGCGGCGCCCATGCGGCGCGACTCAGTCCCTCGGGTATCGCTTGTAGGTGACCTTCTGGAGATAGCCGGCGATCGTCGCCACGATCGACACGATGCCCGCCACGGCCAGCGGGACGGCGATCCAGAAGTGCCAAACGACTCCAGCGATGGTCATGGGTCCGCAGTGTAGATGGCTCGCAGGACGCGCACTCGCAGCGAGTCCGGGACTGGCTCCGCGCAGCAGCGGGCCACCACCAGCCGGACCTGGGACTCGAAGCGGAACACGTGGGCGCACGACGGGCACTCGTCGAGGTGCACCGAGATCACCGTGCGTGTCGAGACCGTCGCCTCTCCGTCGAGATAGAGGTGAAGGTCTCGGCAGATGTCGTCGCATTCGTGAGCCACGGCTCAGCTCCTGTGGTCCTGGTCTCGGCCCGGGGTGTCGCCCGGGTGCGGATCGGCGGCGCGGTCAGCGGGGAGGTCACCGGCGTCGGGGAGGAGCCGGTTGCGGACGGCGAAGTCGTACAACCGCTTGTGGAGCTGCTTTCTTCCCCGGTGCAGGCGGCTCATCACCGTGCCGATGGGGACGTCGAGGATCTCGGCGATCTCGGCGTAGGAGAAGCCCTCCACGTCGGCGAGCAGCACAGGAAGCCGGTAATAGTCCGGGAGGTCCTCCACCGCCTGGATGACCTCGTGGTCCGCGAACAGGCCGGCAAGGTCGTCCTCGACGCTGCGACCGAGCCGTGCGCCGGTGTCGCCGCCGAGGCGGCGATAGAGGTAGAGGTTCTCCACGTCGCCCAGGTCGGTCTCCGTGGGCCGGCGCTGCCGGCGCCGGTACTCGGTGATGTAGGCGTTGGTGAGGATGCGGTACATCCAGGCCTTGAGGTGGGTCCCCGCGGTGAACGTGCCGTAGGACCGGTAGGCCCGCAGGTAGGTCTCCGAGACCAGGTCCTCGGCGTCGGCGCGGTTGCGGGTCAACCGGAGCGCCGCCGAGTAGAGCGACGGCATCAGAGGCAGGGCGTCGTCCGCGAAGGTTGCCTGGTCGGCCACAGGCCGCCTCTCCGATGCCGGGGGTGAGGGAGCCCGAAAGGGGATTTGAACCCCTGACCTACGCTTTACGAGAGCGTCGCTCTACCGACTGAGCTATTCGGGCCTGTACGCCCAGCAGGCAGACCCGCCAAGCGCCCGCTCAGGCTACCGGTTCACTGTCTGTGGACTGCCTCTGCTACCGGCGGGAGGTCCAGTAGCAGGGCTTGGAGGGTCAGGGCTTCGTTCGGGGAGCGGATCAGGCTCTCGGCGGTGGCCCGGAGCCGGTCTATGGCCCTCATGGCCCTGCGGTCCAGAGCCGGATCGTGCGGCTCCGCTGCGATCTGCTCCCGGTACCGGGCGCCGACGGTGGCCAAGCCGAAGCGGATCTCGTCCGTGCGGAACTGGCGGTGCTCGCGTTTGTGTTGGGCCTCGATGTCCCGGCGACCCGAGCCCCGGGTGCCGAACCGGGCCTCCCGCTCGTCCAGAGCCGCCATCTCGGCCCGGTGCCGCTCGGTGAGCGCGGCGCCGGCCTCGTCGATCATCTCCCTCAACTCCGCCACCAGCAGGGCGACCGTGGCCCCGGTGCCGTCGAGGCGGTCCGGAGCCCCCCACCACGCCTCCCGACGGGCCGCTACTCGCTTGTCGGCGGCCAAGACCCGGGCCCGGTGAAGGTTGCCCGCGGCCGCGGCCGCCACCAGAGGGGCCCGATCAGCCTCAGCCAAGCCCTCGGACACCAGCGCTGCCGCGACCGCGTCGTCGGGTACCGGACCGAAATCCACCTGAGTGCAGCGTGAGGCGATGGTCACATGCTCGGGCAGCACCTGCTCGGCCAGCAGCACCCACACCACCGACGCCGCGGGCTCCTCCACCGGCTTGAGCAAGGCCGCGGCCGCGGCCGGCGTGGCGGTGTGGAACCGATCCACGACCAGCACCTTGCGGGTGCCCTCGACCGGCGTGCGACTCGCCTCCACGATGAGCTGCGACACCTCCTCCTGGAGGCGCAGACTGTTGCCCGTCGGGCTGAGCACGAAGATGTCGGGATGCTCCTCGCGGGCGGCCAGCCGGCGATGCCGCTCCGCCCGTTCCGGCTCGGTGCCCGCCCGCTCGTCGGCGGCCGCGATCAACTCGCCCGCGAACGCGGCCGCGGCAGTCCTCTTGCCCGAGCCCCGGGGCCCCACCAGCAGGTAGGCGTGCACCGGCGATCCCACCGCCGACGCCAGCGAGGCCACCGCCCGCGGCTGGCCCACCACCAGCGACCACGGATCGATCGGAGCCGTCTCCACAGCAGCTTCCAGAAGACTCATCAACCGGGTGCCATCAGCACCCGCGAACAGGTGAGAACCTGTCGCGTGGCAGCGGGGTCATTCCCGCTCTCGCTCGCTGCGCTCACGGGCCGCCCAAACCAGGGCATCACTGCCCACGGCCTCGCGCCGTATGGGCCGCGTCGTCGCGCCTGCTCGCTCGGCCTCTGAGGCGGTCACTCACTGCGGTCAGGATCTGGGCTGCTACCTCGTCGGTGGTTCCGGCTGCGTCCACCACCGCCCAACGCTGGGGGTCGGCGGTGGCCAGAGCGAGGAAGCCGTCGCGAACCCGCTCCAGGAACTCCCGGCCCTGCCCCTCGAATCGATCCACCGAAGATCCCAGCCGTCGCCAAGCCTGCTCGGGCGGCAGGTCCATCAGCACGTTCAGGTCCGGCTCGAGCCCCCCGGTTGCGAAGCGCATCATCGCCTCCAACTCGTCGAGGTCGAGCCCCCGCCCGTAGCCCTGGTAGGCGAGCGTCGATGCAGTGAAGCGGTCGGTCACCACGTCGCGGCCGGACTCCAGCGCCGGCCCGACGATCTCAGCCACGTGCTGAGCCTTGTCGGCGATGATCAGCAGCGCCTCGGTGCGGTCGTCGACCGACTCGTTGGCCGGGTCGAGCAGAACGTCCCTGATGACTCTTCCCACATTAGTGGCGCCGAATTGGAACGTGCACTCCGCTCCCAGCGAATCGGCGAGCATCCGGGCCTGGGTGGACTTTCCCGACGCATCCACACCTTCGACCGCGATGAGCCGGCCGCTCACTGCTGCGACCCCGCCGAAGGCTCAGCTGCCGGCTCATCCTCGCCAACCCGGATCTCACCGGCGCGGAGGCTCAAGCTGGCGAGACCGCCGGCGATCACGATTATCACCCCGGCCAGCCACATCGTCAGCCGCACGCCGGGCAGTTCGACCTCGGCTCCCAGCACCGAGATCGCCCCGTCCCACCAGCGCTCCGACAGGTTGTCGAGCAGGTCGGCCATTACGCCCCCGACGACCATCGCGATCAGGAAGCACAGCCGCACCAGCACCAGCAGCGCAGCGAACACCCGGCCCCGGATCTCGTTGGCCACATTCTCGTGCAACAGCGTGAACCCGAGCACATAGGACGGTCCGGCCAGCATCCCGAGCATCACCACCAGCGGGATCATCAGCGACAGCCGGTCCACCGACGCTGCGGCCAGCAGCAACACACCCGCGCCTATGAGTGCAGATGTGAACCCGTGGGTCCGGTTGATGCGATTCTGCAGCGCAGAGGCCGAGGCCACGCCCACGGCCATGCCGACACCGAGCGAGAACAGCACGGCATGGAAGTCGGCCTCTCGCCCGACGATCACCGCGTCGACGAACTGGGAGCCCAGCACTATCACGATCCCCGCGCCCATCACCGCGGTGGCCAGCCCGACGTTCACCGACCGCACGATCGGGTTTCTCCCCACCAGGCGCCAGCCCTCCCGAAGCTCGCGGATGGCTCCGCCGAGGTCGAGGTTGCCCCGCTCCGTCGCCCGGCGCTCGTCGCGGGTGCGCTCGGGAATGGCGATACGCCAGATGATGAGGGCGGTAACGAGGAACGTCAGGGCGTCCACGTAGAAGGCCAGCCCCTCCTCGTTGAGCCGCAGGTTCGTCACCCATCCCTCGTCCGGCATCGCCTCGGCGGCCTTGGCCAGCAGCGCAGCCGCCCCGGCAGCCACCGGGAACATGCCGTAGGCCGCGGTCACGTTGAGCGAATTGGCCGCGGTGAGCTTGTCTCGGGGCACGAGGTTGGGGACCGTCGCCTCCTTGGCGGGCTGCCACATGATGGTCAGGAGTTCAAGCAGGAAGCTGGCCACTATGAGCCCGATGAGGGTGTCGACGAACGGCAGCGCCACCAGCACCAGCGCCCGGCCCACGTCGCAGGCCACCATCACCCGCTTGCGGTTGAGACGGTCGACGATCACGCCCACCGCGGTGGCCAGGAAGAAGCCCGGCACTACGCGAGGGATCAGCACCAGGGCTATGGCGGTGCTCTCAGACCCCTCCGGGGCTAGTTGGCCCGCCAGGGCGATCGTGGCGAAGAAACCGAGCCAGTCGCCGGTGGCCGACACGACCTGCGCGATCCACAGCCGGAAGAACGCCGGCGTGCCGAAGACCCGCTGAAGTCGGCCCGACGGGCGGGCCGCCTCGAAGGCCTCGTCGAGCCGGAGGCCGGCCGAGGAGCGAAGCGGTTCTCTGGCCACGACAACCGAGGCTAGGCGCGGCGGCTTGCGGCCGTCGGCGACGGCTTGCGCTCGTCGGCTCGGGTGCCGCTTCTCAGTTGCGCTTGCGGGCCGGCTTGCGGCGAGCGGGGCGCTTCTTGGCCGGACCCTTGGCCCGCTTCTCGGCCAGCAGGTCGCAGGCCCGGTCGAGGGTGAGTGCCTCCACCGTGTCCCCGGAGCGCAGGGATGCGTTGACCTCCCCGTCGGTGACGTAGTGGCCGTAGCGCCCGTCCTTGACCACGACGGCCCGGCCCGTGACCGGATCCTCCCCCAGCTCCCTCAGGGGTGCGGCCGGCGCTGCGGAGCGGCCGCGGCTCTTCGGCTGGGACAGCAAGGCCAGGCATTCGTCGAGGGTGACGGTGAACAGCTGGTCCTCGCCGGCCAGGCTGCGGCTCTCGGAGCCCTTGCGCACGAAGGGCCCGTAGCGGCCGTTCTGCACGGTTATCTCCACCCCGTCGGCCGGATCGGCCCCCACCGTGCGGGGAAGCGACAGCAGCATCAGCGCCTGATCCAGAGTGACCGTCTCCAGCTCCATCGTCTTGAACAGCGATGCGAACTTGGGCTTGTCGGGGACCTCGTCGGCCAGGCCGAGCTGCACGTAGGGTCCGTAACGGCCCGATTTGGCCACAACGGACAGTCCGGTCTCGGGATCCGTGCCCAGCGCCCGCTCGTCGCGCCCGGCGGCCAGCAGCTCCAGCACCCGTTCGACGGTGAGCTCGTCGGGAGCGGTGCCATCGGGCACCGAGGCCGAGTCGTCGCCCCGGCGCACGCTGGGGCCGTAGCGCCCGACGCGGACCTCGACGTCCACCCCGTCGTCGTCGACGCCCAGCCGGATCGAGTTCACCGAGCGGGCGTCGATGTCGCCCAGACGGCTGGACACCTTCTCCTTGAGGCCCGGGTCGTCGGAACCGCCGAAGTAGAACCGCTGAAGCCACGGCACCTGCTGCTCGGCACCGGCTGCGATGCGGTCTAGGTCGTCCTCCATCTCGGCGGTGAAGGCGTAGTCGACCAGCTTGGGGAAGTGGCGCTCCAGCAGGTTCACCACCGAGAACGCGGTGAACGACGGCACCAGCGCCGAGCCCTTCTTCCACACGTAGCCCCTGTCGGTGATCGTGCCCATGATCGACGAGTAGGTCGAGGGCCTGCCCACGCCGAGCTGCTCGAGGCGCCGCACCAGCGACGCCTCCGTGTAGCGGGCCGGCGGCTGGGTCTCGTGCCCGGAGGCCTCCATCCCGCGGCGGCTGACCGGGTCGCCCTCGTCGAGCGGGGGCAGGCGGCGCTCGTCGGCAGCCTCGCTCGCCTCGCCGGCGTCGGTGCCCTCGGTGTACACCTCGCGGAAGCCCAAGTGGGTTATCACCGTGCCGCTGGCCGCGAACTCGGCGTCGGCGCCCGCCGCGGTGCGGGCCCCCACTCGCAGCTGCACGGTCTCGCCGGTGCAGTCGGTCATCTGGCTGGCCAGCGTCCGCTTCCAGACCAGCTCGTACAGCCGGGCCTCGGGCTGGGGCACGTGCCGGGCCACCGTCTTGGGATCGGTGAAGGCCTCTCCGGCGGGCCGGATGGCCTCGTGGGCCTCCTGGGCGTTCTTGACCTTGCTGGCGTAGGTCCTCGGCATGGCCGGGAGCAGGTCCGGCCCGTAGCGAGCGACCACCTCTGAGCGGGCTGCAGCCACCGCGGCCGACGACAGCGACGTGCTGTCGGTCCGCATGTAGGTGATGTAGCCCTTCTCGTACAGCGACTGGGCCGCTCTCATGGCCGCCGCCGAGGACATTCCCAGCTTGCGGGCCGCCTCCTGCTGAAGGGTGGAGGTTATGAACGGCGGGGCGGGGCGGCGCCGGTACGGCTTGGAGGTGCGGGACCTCACGGCAAAGTCCGAGTCCTGCAGCCCTGCGACCAGGGTCGCGGCTCCGGCCTCGTCGAGCACGGTGAGGCCGTCGCGGGTGACGCGGCCGTCGGGACCGAAGTCGCGCGCGGTGGCGATGCGCGAGCCGTCGAGTGAAGCCAGAGTGGCCGTGAAGTCCGGCCCTTGCTCCTGTTGGGGTGAGAACGTGGCCGTCAGCCCCCAGAAGGAGGCGCTGACGAAGCTCATCCGCTCCCGCTCGCGCTCCACCACGATGCGCACCGCCACGCTCTGCACCCGGCCGGCCGACAGTTGGGGCATCACCTTCTTCCACAGGACCGGCGAAACCTCGTAGCCGTAGAGCCGGTCGAGCATCCGGCGGGCCTCCTGGGCGTCCACCAGCCGGCGGTCGAGCTCTCGGGGCGAGGCGACCGCGGCGGAGATGGCCGGCCTGGTGATCTCGTGGAACACCATCCGCTTCACCGGGACGCGCGGGTTGAGCACCTCCATCAGGTGCCATGCGATGGCCTCGCCCTCGCGGTCCTCGTCGGTGGCCAGGTACAGCTCATCGGCGTCGGCCAGCAGGGTCTTCAGCTTGCGGACCTGCTGGCGCTTGTCGCTGTTGACCACGTACAGCGGCTTGAAGCCGTTCTCGACGTCGATCCCGAGACGGGCCCACGGCTCGGACTTGTAAGCCTTGGGCACCTCGGCCGCCCGGCTGGGAAGGTCGCGGATGTGGCCGATGGAGGACTCCACGACGTAGCCGTCGCCGAGATAACCGGAGATCGTCTTCGCCTTGGCAGGCGACTCAACGATGACTAGAGCGTTGGCCATGGACTTGAAACCGATCCGACGAGCAGGCGCTCGTCACCAGACTTGGATTCGGACAGGATAAGCAGCGACTGGCAACGGTTGGGAAACCGGTCGAGAACTGGCGGAGATGTCTCTCGACAGGCACACCGCCGAACCGGCACGACGCTATTGCGCCGCTGCGGCCGAGTCAGCCGGTCGAGAACTGCGGAGGATAGCGGCACCGACGAGGGCCGCGATGGTCGATGCGACCAGGATCCCGATCTTCGCCTGGTCAATGATGTCTTGGTCCTCGAACGCAAGGTTGGTGATGAACAAAGACACGGTGAAGCCGATGCCGGCGACGCCGCCTATGCCCAGAATCTTGGACCATGTGGCACCCTGAGGCAGCTCGCACAACCTGAGGCGCACGGCCAGCCATGTGAACGATCCGACGCCCACCAGCTTGCCGATGACCAGGCCCAGCACGATGCCGATCGTCACCGGCGAACTCAGCGCCGCTTCGACGGAGTCGGACGACAGCTCCACCCCGGCGTTGGCCAGCGCGAAGATGGGAATGATCACGAAGCTGGTCCAGGGGTGCAGCAGGTTGGCGAGGCGGTCGGCCACCGACACGCGCTCGCGCACCTCGAAGGACGCCCGCCGCGCCGCCGGGGGACTCAACGAGCCACCCTCGAACCATCTGACCACCATTCCGTCGAAGGTGCTCTCGTTCACGAGCGGCCGCGCCGGCGCGATGATCCCGAGGATCACCCCGGCGATGGTGGCGTGGACCCCGGACTCGAACACCGCTAGCCACAGCACCACTCCAACCAGCAGGTAGGCGGGCGTGTACCAGACGCGGATCAGGCGCATGAAGACCAGCAGGGCGACGATCAGGAAGGCCACCAGCAGCCAGTCCAACGACAGGTCGTCGGTGTAGAACACCGCGATCACCGCGATGGCGCCGATGTCGTCCACGATCGCCAGCGTCAACAGGAAGATCTTCAGAGAGTTCGAGACCCGCCGGCCCATGAGCGACAGAACCCCGACCGCGAACGCGATGTCGGTCGCCATGGGGATCCCCCATCCGGCGGCTCCCTCGCCGCCCGCATTGAAAGCGAAGTAGATGAGCGCGGGGATAACCATGCCGCCCAGCGCGGCAATGGCCGGCAACGCGGCCGCTCTGGGGCGGCGCAACTCGCCCACCACTAGCTCGCGCTTGATCTCCAGGCCGACAACGAAGAAGAAGATCACCATCAGGGCGTCGTTGATCCACGCCTCCAGCGGCTCATCGAGCACCAGCGCGCTGCCCATTTCGAACCGGATGCCGGTATGCAGCAGGTCGAGGTACGAGTCCCGCCAAGGCGAGTTGGCCCAGACGAGGGCGACCAGTGCGGCCAACAGCATCAGCAGGCCGCTGGCGGCCTCTATGCGCAGAAAGCGCAGCACCGGCCGGCCGAGCCGCCGGGCCAGCCGACGATCGCTGCCGATCCACGTCAGCGGCGACGGCGGCGGGGTCTCGGAGTGGTCTCCTGGAATTGAGGCCATCGCGATGGTCTGCCGGTGCTGGGTCTCGTAAGCGGCGGGGCTAGGGCGAGTCGAGGATAAGGCACGCCTCGGTGCCGCGCGGGCTCGAGCGGATGTGGAACTCGTCGGCGAGTGCTCGGATGATGGAGATGCCCATCCCCGACTCCCGGCCCAGACGGACCGGCGACTCCGGGGGCGACGTCTCCAGTAGGGCGTCCGCGTCGAAGCCAGGACCCTCGTCGCGCACCACCACCGACACCCGCCGGCCGGATCGCTGGCAGCTGACCTGCACGGGCCGTGTGCAGCCCGAGCGGATATGGGCCTGAATCGCGTTGGTGGTCACCTCCGACACCGCCACCCGAAGATCGTCGACCCGGGGCGCCTCCAAACTCGGCTCCAGCTCCGCGGCAGCGGCCACCACCACCCGGACGAGTGACACGTAATCGGGCCGGGGAGGAATCTCGATCTCCACGGTGTTGTGCGCGGCGCCGTTCATGACGTCACCGGAAGCGAGGGTGCAGCCGCGGGCGCCGACCGTGGCCCTGCCGCGCCGTCGATCGAGTCGTGTATCGCAATGATCCTGTCAAGGTCGCAGATCTCGAAGACCCTGCGAATCCGGGGCGAAGAACACACCAGCGCCAACTCGCCGCCGCGCTGGCGCAGCCGCTTCAGCGCAGCGACCACCGCGCCTATGCCGAACGAGTCGATGAAGTCCAACTCGGAGATGTCCAGGATCAGCCCGCGACAGCCATCGGCCACCGTCTTGACGACGGCCTGGCGAAGGTCGGGGGCACCGGCCACGTCGAGCTCGCCACCGACGCTGAGAACGGTCCACGGAGGCCGTTCCGAGCACCGAATCGTCACGGACACAGTGCAGAACGGTACCGGCTGAGCGAGCCGACTATGCGTCTTACGGCTCGCCCAGATCGGGGGACACTGCCCACGGCCTCGCTTGGCGTCCCGCCCTTGGCTCATCGGTGGCTCCCTGCCTTCTCGGCCTCCAGGCGCATCGTCGCCCGGGCCTCGAACACGGCCTCGCCCACCAGCGGTCCCACCACCGGAACGTCGGTGGGCTCCACGTACCTCAGCTCCACGGTGGCCCGGCCGCCGCTGCGACGGACCAGCACATGCAACCGCTGCGGGTCTAGGTCGGCCGAGGCGAGCGCGGCCGAGAGAACCTCACCGTCGGCCTCTCCCACGGCCGCGGAGCGCACCGCCTCGCGGGCTGCGTGGGTCACCAGAACCCGGGTGCGGACAAGCAGCCCCACCTGCACGACGGTCAGGAGCATCAACGCGAGGAACGGCACCATCAGCGCGAACTCCACCGTCGATTGTCCGAGCTGGCGCGCCGACCGCCGTGAGCGAGCGCGGCCAGGTGCTGAGCGGCGAATCAATTGACCATGTTGGCGACCGTGTCCACCACCTTGTCCAGCAGCGAAGCGATCTTGCCGGAGCCGGTCGCCCAGGTCAGCAGCAGCAGGGCCACCGCCGCGGCGCCGACGATGACCAGCGCGTACTCGGCCGTGGTCTGGCCCCGGTCACCGGCCCGGTGTCCGGATCGAGCACCGCCGCCTGGGAGACGGTGCAGGGCCAGGAAGCCGCGCGTGGTCAGCGCGGCCAGGGTTCGCATGATCATGTTCGCTCCTTTCGCCGAGCCCCCCGTCTGCGGGAGGCGATGAACGGCTTCGGTGTCATGGGATCAGTCGGACCGGCCGGAGTGGGGCTCCGCTCGGCCTCAGGACGGGAATCGCAGATCGGCGATGGTCCCGACGAGCACGGGAACGACGGTCAGCAGGCAGAAGGCGGGCAGGATGCAGAACACCAGCGGGAACAGCATGAGCACCGGAACCCGCCGGGCCGCTTCCTCAGCCCGCACGCGCCGGCGACGATGAGCCTCGTCCGCGGCCCGCTCGAGGGCGGGCCCCAGCGGGGCGCCATCGATCTCCGCCGCGGTGATGGCATGCACGACCGATGAGACGCTGGGGCCCAGGGTCTGTTGCAGCCTCCTCACCGACTCGGTGAACGGCTCGCCGGCTCCGGCGCGCCTCGCCACCGCGGCGAGTTCCGATCGGAACGGCTCCACCACCCGCGTAGAGATGTCTGCCAGAGCCGACACCGTCGGCCTGCCGGCCCCGACGACCAGCCCGAGCAGGTCGATGACCTCCGGCAGATGGCGCTCGATGTGCCGCACCCGGTCACGGTGACGAGCCCGTCGCCTCGCGGCCACCGCGGCGACGACGGCCAACAGCGCCAGCAGACCTCCAACCAAGCCAACCGCGATGACCGCCGCCACGAAGACCAGGCTCGCGATCCCCACCAACGTCTCGTCGGCGGGCTCGACCACACCCCCGGACAGTCGCCGGCCCAGGGCCGCTAGGACACGGCCGGGATCCTGGCCGGACCGGTCGACGCCCCTGAGCCTTCGTCGTGCCAGGCCGCGCCGCGCCGAGTCGGTGTCCAGCGCCCACAACGCCAGCAGGGCCGCCCCCAGCGCAGCCGCGAGGCTCACGCCCATCTCATCACCGCCCGGCTGAGCCTCGCCATCCACCAGACGCCCAGGCCCTCGAGCACCAGACCGGCCATCAGAGACAGCAGCCCGAACGGCGTCGCCACCAGCGCGCCCAGTGCGCCGGGATCCGCAACCGCGACCACCGCCGCGAACCCCGCCGGTGCCGCAGCCACAACCATCCCGGAGGTCCGGGTCTGAGAGGTGAGGGCACCGATCTCGTCGCCGAGAGCCCGACGCTGCCGCAGCGACGCTGCGGCCCTGTCGAGGCTGGCCGCCATGACCGCACCGGACTGGTGCCCCAGAACCAGCAGGGCCGCAGCCGTCTGGCGCTCGGGGAGGTCCTGGACCCAGCCGTCGAGCGCCTCGGTGAGGCTCAGGCCCCCGCGCACCCTGCCGACCACCTCCCGCCATCCGGTCTCGGGGATCTCCGTCGCCACGGTGTCGAGCGCGGTCAGCACCGACGCGCCGGACCGGAGCGCCCGAGCCGTCAACTCGAGCGCCTGGGGTATCGCATCGTTTCGCCCGTGTCGCTGCCTCCACGGCCCACTCAAGGCCGAGAGCCGGGATGCCGTCCCACCCGCCAGCCATCCAAGGCGCCCGGACCGTCCCCGGGTCCCCAGCCGCAGGGGCGCAGGCGCCAGCGCCGCGAACAGCAGCACCGCGGCCAGCAGCGCGGTCACGGACCCGCCACCAGGCGGGAGGGCCGCGACATCCTGCCCCGGATCCCGCGGTCATCAGCGAGCAGGCGGACGCTGTCGTGACCGTCGACCTCGGCGACGGCTGCGACCCGCCGGGCCCCGCCGTCGACTCTCCCGACATGAACGACGGCGTCGATGGCGGACGCCACATGGTCCCTGACCGCGGCCACGCCCAGCCGCTCATCGGCGGCTGCGGCCAGAGCGGCCAGCCGGCGCAGGGCGTCGACCGGCCCGTTGGCATGCAGCGTCGCCAGGCAGCCGGCGTGGCCGGTATTGAGGGCGTGCAGCAGATCGAGCGCCTCGGGACCGCGCACCTCTCCCACCACCATCCGGTCGGGTCGCATCCGGAGCGCGTTCCAGACAAGATCGCGGATCGTCACCGCCCCGCCTCCCTCGCGGGATTCGGGCCGGGCCTCCAAGCGCACTACATGGGGATGCTCGAGCTGCAGCTCCGCGGCGTCCTCGATGGTGATCATCCGGTGCCGGGGGCTGACCCGGCCGGCCAGGGCGTTGAGCAGGGTGGTCTTGCCCGCTCCGGTGCCTCCGCTGACGACGATGTTGGCGCCCCGGTCCACCAGCTTCTCGAGCAGCTCCACCACCGGCGCGACGGCGAACAACTCCAGGGCAACGTCGGGTACCACGAAGCGGCGGATGGTCACATAGGGGCCGTCGACCGCCACCGGCGGGACGGCCACATGGACCCGGGAACCGTCGGGCAGCCGACCGTCCACGCACGGGGTGAGCTGGTCCACCCGGCGGCCGAGCGGGGCCACGATCCGCTCGATGACCAGATCGACCGCGGCCCTGTCCAGCGACACCGCGCTCCGGCTGACATTGCCTGCCCGTTCGATCCACACCGGTCCCGGTCCGTTGATCATCACCTCGCTCACCGACGGGTCGGCCAGCAGCGGCTCCACCGGACCGAGTCCGTCCACCCGGGCGGCGACCCGTTCCACCACATCGTCGACCACATCGGTCGGGGTGAGGGGAGCCAGGGCGCGGACGATCGCCGCGATGTCGGCGGCCGGCAGCGGCAGATGCTCCATCGTGTCGACCACCCTGCGGTGCACGACCTCGACAAGGGCCTCCGAGCCGTCCTCGGAGTGCGTGCCGGCAGCCATGCGGGCCCGTCCGGCACCGGCGACCGGGCCGGTCATGCCGGAAGCTCGAATCGCCGCAGGGGCGGCGGGAGCATGCTGACGATCGTGCCCGCGTCCACCGATCGCGCCACCCTGGGGTCCCACGCCACCCGCTCGACGTGGGAGGCCCCGACCGCGGCGCTCACGTCGCGGGTCCGCAGGGCCCGGCCCGGCTCCTCCACGAGGACCACCCGCTCGTAGGGACCGGCGACCTGCTGGGCCCGGGTCAGAGCCAGGTAGCAGGACCGCAGCACGCACACCGGCCGGTGCGGGCCGCCGATGGCCGAACGCAGGCCGGCGCGGTCCAGCCCGGCGTCCACCACGACCGGCCCGGCGCGGGCCAGCACCTCGAGGGCCAGCAGCAGCCGCGGGCGATGGTCCTCGCCCACCGATTCCGTGGCGGCCAGCGGCGGCCGGGTGCCCCTGCGCAGCAAGCGCAGGCCAGGGGCGACGTCCTCGAGCAGCCTGCCGATGGCGTCGGCGGCCACGCCGTCGCCGGCGGCCACCCAGTCGCCTATTCCGGGCTCGGCCGGCGTCGCGCCGGCGGCCATCCCCAGCAGTGCCGGCTGGTCGCCGTTCAGGTCCACCAGGGTTGCGTCGCGGTCCTCGGAAGCGAGGCGGATGGCGGTGGCTGCGGCCACGACCGATGTTCCGACCCCGCCCTTGACGGACCAGTACAAGATGATCACGCTGTTCCCCCGCGCGCCGCGGCCTTCGGAGGCGGGACTCTGAGCGCCAGCGTTGAGGCGGGCCGCCCGGCACCCTGCAAACCGGGGCGGCAGAAGCCACCTTACCGATATTCCAGCAGTTTCAAACTATGTAGTTAATTTTAGGTAATCCCCATGATGTCCGCACCGGAGCGCAGCAGCGCCTCAGCCGGCTCGTCGTCGAGGAGGGGCACTACGAACGACTCGATCCCGTGCTCGGTGGCCAGCCGGTGCAGCTCCTCGCGGCACTCGCCGGGGGCGCCGGCGATTACGAAGGGGAGCGCCCACTCATCGCGCACGTGCTCGGCCGCGGCCTCGAGACCGTCGGCGAGCGCAGCCCTGATCCTGGCCGCATCGGCATCGGCGAGCCCGATGGCCTGCTGCACGTCCGCGGGCGTATCGACCAGGCGGTACGTCAGGTGGGGCTTGACCGCGGCCATGGTGTCGTCGTCGGTCACCAGCATGGTGGAGTAGGCGATCCGAGGTTCGTTACCCGCGGCCTGGCCGGCGTCCCGGATCCGCTCCACCGCCGGGCCCAGGTGCGGCTTGTAGACGAAGTCGACCAGCACCCCGTCGCAGGCCGCGCCGCCGAGTTCCAGCATTCTCGGTCCCCGCCCGGCCAGCCATATCTCGGTGCTTGCCCGGGCATGCAGCAACGACGCCTCGCTCAAGCGCACGTGGACGCCGTCGACATTGACGGTCTCGCCCGCGAACAGGCGCCGGCTGGCACCGATGGTCTCGCGCACTGCGGCCAACGGCCGGTGGCGGTCGATGCTGAGGGGGTCGAGCGTGAGGCTTCCCCCGGCGCCGATGCCCAGGAAGGCCCGACCGCCCGACAGCTCGTCGAGGGAGGCGATCGCGCTCGCGGTGGCGCCCGCATGGCGCGTGTAGGGGTTGGTGATCCCCGGGCCGACCTCCAGCGACGTCGTAGCCAGCGCGATGGCCGTCATAGCTACGTACACGTCGCTGGCTGCGAGCCCCTCGTCATACACCCAGCACCGCTGGTAGCCGAGGTTCTCAGCGACCTGAGCGATCTCCACCGCCCGCTCGATGGGTCCATGGGGCAGGACGTTGAACTCGGGCTTCATCACAACGCTCACACTATGGCCGCGACCGTGAGGCAGCCCAGCGCAGGTCGGCCTCTCAGGCCCGGCCGGCGCGGCGGGCCAGCACGGCCTCCAGCACGCCCCCGCCCACCGCCAGGGACTTGTCGGAGATCTCCCAGCACGCCGTCGGATCACTGCGAGGGTCGACATCGCCGATCTTGAGATCGTCTGGCACGGCTGTTCCCGACCTGATCGCGCCCCGCAGCACACCGTCGAACGGTGCGCTCACGGCGGCGCTGGCCACTTCTCCGAGCATCTGGCCCTTGGCCACCTGATCACCGATGGCGGCGTGCCAGACGACGTCCCCCGAAGCCGGGGCCCGCAGGACCCGATCCGCGGAGCGGCCCCCGAGCTCGGCCGGTGTGCCGGTGTCGGGTAGGGCGGAGCCGGACCAGATCACCCGGCCCAGCCGGTGGCCCCGCATGGTCTCGACCACGGCATGGCAGTCGGTGCCCGCAGTGAAGCCAGGACCGAGGCCGATCACGATCTCGGCGTCACCGATGGACGTGTCGATGTTGCGCTTGGCCAACCGGGCGTCCACCACCACATCGGCCCGGAGGGGACCCAGCCCGGCCAGCTTCGGGGCCACCAGCACCGCCACGTCGCCCCGCCCGGCCACCGCGACGGCCTCGGTGGCAGTGTGTGCCAGCACGCCCCTCATGCCCTGCACGCTGATCTCGCCGTCGGTCACCGCGGTGGACAACGCCACCGTGCGGCGGATCGTCAACGGCTCAGGCAGCTCCAGCACCACCACCGGCCAGCCGGCCCGGGTGAGCCGCCAAGCCACGCCGGTGGCCAGATCGCCCCCGCCCCGCAGCACGCACAGCGGGGAAGGCCCGGCATCGGCCGGTTCAGGTCCGGCGATGGGCGATCACCTCGGCCATAATGCTCAGCGCGATCTCCTCGGGGGTCTCAGCCCCGACCTCGATGCCGATGGGGGCATGGACCCGGTCCAGCGCGGCAGGATCGATGCCGTCGGCTTCCAGGCGGGCCCGGGTGGTGGCCCAGCGGCGCTCGCTGCCCATAACCCCCACGTAACCGGCGTCGGTGGCCAGCAGGGTGGGCAGAGCTGCGGCGTCCACGTCCACGTTGCGGGTTACCAGCACCACAGACGCGTCGGCGTCGAGCGTCCGCCCGGTGAGCAGGTCGTCGACGGAGCCGATGACCAGTTCGTCGGGAGCACCACTAGCCGGCTCGCCGGCGAGACCCTCAAGATTCTCCCCACCGGTCGGATCGCTCTCCATCGCGGCCCGATCGTCGGAGGCCACCACGCGGAAGCCCAGCCAATGGGCGAGTTCTGCCACAGCCCGTCCCACGTGTCCGTATCCCATGACTATGACGGTGGGTCTGGGCATGTGCGGCTCCACGAGAATCTGGACGTCGCCCCCGCAGACTCCGGGATCACCCCGGACAGGGTCGACTAGACGGTACGACAGCAGACGGCAGCGGCCATCGGCAAGCGCGGCCACGGCCTCGGCCACCACCCGGGCCTCCATCTCGCCCCCGCCGACGGTGCCGGATATGGCGCCGTCGCGAAACACCAGCATCTTGGCCCCGGCCCGCCGGGGTACCGAGCGCGACGTGTCGACCACGGTGGCCGACGCCACCGCCACCCCGCCGTCGACGGCGTCGGCAAGCTGGCCGAGCAGGCTCACGACCACAGTCTTGCCGCCTGTTCGAGGGTGCGGGCCCTCAACCGGTCCAAGTCGGCGCCGATCACCTCGCCGCCGTCGACGATCCAGTCCCCGCCCACCATCACTCGGCTTACATGGGAGGCATTGCGCCACAGCACCAGCTGCTCGAGCAAGTTGTGGGCCTCCACCGGAGTGGGCAGGCCCCTGGGGCCGGCGATGTCGACCAGCTGCAGATCGGCGTGCCACCCCGGCTCCAGCCGACCCACCCGCTCCAGGCCGAGCGTGCGAGCCGAGCCCTCGGTAGCCATGTGCAGCACCGTTGCCGCGCTGATCGCACCCGGGTCGAGGGTGGCGGCCCGGTGCAGCAGGAAGGCGCCCCGCATCACCGCGAACATGTCGTTGATGTAGCCGTCAGATCCGAGCCCGACGGTGACATCGCGCTGCAGCATCTCGAGGACGGGCGCGATCCCGCCGCCCACCTCGCAGTTGGACAGCGGCATGTGCGACACCCTCACGCCCGTGGCCGCGATGATGTCGATCTCGCGGGGCGACAGCTGCACGCACTGGCTGGCCTGGAAGCGAGGCGACGCCACCCCGAGCCGGTCATAGAACTCGAGGGTCCGCATCCCGTGGTGCTCGGTGCACCAGCGACCCTCATGCACTCCCTCGTTCACATGGGCGTGGCAGAACACGTCCAGGGACGCGGCCGTCTCGAACGCCTGGCGAATGAACGGCTCGCTGCACGTGAACGTGGTGTGGATGCACATGGCTCCGGACACCCGGGATCCCGCGCCGGACGCGCCGCCTCCAGCCCGGCACGCCTCGATGAAGCGGACGTTCTCGTCGAGGCCGGCCTGGCCGTTGGCCGCGCCCATCCGCTCGGTGGCCTCGAACGACAGGACTCCCCGCAGCCCGCTCGCCGCCACCGCCTCCCTCTCCGCGAACAGGGCGTCGGGCAGGGCGTTGGGGGCCTCCAGGATGTCGAAGAAGCTGGTGGTCCCCCCGGCGGCCAACTCGGCCGTCACCCACGCGGCCGCGGCCGAGATCATCTCGGAGTCCAGGGCGTTCTCCACCAGGGGCCACCAGTAGTCGTCCAGGAAGCTCCAGAAGTCGGCCACCGGCTGCGCAGGCGCGGGCACCCCGTGGGCCAGCAAGCCGTACAGGTGAACGTGCGCGTTGACGAAGCCGGGCAGCAGCACGCAGCCGCCTCCGTCGCAGAAGTCGTCATCGGGGTAGCGGGCCCGCAGCTCTCCGACGGGGCCGGCGCCGTCGATCAGCCCGTCCGCCACCCGCACCGCCCAGTCCCGGCGAGGCTCCTCCAGCGCGGCGGTCACCGCCCAGTCACCCGAGACGATCATCCCCGACCCCCGGCCGCGCAACGCCGACCGACCCGGGCAGGCGTCGGCACGTTGCCGCGCCCCGACCCGCGTACCGCCGGTGCGTGCTTCGACACACTGGTCGCTGCTGGTGGTCCCACGCGCGCTGGAAGCTCACACAAGCCGCAACGCTAGTGGTCTGTCCGCGAGTTTGGCGAGACAGCCACCCGGCAGACTCGGGCAGAGTACCGGCGGCGGTTCGCGACATTGCACGTTTCGGAGCGGCGCCGCGCTGGAGCCGTCCCGCCGCCGGCCGCGACGATCTACGCTCTCCAGCACGGCGTGGACTGTCTCCGGTGAGACTGCCTGTCGCCGGGAATGCGATGCCAGCCATGGCAGCAGCCGACCCTGAGGAGGTCTGCGAATGCGGGAAGGCCGGCCATGGCGCGGACCCCATCCGCTGGTGGCTGCGGCGCTCTCCGCGGTATGGCCCGGTCTGGGACACATGGGTCACAGGAACCGCCGTGGGCTGCTGCTCGCCGCCGCCACTCTGGCCGTCGCCGCAGGCGGGCTCGCATACTTCTTGACTCGCCGTGCGGGGACCTTGCTCACCTGGTCCGTGACCAGGCCGTCGATTCTGGCCTTGATGGTCGCCACGGCATTTGCTCTGGTCTTCCGCTGGGCGGTTGCGGCCGACGCCTTCGCAACCGCGGCGCGACGCCGCCCGGCGCGGCCCAGCAGCGCCCTGCGCCGGTTGGGAACACTGGCGGCGCTGCTGTTGCTGGCCCTGTTCATCGCCGCGCCCCATCTGATTGTGATGAGACTCGCCGCGGCTCAGCTGTCCCTGCTGTCGGAGGTGTTCGTCGCCGTCGACACGCAGACCGCCAGACCGACCCCGATTCCCACCACCCCCGCGGAGACCGGTGCTCCAGATGCCGCCGCGGCGACCGGGCCACCTCATCCCGCCACCGCGACGACCGGTGCCCGAGACCCCAACACCTCCGAGACGACCGGCACACCGGACCCCACCGACCCCACCGCCGCCGCGGCCGGCCCGCCGGACCCCATCGCCTCCGAGACGGCCGGATCCTCTGATGCGACGCCCCAGACAGGCTCCACACCGGCGACGACGGTCCGGGCCGCGACTCGGGCCGGCGCGGACCGGCTCACGGTAGCCCTGCTCGGCAGCGACGGCGGGTACGGGCGCAGCGGTGTGAGAACCGACACGATCATCGTCCTGTCGATCGATGTGGCCACCGGCGACGCCGCCGCATTCAACGTGCCCCGCAACTGGACGCATGTCACCTTCCCGGAAGGGACTCCGGCCGCCGACCGCTGGCCCGACGGCTACCCGGGCATCGCCAACCAGATCTACGGCCTGGGACTGGAGCACCCCGATGCCTTCCCCGGCGTCGAGGACGAGGCGGGCCAAGCCATCAAGTCGGCGCTGGCCCAGCTGACCGGCCTCGACATCCAGTACTACGTGATGGTCGACATGGTCGGATTCGTGAAGATCATCGACTTGTTCGGCGGCATAGAGGTGCAAGTCCGCGAGTCCGTCAAGGACCGGATCGCGCCCATCGTGGAGGGCGGTCGCCACATCGCCATCAATGTCGGGCCGGGCTACCACCGCTTGGACGGCCTGACCACGCTCGCCTACGTGCGCTCCCGCACCGGCCGCTCGGACTATCACCGCATGACCCGCCAGCGATGCGTGATCGGGGCGCTGATCGATCAGGTCACTCCCCTGGAGGCGCTGGCACGCTATGTGACGCTCACCGACATCATCTCCCTGCATGTCAAGACCGACATCCCCCTGGACCGTCTGGGAGACCTCGTCGCCGAAGCTGACCGGCTCGACACGTCGAGGATCGTCACCGTCAACTTCATCCCTCCCGTGTACCCGTCGGGGAGCGCGCCCATCGCCCAGGTGCGCGAGGCGGTCGCCCAGGCCCTCGAGGGCCACGGCAACGAGGCGAACGCAGTCCTCGCCGACACCTGCGGCGGACCGTCGTGACAGCGACCCTCGATGCGGGGCCATGTGCGCCAGCCCGACCGCGCCGATGCCTCGTCGGCTCCGCGGGATCGGCGGACGGCTCGCTGTCGAGGTCGGGCCAGCGCTGCCGGATCCGGTGCGCCGGGCGCTACGAATCTATGATCTGGCCTGCAGGGCTGCCCACACCCGTTCCGGCGTGAAGGGCAGTTCGTTGATGGCGGCGCCGGTGGCGTCGAGGATGGCGTTGCGGACCGCCGGAGCCACGCCGTCCTTGGGGATCTCGGCCACCGCCTTGGCCCCGAACGGGCCGCTGTCCTCCATGGTCTGTACCAGGTACACCACGGTGTCGGGCATCTCGTCGGCCCGGTAGATCTTGTAGGGGCCGAACGACGGGTTGACCATGTGCCCGTCGTCGTCGAACACCATCTCCTCGCAGTGGGCGTAGCCGAGCGCCTGGGTCATGCCGCCCTCCACCTGGCCGCTGGCGGTCACCGGGTTGATGGCCACCCCGCAGTCCACCGCCATCACCAGCTTCGTGACCGTCACCTGACCGGTGTCGGTGTCCACCTCCACCTCGGCGAACTGGGCCGCGAACGGGGGCGGGCATTCGGGTGACACATGCGAGGCGGTGCCCATGATCTGCTCCTGCTCCTGCCAGTGCAGCGAGTCGAGCGCGATCTCCTCCAGTGTCACCGAGCGCCCGTCGGCCGCGTAGGCCCGGCGGTCACGCAGCTCGATGGTGCACGGCTCGTCCACATCCAGCAGCATCGCGGCCCGCTCCTTGAGCCTGACCCGGACCGCCTCCGCGGCCCGCAACGCGGCCGTGCCCGAGATGTAGGTGGTGGACGAGGCGTAGGCGCCGGTGTCGAACGGCGTCATGTCGGTGTCGCTGGAGTACACCTTGATGTCGTCGAG
>LXNJ01000394.1_pt1 | contig 31217 bp, 25 predicted proteins | sample 809081 | NCBI WGS metagenome assembly LXNJ01 (sample SAMN04870510, study PRJNA318959) | sponge metagenome | biome: sponge; feature: marine sponge reef; material: water | host: Petrosia ficiformis | place: Greece: Milos, Mediterranean Sea | collected 2013-05-29 | depth 5-7 m | reverse complement strand
CGACATCCCAACAGCAACACCTGCTCGAGTTGTTGGATGACCGACACCGACGCAGTTCGACCGTGGCCACAAGCCAGTTGCCGGTGGGACACTGGCACGGGGCAATGGACAACCCGACACTGGCTGATGCCATCCTCGACAGGCTTATACACAACGCGCACAGGATTGAACTCACCGGCGATTCAATGCGGAAAAGTATGTCAGAATTGCAGTCCCACTCGCATCAAATCGACCACTCGTCTCGTTAACCGAATCCAGCCGCGCTATGACACTTAAAGTGGTTGGCTTCAAAAAAAACAAAGTGGTCGAGTTCACTGGAATATGCACAGGCGACGTGCAGCGAAATCTCGTGATATCTGGATTCAGCGAGGATTCGCCTACCTGACTGCTTGCACAGACTGGCTAAGTCGGCGGCGGGGGGGGGTGAATTACATGCGGACGACACCAGACAGACGTTGCTGCCAAAGGGCACGTACAGTCTGGATCCACAGGACCCTCTGGTGTATCGTACCGGCATACGAACACTGTTGGGCCGTCTGCCACAGATAAAGTGGATGCAATTGCGGCGACTTCCACTCGATGGTCTCGGATAGTGATCTACCAACCGAATTGGAATAACGGTCGATCTGGATTTTATTGGCCGCAACATTCGACTCGTGTGCGAGAGGCCCTGTGTAGTCGCTGTAGTAATGCATCGCGCATCAAGCCCTATTCGATCAGAGCAGGGGTCGAGGTCACGCAGTGCTTGAAACGGAGCTCGGGTGCTCTGTAGAACACAATGGCATAGTCGGTGTTTGACGCAGCAGCAGCAGTGTGTATCACTTGGTCAGTATCACATACCCGGTGGCGAGACACCATGTTTTCCGACTACGAGCGTCAGCAAAACCTTCCCGAAGCGGAGGTCATGCGACGCGCATACAAGCGGGTACTCTCGCGACGGCGCTCGTCGCGTTTATCCGGCATAGTGTTTATTGCACTGCTGGCGATTTGGATTCTCTTTTCCGCAGCCACATTCGATCAGTGGTGGGGGTGGGCATTGGACCTTTTGATTTTCACGGGATGGCTCATCCTGATGTCGAGTACAATTGTTTTGTGGTTTCGTCCCGACCTTCCATTCCGCCGCGCGGTATCTAGCGTTGTGCCCGAACTAACACCTAAAGGGCAGAAGATACACGACCGGATTTGCGGTGCGCTTCGCTCACCAGTCAAGGACGCGCTGCTCGCCGAAATCAACAAGTAGCCCCGCAGATTCTTTCACGGGCCCGCGGTTGCCCGTGTCACCACTATGCCCGAACGCAGTCACCGCCACTGGCCGGTAGTGTGCGTACACGCCGCTGCGCTTCTGGGAGTGTGCTCTTTGGCAATGTCTCTGCAAATGGCTTGCGGAGCACCTTGGCATGCGCACTGAAAGCCTGACGCAGCGGCCGAATCTCCTCGTCCTTGGCCAACAGTTTCTTCCCAGCCGGGGTCGAACCATAAAACGCTCCATATTCGCGCTGCTTGCGCCACTGGGCCAGATGAGATGAAAAAAGGCCTTACCGACGCAAAAGCGCACCGACCTCTCCAGGCTTACTGCAGAGGTCGGCCTCGTGCAGAATGCGCATCTTGTGCCTGGCCGTGAACCTGCGGCGCTTGGCCTTGGGAACCACCTCAGTCGGCGGGACCTCTGCAGTACCGGTCGTGTTGGCAGGGTAATCGGATTCCATGATTGAGTAGGGCTGAATGATGGATTGGTTAAGCTAAATCGCCTGACCAGCCCTGCCGCTTGAACCCCAACGCGGCTACACTATTAATGTATTGAACTGCCTCACTTCTTATTGGCACAGAGGGTACGATGGCAAGTCTGCAGCCGTGGCCATACTAAAGCAAACGTTCGAGCCCCGGACGGCTGCCAAGCTGGACGCGTTTGCTGAAGAGCTGGGACGGATATTCCGGGACGTCACCGAAGATCAGTCGCGCAAGGCCTGGTTTGCTCTTTTCCGGGCTTCGTGCGGGGTGAACGGCACGCTCTATGGGGGGAGCGTGGCCGTGTTCGAGCGGGTGTACGAGTCCTTCGAAGATCGCTCGCATCCTTAAGGGCACAAGAGGCCCGGCATGGCGCCCTGTCTGCCAGGGCTAGTTTCCTGCACAACACTGGGCCGCCTGCCGAGCGTTTGGGGGCCGAGCACGGGGCGTGCATAGACATCAGACCCTGAGAGGGGTATTCTCCTGTTGAACACTAAGGCCGCCCCCCAGCGCTTGCTGCCGCCGACTCAATGCTCCAGAAGGCGGAAATCAGCATTTGCACTCCCAAACCGTGAACCAATGTCTGCAAACGCCTCGCGTTTATGGCGATTCAAAACCCTGGTGATTTATCCGGGTTAACTGCAATGCACCCCGCTGCGCGTGATGGAAACCCGCCGCTTGCGGCGGAGCCCACCAGCCGTACTCGCAGCGCCATGGCCGTTATCGCTATTGCATGAACAGCGCCTGCAGCGCTCACGCTTACGTTCGCCCGCGTGGTTGGCTGTCGGGACAGCACCGGGCATGGGGGCCCGCAGCGCTGCATCGGCTTGACTGCTACGCCAGGCGCACATAGGTGATGCCCGGGTTGACGTTGGGCGAAGAATACTCCTGCACGGCTGCCGCAGCAGCCAAGTATGCGTGGATCGCTTCGCGAAGCGCGCCGCTGCCTTTGCCGTGAAGAATCTGAACCGCGCGAAGGTCGGCGCGGGCGGCATCGTCCAACAGCTTCTCGACCGCGCGCACAGCATCATGCACCCGGAGGCCGCGCAGGTCCACCGCTGTGCGTGCTTCCTGTGCATAGGTGACCATGCGAGACTTCCGTTTCCGCTGCGCCGGCCGCAGGCGATGCGCGTTCACCTGCACGCGAATCGAGCCAAATGCAACCATTACCTGCGCGCCTTCCACCGCAAGCACTTCGCCGATAGTGTTCGCCCCGTCCATCACGACCTTTGCCCCTACGGCAATGAATGCCGGGGCGGTTTCCTTGCGTGCACGCCTGGGGCGGCGTCTTACGCGCTTGGACTTTTTCTCTCTGGCTTGTGGCGCGCGCTTTGGCGCGCCCGAAGCCGGGAGCTTCAGGATCCGACTCCTGACTAGGCGGCCCTGCAGCGCAAGGCGCTGATCCGACAGCGCCTTGCGCTCCTTTTGCAAGGTCAATAGCAGCGACTCCAGCGACACCGTAGGATCGCCAAGCAATGCACGCGCCTGCGCCAATACGGCTGCATTCAGCTCGAGCCGCTCGGCTATCAGAAACGCATAAGACGAGCCCGGCAGGCCTTGCCGGAAACGAAACGTAGGCGTCAGCGAGGCCTGGTCAAACTCCATAGAGCCATTCTCTACCCCATGGGCTTCGTGGGCAAAGGTCTTAAGCGTACCGTGATGCGTGGTAGCTATGGTGCGCGCCCCTGCAGCGGTGCAGTGTGCCAAGGTGGCCTGAGCTAGTGCTGCTCCCTCCGCAGGGTCCGTGCCGGTTCCTATCTCATCGACCAGGATCAGCGTACCCGGACCGGCCTGGTCCGCGATGGCACGCAGTCCCTGAACCCGCGCACTGAAGGTGGACAGGTCTTGCTCAAGCGACTGGTTGTCGCCAATCTCCACCATGATCTGATCAAACAAGCACAGGCTGCTGTCCGCGTGCATCGGCACAGGAATACCGTATGCAATCATGACCGACAAAAGCCCTACCGTCTTCATGGCCACGGTCTTGCCGCCCGCATTAGGTCCGGTAATCACCAGTGTGCGTGTTTCGTTGCCCAACGTCAGTTCCAAGGGCACGACTGCCTCTTGCGTTCCCAGATGCAAGAGCAGCGCGGGGCTCCTTCCCTGACGGATGTCGACAACGCCGTCCTGGTTAAGCTTCGGCGCTTCTGCGTTCAGCCTGGTAGCCAGGCACGCAATCGCGCGTACGAGATCCACCTGTCCCAAACAGCGCAGGCTGACGCGCAGCGAGGCTGCATGCTCGCGAACGTGCGCCGCAGTAGCGCGCAAAAGGCGCACCACCTCTCTTCGCTCCTCCTCCTCCAAAAGCCGCAGCTCGTTGTTGAGCTCCAGACACGCGGCCGGCTCGACATAAACCGTCTGGCCCGTTGCAGAGGTACCGTGAACAAAGCCCTTGACCTTGCGCTTGGCTTCGGCGCGAATCGGCACAACCATGCGGCCAGCGCGCACGGTGGGCTGCAGCTCGGTAGCATAACCGCGCTTGACCGCATCCTGCAGCACCGAACGAAGCTTTGACCGCAGGGCCTCCTGGCAGTGGACCCGCCTCCGCCGAATACGGTGGAGCGCTGGTGAGGCGTCGCTGCGCACCTCGCCGCCGGGCAGCAAGACAGACTCCAGGTGATCCTCCAGCGCGCGCAGCACGGTGATCCGCTTCACGACCTGTCGAAGCAGCACATGTTCGCTGTCAACAACCCATTGGCGCACGCGCCGCATCGCACGGCAGACGCGCCGCACCTCCCACAACGCGGTGCCTGAAACATAGGCGTCAAAAGGCTCGAGCTGATCCAGCGTGCTCCGCACATCCAGAAATTCCTCGAAAGGCAATGCGTGTTGCCCTTGCAGCACCGCTTGCATCTCCGCAACGCGCCCGAGCCGCGTACGCACCGCGTCGAGCGTTGCCGCTGGCCTCATGCTGCTGAGCGCATCTTCGCCCAACGCACTCAGCACCTGCTCGCGAAGAAAGTCCTGGACAAGACCAAAGCCCAGCAAGGATGCCGCATGGGGTGGATACAGCTTCATGATGCCCTGCTGCTTAGATGCATTTCATGCGTGCGCGTTGGAGTCAAAGTGCATATTCTATTGTGCTGCCGCTGCCTTGTGTGCAATCTATAATGCTATGCTGAAAACCGTAACCGGTGCCGCGCTTCTTGTCAGCTTCTTTGCGGCCTGCTCTGTTTCCGAACCAGTTCCGGAGCCGCCGAGCAGTCATGCCGAGCTTGTGGACTTTTTCTTTGCTTGGCGTGCCTTCAACGCCCCCGACATGGTGGGCGGCATTCCGGACTACTCCCAAGCCGCCATGGCACGCCAACACGCTGCGCTGGCTGGGTGGCAAGCCGCATTGAACACAGCCGACACCACGGGTTGGAACACGGGCGCACAAATAGACTGGTACCTGGTCTGGGCTGAACTGAACGGGCTTGACTTCGATCACCGCGTACTGGCACCCTGGGAGCGCGATCCTGCTTTTTACGTGTGGTACTACCGCTATCCCACGGATGTGCCTGAGCGCGAGGGGCCTACGATACACGGCGCCATAGAATTGCCGCGTTTTGCGTGGCCCTTGTCCAAAAAAGACGCTGCGGATATCGCCGGACGGCTGCATGTGTTGAGCGATTTGTATGCCGCGGCGCGCATCAACCTGACCGGAGATGCCCGCGCGCTCTGGGTGACTTCCGAGCGGTCCATCCGTGACCAGAGTGCGGAACTGGCCCACCTGGCAGCAGCGGTCCAGCTGCTTCACCCGAACCTGGCGTCCGCTGCACTTGAAGCACAAACGGCTTCGGACGCGTTTGCCGACTGGATTGCAGCCCAGTTGCCTTTAAAGCAGGGTCCGTCGGGCGTGGGTAAGGAAGCCTACACCTGGAAGCTTCGCTATGTGCACCTCATGCCCTACTCCTGGGAAGACGAGGTGCTGCTTCTGGAGCGGGAACTGGGCCGTGCACATGCCTCGCTGCGACTGGAAGAGCACCGCAATCGCGCATTGCCGGCGCTCACGCGCATCGCGTCTGCACAGGAATATGATATGAAGCTCAACGAGGCGGTGACGGAGTACATGACCTTCCTGGACGAATCCGAAATCGTGCCGATCAAGGACTATATGGACCAGGCGCTGCGAGCCCGCATGGGGACTTTTGCTCCAGCCGAAGGGCTTCGCGGATTCTTTTCAGAGATTACCTACCGCGATCCGATCGTGATGCGTACCCACCATTACCACTGGTTTGACCTGGCGCGTAATCGCGAGGAGCCGCACGCGAGTTCTATCCGGCAAACACCGCTGCTCTACAACGCATTTGATTCGCGCGCCGAGGGGATGGCTACCGGGATGGAAGAGATGATGATGCACGCGGGACTGCTGGATGATCGGCCGCGCGCGCGGGAACTGGTATGGATCCTGTTGGCGCAGCGCAGCGCGCGCGGCCTGGCCGGACTCTATCAGCACGGCCTCGAAATGACCTTTGACGAAGCAACCGCGTTCGCCTCCCGCTGGACGCCCCGCGGCTTGCTCCCGGCCGATGGCGCAACCATCCAAGGCGAAGAGCAATTCTATCTGCAGCAGCCCGGGTACGGCACAAGTTATGTGGTCGGAAAGATCGAGATCGAGCACCTCATCGCGGAGTATGCCCGGCAGCGAGAAGGCAGTTTCGTACTCGCTGAATTCATGGATACGTTCAACGGATCCGGTGTAATTCCCACCACCCTTATACACTGGGAGCTCACAGGCGACCGGTCGCGACTCTTGCGCGCCGTTGCACCGCAGCAATGAGCGCACTGGCATTTCAGTTTTGATTTGCGTTAATTACGGGGTTGTGACTGTTTCACTATGGCTCGACGAATGATGCGCAGTCTAATTGTTCTCTTCGCCCTGTGTGCCAGTACAGCTACGGGGGCGCTGGCGCAGTATGCACTCATGTTCGGCGATGCGCTCGCCATCAGCGGCAACCAGGTCCTTGCCGGTGAAGGTCGCAACTTGCTGTTGCCGGGCAGCGTCTTCATTTTTGAGCGCGGCGACGACGGCGCCTGGGCGCAGACCGGCACGCTGGAGGCGCAGCATGACGGGGGCGAAGCGCTCGGCTTTGGCCGTGCGTTGGCGGCAACTGATCAGATGCTCGCAGTGGGGGCGCCGCTGCAGGGCGCTGCCTATGTCTTTGTGCGGAATGACCAGGGTGCATGGGTTGAGCATGCAATGTTGGCATCCGATGCACCCGGCTTCGGCACCGCTGTGGCAGTTTCCGCCGAGCACCTCTTGATCGGTTCCTCAGGGGACGAGAACACGGCGGGGAGGGTGCATGCCTATCGGCATAGCGAGGATGTCGGGGGCTTTGGCTGGGGCTTGTCTGGCGTCATTGCTTTAGAGGGTGGTACGCGCAGCGACGCCTTCGGCAGTGTTATTGCGCTCGAAGGGTCCATGGCGGTCATAGGGGCACCCGGTGCCAATGATCGCGCCGGCGCTGCGTATGCATACCGATTCGATGCCGACGCCGACAGTTGGCAAGCGCTCGGCGCGCTGCCCGTGGACGGCGGGTCGGCCGGGGATGGTTTTGGAAGTGCGCTGGCGCTGGCTGATGGCCGGATTGCCGTTGGCGTGCCGCGCCGGGACGCAGGCGCAGTCATGCTCTACCAGGCGGATGACGCAGGCGCATGGCAGCGCACTAATCAATTCGCGCCAGAGTCGGGCGACGACAACGCCCAATTCGGGGCGGCTTTGGCCATGGCGGACGGCAACCTGTGGGTTGGCGCGCCGGGTCAGGCCAGCAGCAGCGGAACGTCCTATGTGATTCCGTCGCTGGAGGCTGCGCCCATGATGGTGCAGCCCGATATGCTGCAGTTCAGGAGCAACTACGGCAGCACGTTGGCGGCCGCGGGCGCGCTGGTCGTCGTGGGGGCGCGCGGGCACGACAACTTTGAAGGCGCGGCCTTTCCCATCACAAAGGCGGAAGAGGCATGGAACGTGGAAGGTCCCGTGTATCACGATGCGGAATTCGCATCCATCACCGGCGATCGCGTAGCATGCGAAGAAGGCGCGGCGGCTGCATTCCCGTGCAGTGAGGTGGACATGATCTCTTTCCTGACAAGGCGCGAAATCGGCGCACGCCGCGGGATTCAGGTGAATGACGTCTGGGGATGGGAAGACCCGCAGACCGGCCGTGAATACGCCTTGGTCGGACGCACCGACGGCATCTCGTTCATTGACCTCACCGATCCGAACAATCCGCGCTATGTGGGCAATCTGCCCAAGACCGCCTCCGCCAATCAGAGCCTCTGGCGCGACATCAAGGTGTACAAGGATCACGCCTTTGTCGTGGCGGACGGGGCGGGAGCTCACCACATGCAGATCTTTGACCTGACGCAGCTGCGCGATGTGGGGGACGAAGCACCGGTTGAATTCACTGAAACCGCCCTGTATACGGGCATCTACAGTTCACACAATCTCATCATCAACGAAGAGACCGGGTTCGCCTACGCGGTGGGCAACAGCTCCGGCGGCGAGACCTGCGGTGGTGCTCTCCATATGGTCAATATCCAAGATCCCGTCAATCCCGTGTTCGCAGGGTGTTTTGCGGATACGCGAACGGGACGGCGCGGCACCGGCGCGACGCATGACGCGCAGTGTGTGACTTATGTCGGGCCGGACGCTGATTATCGCGGGCAGGAGATCTGCTTGAGTTCCAACGGCAATGCGCTGTCCATCGCCGACGTTACGGACAAAGATAATCCCATCGCGGTCTCGATCCTGGAGTACCCCAATGTGGCCTACACGCACCAGGGCTGGCTTACCGAAGATCACCGCTACTTCTACCTCAACGACGAGGGAGATGAAGCATCGGAGCTGGTCGATGCCACGCGCACGCTGATCTTTGACCTGGCGGATCTCGATGATCCCGTGGTCGCCGGCGAGTACTTGGGACCCTCCAGCGCCATTGACCACAATCTGTACATCCGCGGGCACACGATGTACCAGACCAACTATGTGGAAGGCCTTCGCCTTATTGATATCAGCGACCCGGAAAATCCCGCGGAAATCGGCCATTTTGATACCGTACCCTACGGCCCGAATGACAATTCTCCTGTACTGGGCGCATGGAGCAACTACCCGTACTTCAAAAGCGGGATCATTGTCGTAACTTCGGGCCGCGAAGGCGTCTTCTTCCTTAAGCAGAAGGCTATCGATATCTAGGGCACACAGAGTAGTCGCCGTGCCGTACAGGGAACCTGCGTCATGCTTCCTGCGTACAGGCGCCGTGTTTCAAGCCTGAAACCTATCGCACCAAGATCGCTTTAACGGGAATCTTTACTTGGCGACCTTGCAACCTGCGCTTGGCAATCCCAACTTTTCGCCGTCCCTGTCACCTAAACTGGACTAGACCCCAGATGAACGCATTACGTAGAACCCTCTTGCTTTTGCCCTTGCTCTTGCTGTTGACTGTTACGGTAGAGGCACAGGAGTACAAGAAGACCTTCAACGCCGCGCGCGAGGCGGCCTTGGCCAAGGACTATGCTACGGCCCGCGCCCAATACGCCGCGGCTGCCAATGGCGCTGACGAGGCGGGCGACGCAGAGGTGTCGCGCCAGGCACGTTATGTCGCCGCACAGATTGACCAGCGTCTGGGCAATGCAGCACTGAAGGCCGACAACGCCGAGAGTGCTTTGCAGCACTACGCCAATGGCGTAGCCATCTTTCCCGACTACATCAAAAATACGTACGGCCAGGGCCTCGCGCTCAAGAAGCTGGGCCGTATGGACGAGGCGCTTGAAGCATGGTCCGGCATTCTGGACAATACGCAGGATCGGAGGACGGCGCTGGCAGCTGAAAGCGCCATTCGGGAGCACTTCTACTTCCAGGCCTCATCGGCCGTTAGCAAGAATGCGCCTTCGGCGAGCGACGGCGACCGGGCATTGGCTGCGCTGGAGCGCTCGAAGGAGTATGTGGAGCCGGACTCCGACTACTACTACTACGTCGCAGAGGCGCAGTTGGCCAAGGGCAACAACGCAGAGTGCGTCGCTGCGGCCAACGAGTCGCTGGCGCTCCACCGCGGCAGCCGTACGGATGCCGCAAAGATTCACTTTACCAAAGCCGAGGCACAGCTTCGCATGGGCGACACCGATGGTGCAAAGGTGTCCTTCCGGAATGCCGCCTACGGGTCCTACAAGCCTTCGGCAGAGCATTATCTCTCCACCTTGTAAGCTCGGCGCACATTCCGCTTCAAAAAGCCCGCCATCCGCATGGATAGCGGGCTTTTTGTTTGCCAATTCCAGTTATGGAAACTTCGGTTATTGCTACTTCCGCCCGCATCGGTGAAGGCACCACCATCGGATACTTCTGCGTTATTGAAGCGGGCGCGATACTGGGGCGCGGATGCCGTCTGGGGCACCATGTCGTTGTCCGTGCAGGCACAATCATCGGCGCGGAAGTGCAGGTTGGCGACCATTCCGTGCTGGGGGCCGCGCCAATGCGGAGCGCAAGCAGCGCACCACGCCCTGTGGACGCAGATGCTGCGCTGCATGTCGGGGACCGTTGCATGATTGGTACCGGCGTTGTGCTGTATCGCGGCTGCACGCTGGGCGAACAAGTAATGGTTGCCGATCTGGCTACCGTGCGTGAGCAGGTCACGGTGGGACGGCGCACCATCATCGGACGCGGTGCAGCGGTTGAAAACGCATGCATCGTCGGCAGCTTCTGCAAGCTGGAAACGAATGCGTACGTCACTGCATACTCCACACTGGAAGATCATGTCTTTGTGGCACCGGGCGTTCTGACCAGCAACGACAACTTCGTGGGTCGCACCCGAGAGCGGTTCAAGCACTATGGTGGCGTTATTGCCCGGCGTGGTGCGCGTATCGGCGTGGGTGCCGTAATCCTGCCTGGCAAGGAGATTGGCGAAGACGCACTAATCGCTGCAGGCAGCGTGGTCACGCGCAATGTGCCGGCACGCCAGGTCTGGGCGCGCAATCCTGCACGGTACTTCAGGGACGTTCCTGCAGCGCAGCTGCTTGAAAACCAGGATGGTCGGCCATGAATGTTCAGATGGTGGACCTTAAGCATCAATTCGAGCGGCTCAGCGATGAGATTGCACCCGCCATTTTCGACGTGCTGCGTAGCGCCCACTTCATACGGGGGCCGGTGGTAGACCGCTTCAACGATGCGCTTGCTCACTATTTGGGCGTGCCGTTTGCGCATGGCGTAGGTAACGGCACGGATGCCCTCCAGATTGCTTATATGGCGCTCGGCATTGGCCCCGGAGACGAGATTATTACGCCCTCCTTTACATTTATCGCCACCGCGGAGGCTGCAGCGCTGGTTGGTGCTACGGTAGTCTTTGCTGATATTGATCCCGACACCTACAATGTGGATCCGAATCAGCTCGAACAGCTGATCACGCCCGCCACGAAGGCCATTGTGCCCGTGCATTTATACGGCCAGGCCGCCGACATGGACCCCATCTTGGAGGTTGCAGCCAAGAACGATATCGCGGTGATTGAGGACAATGCGCAGGCAATCGGGGCGACCTATAAGAGCCGCAGAACCGGATCCCTGGGCACCGCGGCCACGCTGTCGTTCTTTCCGTCGAAGAATCTCGGCGCCTTCGGTGATGGTGGTGCCGTTGCCACAAGGGACCGCGCGCTGCACGAGCGCATGAAGATGATTACCAACCACGGCGGCCGCCACAAGTATTACAATGAGGTCGTGGGCGTGAACAGCCGCCTGGATGCGATACAAGCCGCTATCCTTGAGGTCAAGCTGCGACATCTAGAGTCCTTCACCGCGGCGCGGCGCGCAGCGGCGGCGCGGTATGATGCGCTCCTTGAAGGCGTTGATGCCATCACGGTACCCGTGGAAGCCTACTATGGGCGCCATGTGTACCACCAGTACACGGTGCGTGCCCGTGACCGTGATGCACTAGCGGAGCATCTGAGGGCTGCGGGCATTCCCTGCGGCATCTACTATCCTGTGCCGCTGCACCGGCAACCGGTCTTTGCACAGGGCAAGATGCGAAGCGGCCCCATGGACGAATCCGAGCGCGCCGCCCGCGAAGTGCTATCGCTTCCGATGCACACCGAATTGAACCGTGCGCAGCAGACCTATATCGTGGATACAATCCGGGCATTCTACCGGTGGAAACAACCCGAATCATCCGCTGCAGGTGCCGATGGATAGCGAACCGGTTCGAATTGGCCAGGTCGGCGTAGGGCACTGGGGACAAAACCTGCTGCGCAATTTTGCTACGCTGCCGAAGGCGCAGATGGTCAGGGTTTGTGACCATTCTCAGCGGGCGCTTGACCGCGTGGAGGCGCAGTACCGAGGCGGCCTCGCCACCACGCGACGCTTTGAAGACCTGCTGCGTGATGACTCTCTGGACGCCATCGTGATCGCAACGGAGGCGGAGCACCATTACCGCATGGCGGCGGCGGCGCTTGCAAGCGGCAAGCATGTGTTCGTAGAGAAGCCGATGACGCAGACGACGGAGGAAGCCGCGCATCTTGTCGCACTGTCCGGCGATCATGGCAGGCACCTGATGGTTGGGCACCTCTTGCTTTATCATCCTGCATTCCTGCATGTCGAGTCGCTTATCAGGCGAGGGGAGCTAGGCGATATCTACTACCTCTACAGTGCGCGCGTCAACCTGGGCATCATCCGGAAGCGGGAAAACGCCTTTGATTCCCTCGGTCCCCATGACGTGTCGGTCGCGCTAGCGTTCCTGGATCAGGCACCGGTTGCTGTGGTAGCCAACGGGCAAGCCTATTTGCAGCAGAGCATAGAAGATGTGGTCTTTGCAATGGTTTATTTTGAAAATGGTCAGATGGCGCATATGCATACGAGCTGGCTTGACCCAAACAAGGTGCGTAAGGTTACTGTGGTGGGGAGCCGGAAGATGGCTGTGATTGATGATGGCGCAAGCACAGAGAAGGTTCGCATATACGACAAAGGCGTGGGCATTGGCTCCATTCCGTACCGGGGCTTTGGAGAGTCCATGACCGTTCGTTCGGGCGACATCCATATCCCCAAAATTTCCATGCAAGAGCCGCTGCGAGCCGAGTGTGTGCACTTTCTGGAGTCTGTTCAGAGCGGATCGCGTCCTCGTACGGATGCGCGCAACGGGCTGGCCGTTATCCGCGTGCTTGAAGCCATTCGTCTGTCGCTGCGGCAGAAGGGCCGCTATGTGGAGATCGGCACCTGACCGGATCACGGGCACGCGTGCAGGGCATGCACATCGTGATGCGTATTGTGGGCCTATAGCTTTGCTGAAGGCTATCGGCCCAGTAGGCGCGCCGGCGCATAGCGCGTCACAACCGCTTCGGTTGCGGTTGCTCCACTTGCGTCGGCTGTGTAGGCTGTGCCCGGAGCAGGCGGCAGACCTAAGCTACAGCTCTGGGCTTGCAGCGCGCATGCGGGCTGACAATTCCCAGCAGGAACACTACCGCGGGCGCGTCGCTGCGAAGAGCAGGATACCGGCCGCGACGGACACATTGAGCGACTGCACGCCACCCGACATGGGGATGGTGACCATGAAGTCACACTCCGCCGCCACCCGCGGCCGCAGCCCCGCATGTTCACTGCCGACGACGATGGCTGTGGGGCGGTCCCAGTCTACGGACCATACCGATGTACCCCCTTGCATAGTGGTGCCGGCCACATAGTAGCCGTGCTCCTTCAGTCCGTACAGAATGGTCGGCAACCGGTCAGTCCTTGCTACGGGCATGACCAGGGCCGCACCCGCGCTGGCCTTCACGGCGACCGCATTAAGAGGTGCCATCCGCCGCGAGGTGACGATCACGCCGCGGGTACCGGCCGCAGCGGCGCAGCGCAGCAGAGCCCCGAAGTTGCGCGGATCTTCAATGGAATCAAGCACCAGAAGCTTTGGCTTTGAACGCTTTACTGCGTCCAGTCCTGGTGCTATCGTCTGAAGCATGGTGTCCAGATCCGCATAGGCAAGCGCTGCGCGCATCGCCAGAACTCCCTGGTGGGAATCAGTGCCAGCCAAGCTCCTGAGCTTGGCTGGGGGCACATCCTGGACCGGCACACCGGCTTCGCGCGCCAGCCGCCGCAGCGGCTGCAGGCTCTTAAGGCCTTGCTGCAGCAATACTTTTTCTATGTGCTGCGGCCCTCTTGCGAGCGCCTCCTGCACGGGGCGGCGTCCGTAGATGGCTACACTCATGCCTGTTGCGCCATCGCATCCAGACGCTCAACGAGCGTGGATGCACAGGACGCATGCTCAGGCTTCATCAGCGCACTGCGAAGAATCCGCAGGGTCTCCTGATCACGCCGAATTGCGGGATGGCTGGCGCTGAGTGCGCCGCTGCGCACAGACAGCACACTCAGGTATATGGGGTCGGCATCTGCCACAGCCCGGGTGAAGAGCGCCTGGGAGGCCGCATCGATGGCGGAGGCCGCCCGCCGCTCGGGAAAGAATGTGACAATGTCCAGTTCGGGTGAGACGTACGCCCGCAACACCTCCGCAGCCTGCAAGGCTTCAGTCCAGCGCTGCGCCGCGTGAAGGCACGCGGTCAAAATGAGTCCAAGCCCACGGTCTTTGGCCAAGGGCAACACCTTGAGCGTCAACCAAAGGGCCGCCGCCGCTGCACCGGCGCGGGAACACTCCAGGCTGATTTCGCCGAGGTGGAGCGCGTCCGAAGAAAAGTATGTGTAGGGCGAATCGTGCTGGTAGTAGCGGCCCAGGGTTGGATCTCGCAGCAGCAGGCATCCACACCCGTACGGCTGCAGGCCGTGCTTATGCGGATCTATCACCACGGAGTCCGCCTCCTCAATGGCTCGGAAATGCCGTGCAGTCTCTTGGGACAGCAGCCCCGGTCTGTCATCGTCAGAAAGCAGCGCATAAAACCCCCCGTAGGCCGCGTCTACATGGACCCGGGCACCGTACGCGCGGCAGAGCGGCACCGCCTCGGCCACGGGGTCTACGGCACCCAGGCTGGTGGTGCCAGTAGTCAAAACCACCGTGCCAACTGACCCAGTCTTTAAGGCGCTATCGAGTGCTTCCAGCTCCATGCGCCCTCGCTGGTCGGCAGGAATCACGATAGATCGCATGCCCAGCACGTCCGCCATCCGACCATGCGTATAGTGCGCCTGTTCACTGAAGGCCAGGGCTTTGTCTGGCTGGCAACACCGCCCCACCCAGAGTGCTTCCAGGTTGGCGATCGTGCCGCTGCTCGTCAGGTGGCCCAGTGTTTCTTTCGGCAGGCCGAACATCCGCGCCAGGTGCTGCACGACTTCTTTTTCCATGGCAGCCGTAGGCGCACCGGAATCCAACGCGTGATTGTTCGGGTTGATCAGCATGGTCGCAGCATATCCAAGCACGGCCGCAGGATGCGGCGCCTTGAGCATCTGCCCGGCATAGCGCGGGTGAAAGAAAGGGTAGTTGCCGCGCAGCCGCTGGATCAACGCCTCAAATGCTTCGCGGAGCACCGCATCCGGGACGCGCACCGAGGGGTGGCGATCAAAATCGCCGTGCGCTGCCTCCCAGGCCTGCACGCAGCGCGATGCTTCAGCCAACCAGGCGGCCCGATCCAAGGCTTTAGTCTCCGCCATCGGGCTGCACCCGGCGGCGCGTGGTTCGTACCAGTCCAATGACGCCGAGCAGAATCAATACTGCTGAGATGACCATGGCCTGCGATACGGTCAGGCCGAAGATGTCTATTCGATTCGTCACTCTGATCTGCTCAATAAGGAGGCGCTCAACCCCGAAGAAAACCAAGGTTAGGGAAAACAACCAGCCCCAGTTGAACGGATGCTTTCGTACTGCATACAGGACGCCAAAGAGTAAAACCGCCATGCCAAACTCGTAGAGCGAGGTTGGATAGACACCCGTTTCTGGAAGCGTCAGGCCGAGAATGTTGTTCGGGTAGGTTTCGCCCCAGAGCCACACGGGCACGAACGAGGGGCGTGCCGCTGGATCGGACGGAATGCCCCAGTCTCCGTCGCCTGCCAGATGGCAGCCGATCCTCCCTATGCCGTACGCCAGGAGTACGTTGGGAATCAGCGCATCGCCAAAGGCAGCCAGCCGGACCCCCTTCTTGCGTATATACCACGCTATGCTGATGCCCGCAACCAAGAGTCCACCATAGAAGGTCAAGCCGCCTTTGGAAAAGATCATGCCTGCCGGGTCGGCTCGAAAGTCATCCATGTGCTCCAGAATATGAAACAGCTTGGCACCGGACAGCCCGCCTATGACTGCAATCACCACTACGGTACCGACCAGATGTCCTGGGCTGACATGCACCGTGGCCTTGCGTCGTCCCCTGGCCTTTTTCGTCTTCACCGGCATGGCCACGCTGCCCAGGTGCCCCGCTGCGAACATGCGATCCAGCTCCCGCCGGGAAAGCCAAGCCGCCAGCAAGAAAGCAATGGCCATCATTGCACCGAATGAGTAGATCGTAAGCGTATCGGTGCCCAAGATCTCAAACGGCAAAGGTATTTCCAGAATTCTCGGATACATACGCTATGATCGGTGGCTGAATAGAATGCGAGGTAATGCGTCAAAAGGCACGCTTTCCTGCGTGCCTTGATCCATATCCTTGACCTGCGCCTGTCGCGAAGCCAGTTCGTTGTCGCCAATGATGATGCAATAGCGCGCCCTCAGGCGGTGGGCCGTGCGCATCTGCGCCTTCATGGATCGGTTGTGCAGACCGTGCACTACGTGTAGGCCGTCCCGACGCAGCTGAAACGCCAGTGCAAACACTTCCGCCTTGGCCGCCTCGCCCAGACCAATGAGGAAAGCATCGAGCGGTGCGGCCGCGGGCCAGGAGACGTCTTGCGCCTCCATGGCCAGCAGGAGTCGCTCCATTCCCGCTGCAAACCCCACGGCCGGCACGGCCTGCTTGCTGCCGATGGCTTCCGCCAGTCTGTCGTAGCGCCCGCCGCCCGCCAGCGCACTTTGCGCCCCTATGTCGAAGCTCTCCACCTCGAATGCCGTGCGGCTGTAGTAATCCAGTCCTCGAACCAGAAAGGGATCCTCGGCGAAGTCTATTCCCACGCGTTTCAGGTACGCCTTCACAGCTTCATAGTGATTGAGGCTCTCTTCATCCACATGCGTCATAAGTTGCGGCGCGTTGCGCACAAGGTCACGTTCATAGTCCAGCTTGGTATCCAGAATGCGGAGCGGATTGCTCTGTAGCCGCTTTTGGCTCGCCGCCGAGAGCTTGTCCTTCATTGGCGCAAAATACTCCCGCAGCACGGCACTATAGCGAGCCCGACTGGCCGCGTCGCCCAGCGTATTGATGCGCAGTTTCGTGTTCTTCAGTCCCAGTGCGCGATAGATTTCGATGGTGCAGGCGATAATCTCCGCATCGGCACGCGCATCGTTGGTGCCGATGATTTCCGCGCCGTACTGGTGGAACTGGCGATAGCGTCCTTTTTGTGGGCGCTCCGCCCTGAAACAGGGCCCAAAGTAAAAGAACCGCTGTTCCCCCGGACGCTGCCCCATGTGATGTTGCAGGTATGCGCGCATGACCGGCGCGGTCAACTCAGGGCGCAGCACGTAGTGTGTCTTCCCGCGCTCAAAGCTGAACATCTCTTTGGTCACTATGTCGGTGCTCCCGCCCATGCCGCGCGCAATGAGGGCGAGCGGCTCCACGACGGGCGTCCGGATTTCCTCAAACGCAAAGCGTTCCAGCACCGCTCGTATGGTCTCTTCTGCATGCCGCCACGCGGCAGCCCGGTGCATCGCCGACGGACTTTGCGGCAAGATGTCGTAGGTGCCTTCTATAGATCGGATCGTATGCTTCACAGGAACCTGCAGTTTGCCTTAAGGCCGGCTTGCACAAGCCGTGCCTGTTGTACGCAAGGAAGCGAAGTTAAGATTAATGCCCAGGCGACAAAGACGCGGTTCTGGTCCGCTGCGCCGTGCGACTGCGCATCACCGTCGCGCCGAGCTGCATTCGCGATACGCAGCGTGCCCATGCGCGCGTGCGCATGGGGGCTCTGCCCGTGCCTGTCTCCGTTGCCTGCAGCGGGATTCCTCGCGGCCCCGCCGCCCCAATCAGACCTCGGCGCGCAACACATCGAGTGTTGCCTGCAAGTCTTGCGGCAATGCGGTCGTCAGGGCCACAGTTTCGCCGGTGCGCGGATGAACAAACTTCAGGTCTTTGGCGTGCAGCGCCTGGCGCCTGAGCAAGCCAGAAAGCCGCTTTAGTGATGCGCGCCGCTGACTGCTCGCTGAGGCCCATCGCTTCGTGCGCGCGCCATAGGTTGCATCGCCCAGGATCGGGTGTCCCATGTGCTTTGCATGGACGCGAATCTGATGCGTGCGACCTGTCTCCAGCCTGAACGCTAATAGCGTAGCCCATTCCAGCGGCTCTACAATCTTGTACAGGGTTACGGCGCGCTTGCCAGACTGCGGCACGACAACAGCCATCTTCTTCCGATCCTTCGAATCCCGCCCTATGGACGCGTCAATCCGCCCTTTCGGCGGCTGCGGCGTGCCCCAGACAATCCCGTGGTAAGTGCGGACGATCGTTCTGGTTTCAAACTGGGCGGCAAGCCTTCGGTGCGTCACGTCATCCTTGGCTACAACCAAAAGGCCTGAGGTGTCTTTGTCCAGGCGATGCACAATTCCCGGCCGTATGCATGGGCCCTCGTACAACGTACTGAGTCCCAGCGCCTGGTCTTGCGGCCGATCGGTTGCCGCTACGGCTCGCCCCCCTACGTGGTGCAGCAGGGCGTGCACCAGGGTGCCTGTATTGTGGCCTGGGCCTGGGTGCGTCGGCATTCCGGGCGGCTTGTTGACCACAAGGAGCGATTCGTCTTCATAGCGAATGTCTAGCGGAATGGCTTCTGGTGTGATCAGCATTGGCTCCGGCCGCAGCGCAGTCCATTGTACCTGGTCACCGGCCTTCACGGGGGTAGACGGGCGCGCTATGGGCTGACCGTTGATGCGGACGCCTCCCTGCTTGATCCCCTTCTGCACTTGGGACCGCGACGTATCCGGTATGGTGCCGGCAATGAACAGGTCTACGCGCAGCGGCGCACCCGCCGGCACATTCAATACGATTGCGTCCGCACTCATATCGTCCAGACCCCTGCGCTAGGCATAAGACCCATTGGAGGTACGCGCCGCTTCGACGCGTGCCCACAGGGCCTGCTTGAGAGCGGGAAGCCCCTGGCCCGTTGCACTGCTGATCAGATGCACTTCCAAGCCTGGCGGCATCGCCTTTTTCGCCTCCAGAAGCCAGGCCTTTTGGCTATCTGGCGGCAAGAGGTCCCGCTTGCTGAGTGCCAGGATGCGCGGCTTCCTTGTTATGGCCTCCTTGTACGCACGCAGCTCGCGCAGCAAGAGGTCGTACGCCGCGCGAAGATCGTGCGATGTCACGGGTATTACAAACAAGAGCACCGCGTTCCGCTCGATATGCTTTAAAAACCGAAGGCCCAGTCCCTTTCCCTGGCTCGCCCCAGAGATTATGCCTGGAATATCCGCTATCACAAACGACTGAAACGATGCAACCTGCACCACGCCAGGCGTGGGCGTGAGCGTGGTGAACGGATAATCCGCAATTTTGGGCCGCGCGGCCGAGACCGTGGCCACCAGTGTACTCTTGCCCGCATTGGGCTGTCCGACCAAGCCGACATCCGCGAGCATCTTCAGTTCCAGCGTGACATCTTTTTCCTCCCCCTTTTCCCCTGGCTGCGCGTAGCGCGGGACCTGGCGCGTAGACCGCTTGAAGAACGCATTGCCTTTGCCCCCACGACCGCCGTGGGCCAGGACTAGCTGATCTCCCGCGTCGACCACTTCGCCTATCAGCGCCCCGGTCCTGGTCATGCGCGCAACCGTGCCCCGGGGCACGCGCAGCACCAGGTCCTGGCCATCTCTGCCCGACTTGTTGCTACCTTCTCCTGCCTTGCCGTTGGGCGCGAAATGGTGCCGGCTGTACCGCAGATCCAGCAGCGTATAAAGGTTGCTGTTTGCTTCCATAAGGACAGAGCCTCCGCGGCCGCCGTCGCCCCCGGATGGCCCCCCTTTGGGCACGTATTTCTCGCGGCGAAATGCTACACACCCCGAACCTCCGGCCCCACTTCGTATTTTGATGGTCACATGATCAACGAAACGCATTTCCTAAGCCTGTGAAGCAAATCACGATCTATACCGACGGAGGCTGCAATCCAAACCCCGGTCCCGGCGGTTGGGCTGCACTCCTTATATACAAGAATCAGGAACGCGTTCTGACGGGTGCCAAGCGGTCGACCACTAACAACCAGATGGAGCTCACGGCAGCCTTGGAGGCGCTCCGTGCATTGAAGAACCCATACAACGTGCGGCTGCACACCGACAGCGCCTACATGATGAATGCGTTCGATAAGAAGTGGCTGGTCCAATGGCAAAAGAACGGCTGGGTTACGGCCGCTCGAAATCCGGTCAAGAACAAGGAGCTCTGGCTTGCACTGCTGGAAGAGTCGCACCGGCACAATATTACCTGGATCAAGGTCAAGGCGCACGCGGACAATCAGCACAACAACCGCGTAGACCGCCTGGCCACCGCGGCGCGATTGGAGTTAAATTAGCCCGCATCCCAACCGTTGCGCAACAAATAGGGAATATGACCGCTCGGAAGGGCACAACGGTATCTCGCCTGCCTCGGCGCATCCCAACCGTTGCGCAACAAAAGGGAATGATACCGCGTCTAACTGCGTCTAATGGTGGCCGACTCCGGCTTCATTGTCTAGCTACCGTACCCCGAGGCATCTCATGCTTCTCTCTGCCTTGCTGCTGGGCTCGCTGGTGGGCTGGGGCTCTCCCGACCCTAAGTGCCCCGATGAGTGTATCCTTACAGCGCAACCCGTTTCCGGAAGCATAAGCGTCGACGGTTTTCTCGACGAAGACACATGGGCCCGCGCGTCGGTGGCTGCCGGATTTTCGCAGTTTTCGCCGGACGAGGGCGCACCCGCCACCCAGCAGACGGAAGTGCGCGTGGTCTATGGCAGTGATGCGTTGTACATCGGCGTGACGCTGCTTGATGAGGATCCGAATCAGATTCGGCGTCCGCTTGGGCGGCGGGACGAATTCAATCAGGCGGACTGGTTCATAGCGTCCATTGATTCGTATTTCGACCGCAAGACTGCGTACAACTTTGCTATCAGCGCTTCAGGCGTGCAAGCCGATGGCATCTACGCAGGCCGCACCTTTGGCGGGGGCGGGGGTGGAGGATTCGGGTTCGATACCTCTTGGGATGCCGTATGGTTTGCGGAGGTTCGGGTAACCGATGAAGGGTGGACTGCGGAGATACGCATCCCTTATTCAATGCTGCGCTTCTCGGACTCCAAGATTCAGCGATGGGGCATCAACTTCAAGCGGATCATTCCCCGCCTGAGTGAGATCGACGAATGGGTCCTTGTGCCGCGTAACGAACGAAGCAGCGGCACCGTAGCCCATTTTGGCGTGCTTGAGGGCATCGTGGATATACAGGCGCGTCGCAACATTCAGGTTACGCCGTATACCGTTGCGAGCGCGCGTTTTGAAGAGGGAGAGATCGCCGGCAGCACGCGCCGATCCGATACCGGCGATTTTGGCAGCGACCTGAAGATTGGACTGTCCAGCAACATCACGCTGGATGCTACAATCAACCCGGATTTTGGCCAGGTAGAAGCCGATCCTGCGGAGCTCAACCTGACGGCTTTTGAGACATTCTTCCCGGAGCGCCGGCCGTTCTTCACCGAAGGCACGCAGATCTTTCGATACAGCCTGGATCGGGGCGGCTCGTTGTTGTACACGCGCCGCATCGGGGCCCGGGCCCCCATCGTGGGGGCTACGAAGGTGTCCGGCCGCACAGGGCGGGGCATGAATTTCGGATTCTTTGGGGCCGCTACGGGTGATGACTTCAACCCTTCCAACTTCTTTGGCGTTGGCCGTGGACAGCAGCAGATTGGCAGTCTCTCCAACGTCGGCGGCATGGTCACGTATTTCGGGAGCACGTCTGAACGCCGAAGCACTGCGGGGGGCGTGGACTGGGACCTCCGATTCAAGCAGAATAAGTACAAGATCGATGGGCAGTTCAGCGCCACCCGGCGCGTTGTTGGTGACGAAACCGATAGCGGGTTTGCGCTCACGGCTGGATTTGACAAGCAGCGGTCTGTCTGGAACTACTCCATCGGACTCACGGTGATCAGCGACGCGTACAATCCAAATGATCTGGGCCGAATGCGCGAGAACAACAAAACCAATCTGTTCGGCGGGTTTTCCCATCAGATCAATGGCGGCCGGCCCGTGGGACCATTTCAGCGGGGCAGTCTGCGTCTGTATGCCGGCAGCGGCCTCTCTTACAAGGAAGGCATTTCGAACGGCACGGGCTTCTTCTTCAGCTCGGACTGGACCACGCGCACGTTTCAGGAGATTGAACTGGGCATGCGCAGCGACTATCTCTTCGGCGGCTACGATGTGACCGAAACCCGCGGACTAGGCCCGCGCGCACGACCCCGTGAGCTGAACATGGATGTGGAATACACCACGGACACGCGCAGAACGTGGCAGCTCGCACCCCAGCTGGATGTCGGTCTCTATGGCGATGGCGGCCGGTCGGTGGAAGCCAGCCTGGAAGGCGAATGGACGGCATCATCACGCATCAATCTTTCGCTGGAGGTCGGTGTGGGTCGCGAAATCGGTGTAACGGAGTGGACATCCAACGAAGCCTTCGCTCCGGGGCCTGACGGATGGCTCATTAGCGAGTCGTCGCGCACCGCGCCCGAAGATGTTACGGTCTGGCACCCGTTTGCCGACAGTGAATCCATCGCTGCGCTGCTGGCTGGCCACCCGCCGAATGACTTGGAGGGACGTTACTACCTGCCGGTCTTTGGAGAGCGCAACACGCACTCCACAGACATTACGCTGCGGGGTAATCTGACGTTGACGCCCACGCTGGCGGTTCAGTTCTACGGCCAGCTCTTTGTAGCGCGCGGCAAGAACGCGCGCTACCTGCTGCTTACTGATCGCGATACGCTGGTGCCGGTGACCGACTACCCGAAGCGCTATGACTTTGGCTTCAACAACCTCCAGGCCAACACGGTGCTGCGTTGGGAATACCGGCCGGGATCCACATTGTATGTGGTGTGGACGCAGTCTCGTTCCAGCAGCGACGACCTGTCCGCTCTTGACCTGGTCAGTCGTTCGCCTTACGATCAGCGCACATCAGACCAGCTAATGGACGCATTCAGCCTGTTTCCCACGAACATCCTGCTGGTCAAGTTCAGCTACAAGTTTCTGCGCTAGCCGGCGTCAGATACTTTCGCCACTTCCACGTGGAAGTTTTCCATTACGGGATTCGCCAGGAGCTTTTCGCACGCTGCTGTCGCCGCGATGTACGCGGCATCCGCCGATTCTTCGTTAATCCACATCTCGACAAACTTCCCTACGCGCACGCGCGCAATGGCCTCAAAGCCGAGCGTCGCCAGCGCATGTTGGGCCGCTTTTCCCTGCGGATCCAGGATTGACGGCCGCAACGTGACCGTGATGACCGCTTTATACATGACTATCTGTTGTTGGCATCGGGCGGCTCGCTGCTGGTCCGACCCATGATCACGCGGATCCCCCGATAGATCGCGCGGATTATTCCCGTAAGCACATACGCAGCGAGCCCAACAAGGAGGCCGGTCTCACGGAATATGATGATAAGCACGATTCCAACGCCGTAGCCTGCGGCAACCAGGGGTTTCTCCGCCACATAGGCTGCCGACGGTTTTGGGGTGCCATCGAAGGCAATGTTGGTTATCATGAGCGCGGCCAGCACCACAACAACAGGGAAGAGTGCCGTCTCTTCCAGTACGCCGGGAGCAACCAGCCAGCTGTTGCCCGACGCGCAGAGCACAAAGGTGACGATAGCAAAGGCCTGCACTGGAGCTGGCAGGCCCGAAAAATAATCTTTGGTGCGGCCATCAAACGCCACGTTGTAGCGGGCCAGGCGCACTGCTGTGCACATGGCCGGCAAGGCCGAGACAATCACTCCCAGGACGCCGTACTGGCTAAGCGCAAATGCATAGACCAGGTAGGATGGCGCAACTCCGAAAGACACCACATCGCTGAGCGAGTCCAGCTCCACGCCGAACAGGCTCTGCCCTTGGGAGAGTCGGGCCATTATGCCATCCAAAAGATCGAAGAATCCCGCCAGCACGATCAGGTAGCAGGCGTACACGTAAAGGCCTTCATGCACCTGCGTAATCGCCAGGAACCCGCTGAAGAGGTTCATGAGCGTAAAGAACGACGGCACCGCCGCGCGCGGAAGCTGATCCCTGAATTGTGTCAGGCGGTTGGGCCGCAGCCGCTCCCGCAGCGGAATCTGCTTCTGCCCGGCCAGTTTTGCAGCCTGTGGTTTCATAAAACCAGTGCATGCGACCCTGCACGCGTCGCTACGCTCAGCCCGGCAAGCGCCCGCTTGAATAGATCGTGCCGCGTGAACATCAGGATTGCGCGCAGCAGCGCGGCGCAGACATCACCGCTGGACCCGCCGTCGCGGAAGCCGTTTCCTGGACTGGTCCGCTCCAGTACTCGCATGCTTGCCGGCCCATCACTGAAGCATGTCCACCTATTGCGGGAGCCTGGCGCGCGCCAATGGGTTTGTAGGCATTGCGCAAGGTGCAAGATACAGTTTCGATGCGTACGGTTTCATTCAAAACGCTAGGCTGCAAGCTCAACTTCGCGGAAACCAGCAGCCTGCACCGCGACTTTGCGGCCAAAGGTTTTTCGGTCGTGCCCTTTGGCGAGGCGTCCGATGTCGTCGTGATCAACACATGTTCCGTCACTGCGGAGGCTGATCGCAAATGCAGGCAGATCATCCGTCGGGGACGCCGAACGAATCCGGACGCATGCGTCATCGTCACTGGTTGTTATGCGCAGCTGCAGCCGGACAGCGTCGCGGCCATCGAAGGAGTGGACGTAGTGCTTGGAACGCAGGACAAGGCGCGCCTTTTCGAGCATGTGCACTCCTTTGAGCGGCGGGCACAGCCGCAGATCAATGTTTCGTGCACCGGCGACCTCCGCACCTTCGATGCGGCCCGGTTGTCCGCGGACCGGACCCGTGCATTCCTCAAGATCCAGGATGGCTGCGACTACTCGTGTGCGTTCTGCACCATTCCCTTTGCGCGCGGCAAGGGTCGCAGTGCTTCGCTTAAGAGTGCGGTCCGACAGGCGCACGACATCGCTGCCAGCGACATTCGGGAGATCGTGCTTACGGGGGTCAACATCGGCCTGTACGGGCAGGGAACGCACGACGATTCGGGTGGCGCAACGCTACTGGCGCTGCTAAGGCAACTGAGTCAGGTGGAGGGCATTGTGCGCTACCGAATCTCTTCGATTGAGCCCAACCTGCTGACAGATGCGATTATCGACTTTGTGCAGGCCACGCCCGCGTTTGTGTCGCACTTTCACATTCCGCTGCAGAGCGGCGACGACCAGGTTCTGGGTGCCATGCGTCGCCGCTACCGACGCCAGGTCTATGCTGACCGCGTTGCGTACATAATCGCACGTATGCCCGACGCCTGCATCGGCGCGGATGTGATCGTTGGCCACCCGGGGGAATCGGATGAGCGGTTTGAGAACACCCGCACGTTTCTGACTGCGCTTCCCCTGTCCTACCTGCATGTCTTCACCTACTCTGAGCGGCCGGGAACCGTGGCTGCCGAAACGACGCAGCTTGAGTCAGTGCCGAGGCCCGTGCGCAAGGCGCGCACGCGCGCCTTGCGTGCACTTTCGGATGCGAAGCATGCGGCGTTCATAGAGCGTCACCTCGGCGTGTATCGGCCTGTGCTGTGGGAGCGCACACGGTCTAACGACAGTATGTATGGCTACACCGACAACTACATTCGTGTGCGCGGCCCATTCGACGCCACGCGCGTGGGAACGGTTGAAAGGGTGCGCCTTCAGCGCCGCGAGGGACTTCGAGCCGTAGCCTGATCATGCTAGGCGGCGCAGGCTGCTTCCACTTCTTGTACCGTCTTGGGGATAGGTTTTCCCAGGACGCGTACGCCGTGGCCGGTCACCAGCACGTCGTCCTCTATGCGAACACCGCCAAGGCCGCGCCAGGCGCGCAGCGCCTGGTAGTTGATGAACGCTTGGTGCCGTCCCTCGGCTTGCCACTCGTCCATGAGCGCCTCGATGAAGTAGCATCCTGGCTCCACCGTTAACACGTAGCCCGGTGCTAATGCCTTGCCTAGGCGCAGGTAGGCCAAGCCAAACTGGCTGCTGCGCTTGGCTGTTTCGTCGTAACCTACCAGGTCTTCGCCCAGGCCTTCCAGATCGTGCACATCCAGGCCCATCATATGACCTAGCCCATGCGGGAAGAAAAGCGCATGGGCGCCTTCCGCCACGGCCTCATCCACATCGCCTCGCATGAGCCCTATCTCCATCAGGCCACTGGTCAGCGTGCGCGCGGCCAAAAGGTGCACCTGCTTGAAGGGCGTGCCGGGCTTTATTGCCTCAATGGAACGGAGCTGCGCCCGCAAGACGCGCTCGTAGATTGCGCGCTGCTGCGTCGAAAACGTGCCGCTTACTGGGATAGTGCGTGTGATGTCGCTCGCGTAGTGCATAGAGGACGCGGCACCGCTGTCATGAACCACCAGATCGCCTGCTTCCAGTCTGTTGGCGTACGTGTGGTTGTGCAAAACATTGCCCCGCTTGGAAAAGATGCATGGAAAGGCCAGGCGTCCGCCGCCTGCTATGGCAATACCCTCCACATAGCCGGCGATTTCGCGCTCGTACTGTCCGGGGCGCGCCCGCTGCATTGCAGCAACGTGCATGTCGTAGGAAACCGCCAGCGCGCGCTCGATCTCTTGGATTTCACGTGCCTCCTTGACTGATCGCTGCGCGATGATTGCACGCACCAGATCTCGCGATGCGTGCAGGCTTGCGGAGCCCGGGCGGAGGTGCAGCAGCTCCGCCAATTTGCGTTCTGTATCTTGGCGATATGGCGGCTCAAAATGCACGCGTCGCCCGCTGGCCACGCACTGCGCCAGCATGACCGGCAGCTTCGAGTAGGGCTGTGCATGGTCCGCACCGACGCTGTTCGCAAGAGCGGCAGCCGTCGGCTGCGGACCGCTCCAGATGATGCTGCTGATCGTAGGGTCGTCCGCAAACAATATGTGGCGGCCTTCGTCCACATCGATCAGCGCAGCCAGATTGGCCGTGCTGTGCCCCCAGTAGTACAGGAACGAGCTGTCTTGCCGGAATGGATACCAGTTGTCAGGGTAGTTCATTGGCAACTCGCCGCTGCCCAGAAACAGTATGGTGCCCTTGCCTACGGAATGTGCAAGTCGAGTCCTGCGCTCGGAATAGACTGAAGCTTCAAACATGTTCTGACTCTAGGGTTGGCGCCTCATGCTAATGCACCCGTCCTGCAGTCGTTCCACTACGCTTCAGCCTTTGTGAGCACGTCAGGCGTGTGCAGGCTCGTGTATGCACGGCGGCCATCGTGTGTGGCATAAGCGGCACGATGTGTGCGTTGGAACCGGAACCTGGCGGATGCATGCCTGTTGTAGTTCTAAGGTTGTCCGCTGACCGTCGCATTCTGCTCATGACCCGTCAGTGCTTGCGTATCCTTTCGGTAATCTTGGCCGCTTTGTTTGTGGGTTCGTGCGACGGGCCGACGACGCCCGAACCTGTCGACCCCGATACGATTCCCAAGCCGCGCGAGGTTGTCGAAGAGGACTACGTTGTGCTGCCCAACGGATTGAAGTACTACGACTTCAAGGAGGGCACCGGTGAAGCCGCGAAGGTTGCCGACCAGGTTGCTGTGCATTACCACGGCTGGCTTCTTACAGACAGCACGCTGTTTGACAGCTCTTTCCTCAGGGAGGAGCCCTTTGAGTTCATCGTGGGTTCCGGCATTGTCATACAGGGTTGGGATGAAGGTGTCATAGGTATGAGGGAGAATGGCGAGCGCCAGCTCGTGATACCGCCAGAGCTGGCTTACGGAGCGACGGGAAGGGCCAACATCCCGCCTAACTCTACGCTGATCTTTGAGCTCTGGATGGTTCAGATAAACCTCTGACCCAGAGCGCAGTGTTATTGCAGCGGCTCCGCTCTGGAGCGCTGTAGATTAGCCCTGCACCTGCGCTAATCGTGCGCTTGGGCCCAAGTGCTGTCCGGCGACCGGCATATCTCGTCATCGCTCCCTGGATTTCTGTCCTTTCTCTTCGCCGTGCTACGTGCAGGTCTGCTGCGCCCCACTGCAGCGGCTTGCGTCCTGCCAGTGTGGCGATGCACCCGCTGAGTCCGTAACCGCACCGGCCACGGCAAAGCGCTGCGCATGCGCGGTCGGGATCATGCCCAAGGCTGCGGCCGCTACCAAGACACCACGCCAAACAACACCTTTTCCTGGCATAGCCGCACCACATGTCGTGTTAGTTCGAACCGCATACGCAGATTCAAGACGCGCCAGGCGCGTTTACCACAGTAACGCAATGCGCAGAGGCGCCACTCCTGGTGCAGGAGTATGGAACTCGAGGCTGATTGGGATGCAGCTACCAGCGCCGGGGTTGGCTATTGTCCGCGTCGCCTAATGATTTTTATCCTTCCTTCCTCAATGTCGCGCAAGCGCTTGTCCCACCTGCGCCGGTCATCGGCCATCTCCGCTTCCTTTATTCGGCGGTACCCTTTGTCCGACATTTTGCGCCCTCTCGTTGGCGGCACGATAGCGCGTGTCAGTACGTCCATCTCAAGAGACTCCGCAGCGTACACTTCCCCATCCGCCGCGTTGGTTACCATCAAGATGAGCCCGGGCAGCCCGCCATACAGACCCGGGCCAGCCGGGATCGGGTCTGTATGGCGTGAACCATGCCTCAACAACGGCCGAGTCTACCACCGCCGTCGCCTTCATGACACGAAGGCCCAAGGTAGATACGCTCTTCGCCGTCCAAACGCCACGGGATTGCAGGTTGCTGATCACTGACGAGATAGACCCCTCCTATCACCCGTGATTCCGTGTACGTACCACTACCAAAGTTGACATAAGTAGTGTCGATTGCCTCTTCTCCTTCGCTCACCCTTCTATCCTCTGGCTCCACGTGCGGCTTATCCGTCGGATACATCAGGGAGGCGGTCGCGTCGAATACCATGCTTCGCGATACCGTAGTATGCGTTGCCGGTGCGACAAACTCTTTACCCACTGCCTGATTTGTGACTTTTATGTAAGCGAAATGATGGCTATACAGCACTGGATACGTATGCGTGTAGCGCACGGTACCCACTTGCGCTGATGCACCGAAGGGTGCCAGCATGAGTGCGGAAAGGATAATTTGACGCATGGTATATGCAGGAAGGTGAGGGAAAGGACCAGCGCTCCAGCTACTCCAGTGCTCCAGTAGCACACTCCACTGCAAGGTGCAACTGCTGGGCCGGAATATAACTGCTTGGCGTGTAATTCACAAAGTGTATTTTTCCGAGATCCCGCTGGTAATTGGATAAACTCGAATCCCGGTATCGTACGCTGCTGCATGCATGTTCTGATTGAAAGTGCCACCCTTGGCGACCGCGCTTCCAGTGGCGACGAGCAGCCGCCAGACTGCGCTCACCGAGCGGACGCTGGCAGGCATCTGCAGAGAAGTAAGCACCCGCGTGCAGGCCTGCGAGCGGAAGGCGGCCGCCCCAGCCCAACTAACGTTGACGCCATGCCCAGGTCACTGCCATTGTCGGACAACGGGGACGGGGGCGTGCACACTCCAGGCAGTTTCTTTTGCTACAGGACGTTATGACTTGATGCCACCGAAGCCAACGGGGGCAAAAGCAGCCAGCACATGGGCGGCTTGGGCTCACGCTTCAAGTGGAGTTCCTGTGCAGGCCATGCGCTTTGCAAGGACCCCAACGGGCCTTGGGCGGACGCCGCCGGCCCCGCCCAAGCCTTTTGCCTGGCGCGAGCGCGCCGACTTACCGGACTGGCACTGCGTCCGCTTACCTGATTGCCGATGCGCAACCTGGATGTGGATGGTGATCCTGTCCTTTTGAGATAAGGAGCAGCCACCCGGCCCGTAAGTCCAACCACCGGTGAAGCACGCGCACTGGCGCAAAAAACCTGCGGTCAGCGGCGCTATGCGGATAACAGAGGCGGGTGCCTATGGTCTACGGATTGCCAACGCTATAGATGGCTGCCGGCATGATGTGCGGGTTCAGGTGGATGTGCTGATGGGCGCCGTGCCACATAAAGCTGCCCTCGCCCAGCAAGTCGTCCACCTTGATTGGCATGGCTGGGTCCAGCCCAAGAAAGTCAAGGGGCAGAACGGTATCGCCCGCCTGCTCATGAAAGGGATCAAGTGTTACAAAGCATACGATCCGGCTGTTGCCCCGCGACTTGGCGTACCCCAGAATGTGCTGGTTGTGTACCTCGAAAAAGCACACGGATCGCAGCTGCTGCAGGGCCGGATGGGCGCGGCGAATGTGGTTGATCTTTCCAAACAGCGGCTGCAGCGAGGTGTCATCCTCCCAGTTCCAGGTGCGGACTTCATACTTCTCGTTGTCGGCATATTCCTCGCGTTCCGCATGCTGCTTGTTGTACACATGCTCAAACGGAGGACCGTACACCCCGTAGGTCGGCGACAGCGTGGCCGCAAGGATAAAGCGCGTGATGTGTGCCGTTCGCCCACCGTTTACGAGGTAGGCATGCAGGATGTCGGGCGTGTTCGGCCAGAAGTTGGGGCGAAAGAATTCTGCCACGCGCGTGTGCGCCAGTTCCTCCACATAGGAGCGTAGCTCCTCCTTGGTGTTACGCCATGTGAAGTAGGTATACGAATTGTTGAAACCCAGCTTGGCCAGCGTGTACATGGTCTTGGGGCGCGTGAAGGCCTCTGCCAGGAAGATCAGCGAGGGGTCCTTCTTCCTCAGTGCGCCCAGGCACCATTCCCAGAACGCGAAGGGCTTGGTGTGTGGGTTGTCGACGCGGAATATCTTGATGCCGCGGTCAATCCAGAATTCGAACACGCGCTTGAGTTCCATCCACAGCGCCACGTAATCTGCACAGCCGAAGTCAAGCGGGTACACATCCTCATATTTCTTGGGTGGATTTTCTGCGTAGCGAATCGAGCCGTCCGCCCGTTGCTTGAACCACGTTGGGTGCGCAGCCACATAGGGGTGATCCGGCGAGCACTGGAATGCTATATCCAGTGCCACCTGTAAGCCCAGCTCCGTCGCGCGGCGGACAAAGCGATCAAAAGCATCCATGCCGCCCAGCGAAGGGTGCACACTGGTATGCCCGCCTTCGGCGCTGCCAATGGCCCACGGACTGCCCGGGTCGTCCCCGCTGGCCGTGGGGTTGTTTTTCTTGCCCTTCCTGGCGGTCGTTCCAATCGGATGTACTGGTGGCAGGTAGACGACATCAAAACCCAAGGCTCCGATCCGCTCCAGGCGTTCTGCTGCATCGTCCAGCGTGCCATGCACATTGGGAGCGCTGGCCGTTGAACGTGGAAAAAACTCATACCAGGCCGCAAAGCCCGCCCGCGGCGGATCCACATCTACGTGCTGCCAGTCGCTTTCAACCGACCCGATCCGCGCGTCATTGTTTCGCATCAGCGTCGAAAGCTG
>LXNJ01000393.1_pt1 | contig 31240 bp, 22 predicted proteins | sample 809081 | NCBI WGS metagenome assembly LXNJ01 (sample SAMN04870510, study PRJNA318959) | sponge metagenome | biome: sponge; feature: marine sponge reef; material: water | host: Petrosia ficiformis | place: Greece: Milos, Mediterranean Sea | collected 2013-05-29 | depth 5-7 m | reverse complement strand
CGCTCGCCCCCCCCGCCACTCGCCGCCGAGCACGACCGGTTCGCCGGCGCTCACATCCAGGCGGGCGAGGTCGCCGAGGGCGGCCTCGCCGAAGTAGACCCGGATCTCGCAGGCGGTGGCCGCTCGGGTCCGCGACTCGTCCGCGGAACCGGGTCCGGGACCGTATCCCGCTCCGTTCCCGACTCGCTCGACGAAGAAGGACGTCGATCCCTCCCCCGGCATCGCCAACAGCCAACCGACCACGGTTTCGCTCCCACCGCCGCATGGAGGCGAAGCCCGCGCCCACGTCCCGGAGAGCAGGCCCGCTAGGACTATGAGAAGCCAGAGCATGGAACCCGGACCCACGCGTCGCAATGGCCGGATGGGCGTCAGCAGAACAGCGGCGAGCAGGAGCGGCGCGGCGGATTTGAGCGCGCCGATGTCCGAGAAGGCGATGCCGATCGCAAAGGCCAGTGCGACGTGGGCGACCGGCGGCATCGTTCCCAGCGGTAACGCCAGCCGATGTTTCGTTGGACTTCCTCTCTACATGAGTTGCAGCTTCAGGATCGCCGGCCGTGCGCGGCGAACAGGAGCGGACCGTTCCCAACACGCTCCCCCAGCTAGAGCTCGTTGCGAGACCTGCACTAGCGCCGAAAGCGGCGAAGCGCCGCTGTCAGAGCACCTCCTCGCCCCTACGGTCTTCTCCGGCGAAGAGGTCGCGCTGGGTGTGATCGACCATGGTCACGCGCTCCTGGTCCGCCTCTTCGGCGAGCCGGGTGCGCAGGATGCGCCGCACTTTCAGGTCGGAGTGTATCCCCGCGACGATCATGACTAGCAGACCCGCAACGAAGCCCCCGAAGGCGACCGCCGAAACCGGAACTCGTCTCAGCGTCATGAAACCGAGGTCGATGGCGACTCCTCGGTCGGTGTTGAGCGTGGCGAAGGCGAAGGCGCCTGCGCCGATGAGGGCGATGGCGAGAGCGCTCCACGTGCGCGCGCTCATCCGGCCGCGTGAGCGAGCAGTTCGTCAGCAAAGGGGCTCTCATGCCCGGCGAAGGTCGCGCCGGTCGTGGAATCGAGCTTCACCCGGGCGTAGTCGCCGGGTCGAAGACGGTCGGACGCGAAGGCCACTACCTTGTTCCTCCGCGTCCGACCGAGGAGCTGGCCTGGGTATCTGGCCTCGCGCTCCACGAGCACCTCCTCCACTCGGCCCACCTCGTCGCGGTTGATCTCGGCCTGGATCTCGCGGGTGACGTCGATCAGCTCGCTCAAGCGCCTGGACCCGATCTCAGGACAGATGAACTGGCCTGCGGGAAGGCGCGTGGCCGGAGTCCCCGGGCGCGGCGAATACTTGTAGGTGAAGGCGTCGTCGAAGCGGACGTCGCGCATGAGATCGAGCGTGGCCTCGAACTCCTCCTCGGTCTCGTCCGGGAAGGCGACGATTACGTCGGTGGAGAGAGCCAGGTCGTCGATGGCCGACCGGGCGAGCTCGACCTTCGCCATGAAGCTCTCGACGGTATATCGGCGGAGCATGCGCCTGAGCACCCGATCCGATCCCGACTGGACGGGCAGGTGGAGCTGCTCGCATACGCTCGGCTCGGTGGCCATCACCTCGACCAGCTCTTCCGAGAGATCGTTCGGGTGGGGCGAGGTGAAGCGCACCCGCCGGATCCCGTCTATGCGCGCGACGCTGCGGAGAAGGCGCGGGAATCCCCATTCTCCCCGACCGTAGGAGTTCACGGTCTGGCCCAGAAGCGTGACCTCGCTGACTCCGGCGGCGGCAAGCCGCCTGATCTCGGCGATGATCTCGGCGGGATCGCGGTTCTTCTCCGGGCCGCGCACGTAGGGAACGATGCAGAACGTGCATCGGTGGTTGCATCCCCGCTGGATGGGAACCCAGGCGGACGGACCTTCGCTCCTTCTCGTCTCGAGGCCGGCGTAGTTTTCGTCGAGATCGAGATCGAGCACCGCCAGCTGCAGGCCGCGGCGACGGCCGTTGCCGGGGACGGCGGTCCGGAAGCCGGAGGAGCGGGAGTCGCCGGATGCGGTCCCGGCGGACGAGGCGCCGGCGGGCTCGCCCCCGGGGCTCCCTCCCTCCCGCAGAGCGGCCAGCTTCTCCGGCAGGGAGCGATAGCCGTCGGGTCCCATCACGAGATCGACCGCGGACGCCTTGGCGAGCAGCTCCTCGCCCATGCGCTGCGCCATGCAACCGGTGACGCCGAGGACCAGATCGGGCTTCGCGCGCTTCAGCCCGGAGAGCTGTCCTACCCTGCCGATCACCCGCCGCTCGGCGTTCTCTCGGATGGCGCAGGTGTTGACCAGGATGACGTCGGCCTCTTCAGGCGACGAAGCGATACGGTACCCGGCTCCGTCGAGGATCCCCTGCATGAGCTCGCCGTCGGCGATGTTCATCTGGCAACCGTAGGTCTCCACATAAGCCCGGGGAAGATCCGATCCTCGCCGAGGAGACGGTCCGCCGATCGTTCGCGCCATCGGTCAGAAGCCGGACACCGACAGAGACACGGTTACGCGCCAGAAGCTCTCGGAGAGGATGAAGTCCTGCCGCCGTCCCCTCTCGACCGCCAGGTCCGCGCTCGCCAGGGTCAGCTCTTCGCTGCCTGCGAGGGGGAAGCCGATTCCGCCGGCGAACACGGTCTCGACCGCGGCCTCGGAGTCCGGCCCTCGGGGTCCGCCGCCGTTCCCGTACTCGGTGAATGCGAACGGCAGCCGGCTCGAACGGTACCCGAGCCGCAGCGGAGTCCCGCGCCCGAAGAGTCGTCCCCGGGTGAGCTCGATGCCGATCCCGTAGCCGAACGAGCTGCTCGCGGTCACGTCTTCGGCCAGATCGGTGGAGCTCTGCGACCAGTCCGCGTACACCGCGCTCCCGGCGAGTTGGAGCCCGCTCGAAAGGGCCAGGGAGAAGCCGCCCCGGTAACGTGCCGGCACGCCCCAGTAGCGGTCCGACTCCGTCGTGCCTTCCTGGGCGGCGGCGCGCAGATCCTGCGACCAAGTCGCGCTCACGGCCAGGCGAAGGATCGGGACGACGTCGGCCGCCGCGCCCAGGGTGCCCGTCCAGCCGGAGTACGACCATCGCGATTCCCTCCGGTAGGTGCCGATGGTCGAAAGGGAGTCGTATGCGGTGAAGTCCCGGGTCAGGAGCGAGCCCAGCGAGCCCACGTTGCGACCCACAAGCGCCCCGAGCGAGAGCGAACCGTCCAGGAACGAGCGGGCATAGCCCATTTGGACGTGCGAGAGGGCGCCCTCCTGATCGAAGGTCTCCTGCGCCTGTCGCGTTCCGCTGATGAGCTCGACCTGGATGACCCGTTCTGCGGAGAAGCGCTGCTCGAAAGTGGTGCTGAAGCTGAGGGTCGCGAGCCCGCTGGCGAGGGGGTAGCCGACCGCAACGGCGGGGAACCGGTTGCCGCGAAACCGGCCCGCGTCGGTACCGCGCTCGTACTCGACCCACGACGGCTGCGCGACTATGGTCGCCCGGGGGACGCCGATCCGGCCGGCTGTTGCCGGATCGTTGACCTGGAGCGAGCTGCCGGTGAGTCCGATGCCGAAGCTGCCCAAGGCGCGAGCTCTGCCGTCGAGGGGTTCGCTGGGCAGCCCCAGTCCTGCGGCGGAGTAGATCGACTGGGCGCCAAGGGCTGAGGCGGGAATCAGGAGCGCCGCCAGCAGCACGGCCGCAAGCGGGCGGACCGCCGGACTCACGATCCGCTCCCCGATCTGCTGACCGAGATCACCACTTTGAGGTAGGGCGGATGCTCGCCTTCGGGTCCGTGGAAGGCGGCGTAGGGAAGCGACGCCGGTTCGACCCGCGCCAGGAGGGCGAGGGTTCCGGTTACCGGATCGCCTCGACCGTCCACACCGCGCACCACGTCTCGAACGAAGGACGTGACGGGTATTTCGATCTCCGCATTCCGACCTTCGGGCTGGAATGCCTCGGGTGCCACCTTCTCGCCGAGCAGCCCCGTGAGCGAGGGACCGAGCGGAGACTTGGGGAGCGAAGCGCTTGCAAGTACGGGGCGGGCGTCCACGGTGACGGAGTCGCTCGGTCTGAAGGCGGCGGCGACCGCCTTGGCGTGGAGAACGATGGCGGCATAGTTGATCTGGGAGGGCTCGAAGGACGCCGGACAGCCGACTGCCGCGCAGAGCTCCGGCGGCCCGGTGAGCGATGTGAGCGACCCGACCTCGAACACCGTGCGCCAGGCGGGAACGCCTCCAATACGGCCTCCTTCCTCCGGCGCCGTCGGATAGGGATCGTAGACGAAGGTCAGGTCTTCCTGGACGACGTGGAGATAGAAGGTGGAGTCGGGGTGGAGCGAAGGACGAGTGTGGAGGCGAAGTCCGGTACCCCTCACGTCGAGTCTCGCCCCCGGCGTGATCAGACGCAGCCGGGCGCCCCGGGTCACGTCGGCGGTGTCGGCCCACTCCGCGATCCTCGCCGAGTCGATCTCGAAGGCCAGCGAGTCTCCCTCCTCCGGGTTCCAGGTCGCGATACCGAGAGGCTCGACCGGCCCGCCTCCCGGTTCCGGCCAGAGTCTCGAGTTGCCGCTGGTATCCACCGACGACCACCAGTTCGAGGTGCGGTCGTCCCATTCCACCGTGGTCGCCCCCAGCTCGACCTCCACGGGGCCGTCGGTCACGCTCGCCAGGGTGTCGAAGTAGACGACGAAGCGGCCGCCGATGTAGGTGAGGGCGGAGTCGGGTCGGGTCGTGCCCGTCGTGTCCCGCACCGATACCGACACCGGGTAGGCGCCCCAGCGCACTATGGTGTGCGAGTCGAGCTCGCCCCGGAAATCGCTCGCCAGCACCGAGTTCGGCAGGTCCGCCGGCGAGCCGTAGCCGCCGTAGGTGCGGAAGCCGGAGCCGAAGCCGTCCCAGTCGACGTGCAGCTCGACGGTGACCGGCGACTCGGGAAAGCGGTTGGGGTCGAGCGAGGTAGGCACCACTTCGTCACAGCCGCCGAGCATCGCCAGTCCGACCAGCGCGACCGCCGCGCAGGCCCTAGGAAGCGGTTCGAATGCGATCACGGGATCAGCGGACTCAGTCAATTGGCGCACCCTTCCATATTCTCGGCAGGCGGGGGGAGAGACCCGTTAAAATCTCGTAAGGAATCGTGTCCGCGAGGGTGGCGACTTCGTGGAGTGCGAGTCCCTCGTCGCCCCCCGGACCGATCACGGTGGCGACATCGCCCCTTCTCACCTCTTGCGCGGCATCCACCCTTACCACCGTAACGTCCATTGAGGTCCGGCCGATCACTGGAGCAGGGCGACCTCCCAGTACCGCCCAACCGCGATCGCCTAGCCTCCGGGGCAGTCCGTCGCCGTAGCCGATGGCGAGCGTCGCCCAACGTTCGTGACGCCGGGCGGTGTAAGTCGCGCCGTAGCCCACGGTGTCTCCCGGGCCGGCTTCCTTAACGTGCGCCACTCTCGCCTTGACGGTCGCCACCGGACGCGGAAGTTCGAGATCGGACGCCGGCCGGCCTCCGTAGAGGAAGATGCCGGGGCGGATGGCGTCGGCGGCGAGGTCGGGAGCGCGCAGAACGCCGGCCGAGTTGAGGAGGTGGACGGCGGCGGGTCGGCGGGGAGCGAGTCGGGCCAGAGCCGATTCGAGGCGCATGCGCTGTTCGCGGATCGACGGTTCCGACTCGTCGGCGGAGTGGAGGTGGGAGAAGATCCCTTCCAGGACTAGCGTCGGTTCGGCGCCGTCGGCGCTCCTGCCGCGTCCGAGCAGCCCGGCGACCTCCGGGGCCCATGTGGAGGCTCGACGCCAATCGAAGCCGGCGCGCCCCATCCCGGTGTCGATCTCGAGGTGGACCCGAACCGGAGGGCCTCGGTCGGCTCCGTGCTTCCCTGCCCCGCCGCCGCTTCGCGCCGCGCGGAGCTCCCGGATCCCGCGCAGTTGGTCGAGGTCGGTGATCGCGAGCTCGAACCCGGATGCGACCGCGACCCCGACCTCCGACGGCAGGGCCGGAGAGGCGACGAAGATGGGCGCGGCTATCCCGGCTCGGCGCAGGGCCGTGCCCTCGGCGACCGCGGCAACCCCCAGCTTCCAGGGTTTCAGGGGGGCGAGCGAGCGAGCAACCTCGACCGCCCCCAGTCCGTAGCCGTCGGCTTTGATCATCGGGACCAGCGCGACACCGGTTCCAGCCTTGGCAGCCAGGCGCGCCGCGTTGGCCCGCAGGGCGTCTGCATCCACCTCCACCCAGGCTCGACCGTCGGCGGGAGGCGGGCAAATGGCGTTCGGATCCGTCATGCGGCTGCTTCCCACCGCCGAGTCCGGGCAGGCGCCGCATCCGGCCTAACGGGCTTGATCGGCGCTCCTCCGGGCTCGCTTCACCTCATCCCACAGTGAATCGAGCAGCACGAGACCGGCCTCCGGGATCGCGATCCCCCGCTCGACGGCCAAGGCCTCCATGGCCTGGAAACGCTCCCTGAAGCGACGATTCGCCCGTGCCAGCGCGACGGTCGGGTGGACGCCGAGCAGGCGGGCCAGGTTCACCACCGCGAACAGCAGGTCCCCGAGCTCGGACTCGACGGCGCTCGCGGGGCCGTCGTCCACGGCCTCCCTCACCTCCTCCATCTCCTCGTCGCACTTGTCGAAAGCCCCCTGCCAGTCGTCCCAGTCGAACCCGACCACCGCAGCCTTCTCCTGCATCCGGTACGACCTGGTGAGTGGATCGAGCCCTTGGGCGATCCCCGCGAGGGCGCTTTCCTCGGCGGATCGTTCCGTAGCCTTGCGTCGCTCCCAGGCTGCCGGACCGGCGGCGGCCGCAGTCTCGTCCCCCCAGACGTGCGGATGGCGACGGATCATCTTCGCCTCGAGCCGTCCGAACACCTCATCGCAGGTAAACCGACCCGCCTCCTGACCGACAACGATCTGGAAGGCGAGATTGAGCAGAAGATCCCCAAGCTCTCCGGCCAGCTCCTCGTCCGAGCCCTCGCTCACCGCCTGGGCGACCTCCGCCGCCTCCTCCAGCAGGTGCGGAACGAGGCTTTCGGCGGTCTGCTTCCTGTCCCACGGGCAGTGCGCCCGCAGATGGCGGACCAGGGCGAGCGTCCTTTCCAGAACGCTCCCGCCCTCGACTTCGGCTCCGGGGGTCTCAGTATCCGCGTTTCGGGTCAACTACGTTCCTCCATTCCCCGAGAGGGGCTCCGGCGAGATAGCGCCGAAGGTTGTGCAGAATCAGGTCGGTCTCGCGCCGCCAGAAACCTCGGGTCACCGCCGAAACGTGCGGAGTGAGGATCACGTTGTCGAGGTCCCAGAGCGGGTTCGCGCACGAGAGCGGTTCATGCTCGAAGACGTCGAGCCCGGCGCCGCGCAGTCTGCCCGAACGCAGCGCATCGACGAGCGCTCGCTCGTCGACCACGCCGCCCCGGGAGACGTTGACCAGCACGGCGCCCGGCTTCATGGCGGCTAGGGCGGCCCCGTCGATCAGACCGCGAGTCTCGGCGGTATCGGGGACCGCGACGACGACGGCGTCGCTGGCCGCCAGGAGCTCGGGGAAGGCATCCGGGCCGAAGACGGCGACGTTCCGGGTCGCTCCGTCGTCGGATTCGTCCGCGCCGGACGACGTGTCCGCCCCGACGGCCCGCCGGCCCCTCACGCTTCTGCGCACAGCCAGGACCGAAGAGCCGAAGGCGGTCAGCAGGCGGACGAGGGCCCGCCCGATTCCCCCGTAACCCACGATGCCCACGGTGGCCGAACCCAGCTCGCGCACCGGAGACTCGGCCCTGAGGTAGGGGAGTGCGCTCCAGCGCCGCATCGCCTGGTTGCGCACAGCGAAATCGAGGCCGCGAAAGAAGTGCAGGAGCATGGCGAGCGCAGTCTCGGCCATGGGTCGGGCGTGGATCCCGGCCGAGTTGGTGAAGACGATCTCGCTCGCCTTCAGCTCCGGCGTGAGCGAACCTCGCACGCCGGCGGCTCCCGAGTGCGCCCAGCTCAGGGCCGGCGCCGCTCGCACGAGCTCGGCGGGAAGGCCGTAGCCGAGGTATATCTCGCAGTCTCGGGCCAATTCCAGGAGGCTTCGCGAGGCGGAGGCGTCGCCGTCCCCGCTCCCGTCGGCAGGCTCTTCGCTCATCTCGAGCCGCCACCCCTGAGGAAGAGCGGCGCGGATCTCCTCGGGCACCCAATCGGGTAGAGCCCAGACCGGGCGGCGGTCCGCGAGGTTGACGACGACTGTGCGCAAGGTCCGGCCCGCTAGCCCCTCACCGACCGAGTCCGAGCAGCGCCGAAACCTGTTCCTCCGGCCGGGGAATCCCCCGCGAGACCGAGACTCGGACACCCGAGTCCGAGCCGACCTCCATTCCTGCAGGCAGGTCTCCGCTCCAGTCTCGCACGATCGCCGTCAGCCGTCCGGCGCCGTCCCGGATCGCGGCGAGAGCCGGACCTTCCCGGCCTTCCATCGTCACGCTTCCCGAAGGGCCTTCCAGCCTGAGAGCGGTCAGGGCGCCCGCCCAGCCGGCCTCGAGAGGAAGGACGGCGATGAAGTGCTTGCCGCCGTAGGCGTCGGGCATGAGCTCGAGTTCGTGGCGGAAGAGAACGCCGCCGCGTGGATCGAGGCCGGTCACCGCGTAGGCTCGGTGCTCCCCGGATCCCACGCCCGCCGAGAAAGAGAGAGAGCCGCCCGCCGCGGCCGTCCGAGCGGGCAGGTCCATGAGGAGCGCCGGATCGAGAGACGCCCCGTCGGGCCCTTCCGCCGTGCCCCAGACCACGAGCGACGGCACGGTGGCGTCCGGTACGGTTCCCCGGGCGACGGCGGCGCTCGACGTCTCCTGCTCGAGCCTGTAGGCGAGGGCCTTTTCAAAGTGATAGTCGCTCAGCCAGCTCCGATCTTCGCCGAAGCAGTATCCCATGATGTCGCGACCGAACGTCGGGGCGATGAGCCGTTCATTTTCGAAGTCGGTCCCCCAGACGCCTATGCGTCCTCCGGCGTGGGGAAAGTCTGGGTCGGGAGAGTTGGCGCCGCCGCAAGGCGCGTGGCCGAGATTCATCGAGTGGCCGATCTCGTGCGTCATGACCGCATCGTCTATCAGCCCCACGGCGACGGGCAGGCCTCTGAACGCGAAACCCCTGATGAACGACCCGGTGTTCTTGCGCACCGCGCCGTAGTAATATCCCTTGCTCCCTTCGGCGGCGCGCAGCAGGCCGATCTCGCGCAGGAACTCTCCCCAGCCCGTGAAGGTCCCGAGGTCGGCGGTGGTGACGTACGGCTCGCGCACTCCGATCACCAGGGATCCGACCGGGAGCGTCTTGCGCAGGAGCGCGATCTGCGGACTGTCGCGATTGAGCCCCCTCGTCCAGTCGAGCACCCCCGAATCGTCCCAGCCCGAACGCATCACGGGCACGACGGTCAGCTCCAGGGCCGGCAGGGTCACGACTCCGAGATCGATCGCGCCTTCGGCCGGGTAGACGCTCACGCTGCCCGGAGCCAGCGGCACCTCGCCGTCCGGATCGACACGGACGACGAGTCCCGTGCCGGGCTGAAGAAGCTCGCCGTGTATGCGCGCGTTGTACGAGGCCTTCCATCTCCCCTCGTCGATCTCCGGTTCGAGGGGCGGTCCGTCCCGCCACATCCTAACCGTATGGAACTCCACGCCGTTCCTATGGAGCGAGGCTTCGACGACCGGGCTGTGAAAGCTGACGGGGTCGCCGGTCAGAAAGACGCGCAGAAGCGAGTTGCTCCCGGCGATCAGCGGAACGTCGCCGCCCGCGCGCTGCACGCCCTGAGTCACGTAGACGAGGGGGATGTCCAGCTTCACCTCCGCAGGTAGCTCGCACGTGCTGCCGGCCGACTCTGTGATCCCTCCCAGCCACTCCTGGAAGTCGTCGTCGGGCGGAGCGCAGAGCTCGGTGTTCGAGAAATCGAAGACCGCGGGCGAGAGCCGACTCATCTCGGCGGGCAGCGGACCGTGAAGAGGGTTGCCGTCGAGCCGCAGCACCTCGAGCTCCTCCAGCGCGACGAACTCGCGAGGGATGCGACCGGTAAGTCGATTGCGGCCCATGTCGATCCGCTCCAACGCGTCGAGCGCGGTCAGTGAGAGCGGCAGTTCCCCGGAGAGCTCCTCATCCCTGAGCTCCAGAGCGACCACCCTGCCCTCGGCGTTTAACTCCACCCCTTCCCAGTCGCCGGGATCGGAGTCGCTCCCCTGGCCCTCGCTCCAGTTTCGGCCTTTGGTGGACTCGAAGAGGTCGATCAGGGCGAGTTCGTCGCGGAAGCCGGGTTCGCAAAGATTTTCTGCCAGGTAGGTGACCTGCCTGAGCCATTCTTCGAAGCTCCGGTGGGGCGGCGGGCAGAGTCCGGTATCGAAGAAGCTGAACTCCTCCAGACCGAGGCCGATCAACGCGACGGGAAGCAGGCCGCGGAGTTCGGTTCCGCCCAGGTGCAGGGCGGTGAGCTTCGCCATCTCGCCGTATTCCGGGGGAAGCGCACCGCTCACCGGATTGCCGGTGAGGTCGATTTCCTTCAGGTGGGGAGCGAGCGCGAGCGCGACCGGGAGCGGGCCGTCGAGCCGGTTGTCTTTCAGATCGAGGCGCTCCAGGGACTCCATGTGGCCCAGTTCGACCGGGAGTTCGCCGGTAAACCCGTTGTCCGAGAGCTTCAGGAAACGCAGAGCGTCGAGATCGCCCAGCGTCGCCGGCAGGCTACCGGAGAATGAGTTCTCCCGGAGGTCGAGAGTGACGAGTGCGCGGGCGCGCCCTATGGAGTCGGGAAGCGGACCGCTGAATCCGTTCTCCTCCAGCCGCAGAGTCTCCAGCGTCGCCAGTCCGCCGAAGGAGGGCGGGAGCGGTCCTTCGAGATCGTTTCCGGAGAGGTCGAGCTGGGTCAGGAAACGGAGCCGGCCCAGCTCGGGCGGAAGCTCGCCGGTAAGGAGATTGTTCCCCAGGTGCAGGCTTCGGAGACCTTGGAGCTGACCCAGCGTGAACGGCACGGTGCCGGTGATCCGGTTTTGCGAGAGGTTGAGCGATTCGAGGCTGTGGAGGCGACCCAGCTCCGCAGGAAGCGGACCCCCGAGCCGGTTGTTGCTGAGCTTGAGGGTCTCGAGCCGGTAGAGACCGCCGAGAGCCGCCGGTACCACCCCTCCGAATTCGTTTCCGGAGAGATCCACGTGCCTGAGGGACGATATCGAACCCAGCGCCGGAGGGATGGATCCGGAAAATCCGTTGCCACCGAGCTGAATAACCTGGAGCGCGGACATCTCGCCGATTCCGGCGGGGAGCGGACCGCTCAATTCGTTGGCGGCGAGATCGAGATGGACGAGTGCCTTCAGGTCGGCGAACTCCTCCGGAAACGCTCCGGAGAGCGCGTTGCCTCGGAGAGAGAGCCGTTCCAAAGCAGTGAGCTCGCCGAGTTCGGACGGGATGGACCCTGCGAGGTCGTTGCCGGCGAAGTCCACGTGCTCGAGCGACTGGAGGGAGCGCAGGGCCGCCGGGAGGGAGCCCCTGAGGTTGTTCGCCACCAGGATGAGGTGGGTGACGCGGCCCGCCGAGTTCGTCGTGACTCCTTCCCACTGACCGATGGGACGGTTGGACAGCCAGTGGGCGGAACGATTCCAGGCCCCGCCCCTGGCGGTGCGGTAGAGCGCCTCCAAGGCTTCCTTGTCCTGGCTGCTGCTCCCTACGTATACCCCGTGAAAATTAACCTCCGCAGCCACCTGTCCGACCGCGAGCAGTTGAACGTTCCTGACCTGATCGACGAAGGTTATCGAGGCGTCGACCCCGCTCACCCTGACCTGGTGAGCACCCAGGGGGAGCTCCCCGAAGCGGTATTCGCCCATCGAGTCGGTGCGTTGCGAGTAGGTGACCTCCACCGAGTTGGCGAGGGTCACCAGCGCTCCCGGCAGCGGCTCCCCCTCCAGAGTGACCTTGCCGAAGATCGCGCCCCTGAGCGGCTCCGAGGGCGGTGAGTCCCCGCACGAGACCAGGAGCGGCAGCACCACCAGCCACCCGAACCTCGCTCCCCTGGGTCCGGTCGCCACCGCCAGCTTCGTCACGCTGCGACTCGCCGGAGCGGATGGTGAAGCGGGAGGCCGGCCATAGGATCAGGGATAGAGTCGGTTCAAGAGACGCGGGAAGGGAATCAACTCTCGAATGTGGTGCCGCCCGGTCAGCCACGCAACCGTGCGCTCCACGCCGATGCCGAAGCCGGAGTGCGGGAAGGTGCCGAACCGACGCAGGTCGAGGTACCAGGAGTAGGCCTCCTTCGGGAGTCCCTCCTCGTCGATGCGCCTGAGGAGCTTTTCCTGATCGTCCTCGCGCTGCGAGCCGCCGATGATCTCGCCGACGCCCTCGGGGGCGAGCAGGTCGTTGCAGAGGACCGTGCGCGGGTCGGTGGGATTCTCCTTCATGTAGAAGGCCTTGGCCCGGGCGGGATAGTCGTGGACGAAGACCGGGACGCCGAAGTGCTCGGCCACCGCCAGCTCCTCCCGGGCGCCGAGGTCCGAGCCCCATTCGATCTCGGATCCGCCCGCCCTCAGGAGCTCGACGGCGTCGGTGTACGCGATGCGCGGAAACGGCGGCGTCACCCGCTCGAGGAGCTCCGTGTCGCGCTCCAGGGTCTCGAGCTCCTCCGCGCACCGCTCCAAGGTACGCTCGACGATGTAAGCGACAAGGCTTTCCTGAAGCCGCATGTTGTCGTCCGAATCGGCGAAGGCGACCTCGGGTTCGACCATCCAGAACTCGGTCAGATGACGGCGGGTCTTGGATTTCTCGGCCCTGAAGGTGGGACCGAAGCAATACACCTTGCCGAACGCCGGGCACGCCGCCTCAACGTAGAGCTGGCCGGTCTGCGCGAGGAAGGCTCGCTCGCCGAAGTAGTCGGTCTCGAAGAGAGTTCCGGCCTCTTCTCCGATCGCCCCCGTCAGGATGGGGGTGTCGATGCGCACGAAGTTCTCGCGGTAGAGATAGTCGTGGATCGCCTGTTCGACCTCGGCGCGCACCTTGAGCCCGGCCCGCTGCCTGGCGGAGCGGAGCCAGAGATGGCGGTGGTCGAGAAGGAAGTCGACGCCGTGCTCCTTGGGCTGGATCGGGTACTCGTCGGAACCGGAGTGTTGAACCAGCTCAGTGACGCCCACCTCGTAGCCGCCCGGCGCCCTGGGGTCCTTGCGCACGCTTCCCGTCAGCGAGACGACGCACTCCCGGGTGAGAGCGCGATGCGTCTTCCAGGTCTCCTCAGACACTCGCTTTCGGAGAACGACGCCCTGCAGGGTCCCGGTCCCGTCCCTGACGACGAGAAAGGCCACCCTGCCGTGCCCTCGGGTCGTTTCGACCCAGCCCCGCACGGTCACCTCCGATCCGACGTGCTGGGAGAGGCCGGCTATTGTGGCTATCATCGGTGACGTTGATTGGATGGCGGCTGAAGTGTGTTCGGCAAGTGAGTAAGATAGCGAACCACGCCCGTCACGAACGTCGTCCGGCTTGGCCCGCGTTCGACGCGGTCAGCCGGTCCGGTACAACTCGAGTTTCTCGCCGTAGCGGGCTTCGAGGACCTGGCGCAGGGTGACGTGGGCGGCGGCCCTGAGATCGGGATCCCTCGCGATAAGCTCCCCCGCCCTGCTTCTGGCGGCTTCGACCAGATCGAGGTCCCGGGTCAGATCTGCGAAGCGGAAGTTTCGTCTCCTTCCGTGCTGGTCGCTTCCGAAGAGATCGCCCTCTCCGCGAATCTCCAGATCCTGTTCGGCCACCCGAAAGCCGTCCTGAGTGTCGACGAGCACGTCGAGCCGCCTGGACGCGGCCCCGCGAGGGGCTCCCGCGTTCGACGCCCCGGCCACGAGTATGCAATGGCTCCGCGTGGCTCCCCGTCCTACCCGTCCGCGCAATTGGTGGAGCTGAGAGAGACCGAAACGCTCGGCGTGCTCGATCACCATCACCGTGGCGTTGGCGACGTCTATTCCCACTTCGATCACCGTGGTCGCCACGAGGACGTGCGTGCGGCCCGCGAGGAAGTCGCGCATTATGTCGTCCTTCTCGGACGAATGCAACTGGCCGTGGAGCAACGCCAGCTTCCGGTGCTCGAACACGGTGTCGGCGAGCCGTTCGTACTCGTCCTCGGCGGCGCGCAGGTCGAGCTCCTCGGACTGGGCGACGATCGGGTAGACTATGTACGCCTGACGCCCGGCCTCCAGCTCAGCGTCGATGAAACGGTAGATCTCCTTGCGGTCCCGCGGCTTCGCGAGCCGGGTCTCGATGGGCCGGCGTCCCTTGGGAAGCTCGTCTATGACGGAGACGTCGAGCTCGCCGTACAGGACCATCGCGAGGGAACGGGGAATAGGGGTGGCCGACATGACGAGCAGATCGGGGCGCTCCTCGCCGCCGCGCCGGGTGAGCGAGAGCCGCTGGCGCACCCCGAAGCGATGCTGCTCGTCCACGACCACGAGGCCGAGGCCGGAGAAGTTGACGCTCTCCTGGAGAAGGGCGTGCGTGCCCACGATCACGGGGGCGCCGCCTTCGATCTCGACGAGCGCCTCCCGCCGGGCCGGCGCACCCAGCCTTCCGGTGAGCAGCGTCGGCCGGATCCCGGTCGGCTCCAGCAGCTTGCGCAGCGAACGGGCGTGTTGCTCGGCCAGGAGTTCGGTGGGGGCCATGAGCGCGCCCTGGCGTCCGCTCTCCACAGCGATGAGCATTGCGAAGAGGGCGACCACGGTCTTGCCCGAACCCACGTCGCCCTGGAGAAGCCGGTTCATCCGCCGGGGCGAGGTCATGTCGTCCGAGATCTCGCGCAGCACCCGCGTCTGGGCGTCGGTGAGCTCGAAGGGAAGCGCCTGAAAAACCGGCTTGATCCTGCTGTTGTCGCGCGAGTGCCTGACGCCTCGGTCCCGAGCCGTCTCCCTGCGGGCTCGAGCCTGCACGATCTGGAGAAAAAAGAGCTCGTCGAAGGCCAGACGACGGCGGCCCGCCTCGATTTCGTCCATGGTCGAGGGACGATGCAGAGAGCGGAGGGCCTGCGACAGGCCGGGCAGTCCGAGGGTCGCGCGCTCGGCGGCGGAAAGAAACTCGTCATCGTCGGCCCACTCGAGCAGTATGGAGAGATTGGCGCGGAAGGCATCCCTGAGGATCCACTGCGGAACGTCCTTGCCCGTCGGGTAGGTGACGAAGATCGTACCGTCGGCATCCGGGCCGGCCGCCTCCGATTCCCCTTCCCGGAACGAGACTCCCTGCGGCCGCCCCCCGGGTCCGCCCGGGCCTCCGAACCGTGAGCGCCGGTCCCTTTCCAGCACCGTGAAGTCCCTCGACTGAAGCTGCTTGCCGTGAAAGAACTTCACCTTGCCCAGGATGAGCAGTTTGTCTCCCTTTCGGATCTTGCGATCCAGGTAGGGCTGCCCGGGCCAGGCGGCGGTGATCATCCCTGTGCGATCACGAACGATCGCCTGGAAGATGCGCAGGCCGGAGCGAGTGGGAACGATGCCCTTGCTGGCGACGGTACCGATCACCGTGGCCTCGTCGCCGACGCCCAGTTCGCCGATGCGCGTGACCTCCGTGGCGTCCACATGGCGGCGCGGCACGTGATAGAGGAGGTCCCGAGCCGTCTGGATGCCGAGCTTGGAAAGGTCGGCGGCGCGCTTGGGGCCCACGCCCTTCAAATACTGCACCCGCCGTTCCAGACGGGAGTAGGGCCTCGGTGCGCTCAAGCCCCGAAGACGCCGTCGAGGAAGCTCTCCCGGTCGAAGCGCGCCAGGTCGCCGAGCTGCTCGCCGGTGCCGACGAGCTTGACCGGAACCCGGTGTTCCTCGGCCAGCGCGACCACGATTCCGCCCTTGGCCGACGAATCCAGTCTGGTGAGGACGATGCCTGTGACCGGGAGCGTGGACGCGAAGCCCTCGAGCTGCGAAAGCGCGTTCTGCCCGGTCGTGGCGTCGAGAACGATCAGCGTCTCGTGGGGCGCTCCGGGAAGCCGACGAGCCACGACCCGCTCGATCTTGCCGAGCTCGCTCATGAGCGACGCGTTCGTGTGCAGTCGCCCGGCGGTATCTATGATCGCGACGTCGATACCGCGGGAGATGGCGGCCGATACCGCGTCGAAGGCCACCGCAGCCGGATCGCCTCCCTCCTTGCCGCGCAGGAACTCGGCACCGGACCGCTCAGCCCAGACGGCCAACTGCTTGACCGCGCCGGCCCGGAAAGTGTCGGCGGCGGCGACTAGAACCGACTTCCCCGCGCTCCGCAGGTGATGTGCGACCTTCGCGGTAGAGGTCGTCTTGCCGGTTCCGTTGACGCCGACCATCAGGTACACGGTCGGAGCCGATGTGCTCGCTGCCAGGGTTACCGGTCCGGCGGAGGCCAGGATGGAGTCGGTGGCACGGCGAAGCTCGGCACGCCGGTCTCCCTTGCCACGGTCGAGTCGGGCGATGAGACGGTCGGCGGCGCGGACGCCGAAGTCGGCTTCGATAAGGAGTTCCTCCAAATCCTCCACGGTGGGACGCTCGGGGGAAAATCTGCCGAGCAGCGGGAGCCGGACGGCTCGCCGCCAGAAGCCGGTCTGCCCGTTGCTCCTTCCGGCCTGCTTCTTACCGGCGCTCACCGCAGCCCGCTCCTCCGTCTGACGTACCACTCGGTGCAGATCAGTCCGAGGACGAGCAGGTAGGGCCAGGCGGCGGTGCGGAGGGGCGAGCCGACAGCTGCTCCGTCGGCGGTCGGCGGTCGGTTTTCGAAGGCGTTCCGCAGATCCATCGGGGTCGGGATCAGTTCCGGGGAGGGTAGGATATGGGGTTCGGCGGCCTCCGCGGCTTCGACCGCCCGCCCGGAAAGCAGCCAACCGGCGATCGCCGACCATAGCTGTCGGTAGGTGTCGCGCGCCTCCGGCCGCATGGCCCAGCGCCAGAACCCTCCCGCCGCGACCAGCGCCATTCTGCGGTCGCCCCGCGAAACCAGGTGGATGGCGGTCTCGTGCTCGGTGGAGGCCGCCCGAGTCACCTCGAGGGCGGGCAGGGCGTCGCTCGGACCTGCGGATATGAGCAGGTCCGTGAGCGGGGGCAGCCCGGGCGGAAGGGAGGCGAGCTCCGCCGCGAGCGGAGAGGGAGGGAGTTGGGAGAGGACGTACCACTCGCCGCCCACCGGTGCTCCGACCGATATTCCCGTCAGACCGGCGGCGGACGGGGATCGGGGAATGACGAGCGCGGGAGCCGAACTTGCCGCTATCTCCGATGCGAGCTCGCCGTCGCCGTCCCTGACCTGGTGCGCTATGATGACTGCGGCGTCGGCGAGGGCGTTCCGCACCGTGTTCCAATCCACCGGGGGGGTGCGCTCGCTTGCAGTGCCGGTAGGCGCCCAGAGACCGTCGCCCGCACTCAGATAGCCTGCCGCCGGGAGCCCGGTGACCTCGGCGAAGGCGGAGAGCAGGTGGCGGGGTTCCCAGTCCGGAAGCTCGGAGACGAGCACTACCGCCCCGACGCGGTGGCCCACCGCCCCGTCCGCGGTGATCTCGTCGTCGGCTGCGAAGGCGTCGGCCGCAGCTCCGGTCGCCCCGCCGACGATCGAGATCCGCGCCCGGTAGCGAGTCACGCCGGCCTCCGCGGCAGCGACGGTCTCGAGCGGAATCCGCAGAGTGCGGCCCGGCGACGGCAGGCCGATGCGCTGGAGAGCCGGCGTTCCTCCTCCCAGGAGCTCCACCACGGCGGAGTCGGCTCCTTCACCGAAGATCTCGACCGTCGCCTCGACCGTTCCCCCGGGAACCGGCGCATCGCCGACCTCGAGTGCGCGCACGCCCGCATTGACCACCTCCTGGTCCACCGCCTCGAACTCGACGGTGACCGGCAGGTCGGCAAGCGCCGAGGTCGCCTCGACGCGGTCGTGGAGGCGCAGGTCGGAAACCACGACGATCTCGCCCGCCCCCAGTTCGACCGCCCGGCGCAATGCCGGCGCCAGCTCGCTGTCGTCAAAACGGAGCGAGCGCCAGCCGTCCTCTTCGTAGTCGGCGACCAGTTCCCGGGCGCGAGAGGCGGCAACGCCTCCGGCGGTCATGCTCGCGCTCTCGTCGAGAAGGACGAATCGCTCGACTCGGGCGCCGCCGCCGCCGATTCGGAGATCGAAAAGAAGGACGATCACCGTCACGAGAGCCAGCGAACGCAGACAGACGAGGTAGGGAGAGGCCGGAACGCGCAGTTCGCGGCGCATGTAGGTGTGCCAGGCGAACCCGACGCCCAGCCCGGACGACGACGCCAGCAACAGGCCGGTCAGCGGAGACACGGAGCCGTCACCTCGTCTCGAAGAAGGTCGGCGTTATCCTGATCTTCCAGCCGTCCGGGTTTCATCCCGGCACCTGGGACCCGGGCGGCTCCTCGGTGCCGGTCTCGTCCACAAGCCTCAGAAGCTCCATACTGGCGTCGCGCCGAGCCTCCCAGAGCGAACGGACCTCGTCGGGAACCGGGTCGTCGGCCGGAAGGTCCACCGAGAGCGGATCCACGTGGCGCCCGCTCCTTAGCATCTCGTAGTGAAGGTGATAGCCGGTGGCGAGACCGGTCATGCCCACGTAACCGACCACCTGGCCCTGCGAGACCGGTGAGCCGGCGGTCACGCCGCGCGCGAAACCCGACAAGTGCCCGTAACGGGTCTGGAACCCTGAGGGGTGCCTGATGACCACCGCCTTCCCGAGTGCGCCGCGCTCTCCTGCCGAGACCACGACTCCGCTGCCGGTCGCCATCACCGGCGTTCCCCGGTCGGCGGCGTAGTCGACTCCCCTGTGAGCGCGCCACCTCTTCAGGACGGGGTGGTAGCGCGAGAGCGTGAATCTCGACGAGATGCGTCTGTACTCGAGTGGTCTGAGCAGGAAGGCGCGTCGCACCGACTCCCCCTCCACGTCGAAGTACGATCCCCTGCCGTCGTCGTTCGGGTCGAACCAGACGGCGGTGAAAGGGGACCCCGAGTTGACGATCTCCGCAGAGAGGATCCGCACCGAACGAGTCGAGCCGTCGAGGCGATACGAGCGCTCGGCGACGAAACGGAATCGGTCGCCGCGCCGGATCTGGACGGTGAAGTCGATCTGCCACTGGAAGATCTGGTCGAGCTCGTGGATGAAGCGGGCCCGGTCGGACAGACTGAGAAATCCGAGCTCGGGCACGCCCGTGACCGCTCGCCACAGGTCGTTCTCGATGACGCCGTTCGCCATCACCGTGTCGGTGCCGAGCGGGTGAGAGACAAGCTCGCCGCTCCACTCCGCGCGCTCCCCGTCGAGCCGTTGCCGCACCAGAACCAGGCTCTCGTCAGGGTTGAGGGCGACCTCCAGACCGCGCACGTCGTTCTCGTCCGCTCCGGTGCGCACCGTGACCTTCGATCCCGCCCGGATGCGTCTCGGATCGGCGTGATCGCGAAATTCCGTGAGGGCTTCGCCCCACTCCGAGGCTGGCACCACGCCCAACAGAATGTCGCCCAAGGTCTCTCCTCGGTCGACCGTCAGTACCCGCTGGCTCTCGATCGGACGGGCAAGGACCGGTGCCATGACGCCCGCGTACGGAGCCTGTTCCTCGCAGCCGGCCAGCACGAAGCCGAGGCATAAGAGCGCCGCTCGGCCACGGGGGTTTTGGCGCACCTGCGATCGTCCGCCGGGTGCGGATCCCATGTGCGCCGACGCTCCTTCTTGCGCTGTCGACCGTTCCCACGCGCCGATCCGGGCAACCAGCTTCTTTTCGTGGTGACTCACCACAGGCTCAGTCCATCTGTCGGAGAATGAAGGTGGGGATCTCGAGGTCTATCATACCACCGGGCTCGCGTTCCGGTGCGCTCTGACGTCGGGCGGCCACGGGTCCACCCATGGGCGGCAGGCCCTGGCGAGGGGTCTGGTGGGTGCGGGCGCCCCCGCCGTGCCCCTGGTTCGCCCGACCGGCCAAGGGATCGTGTCGGTTCCACGGACTCGGCGCCGACCCTCGCAAGGACGCCGGGGCCGCACCTGCCCGTAGCGCCCGACCGGTCGACGAGACGGGGCCTCTCCCCTCCGGAGTCAGAATGTCCGCTTCGTCGGCTCCCTCGAAGCCGGTGGCGATGACGGTGACCCTGATCAGCCCCTCGAGCTTGTCGTTCGTCACCGTGCCGAAGATCACTTCGGCGTCGTAGCCGGCCTCCTCGCGCACCATGGATATGGCCTGAGACACCTCGCTCATCGCCACGTCGGGGCCGCCGCTCACATTCACCAGAAGGTCGGTCGCGCCACTGATGCTGACATCGTCCAGGAGGGGCGACGAGATCGCCTCTCTGGCCGCCTCCAAGGCGCGATCGTCTCCCGTGGCCTCGCCCGCGCCCATGAGTCCGGGACCCTTGCCGAGCATGACGGTCCGCACATCGGCGAAATCGACGTTGACGTCGCCCGTCTCGTGCACGAGGTCGCTGATGCCTCGGGTCGCGTTGAAGAGCACTTCGTCCGCTTTCTTGAGCGCCTCGCGCACCGAAGCTCCCTTGGGCAGAACCGTGAGGAGACGCTCGTTCGCCACCACGATCATGGTGTCGACGGCCCTTCTCAGCTCCGTCAGACCGCGACGGGCGTAGTGCAGCCGCTTCGGCCCTTCGAATCCGAAGGGCTTGGAGACGATCCCGATGGTGAGCGCACCGAGCTCGCGGGCTATCTCGGCGACCATGGGTGCGGCGCCGGTCCCGGTTCCACCTCCCATCCCGGCGGTCACGAAGACGAGGTCGGCGCCTTCGAGCAAGGCGCGAACTTCCCGCTCGCTCTCCGCGAGGGCCTGTCGACCCACCTCGGGTCTCGCTCCCGCACCGAGGCCGCGAGTGAGCCGGGCACCGAGCTGGAGCTTGCTGCCCGCCTTTGAGCCGGAGAGGGCCTGGGCGTCCGTGTTCATGGAGATGAACTCGACTCCGTTCAGGTGCTCCTCGACCATGCGATTGACGGCGTTTCCTCCTGCACCGCCAACTCCGACGACCAGCATCTTTGCGTTCGGCAACGCGTCGTCGTTGACCTCGAAAACCATGTTCATGACATTGCTCCGTTAGAAGAAGTCCTTGAGCCAGTCGATGGCTCGGCGCGGCAACCTGAATGCGAGGGAAGAATCCCCGCCGGCGCGGGCGAGGTCGCTCCCCCAGAGAGCGAGTCCGGTAGCGACCGCGAAGCGCGGTCTGGCGACACCGTCGGCATGCGACCTCATTCCCTCGTTGGGAAGGCCGATGCGCACCGGGCAGGTGAAATTCCGTTCGGCGAGCTCGAGAATGCCGGGTATGCCGGCGGTGCCGCCGCAAAAAACCACGCCGGCGGAGAGCTCCTCCAGCGATACGGCGCTTTCTATGTCGTTCTGGACCAGGGTGAGCACCTCGCTCAGGCGTTGTTCGATTATGTGCGAGATGATCTCGCGGGCGACCGATCGGACCTGACCGGGTGAGGGACTCGGCATGTCGATCGACTCTCGCGGATCGACCATGTCCGCCATGGCGGTACCGAATTGCTCCTTCGCCCGGCGGGCCTCCGGGTAGGAGAGAGAGAGTCCGCGAGCGAGATCCCCGGTCAGGGCTTCGCCCCCGAAAGGCAGGATCGAGACGTGCTCGACGCGATTCTCCCTGAAGACCGCGATGCTCGTCGAGGACGACCCTACGTCCGCGACCGCCACTCCCAGCTCCTTCTCGTCCCTGGTGAGGATCGCACGCCCCGCCGCCAGAGGCTCGAGCACGATGCCGTCGATGTGGCAGCCCGCGTCGTTCACCGCTCTGCGAAGATGGTCGGCGCCGGTGATGATCGAGGTCACCACGAAAGCGTCGCACTCGAGGCGGACGCCCGACATTCCCGCCGGGTGCGCGATGCCGGCCTTCCCGTCGACCCGGTAGTCCTGCGGAATCACGTGGAGCAATTCGAGGTCGGGTGGCAACGCGACGGCCTGAGCCACCTCGTGGCAGCGGTCGATGTCGTCCTGGGTCACCTCGCCTCGGGCAATGGCGCTGACGCCGAGCGAGCTGCCGCAAGCCACGTTCGAGCCGCCGATGCCGACCCAGACAGCGTCGGTCGTCCGGCCGGCCATCAGCTCGGCCTCGCCGAGCGCGGCCCGGATGGACTCCGTCATCGCGGCGATCTCGGTTACGTCGTCGCCGCGCACCCCTTCGGTCCGGGCCTGGCCCACCCCGAGCGCCTGCACTTCCTGGCCCGAATCGCCGGCTTCGGCGATCACCGCGCAGGTCACGGCCGAACCCACGTCGAGACCCGCGACGAGCGTCGACTTCATTTCACCCCCTCTTCCTGGGCGGGGACGAGCGCATCTTCCTCCGCATTGCGCGGACTCCCCTTGTCGGAGCTCTCGTCCTGCTCGGTGACACGCACCACCACTACTCCGTCGAAACGCAGGTCGACGGCGGACGGTTCCCTGCCCTTGGAGCGAGCGTCGGCGAGCGCGGCGGCGCCCATTCCAATTCGATCGGTCGTCACGCCATGCGGCATCAGGAAGGTGACGTTCGAAGCGACCAACCTTGCCCCGTAGGCGGTCTCGTCGAAGGCCTCGACCTCGGAAAGGATCGAGAAGAACTCGCTATCCTCGCGCCCGAGTCTCGCGAGCTCGCGATAGAGAGCCGACGCACCCTCTCCACCAATCGGCGCATGGACCAGGGGCAGGTCGAGCCGAACCTCGTCCAGGTCGATAGGCAGAAAGACCCCTTCGCCGTCCACGGGCTCGAGCAGAGGCGTGGGCACCAAGGCCACCGCCTCCCTCTCCACGACCGCCACGGTGATCTTCCGCGGCAACGAACGCCTGACCTCGGCGGAGAGCACGAGAGGGTGAGCGACCAGACCGTCGACCCAGTCACCTACACGATCCAGGTAGGAAGCCTCCGCCGGGATGGTCATCGCCGCCAGGGCCTCCATGGAGCTGAGGTGCCTGAGGCCGGTGAACTCGACTTCGCCGACCGGTACCGCCCGCCGGACTCCTTGCCGGATTTCAGTACGGAACGCTACGCACGCACCTGCGAGGGCGAGCGCCAAGACGAGGAGCGCGGTGCGGGATTTACGCATGATAAACTCCTGCGAATCGGCGTCGCCTCCGGACTGAAGCGCCGGCCGGCACCTCTTCCAGGCGTTTCAGCACCTTCCGTGCCAGACTCTCGATCGAACCCGCTCCCAGAGTCAGGAGGAGATCGCCCGAGCCGAGCTCGTTCGCCAGTTGGGTGGGCATCTCGTCGATCTCCTCCGTGTAGCGAACGTCGGTGTGGCCGGCGGTTTCGGCCGCCGTGGCCACCATCTCCCCGGTGACGCCGGGAATAGGCGGTTCGCGAGCCGGGTAGATCCCGGTGATCCAGACCATGTCGGCGTGGGAGAGCGAGGCGCCGAAGGACGATGCGAAATCCCGGGTTCGGCTGTAGAGGTGGGGCTGGAAGACCGCTACCAGACGTCGGTCCGGGAAGCGGGCGCGAGCGGCGCCGAGGGTCGCCCTTATCTCGGTGGGATGGTGGGCGTAGTCGTCGATGAACACGGCGCCACCGACCTCGCCGACGAACTCGAAGCGCCTCTTCACCCCTTCGAAGCAGGCCAGAGCCTCGAGAATGTCGTCCCAGGACGATCCGAGGCGCCGAGCGACGGTAGCGGCCGCGAGCGCGTTGCGAAGGTTGTGATAGCCTGAAAGGCCAAGTCCGAGCTCTCCCGCCCGGTACCCCCTTTCCATCACAGTGCAGCGAATGCCCCGGGTACTCGCATAGACGTTTTTCGCCCACACCATGGATCCGGCGGCAAGGCCGTAGGTGATCGCCTTCACTTCCGTCCTCGCGAGAAGAGTGGAGGCGCCGTGGTCGTCGGCGCAGACGATCACGGTTCCGCCCGGTTTCAGGCCCCTGAGGAAGGTGGCGAACGCCCGCCTGACGCCGCGGGCGGTTCCGTAGGTGTCCAGATGATCGGCCTCGACGTTGGTCACGACCGCCACATCGGGCGTGAGTTCGTGGAAGGAACGATCGTACTCGTCGGCCTCCACGACGAAAAGGTCGCTCCCGCCCAGACGCAGGTTGCCTGACCAGGCCGGCACCCAGCCGCCGACGAAGGCGGTCGGATCGTGCCCCAGCTCGGCGCAGACGTGCGCCGTAAGGGCGGTCGTCGTCGTCTTGCCGTGGGTCCCCGACACGGCGACGAGTTCTCCGCTGTTGACTATCGAGCCGAGCGCCTGCGCCCGCTTCAGAACCGGTATGTCCCGCCTGCCGGCCCTCGCGAGCTCTTTCTGGGAGGGCGGTATCGCGGAGGACACCACCAAAGCGCACACGCCCTCCAGGTGAGCCGGGTCGTGGCCCACGCTCACATCCACACCTTTTTCGCGGAGAGCCGCCAGGGCCGGGCCGTCGACGAGGTCGCAACCGCTCACGCAGATCCCTTTCCGCGCCATGAATTCGGCGAGAGGGCTCATGCCTTCGCCGCCGACGCCCATGAAATGGACCCGGGAGCCGCTCGATCCGACGAGCTCCATCAGGTCGGGGGGAGAAACTCGGGGGGTGCTCCACGGAAGCTTCATGGTTCAGATTCCCTCGGTGGGGGGCAGAAACCGGGCGACTGCACATGCGATCCGGCGCGAAGCTTCGGGACGTGCGCGAACGCGAGCCGCGCTGGACATCTTTGCGAGACGTTCTTCGTCCCGGAGCAGCGAATGGACGGCCGCTGCGAGCGAGGCCGCCGAGAGCTCGGTCTCCTCGATCACGCGGACCGCGCCGGCATCGGCGAGAGCGCGGGCGTTGATGGCCTGGTGATTCGCGGCTGCGGTCGGGAGCGGCACCAGGATGGCGGGCAGCGCGGCGTTGCAGATCTCCGCCGTGGTCATCGCTCCGGCACGTCCGACGGCGAGGTCGGCGGCCGCGAACGTGGAGGGCAAATCTTCGATATAGGAGACCGCTTTCAACCAACCGGCGCCCGCCGCTGAGATCTCGCCCGCGAGAGTTTCGCGATGTGCGCGGCCGTACGCCCAGAGCACGACGGGGCCTTCGTTCCCACCCTTCGCTGCGGAATCTTCGTTCTTCGCCTCGCCCCGAGCCCAGTCCAGCATCGCGGAATTGATGGCTCGAGCTCCCTGGCTTCCGCCGGTGACGACCACGAGGCGCGTGTCTTCGGCGACCCCGAGGGCGTTCCTGACCTCGGCCCTGGCATCGGCATTGGGTGGACGGACCGGGTTCCCGCTCACGGTCGAACGCTCCCGGGCTCGGCGCGGCATGTGCTTGCGGGCCTCCGGGAAGGCGATGTGCACCTGCGCGGCCCAGCGGGAGAGGACGCGCAGAACCAGGCCGGGGTACGCGTTCTGCTCTTGGACGACGAGAGGTACGCCCAGCATGATCGCGGCCAGGCTCGCCGGTGCGGCCGCGAAGCCCCCGGTGGCCACGACCGCGCACGGGCGCAGACGGTGGAAGTGCAGCAGGGCCCGGGTCGTCGCCAGCTTGAGAAGGGCGATGGCGGCGAAAAAGCCGTACCGACGGGATCGGTCGAAGGAGCGCACCTTGAAAAGGTGGTGGAGCTCACCCCTCTGGGGCAGAATGCGCGCCTCGATCCCCCGTCGCGCACCCATGAACACGGCCTTCACTTCCGGGCGGTCGCTGCGGAGCGCGTCGGCTATGGCCAGGGCGGGATAGAGATGGCCGCCCGAACCTCCTCCGGCGAAAACCACCACCGGCCGGCGCTCTCGGCGCTCGCGCGAGTTCCTCCACAGGCTGCTATGCATGGCCTCCCCGCGACAAGAGTGGCCGTGCCTGCTGCGCTCGTCTTGCCGGCGAAGGGCGCCCTTCCCGGTCGATCGGGGCGGCGCGGGACCGGCGAGCGACCGCGACAATGATGCCGACCGCGATGAGCATGGCCACGAGGTTCGAGCGTCCGTACGAGATGAACGGCATGGAAAGCCCGGTGGTCGGAACCAGCGCCAGAGAGACCGCCATGTGCAGAAACGCATGTACCGCGATCATGGTCGTGAACCCAATGACCATCAGCCGTTCGAAGGAGGTGCGCGCCTTCCCGGCAACCTTGAAGCCCGTCACCGTCAGCCCCAGGAAGGCGAGGGTCACGCCCAGTACCCCGAGGAAACCCCACTCCTCGCCGATTAGCGCGACCGCGAAGTCGTTGTGAGGCTCGGGAAGAAATCCGAACTTCTGCCTACCCTCCCCGAAACCCACGCCCCCGAACCCGCCCGAGCCCATGGCGAGCAGGGACTGGTTTACCTGGTAGCTGCTACCGGAAGGATCGGCGGTCGGGTCGACAAAGGCCGTGATCCGTTGCTTGCGGAATCCGACGTTCAGTTGATGCAGAAGAATGGGAATAGTGACGATCGCCATGCCGACGCAGTGCTTCAGGCGGACTCCGGCGGCGAATGCGACCGCGAGCCCGAGACCGATCACCAGAACCGCAGTCGAGAGGTCGCGTTCGAGCACGATCAGCGACGCGACCACTCCCCAGACGATCAGGAGCGGCAGGATCCCTCTTGCCAACGAATTCAGCCTGGAAGCTCGCCTGGTCACCGCCGAAGCGGTCCAGATCACGATCACGAGCTTCGCGAGCTCGGAGGGCTGGCCGGTGACGGGGCCGATCCTGAGCCAGCGGCGGGCCCCCTTGATCTCGGGAGCGATGGCGTGCGTCTGGGGCAGAACGACTATCAGAAGCGCGATCAGGGTGAGCAGGAGGGCGGGAATCGCGGCCGCTCGCCAGAACCGCGGAGGAACGAAGGCGCAAACGGCGAGGAAGGAAATGCCGACCAGCGCACCGGCGGTCTGGGAAACGAAGAAATGGTCGGCGGGGAGCCCTCGCTCCATGGCGAGAACCGAGCTACCGCTGTAGAGCGACACGAGCCCGAAACCGAGAAGAAGCAGGGTCAGGGTCACCAGCGCTCCCACCTCCCAGCCCGAACCCGAAGGCGCAGGTGACGCGGTCGTCGCCGACCCGGTGCGCACCGGCACGTGGATGGGTCCCTGCCCGACCAGGGCGCTTCGACGGCCCCTCGAGCGGAAACGCCCGGCGCGAGCCGCTCCGTTCGCAGGCTTCCGGTCCCTGCGCGCAGGCCTCATCATGGTCCGGCCTCCACCAGCTCGCGGAACGCATTTCCGCGGGCGGCATAGTCGTCGAACTCGTCGAAGCTCGAGCACGCCGGCGAGAGCAGCACGCAATCGCCCCTACAGGCGGTGTCTCGAGCCCGAGCTACGGCGGTGGCCAGGTCGCTTGCGACGTGAAGTTGTGCCAGTGCGAGCTCGCGGGCCAGCCTCGGCCCCGCCTCGCCCATCGCGATCACAGCCCGCACCGTATCCCCTCTGCGGACCAGGTCGGAGAGATCCTCGCCCTTGTCCTTGCCGCCGCAGATGAGGACGATAGGGCGGTCGAGGGAGGTGATGGCGCCCCGCGCCGCCGCCAGATTGGTGGCCTTGGAGTCGTTGACCCAAAGGACGCCCTCACGTTCGGCCACCGCTTCCAGCCGGTGCGGGAGACCGGGCGCCGACCTGAGGCCGCGCGCCAGCGCCGCCTCGTCCGCTCCCGCCAGCGAGGCCGCGACGAGCGCCGCCAGGGCGTTGCCGACGTTGTGGCGACCCAGAAGGGGGAAACGCTCGCGCGGGAGGATCCTCACCCACGCGTCGCCGGCGCGGTCGTCTCCGACGCCGCCGCGTCGGCCTTCGCGCGAGAGCCGACCGGCCCGCGCGAGAACACCTTCCGACACGCATAGGGATCCGTCGGCCAGGACCCCGTGGACCGCTCCCGACCGCGCGGTCGCGGCACCACCGGAGGCGTCGAAGCGGTAATGGGTTCCGGCCGCCGAGGCGAAGGTGCGGGTCACCTGCTCGTCGTTGAGCGGAAAGACCCAAGAGGTGTCGGAATCCGCGTTCTTCGCCAGCCGCGCCTTGTCGGCGTAATAGCTGGCCGTGTCCGGATAACGGTCCAGATGATCGGGCGCGAGGTTGGTGACGACCGCCACGTCCGGCCGGAGACGTTCTATACCGGCGAGCTGGAAAGAGGAGAGCTCTAGGACCCACCACTCGGCCGGGTCGGGATCGAGAGCCAGGCGGGACGCGGCCGGAGCCAGGCCGGCACCCACGTTGCCCCCCAGAGCCACGCCCGTTCCGGCCTCCTCGAGCAGCCGGGCCGCGAGCATCGCGGTGGTCGTCTTCCCGTTCGTTCCGGTCACGGCCATCAGCGAGCCTCCATGGAAGCGAACGGCGAGCTCGGGCTCCGATATCCAGCGCCGGCCGCGAGCCGCGAGCTCCCGGAACACGGGAGCGCGTGGCGGGATCCCGGGGCTGGCAACGATGAGATCGCTCTCCGCGATCCGGGCCGGATCGTGGCTTCCGAGGTCGATCCGGACACCTTCGTGCTCGAGCGCCCTAAGGCGGGCCGGAGCGGCGACCTCGGTATTCGCGTCCGAGGCGTAAACCGTTCCTCCCTTGGCGAGAGCGAGCTCCGCCGCGGCCATACCGCTTCTGCCGAGACCAAGGACCGAGACCCTGGCGCCTTCGAGCGATCCGGAGCGAAGTTCGAGGCGTTCATCGTTCATCACCGTATCTTGAGCGCCGCCAGCGCCCCAATGGCGCAGAGCAATCCGGCGACCCAGAAACGAACGACCACCTTGGACTCCTTCCACCCCAGCTTCTCGAAGTGGTGATGGAGCGGCGCCATGCGCAACAGCCTCCTCGGCTCCCCGGTGCGCCACCGCGTAAACTTGAAGAAGCTTTTCTGGGCGATAACGGAAAGAGCCTCGGCCACAAAGACGCCTCCCGCGATCACGAGCAGGAATTCGGTCTTGACAAGGATCGCCAACACTCCCAACGCACCACCTAGCGCAAGCGACCCGGTGTCGCCCATGAACACGCTCGCGGGATGCGAGTTGAACCAGAGGAATCCGATGCAAGTGCCGATCAGCGCGGCGACGAAGACGGTGAGTTCACCCGCTCCGGGCAGGTGGAAGAGGCCGAGGTACGCGGAGGTGTCGACTCGGCCCGCCAGGTAGGCGTAGAACGCGAAGGTCGTCGCGGCGATGGCGACCAGGCCTGCGGCGAGTCCGTCCAATCCGTCGCTGAGGTTTACGGCGTTCGAACTTCCGGCCACCACGAAGGAAGTGAAGAGAACGAAGAAGAGCGGGGCGAAGGCGAACTGGAGATCCGAGAAGAAGGGCAGCGCCGTCACGGTCGGCTCGTGGGACGAGAGCGGAGACGCGATGAGGAAGATCCCGACCGCCATGCCCACTCCGGCCGGAGCGAAGAGCTTCACCTTGTCGACCAGCCCGTCGGCGTTACCGCGTGAGATCTTGAGGTAGTCGTCCACGAACCCTAGCGCCCCGCAGACGAGGAAGCTCGCGAGCGCGATCAGAACGTAGGGGTTGGTCAGTTCGGCCCAGAGCAGCGTCGATACCGTGGCGGCCGAAATCATGATCAGCCCGCCCATGGTCGGTGTGCCCTGCTTTCCAAAGTGCGTGTGAGGACCGACCTGACGGATCACCTGCCCCCACCTCTTGCGCCTGAGCGTTCCGATGATCGCAGGCCCGACGATCCAGGTGATCAGCAGGGCCGTAATGCCCGCCGCCGCCGAGCGGAAGGTGATGTAGCGAATCACGTTGAAGCCCGAATGCAGCTCCACCAGCTCGGGGAAGAGGTGATAGAGCATCTCAGATCCCTCCCCCGCGGTTGTAGCCGGCTTCCGTGTCGGCAGGCCCGGCTTCCTCCGCGTCGGCGCCTGAGAAATCCGTCGCCAGGAGCGGTATCACACCCTCGAGCGCCACGCCCCGTGACGCCTTGAGGAGGATGATCTCGTCGCCTTGCAGGCGTTCGCGAAGCGCGGGATAGGCGTCGCTCCAGTCGTCGGCGAGGATGACCCGTCCGCTGTTTGCTTCGAGAGCCCGGGCCGCGTCGGCGAACTCGCCGGTGGCCACGATGAGGTCGATCCCGCGGTCGAGCGCACCCTTGAGAGCGGCTCGGTGGAGTGCCGGGCTCTTGGCTCCGAGTTCGAGCATCGTGCCCAGGAAGGCCACCGAACTGCGCGGGGCACGGATTCGACTCCGCTGATGGAGCAGGTCCAGGGCCGCCTCCAGACTCTGCGGGCTGGCGTTGTAGCAATCCACCACCAGCTCGATCTCGCCCATGGACCTGAGCTCGGAACGCATGGCGCCCGGTTGGACCGACTCCAGCTTTCGCACGGCTGCGGCCGGTTCGACGTCCATCGCCTCCGCGACGGTCAGAGCGATGAGAGCGTCGGTGACTGCGTGACGCCCGGGAATGCGGAGCCTCACCTCGAGATCTCGCCAGGTGAAGAGCGTCCCGCCGTTGGGAGTGTGCCGCACGTTGCGAGCGCGGAGGTCGGAATCGGCGAGGTGGCTCGTACCGGCGACCCGGACATCCTTCCTGATCTCCCGCGCTCGCTCGGCGAGGATCGCCGGACGGTCCCCGACGATCGGACGCGCTGCCACGGCGGGCTGCGCCCGGAGCAGCGAGAGCTTCTCCGCGAGCACTCCCTCCAGGTCGCCGAGCTTCTCGATGTGGGCGTCGCCGACCGTGACTACGACCGCCAGGTCCGGAGCGGTCATAGCCGCCAAGGCCGCGATCTCGCCGGGCTCGTTCGTGCCCAGCTCGAGCACGGCGGCCTCGGCGTCGGTCGGCATGGCGAAAAGGGTCAGCGGTACTCCGACGCGATTGTTGCGGTTGCCGGTCGTGGCGTGGGTCGAGAAGGCCGCGCTCAGGGCGGCGGCCGTGAAGTCCTTGGTGGTCGTCTTGCCCGACGAGCCGGTGATTGCGATGACGGGCGCCTCGGCTGCGGAGCGGCGGTAGGCGGCGAGAGCTCCCAGGGCCTCGAGCGTGTCGGCGACCCGGTATTCGAGGACGCCTCCGTCGCCGACGAGGGCTCCGCCGGTCGGACTCCTCGACACCACGACTCCGGCGGCTCCCCCGGCTACGGCCCGGCCCACAAAGGCGTGGCCGTCGAACCGGTCGCCCACCAGGGCGACGAAGAGCTCGCCGGGCGCGACCGAACGTGAATCGGTCGAGATCCCGGCGTAGACTCGGTCGCCCGCATCTGGCGCGTCGGGCTCGTCGCCGAACAGCGGCTTAAGCGCCGCTCTCACCCGGGCGTCGTCCCAGCGGTAGAGGCTCATGAGCCTCCTCCCCCGCCGGCCGCTCGCTTCCCGACCGCCTCGAGGACTACCTCGCGTTCGTCGAAGGGGACACTGCCCTCAGCGAAGATCTGGTAGCGCTCGTGGCCCTTCCCGGCCAGAAGCACCGTGTCGCCGGGCTCGGCCCCGTCAATGGCGAGGGAGATCGCCCGGCGGCGGTCGGCGTCGCGCGCGAACCGGGTTCCGCCGAGGCCGGCGGCGATGTCGTCCATGATCCTCTCCGGATCTTCGCCGCGGGGATTGTCGGATGTGAGAACGAC